>Ga0210389_10004128_pt1 | contig 11312 bp, 10 predicted proteins | sample IncBWH28OmetaG_FD_160127 | JGI IMG/M metagenome (GOLD analysis project Ga0210389, IMG submission 160127) | Forest soil microbial communities from Barre Woods Harvard Forest LTER site, Petersham, Massachusetts, United States - Inc-BW-H-28-O ... | reverse complement strand
CGGCCCAAAGGCAAAACGGGCGCTTTTACCCGTCTTCGCACAAGTCGATAAAATAACGGGCTCATGATCAGTCCTGTCGGCTTCGCGTGCCTCAAAACGGCGGTCTCTTGTATCGCCTTTGCCGAAGTGGACCTGGGCCAGGCTATGCTTCGAAAGCGCTGCTCCGAGGGTTCAGCCTGAGACGCCTCTATCCGAGTCATCGCTGGCAGTTAATGCCTTGCGACTTTACCTGACGACAAAGGGGTCCAGCGGATCAGCTGCAGGACTCGGCGATCCGCGTTCCTCCTCGGAGAATTACCTCGTTTACCTCAATAAGCGGGCCCGTCAGCACGCGTCGTTGAAAAGCCTAGATTTATGTGACCAGAAAACAGCGCCATAGACGACTAAGTCATTTATTTACCATCGACGCTCATATTCCCAAGCTGGACGCCGTGGGTTCGAATCCCATCTCCCGCTCCATGTTTTCAATAACTTGCAAAGAATCCAGCCTCTCGGCGAACCCACTTTTCGAGGTAACGAGGCAAAAGAAATTCCGGAACTGCTTGGTGGCATGATTCTTAGGCGATTGAATGCCAGCACCCCACGCTGGCCGTCATAGACAAAAGATGATGGCGGCCGCGTCTCCCGAATAGGGCTGCAGCTATGCGGGCTAGATCTTCGGCGCCGGCGAGCGGGATCACGGTCGTAGCTCGCCCGATGACAGGAAGGCAGTATTTTCTTCGGCGACGCTCCCCGCCGCAAGAGCCCGAACGTTCTCGTATACGGCGGCGCCGGACTTGAACGGCACCAACCTGCTCCCGGTCGAAGGTGCGGTCGGCGAGCCGATGCTGCAAATTCCGGAAGCTGGGAGCATATTGGAGGTCCCGAAACGCGCTGTCGCCAGGAATACCCTAAAACTGCGAATTGTTCATCACCAGCTCCAGTCCTGCCGCGCGAGGGCTGCGGCCATGCGGCATTTTGCGAAGAGGAATCCCAGGTCCGGGCATAGCTGGTACGAATTCCTCGCCCGGCCGGCGACACTTTTGCGCTGGCAGGATCGAGTGGTCGCTATGGGACCTAAAGCGCCGGTGAAGAAGACAATCTAGGCTGTCGCGCATGTGATACGATCAGCGAGACTGGGAGGAAGCAGTGAACCAGCGTCCGAACGGGACTTTTATCTCAAGTAGAAGTTCGTTTGTTTCCTCGATGCGCGCGGCGCCCGTCTTAACCGCCAGCCAAGTGACCGCCATCTTGCACAGCATCGACGTCTCAACATTCTTGGGGCTGCGGGACCGGGCGCTGATCGGCATCCTGAACTTTGCGCTTGCGCGAGTGAGCGCTGCGGTCTCCGTACGCCTGCGCGACTATCGGTTTTGCGCTGACTCGAGAAACTGGGTTCTTACTCTCACGGAAAAAGGCAGAACACCGCGCAACATTGCCGTACATCCGACATTACGCGAGTATCTGGATCAGTATATCGAACAGGTTGTCCGACCAACGTATGGCGAACACGAAGACACTCTGCTCTTTCGGTCCTCTGTAAAATCCGCCGCGAGTGAACCAATCTCACGCTTTGAAGCTTGGTCGATGATCAGGCTCCGGGGAGCGGCAATTGGTATAGAAGTCGATCCATATTGGGTATCCCCTTGAATCTCTCCTAAGCCGAATGATCATAGAGACAGTGGTCTGATTGACGCTAATCGAATGAAATGAAGGTTCTCGCAACAATCTCCGATATGCGCAACGTCGCTATCGTACTAGACCTGAAATCGGCGACGCAACACTTCATCGCGGCTCGTCCCGAGTTCATGGACTTGACTGTGAGGGATAGGGCTCCGTGCCGGCCGTTTGGGATCACTTGGACGGCAGATGAGCTCTTAATCGCCAATAATCGGCAGATCATTGTATTCGATAAGCAGCTCAACTATGTCCGCATGCTCACGGTTTCCCTGCAGGTCAATACCCATCAGCTCTCTTATCACGATGGAGTGGTATGGGCCGTCAGTCCATGGACAAATTCCCTGATAGGAATTCCAACACGTTCGGATCTCACCAGTGTCAACTTCGATCTGCTGACGCACAACTTAAGAGCATATTTCCCAAGCGAAGGATCCGAAGCCGCGGACCAACGCCATTTCAATTCTCTGCTGTGGACTGATACTCAACTGTTTGTTGCCGCTCACGCATTCGGCAAAGAGAGCCTAATCTACAGTTTTGATGCGATCTCATTATGTTTGCAAAATGTTCTTGGCGATGTCGGGACGTCAATTCACGGTGTGGGATTCGCTAATGGAGAGCTATTTTGGATCGATACCGGCGGAGAAGAGATCCGCTCAAATCGTGGTCTGCGCCAACGGCTATCCAGGTCAGGATACGGGCGCGGACTAGCGATGACCACCGACTATTTCATTGTGGCAATTTCGGACCATTTGTCCCGCCAGGAACGCTGTACCCGCGGCTCCTGGATTCAACTTATCGACCGACGCACAGGAACTCTATTAGAGGAATGGAGATTAGAAAATACAGGAAGCGTCAATGATCTAAGACTCCTGGATGACTATGATTATGCGCATTGGTTACTGCCGTTTTGGCCGTCTCGCCAGGGCGCTTAGCGGTGCATTACTATTGAAGCGTTGGTTGAACAATTCAGCGGGGAGTCGCAGGACGGACACACAGTGGTAGCGCGACAACTTGTAACGCGAGCATGCTGGCGGCGGCTAAGACGACGCTATAGTTGCCCGGTGGGGTGGAGTCCGCACTCTCGAGCCTTAGCGCCACGAGACTCTGGCTTTCCGGCGCGATCGTCACATTGGTCAAATTTGGCGTGAAGCGGCATTCGAATGGATGCGGCACGTGGGGGAATACAGTCGACGCCGCTATCTCAACAGGAACGGTCCGGTCATTCTGCGCCAGCAATTCAAAATCCGCATTCGATCCGGCAACGATTGCAGCGGGCCCGCGCCATCCGACAGGCCGGGCACCGGCAGGACAATCGGAGAGAATACCGCATCGAGGGCAGTGTCGGATATTGCGGCGAAGAAGAGGGACGCGTGGGCTTGCGTAGTCGAGCTCGAAACAGGGACACCCGCAAATGTGGCACGTGCCAGACGGCCGCTCGGGCCCATCCGGGGAAAGTCGTTTGCCATAGGCCCACGCGAGGTGGGCTGATAGTCCCCAATTCGGGAAGCGCGATACGAGCTCCCGGTTCAGGTTGGACACATCCTCAAGAAGGAGTTGGTACGAACTTAGCAATCCGTTGAACCCAACACTACGCGGATGATAAGTCCCCTGAATCTGCTCTGCAAATATGGCCATCTGACGAGCCCGGTTCAGAATTGCGTCTAGCTCCTGTAGGCAGCGCTCCGAGCTGGAGCTTTTGGCAGGGCTTGTGGCAACGCCTTCTCGTATCGCCCAGAGCATTTCGATGCTTTGCCAGAGAGTAGCCGCGACCCAGTGCGGCGTCGGAAAGCGTTCCCGTTCGAAGGACACCCGCACGCGCGTGAACCGGCGCGCCGCATCCATGCACAGGAAGAAGCGCGCTTCGGGTTCCTCCGCTCCCAGCAGCAGACCAACACCGCTTTCCTGGGGCGAGAGTCCCGGAACCAACTCTACACGCAGGGCACGACCTGCTATCGACTTGGCAACCTCCCGCTCCACAGCGATGGCGATCTCCACTACACGGGCCTCGCGGTCTCCGCAGTCAATATCGAAGGCCAGGGCTGATGAGGGCCCCTGGCAGTCAACCGTCAACCGCAAGGGCGCGACCTCGGTTGCTAGCCGGCGCCGCGGGTCTCCGATCAGGAGATAACTCGGATGGTCAGCCACCAACTCCGCTTGAGCGCGGTTCACGATCGAGGTCACGGCGCCGAAGCTGTAGCCGGATGCAAGGAGTGCGCTTGCCAGACACGCCAACTGGCCCTGCGACGATCGAATCAGTTTGCAGGTGCCGATAAAAGCTGCAGGTCCCTCGAGTATGTTCAACGCCAGGGAAACGTCTTCGGGATAGAGGCCATCCGCTATTGCGATAGCGTTGCACGATTCTGCGAAGATGACCTGTGCATCGAGGTGGCCGACGTGAACGAGCTGTTCCTCGCCCTTGGGGCTGCGGCGGCAGCCCTGGTCGAGACGACACGGAAAACCGGCAGGCTCGCCCGCGTGCGTGGCGCGGCCGCATAGCACAGCCACGCCCAGATCCATATCGATCGAATTGCCGTGTGAGATCGTGATCAGAGCGCCGATCGGGCAATACAAATCAACTGCTTCTTTTTTCGAGTCTGGCGCCGCCGTGGTCACTTCCTTCGCTGTCAGCGCGCCTAATCGTAGAGTTCGCCCCGCGCCTCGGTCCAGGGAGAACGCGGCGCGCGCGACCCGGCGGCTGACGGCAGCGGCGGAGCGGCCGGTAATAATGCCCATCTCCGGGGAGGCCACGCGTGCGGTCAGAGCGGCAACCTGTACCAGGAATGAAAACGGGAATGCATCCGGCGTTCCGATAATGACCGTGCTGCGGGCCCGCAAGCTGGGGAGCGTCGTGAAGTTGTTGTCCCAAAGCACAAGCTCACGGCTCGTCCAATGTGCCAGCGCTTTGGCAAAAGGCAAGTACGCATCGAGGCGAGCCAGCACACAATCGTAGCCTACATGACCGTCGGGAGGGCGCGGCGGAGGCGAGACCATCGCCGCCGGCGTCTCCGGGGCCCGGTACTGGCCGGCATCGGCCAACTCGATCAATTCCATGCCCAGCGCGCGCGCCAAATCCCTGTCATCGGAACGGGAGCCCAGGATGGGAATCAAAGAATCTTCGGAATGAGCGAGCGATTGGTAAGCCGCCACATCGGGGCATTGAACGAGGCGTCTGTCCATTGAACTCTCTCTCCTGATCTTGGCACTGCCTTACAAGACTTACGGTGCCGGCGCATACCGGGTATCGCCGCCAAAATCGTTCTTGAAGTGTCTCAGCAGCGCATGGACGTGGCCCGTGCCCTGGATTCCAAATTGCACATCGTCATATTCCAGGAAGAACTCTGGCCCTTCGATTCGGAAGTAAAAGCCGTCCGGCCGCGCGCTCCGGCGCGCGTTGCCATCCGCGCCTTTTGCGCAACCGAAGAAGAGATCGTCCGCCCGGCTCGGCAAAAGACTGAAAATCAAACCGCTCGACAGCTCAGGGCAAAAGTTCTCCGCAAATGTGCTGACCAGGTTTTGAATCAGAACTTGCTTTTCGGCCCCCAGGGAAATAACAGGTACTCCTCGAAACGTATTGGGCCGAGCGTAGCGAGTCTGAGCCGTGCGGAGCTCCATTTCAGGTAACGGTATCTCCGCCAGAGCGTGATCCTGCGATGATAGGCTGGAGTATATCGTCCTGGCCAGTTCGTCTTCGCACACCAGTACGTGCGTGCCTACAGGAATAGGCGTGCCCAGATTGAACCTGACGCATGTCGGACTGGCCCCCCAAAATGCAGGTGTGGCGCCAACTCCGACATTCGGAATGCTACTGAAGTTAAGCGACAGATGATGTCCTTCGAACCGCCACGCCCACGGACCCGCCACGGTAGGCTCTCCGTAGATTGAGATTGAATATGACTTTGTCCCATGCTCCGGGTGATGAATACGCTCGATTTCGACGATCGTGCGGACGGTTTCCAGTCCTCGCTGGCTCAAACCGGTTGCCAGGAAATTCAATGCTGATGCCTGCTGATCCGGAGTCAGGTTTGGCCATGGGGTTCCCAACCGTTCACCACAGCCGAGCGGCAGGGCGTTCCATCTGGTTCGAAACTCGCTCGCGTATGGATGGAGAGTCTGGTCACGTTCGGATGGCGTGAGGGAGGTAAGATAGTCGCCAGCAGCCCGAACCATTGCCGCCTGCTTTTCGCGGATTGCCTCGATACCGGCTGACTGGGGGTGCATGCGATCTAAGCGCTCAAAACTCGGCCTAATTGCCGCATGACGATCCATTCGCGATCGTCGATGAGTCGAGCGATCCCAGGGAACCGGGGACGTATTCCATCGGAGAGAAGCCTCCCAAGCTCGAGTTCAAATCCAGTCCTTAACACCGGCATAACCTGCTGAAGACTCAGGGCGGCTCCCCTGATCGAAAGTCGATAGTTACGGCTTCGGGTAAGTGCGTCGCGGCCATGCAAAACAGTATCCAAACAAGAGAATGCCGCAGTGAGTTGATCGCGTGATTGAGGATCGGACGCCAGCATCTGCGCAAGCGTCTCAACGCGGTCCGCATGAGCTGTGATCTTGGGGAGAGGCCAATAGCTGGTTCGCTCCGGCGCAATCGCCTCCAGGAATTGGAGCATTCCGGACGCGATGAAGGACGCGATGTTGATCCAGAGGTCATCCAGCCGATCGTCGGTAACGACTTTTGCCGTGCGCCTGGTGCTCGCGGAGGAGTCCTTCGCAGCCGCATCCAGCCACTCTTTCGAGTTGACTGGAACGGCGAAAACATGGTGAATGAAATCCATCGCAGCTCGCAAACGGGTCTTCTGCGATGCAGTGAATGAGCGCGTCAGAGCAACCCGAAAAGCCGGAATGTCACATGGAAGTAGCGCCGCCGATACGATGGGAACCACCCCTATGTCAGTCTGCGGATAAATCAGATTCGCAATTCGGTACGCATGAAACACCGCCTCAGGGAATCCCTCCCTGTCATGTTCTGACAATGGCTCCCCTCGCGTTAACATCTCACCGGTTTTCTTGCTGTCAGCAGCACAAAGTCGCTAAGGCCGTTGGCCTCTTCCCACCACTCAACCCCGGAACACGCTTCTTTCTCGGAATCCGTAACGCAAACGGCGCAATCGTCGGGAAGCAAATCGCCGCCGGTCTGAAGAAGTGTTGCAAGCTTGGCGGCGCCAGGAAAGACCTGTTCCCGAACCGAGACCACATCGCTCGACTGGAACCCGGCTTTTTGAACGATCCGCTCAAATTCAAGACGATCGTACATGTTCTGTTCGGGTATGTGCCCATGGCGACGAATCATTTGGCGGTGATCATCCCGGCGGGTGGCGCCCGGCTGAGGTAACAAATCTGCGATTCCCAGCGCGCCGCCTGGTTTGAGAACCCGATACGCCTCATGGATGAATGCTTCTCGCGTATCGAAATGGAAAGCCGATTCCAGTGCAACTATCCGATCGGCGGAGCCATCCGCAAGCGGAATTGAGACTGCATCGCATTCCTCCACAATGATCCGGTGATCCAGTCCCGATTTAGCGATGCGCCGCCGGGCGATTTCAATTTGGAATCGGTTGTTGTTGAGACAAAGAATGGAAGCTGGCGCCCAGTGTCGTAGCCAGTACATCGCCGGTTCGCAAAAGCCACAGCCGGCATCCACTAACATGTCGCCCGGCGCCAGCCCGACTCTGTCAGCCAGTTCCGACGCCAGACCGGCACACGCGTCAGTATAGCGGCAGGTGTCCTTCCAAAGACCCAGGTTCAGCCATAACTGCTTCTCCAGATCGAGGAAATGATCCCTGTAGCTGTCGAAAATATACTGGCCGGGCGATTTGAAGAGCATAGGCGCTTAAGGATGCACCTCTGCTGAGATCCGCGTATTTCGATCGGGATCCATAAATGTGCCCTGCAAGGTCATCCTCACGGCAAGCCCGGCTGCTGCCTCGACCCGCTTAATGCAATGAAAAAGCCCCATAGGAACCACTACCAGGCGATTGGGCTTCGGTAGAATATATTGCCCAATTCCATCCGACAACAAGGCATCGTTCTCTGCCGTATTGTCAAGATGCGTGCCTATGAACCTCTTCTCGCCGCCAAAAAGCTCTACCGTAGGAAGTTCGAATTCTTTGGACTCCGGCCCGGCCAAAAGGAGTTCGCCTCCCCAAGCCACGTTCCAGACTGGATGGCAGTAGAACGTAAATGCGGCTGTTGTATTGTGTTGGTTGTCCCTGTGCCAGGATAATGCCGCGCCAGCCGGGTAGATGTATGGGCGGCAAAAGAAATACGACCAGTCCACGGAAAGTTTACCCGACCACGGCACCAATGCTTCTTCCAACTCGATCAGTCGCCCGATCAGAATATCGATTCCCAGACCGGTCGGAAAAACCCGACTTACTCGGTCAGTCGAATTCTTGTGGCTTAGTGTTGCCGGACCGCGCAACGGAGTTCCGTCGTTCAGACGCCACGCTTTCACCCATTCCTGACGATGGACAAACTCGTAGCGTTCATCTTGAACATATCGCCCGACAAGGTTGAAATCTTCTCGGGAAAGAAGATCGTCGATGATCAGCGCCGGACCTCTACTGTCGACGAAATTCACGCCGCTAATCCTGTGCGAAGAAAGCAGCTACGAAGCTGCCTGGCCGACAGATTTTTACCAGGGACGATAATATCCGGAAAACCGGCCCTGCTGCATGACGGCTTTCAGCCGGTCGAGCGCTTCAGGGGGAAGCTTGATCTGACCGTCTGCGACCGGCAACAAATCCGCTACGAGTTCCTGCACGCAAGACTCGCGCCCAACCGGCCGCTGCAGTAGTTCCTCAGAAACTTCGCGCAGGTCGTCTTCCGTGAAGTCGTAACCCGCAGTCGATGCGATCTGCACCCACGCGACCGGCGTACGCTCGCAATCCGCCAGACGCGAAGCGAGGCCATTATTGTCGCCCGCTACTTCATACAGAAACGTAACCGCTCTGTCCAGGCCGGAGGTGTAGGATACGCTCTCAGCAGTTCGGGCACTTGCGTCATTCGTCATTGCCGTTCCGTCCTTTCCAATTAAGTTGCCATAGTATATCAGATGAGCTAGAGTGTGTCCATCGGGAAAGTTGGAGGGATTGGTGAGCTGGATATATCCTTCCGGTGTTGCAGGAGCGCTCTCCAAAGCCGAGGGTCTTGGGCGCTTAGTACGTAGTTGTACCAATGCTGCGGCGGCTGCTCTCGAACAACGAAGGTGGTGGCATGCGGTTCATTAATGTTACAACTGTTGCCGAAGGGACCCCGCTGGCGCCATTCGACGGATGGCTGCTGAGTGATGTCGTCGTTGAGAATCATCATGAGGCGCTTTGTCAATCGTTTCCGGATCGTGGCTTTGCGATTCTTGACGTGCGGCCCAGCTCACCAGCGTCAGAGTACCTCGGAGGAAGCCTGGAAGTCCTGCCTCTGGTCTCACCAGCGGCGGAATTTGCCGATCCATGGAAGGGGATGATCGCCGAAATCCAGTCTGCCGACTACGACCGCGCGATTGAGGGCCTGGTTGGCCAAAGTCTGCAGCAAACCACGAAGAGGTTGCGGCTGATGCGATACACGAGGGGTGCGTATCTCGACACGCATTTTGATAACCAACGGAATAAGATCCTGACCCAGATTTTCTATTTCAACCGTTCCTGGAACCAGGAATGGGGCGGCTGCCTCGAGTTGTTGCTGGGGCCTCCGGCGTCGAATCCGAACGTGCTGAAGGTCTTACCGGTGATCTCGAACTCCCCGATAATCCAGTCAACCGAAAAGGCTTTTCATCGCGTGTCCAGAATTTGCGCCGAGAATGCGCCTACCCGAAACACTATGCTCGTGGAATGGTTTCGCAATGGATCGTGAGATGAAGCCAGCGCTCCACAACGGCCGAACGCAAATCGCCCGGCCTGTTCGGCCCGTGTGGCTTTTCAGTCTGGATAGCGACCGCTACCCTGACGCGGTGCCATGGACCACGTCCGGCCTGAAGTGTTACTTCGATACCTTCGGTAAAACCGCGGGACAGACACACGTCACGGTAGTCCATTTTCGATCGTTTCTGGATGTTCGTCCCTGGTGTGAAAGGGTATGGCGCGAATCGGAAATGGGCCGTGCGCAACTCGCTTTGAGGGAAGGCTTGCAGCCCGTCGCCGCGCTGAGCTGCTATACCTGGAACACCGAAGAGTTTCTGCGGTTAGCTGGTCGCCTAAAGCAGGACATCCCGGAGATCCTTGTCGTGGCCGGAGGGCCGCATGTTCAGCGCGCGGAACATTACTTGAACCGAAGCCCAATCGATGTCATCGTGATGGGCGAAGGGGAAGTCACATTTCAAGAGTTGCTGGACAGCACCCTCCACTCTTCATGCCTGGCAACCGGCTCTCTGAATCGAATCTCCGGTATCGGTTTTGCGGACTCGAAACGGGCGATCGTGGTCACGCCGAAACGGGAAAGAATCAGGAATCTGGATGACATTCCGTCGCCGCTCCAAGCCATTTTGCACCCATCGGTTGAAGGAACACAGTACCGTAGGGTGACGTATGAAACTTCGCGAGGATGTCCCTACTCCTGCGCCTTCTGTGAGTGGGGCACCGGCGCGATCGGAACCAGGATGTATCAGCACTCGATTACCCGGATCCGAGATGACCTGGAGCAGCTCATAAGACTTGGTATCGAGGAGATTTTCTTTGCGGACTCGAATTTTGGAACGCTGCGCGACGACTTTGCCAAAGCACAAATCCTGGTCGATCTGCGGAAGCGCTACGGCCTCCCCAAGTTGTTCTGTACCTCCTGGGCAAAATCGCATTCCACTGGTGTACGTGATACCGTGCGCCTCTTGCATAACAGCGGATTGATCGAGCACTATACCTTGGCGCTTCAAACCCTAACTCCGGAGGCGCTTAAGAACTCCAATCGCAGCAATCTACCGTTGAACAAATTTGACGGGATCGCCAACGAAATGGTGGCGGAGGGCATCCGAATTACCTCCGAGTTGATTTGGGGCCTGCCGGGCGATCGGCTCGACGCTTTCCGGGAGGGTTTGGACAAATTGACCGGCCGCTTCCCAAGCTTGGCAATATACGGATACACCTTGCTGCCGGGCACGGAGTTCTTCGAACTGCGAGAAAAGTACAACATTGAAACCGTTACTCTCCGGGAAGCTGGGAATTGGACCCTGGATTATGTCGTCTCGAGCTATTCGTTCACGCGCGAGGAAGGACTGGCAGGATACTTCGCGATAACTGCGCACCTACTCTTCAATCGAGGCAATATCATGCCTTTGACGACGCGCTTCCTGGCCATGCTCGGAAGAGCGTCGATTTCAGACGTTCTTGAATACGTCCTCCTCGAGGTGCTGAAGGAGTTCCATTGGGACGATCTCGCGCGCCCTCGCATGGCTGGGCTGTTGGTCTATGAGCGAAGAGACAGAATCTACCGAACCATTCTGCAACAGGGGGAACTCGCCTACCCGATGCTCGAACGGGCGGTGGGGGCAGCATTGGAACGCTATTGCGCCGGCGATGACGGGTTGAAAAGGCGCGTCACCGCTGTCATGTCTCTGGATCAGGCGTTGCGGCCGCAGCTCAAACCAGGCAGCGATTCGTCGCTTTATTCATTCTCTTTCGCCGCGGGACCGGTCATCGACAATCTTCAGAAAATGCGGCTCC
>Ga0210389_10004127_pt1 | contig 11313 bp, 10 predicted proteins | sample IncBWH28OmetaG_FD_160127 | JGI IMG/M metagenome (GOLD analysis project Ga0210389, IMG submission 160127) | Forest soil microbial communities from Barre Woods Harvard Forest LTER site, Petersham, Massachusetts, United States - Inc-BW-H-28-O ... | reverse complement strand
CGAGAATCGCTATAACCGCGGCTTCGCCGCGTTCAACGCCGCCATCCACGGCGAAGGACAGCCCTCAGCAAGCGGCGAGGATGGAGTGCGCTCGCTCGCCATTGCTTTGGCCGTGCTGGAAGCGGCGCGCACGGGCAAGCACGTTGAGATTCGCTATCCCTAAGTCCGCCCCCAAACATCATATTTAGACGTCTAAAGGTAATCACCGTGGCTATGGACAACGACAAAACCACTTCCTCCGGAGTCTCAGACGCTGAACAGGTCAAAGTAACCCCCCATGATCTTCGTCTTGCCGCCTGGACTTGTTCGCTGGGCAGTGCGCTGGAGTATTATGATTTCGCACTCTACAGCCTCGCCTCGGCTCTTATTTTTGGCCCGCTATTTTTCCCTCAGCAGGCGCACGGTCTTGCCCAGATTGAAAGTTTTGGCACCTACTTCATCGGCTTCGCTATTCGCCCGGTAGGTGGCATCATCTTTGGCGCGCTCGGCGATCGACTCGGCCGAAAGTTCGTGCTCGTGACCACCGTCGTTTTAATGGGGCTCGCCAGCACCCTGATCGGAGCACTCCCCACCTTTTCCAGTGTGGGTTACTGGGCGCCGCTCATGCTTATTATTCTGCGCCTCCTCCAGGGCCTGGGAGCCGGTGCCGAACAGGCCGGGGCGGCAGTGATGATGACGGAGTATGCACCCCGAGAAAGGCGTGGCTATTTCGCCGCGCTGCCCTTCCTCGGCATCCAGTTGGGTACCGTTCTTGCCTCTCTGGTTTACTTTGTCTTGCTCCTGGGGGTTAAGGACGTCACTCAGACCTGGCTTTGGCGTGTCCCATTCCTGATCAGTCTCATCATTGTCGCTGTTGCCATTTACATGCGCCTGAACCTTAAAGAATCTCCGACCTTCGCCAAGCTGGAGGCGCGTCACCAGACGACCCATCATCCGTTGGCTAACCTGCTGAAGAACTCGCGGAAAACCGTCGGTCTCGGTATTGGCCTGCGACTAGCCGAAAATGGTGGCTCCTCGATCTATCAGGCGTTAGCGATCAGCTACGTAGTAGGGGTGGTGGGCGTTCAAGGTTCGGTAGGATCGCTTTGTCTCATTTTTGCTCCGCTTCTCGGTGCCTTGATCGTGCCGTTATCGGGCATCCTGACCGACCGTTATGGGCGGGTCATTGTTTATCGCGGGTTCGCGATCTTCCAGCTGCTGATTGCTTTTCCGGTGTGGTGGGTGTTGAGCCTTGGGAATGTCGTCGCCATTATTATTGTTATCTCCATCGCCCTGGCTGTCGGCACGTGGGGGATGTTCGGAGCGCAGGGGGCGCTATTGCCGGAGTTGTTCGGTGCCAATCACCGGTACATAGGCGTGTCGGTGGCACGCGAAGTATCGGCCGTTATTTCCGGTGGGATCGCTCCCCTTATTGGTTCAGCGATCATTGCCTGGGTGATTAACCTGAACGGTGGCAATAAAGAAGCGGGAGTATGGGCTTGGATTCCGATTGCGGCTTACCTGGCGCTGCTGACTTTGGGCACTATAGCGACCACCTTTTTCACGCCCGAACCGAGAGGCCGCGACCTCGATGATCTGCGTGATGCATTAGCCGTAAAATAGTTACCGAAGGCAAAGCCAATCTTGAATCGTATCCCGAGAATACTATGAACCCTCTCGACGTTGTGACATTCGGAGAAGCGATGGCAATGTTTGTCGCCAAAGAGGTAGGTGACCTAAGCCAGGTTCATGATTTCACTCGCCGCGCAGCAGGCGCCGAACTCAATGTCGCAATCGGTTTAGCCCGGTTGGGATTCAGAGTTGGTTGGGTCAGCCGCATAGGCTCAGACTCGTTTGGCCGTTTCATTTGTGATCTTCTCGACCGTGAACGCGTCGATCGGCAACGGGTGATTGTTGACCCCGCTTTTCCGACCGGGTTTCAGCTTAAGTCGCGTGGTATCGGGAACCAGGATCCACTCGTGGAATATTTCCGACGAGGATCGGCGGCGAGCTATTTGTCCGTAGCCGATTTTGACGCCGAGTATTTCCTGTCGGCCAGACACCTCCATGTGACCGGTATTGCTCCTGCCCTGTCCAAAACGAGTCTGGAACTATCATTCCATGCGATTGATCAAATGCGAGCAGCAGGTAAGTCCATCTCGTTTGACCCGAATCTCCGCCCCGTGTTGTGGTCATCGAAGCAAACAATGATTCATCAGTTAAATGCACTCGCGGCAAAATCGGACTGGGTTCTGCCCGGAATCGAAGAGGGGAGAGTACTTACCGGGAGGAGTAACCCAAGCGGGATTGCGGACTTCTACCTGGAGCGAGGTGCAGCGTTGGTTGTTATCAAGCTGGGTGAAAAGGGCTCGTTTATCAAAAACGGGCAAAAGGAAGCGATTATTCCCGCCGTTAAAGTGCCTGCTGTGGTGGATACTGTAGGCGCGGGAGACGGATTTGCAGTCGGTTTGGTCAGCGCACTATTGGAAGGTCTTCCGGCAGATCAAGCCGCTGGGCGTGGTAACCAGATTGCCGCCCTCGTGATACAACAGATAGGCGATTCCGAAGGCCTGCCGACGCGAGAGCAAATTCCTAAGCAATAAGGTAATGAGAAAGCATATCGTCGTCTACAAGAAGCTGCCCGAGAGCGAATTCGCGAAACTCCAGCGGTTCTTCGATATTACCCAATTTGCTTTGATCGATAACGACAATAGAAACGCGTTTCTCGAAGCGATCAAACATGCGCACGGTCTGCTTGGAGCGAGCGTCAAATTTACCGAAGAAATGTTGTCCGTCGCGGACCACTTGGAGGCGATCTCAACGATCTCCGTTGGCTACGACAACTTTGATCTTCCATGGCTCACGGAGCGTGGAATCATTTTGACTAACACGCCCGATGTTCTGACAGAGACAGTTGCGGACACCATCTTTGCCCTGATGCTGGCTTCGGCGCGCCGGGTGGTTGAGCTCGCTGAATTTGTCAAGGAGGGTCATTGGAAACACAGTATTGACGAAGCACTTTATGGAGTCGATGTGCACTCCAAGACACTCGGTATTCTCGGGATGGGAAGGATCGGCACCGCGGTCGCCCGTCGTGCACGACTCGGCTTCAATATGGAAGTTCTTTATTACAACCGGAGTAGGAACCAGGAAGTCGAAGCCCGATTTAACGCCAAGTTTTGCTCTTTCGACGATATTTTGGGGGCTGCCGATTTCCTTTGTGTTGTGCTGCCATTAACAAAAGAGACCGAGAAAATGATCGGAGCGGGCGAATTCGCCAAGATGAAGCAGGGCGCGATATTCATCAATGGCTCCAGAGGACGTGTCATCGATCAGTCCGCATTAATTCAATCTCTGCAACTCGGCCATCTTGGCGCCGCTGGTTTGGACGTGTTCGAGCAAGAGCCGCTACCCGCTGACTCGCCACTATTAAAAATGGCGAATGTGGTAGCTCTTCCGCATATTGGGTCTGCCACCCATGAAACGCGGTTGAATATGGTCCGCTGCGCTGTTGACAACCTTATCGAGGTTCTCAAGGGCGGTTCTTCGAAGCACGCGGTGAATCCTCAAGCCTTGGAGCACCGCGCCCCTGCCCAATCATGAAACTGCACGAGAATTCATTTTGTTTTTCGGTTTTGGCGTTGTCGTGGTTAGTAGGAGACGCTTCGGCTTTCGCTGCCGACCTGATCGTTTCAGCCAATGATGCGAAATATGTCCGCGTCCTGGGGCGAGACACTTATCCGGAGGGCGCCGGACCGGATACCTTGACTGTTCTGGATGCCTCCCGATTTCCACCGGAGGTCACACTGATTGACGTTTCTAAACGCCCCTTCCGCGCCGTCCAGCATTTCACTGTTCCTTCGATTCCCGAGGGTGTCGCCATTTCCCCAGATGGAAAGTGGATCGCCGTGCAGTCGATGGACGGATCGAATCTGACCGAAGACAATCCCGGCCGGCACCCGCGAGGACGTGTCCTTTTGTTTGCCATCCGCGACGGTCAGGCGATTAAGACCTCCGCTCTGCCAGGGGGCGAAGCGGGCCAGGGGATCGTGTTTACCGCCGATAACAAATATATTTTGGCCCAGTTCAACGTAGAGAAACAACTCGCCGTCTACGCGGTCAATGACGGAGACATGAAGGATACTCAGCTACGTATCGTGCTCTCTGGCGGGCCCGCCTCCCTCCGCTCAATGCCACGCTAAGTGTAAGAGCCTGAATATCGTGCTGGCTGATATGCCATCAGAACCTCTGATTAGCCCTTAAAAATTCCTGAGACGACAGTCTTTCCCAAAGGATTGTTTATGAAATTTATCAAAGGTTCGCTTGCTGGTCCGGCATTTGCCGGCATTCTAGCGATGATGCCTGCGGCCGCATTTGCTCATGGGCGCGGAGGTCAGGGTGGGCGAGGTGGAGACCACGCTTTGGTGAGGGGTGGTCACGCATTTGGCGGATTCACCGGTCATGCCTTAAATCCGGGATTCAGCGGGACTCGGAGATTTTCTACCGGTCAGTCTGCCTGGCCTGTTTATTGGTCTCCCTACTATCCTTACGATTACTCCTCCTTGGATGACGGACCGGACAACGACTATCAAGATGGGGACATTTCAGCCCCGTCTGTGCAACCGGAGTCGTTCACACCCGCCGTCGACCATGGCCCGGTTGTCGTCAGCATCAACGCTGACAACTCCCGGCCCAGGGATTCAAGGGCCAATACTGAGTACATCAAAAACGGCTACGGTTCGAGCGATGCAGCAGGGCAACCAGGAATAGTCATGCAGGATCCGAACGAGAAAATCGAACCGCGAGCCGATCCAAGGACTTTCGGTCCTCCGGCGGTCCCGCAACCGACTCAGACGACTGCAAAAGGCGCTCAAAAAAGGCCACCAACACCGGTCGGGACCTTTGGTAACCTTGTTCTGGTCAGCTGGCTTGAGGAGGCTGGAAAAGATGTGATCTATGTTCAAAATACCGAGACGAACGAAGTTCAGAAGATCACCTCTAGGCCGAACTTGGACAATTTCCGGATCGTCGAGTTGCACCCAAACGCAGATCCTAAGCTGTTTGAAGCGGTCATCTCGAACGGAGTACAACAAGGACCGGTCAGATTCCGTTTTTGAACAATGATTCCGCACCGGCTTGTGGTGACCAGTATTGGCAAGATCTGGCGGTGAAAGTAACAATGGGCGCTTTCCCGGCGGGCTACTACCAGGGCCCGATTGACGGAGTGATCGGCCCAGTACAGTTATTCTTTCTTCTCGCCCCGCAATGGCCGGAACAAAACGCTGTGATACCTGGTCTATAGAGTCAAGGTGAATTAGATTTGTGTGCCAAGACCAATTCAGGTACGTCGACGGGGAAGATGAACTATACGTTCTAATAAGTCGTTCCATATGAAAAAGTTACGTTATTTCGGCTGGCTTTTAATGGCAACTCTCGTCGCCTCTCTACCGATCCCAGCGCAAGCCGCTGGTGGTCACATCATGGGAGGCGGACCCCATTTGTCGGGCGGACGCGGTCGTCATTTCGCCTTTCACGATGGCCGCTTCCATAACCGCTTCTTCGTTCACGACCGTTTCTTCCGTCACCGCCACCGCTTCGTCTCCAATTTCGCGTTCGTCGGGTTTGGCTTCCCTGACTGGTACCCAAACTACGATGACTCGTATCCTGACGACTACTCAAACAATGACGGTGAACCGGGTTACGATAGCCAATATTTTGACGAGTCATCCGTGCCTACCCAATCCGAACTCGCCCGACGCGCCAACTACGCCGCTTCGTTGGAGGGAATAAGTGGTTTCGGCCGTCCGCTGCCGGTGGGATCCACCAGTGACCGTAGTAGTTACCGCACGACGAGCGCAGCAGAACGAGATAGCAATGTCGTACGCGAGCCGGATGAATCAACCGGAGCAAAAGCCGATCCCGTTAAGCTCGTTACCCCAGATCCGAACACCCAGGGTGGTCCTTTTGCCAACCTAATACTCGTCGGCTGGCTAAATGATGCGGGGAACGATGTGATCTTCGTGCAAAACACGGAGACCAAAAAACTCCAGAAGGTCACCGCAGAGCCCAATAAAGACCACTTTCGGATCATAGAACTTCGCCAAAACGCAGATCCGAAGCTGGTCGAAGCGGTGATCTCGAACGGAACCGAGCAGGGAACGGTAAAGGTCGCCAAACGCGATTAGACCTTATGCTAATTGTGAGGCGCCTCGATTGGGCGCATGGCTTTTGTCCCGGAGGGACGGCACGATAGTAGCCAGGCACGAAGTGCCTGGAATCATGAGGAAAATAGCCCCGTCCCGGCGGGACGATTGAACCGATCTCAGCTTAGATCAGACGCAAGTGAAAAAACTTATAAAAAACATGTTTTAGCATTCGAAATGCCAGAATATAAACGGGCCATGGCCAACACCTTTTGCTCTCTCAATATTCATTATATTTTCAGCACCAAAGAGCGTGCCCCGATGTTGAACCCTGAGCCGAGGGAACGGCTCTGGCCATTCTTGGGCGGAATTGCCAAACAAAACGGTATCACGCCCAGATGCATCGGCGGGGTTGCAGACCACGTTCATCTGCTGCTGCTACCCAGGCACTCCGTGCCTGGCTACTATCAACCTGTGCCTCCGGGACAAAAGCCATTCACCCATCGAAGCGCCACACGCCCAGAGCGGATCGTCGAGGCGGCGCTGGGATTGGGTGGCCGCATCGATGTTTAGACACGATCGACGCGGCAAGCGAAACAACCCGGGCCGGCATAGTGTACGTGAAGATACGCCACTTGCCGATCCGCAAAAAACTCTTGGATTGATTGATCGATCTCCGCAGTTCCGATCACGACGGCTCCAGCCAACATATCGTTACTGTCATAAGCACGCACCGATAGCAATCGGCCGCGAGCCCGGAGCACTTCCGGAATTTCGTCGATTCCCACGTAGGTTTCGCGAGCCGACTCGCGAACAAAGATAGGCCCAATGCTTCGGTAAGGGGTTGAAGACGTTAAGTGCCCGAAGTTAAGCAGCAAAAGCGACTCGCCGATCTCAGCGTCCACCAGACTGACTCGGCATGGGTAGCCTGGTCTTTGATCAGCGATATAGCGGAACACATTGCGTTGCTGCAATTCATCGTCTGAAAGTTGCCGAAATTCGTCGAGCACTTCAGCCGAAATCCCGGAAACACGGAACGAAGAACCGGCTTTTTGATTCATCTCTTCGGGTCTGATGTTCGAGGCAGGACAAGAATTAGTATTCATTTCCGTTGCCATAACCTCACTTGGCCTCACTGTCTGGCCATTTCCGGACCGGGAATTTTCGACGCCCGTCACCTCGGTGATTGGCGCTTCGGAAACAGGGTAAACCCTGAGCTGAATGGCGCTAAGTTAAGGAGGATTTGAGAAGTTTTATTGCCGCGATGGGGTCGAAGAATTTAGCAACATTGCTCTTCGGAGCGCCGAGCGTTAGCTCGGTCAAGCGTAAAACCATCACCGCGGCGACGCGACGGCGTAAAGTAGCATAGGCTTCCAGCCTGTAATTTGTTCGCGCCATCGAGCGATGCTTTTCAGGTATCCGCCGTTTCTCCGAATTGTGTATAATGCCCAGGGTTGAATGGAATGGCAGTATCTTCGCGCCATTCTGCCGAGGGCTGGAACTCTGGGTTTTGTAATTTGTGGGCGGGAATAAAGCACCGCTCGAAGGTGTGAATGAATACAGGCTGGAAGCCTATGCTAGATTGCTTTTCGGAGCGTCGAGCGTTTCCAGCCTGTTTCATTCGTACCATAAGCGATGCTTTCCAAACATCTGCCGTTTCTCCGATTTATGTATAAAGCTCAGGGTTAAACCCTGAGCTATATTTTCGGGTCGCGGAGTAGGGGGACCGGTAGAAACTCTCCAACAGACTCCCGTGGTCTGCCCCTCGCTATCTTCTCGAAATGTCCAAACTGCAGAGACCCTTCGGGGCAATAAAACATCTCCAAAAGTTGATCAGTCTTAACCGTTTAACGTCTTCGGTTTCACTCTGAACAATTGCAAAGTGGCGACGAAAAAGAGCGGCACGAAAAAAATGGCCAGGACCGTGGCGGAAAGCATGCCCCCGATGGTGCCTGTTCCAATGGCGTTTTGACCGCCGGAACCGGCACCACTTGAAATGGCCAGCGGCATGACCCCCATGACAAAGGCGAACGAAGTCATCAGAATTGGACGCAAACGCTGGGCCGCTGCGTGTTTCGCGGCTTCGACGAGATTCATTCCTTTCTCAAAGTTTTCTTTCGCGAATTCAACGATCAGGATCGCATTCTTGGCAGAAAGTCCAATCGTGGTTAGAAGACCCACTTGAAAAAAGACATCATTCGATAGGCCTCGCAGAAAAGTAGCCAGGACAGCGCCCAAAACTCCAAGTGGAACGACCAGAATAACAGCCACAGGAATGGACCAGCTCTCGTAAAGGGCGGCTAAAGAGAGAAAGACGACCGTTAGCGAGATCGCGTACAAGAGTCCAACTTGGGAACCTCCCGCCCGCTCCTCATAAGAAAGCCCAGTCCAATCGAATCCGATGCCCGGCGGCAGCTGCTCAGCCAGTTTTTCCATTGTCTCCATGGCTGAACCGCTGCTTAATCCGGGCGCGGGTTCACCCAGAATCTCAGCGGACGGGCTGCCATTGTATCGCTCGAGTTTTGGCGAACCATAGATCCATGAGCCTTGCGAAAACGCGGCAAACGGTACCATTTGCCGGAGGCTATTTCGAACATACCAGTCATTGAAGTTTTCTGGAACCATTCGCGAGTTGTCGCTGCCTTGAATAAACACTTTTTTGACTCGGCCACGATCCGTAAACTGGTCGATGAATTCGGATCCCCAGGCGGCTGAGAGGGTAGTGTTGACATCCGATACCGTCAGACTGAGCGCGTTTGCCTTTTCGCGGTCGATCTCGATTTTGTATTGTGGTTCGTCGTTTAACCCATTGGAGCGAACTGCCGCCAAGTTCGGATTTTGGCTAGCCATCTTAAGGAGTTGGTTCCGCGCTTCCATCAACTTGGCGTGACCTACGTTCGCCCGGTCGATCAATTCGAAATCGAAGCCGGTTGCATTGCCAAGCTCAATTGCCGCAGGTGGAGCGAAGGCAAAGGCCAATCCGTCTCGATACTCCAGGAACTGGCCCATGGCGCGCCTGGCGATTGCTTGAACTCGGTTATTCGCGCCGGGCCGTTCCGCCCAATCCTTGAGCCTGACGAAGATGAGTCCGGAACTTTGACCGTGACCGCCGAAACTGAAGCCGGCAACGGTGAGCACTGAATCGACCGCCGCACGTTCTTTGGTGAGGAAATATTCATTCATCCGGTCCAAGACGTCCTGCGTATATTTCTGGGGTGTTCCTGACGGGGTGGTGACCTGGGCAAAGAGGATCCCTTGGTCCTCATCCGGTAGGAACGATCTGGGGAGGCGTGCAAACAGGAATCCCATCACTCCAACAATCGCCAGATAGATCACAAAGTGACGGCTGCCACGGCCGATGATATAGCCGACGCAAGACGTGTAACCGCGGTTGCCGGCGTCGAATATGCGGTTGAACCACCCGAAGAATCCCCCCTTCTTTTTCTGGTGCCCTTTTTGTACCGGCTTCAGTAGGGTCGCACAAAGAGCCGGCGTGAAGATGATCGCGACCAATACGGATAGTATCATCGCCGAGACGATGGTGATCGAGAATTGACGATAGATGACTCCGGTTGAGCCACCAAAGAACGCCATCGGAACAAAGACCGCAGACAACACCAGCGCGATGCCGACCAAAGCGCCGGTGATTTGGTTCATCGACTTGATGGTCGCCTCTTTCGGTGAAAGCCCTTCCTCAGCCATCAGACGTTCCACGTTTTCGACAACCACAATGGCGTCATCCACCAAAAGCCCGATCGCCAGAACCATACCAAACATGGTCAGTGTATTGATCGAGAAGCCGGCGAGCGAGAGCACAGCAAACGTACCGAGCAGAATAACCGGAACGGCGATCGTCGGAATCAGTGTGGCCCGAATGTTCTGCAGAAAAAGATACATCACGAGGAACACCAAACAGATCGCCTCAATCAATGTTTTGACCACTTCTTCAATCGAGATTTTGACGAATGGCGTCGTGTCGTATGGGTATTCCGCGACAATACTATGAGGAAAGGTTGGCTTCAGTTTTTCAATCGTCGCTTTGATCGCTTCGGCGGTCTTGAGCGCATTCGCGCCGGTCGCCAGTTTGACCGCGATGACGGAAGCCGGTTTGCCGTTATACTTCGTATCGGTTGCATAATTCTCGGCGCCCAGCCCGACCGTTGCAACATCGTGTAGACGGACCTGGGAACCGTCCGGATTGACTTTCAGAAGAATATTACCGAATTCCTCAGCCGTTTGCAGGCGGGAGGGACCGATCACCGTCGCGTTGAGTTGCTGTTTCAAAATCGACGGCAACCCACCCAATTCTCCCGACGCGATTTGGACGTTTTGCGCGTTGATGGCGTTGCCGACGTCGACCGGGGTGAGCCCGTAGTTATTTAACTTCGCCGGATCGAGCCAAATGCGCATGGCGTATTGAGCTCCGCCAAAGGTCTGAAAATCGCCGACCCCATTGGTGCGGCTAACCGGATCCTGGATGTTGGAGACAATGAAATCTCCGATATCGCCTGAACTCATGGAACCGTCCGCCGAAACAAACGCTACCGCGAGCAGGAAGTTAACCGTCGCTTTCGAAACACGAATACCCTGTTGCTGAACTTCGGGGGGCAGCAGCGCAGTCGCTAGTTGCAACTTATTTTGCACCTGTACTTGAGCGATGTCGGGATTCGTTCCCTGCTTAAAGTTAAGCGTGATCGTCATGCTCCCGTCCTTATCGCTCTCGGAGGAGAAATAGATCAGGTTGTCGATCCCGTTGAGCTGTTGTTCGATCACCTGGACGACGGTGCTTTGCACAGTTTCAGCCGATGCCCCTGGATCGGTAACCGTGATAGAAACAGCAGGTGGGGCAATGCTTGGGTATTGCGCGACAGGCAGGTTGCTGATGGATAGCGCCCCAGCCATCATCAAAATGATGGCAATGACCCAGGCAAAAACGGGGCGGTTGATGAAAAAGTTTGCCACCGCGGTTTCTCCTTTACTTCCCGGCGACAGGATATCCGTCCGCACCCAGCGCGACAGCTTTGACTTCGGCTCCTGGAGCAACCTTCTGCAAACCGTCGATAATCACCTTGTCGCCTGCGCTTAAACCGGACGTCACCAGCCAGTTCTCTCCGATCGTACGTTCGGCGTGAAGCGTGCGGAGCTCGACCTTGTTGTTCGTTCCGACAACTAAGGCCGTGGGTTGACCCTG
>Ga0210389_10004126_pt1 | contig 11313 bp, 9 predicted proteins | sample IncBWH28OmetaG_FD_160127 | JGI IMG/M metagenome (GOLD analysis project Ga0210389, IMG submission 160127) | Forest soil microbial communities from Barre Woods Harvard Forest LTER site, Petersham, Massachusetts, United States - Inc-BW-H-28-O ... | reverse complement strand
GGTACCAGCTCGACCTTCGCGCTGTCGGGCACCAGTGTCGGCACGGTCCATGTCGACGACAGCACCATCGGCACCATCAACAACAGCAGCGGCGGCGGCGTCAGCATCACCGGCACCGGCAACGCGGTGAACATGGACTTCACCTCGCTCACCTCGGGCGGCGGCACCAACGGCATCACCATCAACGGCGCCAGCGGCACGTTCCATGCCCATGGCGGCACGATCTCGGGTGCCTCCGGCTCCGACGTCGCGCTGAACGCCAGCACGCTGAATTTCACCGACGATGGCGCCATCAGCGATTCGACCGGAACGGTCGTCTCGATCAGCAACATGACGGCTGGAACGCAGTCCTTCACGGGTGCGATCGGAACGACAGCAAGCACTGACGGTGCGATCAGCCTGTCGAGCAATACCGGCGCCACGATGGATTTCAGTGGCGGCATGGCCCTGTCCACCGGCACGTCGAACGCGCTCAGCGCCACCGGCGGCGGCACCGTCAATGTCACCGGCACCAATCACCTCACCACCACCACCGGCGCCGCGCTCGATATCGCCAACACCACGATCGGCGCGAGCGGACTGACCTTCCACGACATCTCGGCCGGCAGCACTGCGGGCGGCCCCGCCAACGCGATCATCCTCAACAACACCGGCGCCGGCGGCTTGACCGTCACCGGCAGCGGCAACCCATCGGCGGGCGGGGACAATTCGGGGGGCACGATCCAGAAGACGACCGGCGACGCGATCTCGCTGACCAACGCGAACAACGTGTCGCTCACCAATATGCACATCACCAACACGGCGGGCGATGGCATCGACGGCACGACGGTAAGCGGGTTCACCTTCAACAATTCGACCATAGACGGCTCCAACGGCACCTCAGTCGGGGGCGTCGGGCAGGGCGACATCTATTTCAGCGGCTTGAGCGGATCGGCGAGCATCGCGGGCTCGAAGCTCACCGGGGCGGTTTATGACGCGCTGCATGTCTTCAACGACAGCGCGCAGACCCTCGACCGCCTGACCTTGACCGGCGATACGTTCGCGACGAACTCGGCCGCGGGAAATTCCTCGAACAGCGCGGTGAACCTCGAGGCGACGGGCGGCACGTTCAACGCCACCATACAAAGCTCGACGTTCAACGGTGCGCGCAACGACATGTTCCACCTCAACCTGCTCGGCACGGTCAGCTCCGACCTCGTGTTCGGCGGCTCGACCGCCGCGCTCGGCAACACGCTGAACAATAGCAACCCGAATATCGCCAGCGGCGCCGGCGGAATCGACGTCGGCGGCGGCGGCACGAACAACAACATCACGCTCACCTATAACATCGCTCACAATACGATCAGCGGCGTGTCCGGCGCCGACATCGCGGTGTCGAAAGGCACCGGCACGGGCGCGTCGTTCAGCGGCACGATCGACAGCAATACCATCGGTACGCAGGGAGTGGCCGACAGCGGATCCTCGGCGGGCGACGGCATCTTCGTTGGAGTGGATGGCGCCGGCACTTCGACCACCACGATCACCAACAACCAGATCCATGGCGTCGATGAGGCCGGGATTCATTTCCTCAATGAGAACGGCAGCGGGAAGCTGAACGCGACCATTCAGACAAACACTATCGATACCCTGAATCAGAACGACGCGCTCGCCGGCATGTATCTCCAGACCGGAGCCAACGGATCGAACGACAACAATATATCGAACCTGACGATCGGCGGTGCCGGATCACTGCAGAACAGCATCGATATCGGCGCCAACAACAATTTCGCCGTGATCGCCGACATCGTGCTGCTTCAGAACGGCTCGACCAAGGTCGGCCTCCCGGGTTATCCCGGCACCCCCAACGACACAACGGCGGTGCAGAATTTCGTTACCGCCAATAACCATTTCGTCAGCACTGCGAACGCCCAGGCTGTCGACGCCCTGACCCACGCCCCTGGTGGCTATTTCGGAACAGCCCAGTTGCTGGCCGCGGACGGGGGTGTCGCGAGCGCGTCGGGCACGCCGGGCGAGACCAACCTGACCCAGGCCGAACTCGACTCCGTCGTCGCCGCCGCGATCGCGGATTGGGCCGCGGCAGGCGCCTCGGCGAGCCAGCTCGCGGCGCTGCACGCCACGACTTTCAGCGTGGCGAATTTGGGCGGCACCACCATCGGTGAGGAAACACCGGGACACATCGTCATCGACACCAGTGCTGCGGGCCACGGCTGGTACATCGATCCGACGCCGTCGGACAATTCCGAATTCACCAACGCCCAGAACGCCGCCGGCACCGACCTGTTGACCGATCCGTCGAACGCCGCGGCGGGGCATATGGACCTGCTGACTGCCGTGATGCATGAATTGGGGCACGTGATCGGACTTCCCGACACCACGGCGGCCGCCGATGTCAACGATCTCATGTACATCAACCTCGTCGACGGCGAGCGGAAGCTGCCTGATGCAGCCGACGTCGGGCAGGCCCTTGTCGGCACGCCGGTCGCCGGCATCACGATGCCCTCTTTTGGGTCGAGTCCGACACCGCCGTCGCCACCGGCGTCGTCGCCGCTCGTTACCGACAGCGGCTACGGCGCCAGCGGCAGCATAACGGTCGCGGCTGCCGACCATTTCGTGTTCGCATCGAACCCCGCGCCCAACCCGCCGGCGGCCGCTCTGCCCATCACCCACGTCGTCGACTACAGCGCCGCGCAGGGCGACACCTTCGATTTCTCGGCGCTGACCTCGGCATTCCACGCCTCGAATATCGCCGACGCATCGCTGGTGCGCGCGGTGGAAGATCCGAGCGGGACTTTCGCGACGCTGCAGCTTAACACCAACGGAGATGCCGCTGCCGCGGTGTCGCGTGCCGCTGCCCCGCCGAGCGTCGTCGCCAACTGGGTCGATGTCGCTCAAATTGACGGCGCGCATGCGGGCGACCCCGTCAACTTGCTGGTCGACAGCCACGCGGCCATTCACCTGGCGCAGATCCATGCTACCTTGCTGGTCTGATTTTCCCGGCGCTGGCGACGCTGCATGGTTCGGGTACCCGGCGGGGCCCGCCCGCCGGGCGGAGGCGGCGAAGTGGCACAACTTTAAGACGTTGAATTAAAAAATTCGCGCAATCCCGCCTGCCGTCATTTAGCCATTCGCCTCGCGCAGATTCATATCGACTTGACGGTGCAATATGCCATAATGGCAACGTAAGATCGCGTATGGAAACGCGAAATCGCGTAGGGAGAAGGCGCATGGCTGAACCGTTTCTCTCGGAAATCAGGATGATGTCATTCGGCTTCCCGCCGAACGGGTGGGCGGAGTGCAACGGAAACCTCCTTCCCATCAATCAAAACCAGGCCCTGTTCTCGCTGCTCGGGACCACCTATGGCGGCGACGGTCGCGTCAACTTCGGCCTGCCCAACCTGCAGGGGCGAACGCCCATGCATATGGGCAGCGGCCATACGCTCGGCGAGCTTGGAGGCGAGCAGGCCCACACGCTTTCGCTCTCCGAGATACCGACGCATGTGCACACCGCGAACGCCACGAATGCGAACGCCGCAGTCCCGGTTCCGGGCAACAATCTTCTCGGCGCCTTCGCCAATGCCTACAAGACTCCGACGAACCTGACCTCGCTCATTCCGGGGACACTCGCGAACGTCGGCGGCAGCCAGGCTCATCCCAACATGCAACCGTTTCTGACCATCAACTTCAGCATCGCCCTGCAGGGCATCTTCCCGTCGCAGACCTGAGGAAACCCATCCATGGCACAGCCTTATGTGGGCGAAATTCGCATGTTCGCCGGCAACTTCGCGCCGGCCGGCTGGATGTTCTGCGAGGGACAGCAGCTGCCGATTTCCGAGTATGAAACCCTGTTCAACCTGATCGGCACCACCTATGGCGGCGATGGGCAGACTGTTTTCGATCTGCCAGACCTTCGCGGCCGCCTTCCGATCCATATGGGCAACGGTTTCACGCTGGCCCAAAGTGGCGGCGTCGAGACGGTCACGCTGACGGTGAACCAGATTGCGGCGCATTCGCACTCCTACCTCGCATCGACGGATACCGGCAGCGGCGTAAATCCGCAGGGCAACGTGCTCGACCAGATGAGCGGCGCGATCACGCTTTACACCGCGCAGACGCCTAACGTCCCGATGGCCGCCGCGTCGATCGGCTCGACCGGCGGAAGCCAGCCGCATGACAATTTCCAGCCCTATCTCTGCGTCGACTTCATCATCTCGCTGTTCGGCATCTTCCCGAGCCAGACCTAGGAGCACGTCATGGATCCGTTCGTCGCGGAAATCCGCATTTACCCGTTCAACTTCGCGCCCAAGGGCTGGGCGTTCTGCGACGGGCAGCTCCTGCCGCTCTCGCAGAATACCGCGCTGTTCTCATTGCTCGGCACCACCTATGGCGGCGACGGCAAGAGCAACTTCGCGCTGCCGAACATGCAGGGTAACGCGCCGATGCACCCCGGCCAGGGACCTGGCCTGTCGCTGCACGATCTCGGCGAAACCGGCGGCTCCGATACGGTCACGCTTCCGGAATCCGAGATTCCGTCGCACACGCACACCTTGATGGCGATCAATCTGCTCTCCGACCAGCACGCGCCGGACCCGACCCGTGGGCTGGCACGATCGTCAAACGCGCATGCCTACGTGGCGCCGCCTCAGACGATGGTTCAGATGAACGACAATGTCGTGGCTCCGGCCGGCGGCGACCAGCCGCACAACAATTTGATGCCCTATCTCACGCTGAACTTCTGCATCGCCCTGCAGGGCGTTTACCCGCCGCGCACCTGAACGGGCTACCGATGGACGCTTCCGCGCCGATCCCGTTCGGCTGGGCGCGCGCCGCGAAGGCGGGGCTGACGTTTCGCCCAATCACGGACGCCGACCTGCCGTTCCTCGCCCTGGTCTACGCCTCGACCCGCGCCGAGGAGCTTGCACTGACGGACTGGTCCGACCAGCGGAAGGCCGAATTCCTCGACCAGCAATTCCAGGCGCAGCACGCGCACTACCAGCATTACTATCCGCAGGCCGACTGGCTGGTGACGGTGCGCGAGGGGGAGGATATCGGGCGTCTCTATATCGAACGCTGGCCGAGCCAACACCGCATCATCGATATCACCCTGCTGCCGGCGCGTTGCGGCAGCGGGTTAGGCGCCGCCCTGCTGCGCGATCTCCAGGATGAGGCGGCCGCCGCCGGCAAGGCGGTGTCGATCCATGTCGAGAAGAACAACCCGGCCATGCGGCTCTATCATCGCCTCGGATTTGCGACCGCGGAGGACAAGGGCGTCTATGACCTGATGCGCTGGACCGCCAAACCGGACTGACGGGCAAGGCGAACGCTTATCCGAACACCGCGTGGTAGCCGCGGCCGCCGTGCAAAAGCCCGGTCGGCGTCAGAAACATCTCGAGCGTGCCGCGCTCCGGATGCTCGATCGGGTAGATGCCCTGATTCAGCCGGGCGGCCGCCGGAGCGACGAATTGCAGGGTGAAGCCGCCCCCGTCACGGGCCTTGAGTTCCTGCTTGCCGTCCTTCGTTTTCAGGACCTTCGGCGGTTCGTTACCGTGCGAGACGGCTTCCTTGAGCATCAATGTCACCGCCTTGCCGTCGGGGGTCTGCGTTTTGAAGGGTTTATCCACGTACTTCGAAAAATCATTGACCTTCAGTGTGCCGAGGTCTGCCGCGGACGCCATTTTCGATCTCCCTGAAGTTGAGCGATCACTTTAGCACACGGTGGCCGCCGGGCCAGCGAAAATGCCGCTGCCAACAAAAAGGCCGGCATCAATGCCGGCCTTCGGATGCCTGTTTCGGGATGCTCAGTATCTGGCGACAACCGGGCCGCCAAAGCGGTAGTTGACGCGGACGGTGACCAGATCGACGTCCTGGCGAATGTTGTCGGTACCGAAGATGAAGGGGCTCGCCGGCACTGTCGCGAATGTGGTGAGCTTGTCCTGCATGAACAAATGATCGTATTCGAGGGCCGCCGACCAGTTCGGCGCGAAACCGAATTCGATGCCGGCGCCGACCGCGCCGCCCCAGCGGGTCTGATCGCCGGTGGTCCCGGAAAGGATGTTGCCGACGGTCGTCGTGACATTGAACCGGTCGGAGGTCACGGCGGCGCCGCCCTTGAGGTAGAGCAGCGCGTTGTTGAAGGCGTAGCCGACCTGGCCGGTGAACAGGCCGAACGCGTCGACCTTCGAGTTGTTGGTGAAGACCGGGATGAACAGGCTAACGTTCGAACCGCGCAGATCGGCCCAGTCGCCCTGGGCTTCGAGACCGAACACGAATGCGCTCGCCTGCCAGCGATAGCCGACCTGACCGCCGGCGACGCCACCAGTCGCATCATGGCAGCCCTCGGAAAAAAGGAAGGCGCCGGTCGGCGTGGTGAAGTCCCAGCATTTGTGGCTCGATCCCCAGCCGCCATTGGCGCCGATATAGAATCCGCTCCAGTCATAGGCGGCGGCAACCACCGGCGGCGGCGCCTTGGTGTAGGGTCGCGGCGCAAGATCGGCCGCAGCGGCGGGAACCGCCAGCCCCAGAGTCAAAAGACCAACGGCGCTCAACAAAAGCTTCTTCATCTGAATTCTCCGCACCCTCAAGCGGCCGGAAATTACAGGGATTCGACCGGAAATACTGTCACCCGGAGACAACACTGCTGCAACTAATGCGAGTGGAGCTCGAATGGGCCCGTACTGGTAACCCAACCCATTGAATCGCAAGGGAAAATGGGTGGGGGAGAAGCCGCCTAATCCCAAGCCGGCGAGAAGGCGGGATTGACGCAGCGCCGGTCTTTCGGCAGTCCCGCGATGGCCTTGATGTCCTCGTCGTCCAGCCCGACATTCAGCGCGCCGAGATTGGCCTTTTGGCTTTCCGTGCGCGACGCCTTCGGGATCGCGGCGACGCCGTCCTGGTCGAGCAGCCATTTCAGCGCCACCTGGGCGGCGCTGGCACCGTGCTTGCGGCCGATCGCCGTAAGCGTCGCGTCGGATGCGGCTCGGCCTTGCGCCAGCGGGCAATAGGCCACCAGCGGGATCGCTTTCGCCGCCATATATCTGCGCAGCGGCGTCTGATCGAGCATCACATGATATTCGACCTGGTTGCAGGCGATCGGCGCCTTGATCTGTTCGACCACGGTCTTCAGCAGCGCGATGTTGAAATTGGCAACCCCGATGGCGCGGGTGCGGCCCTCCTGCTTCAGGGCGAGCAGGGTTTCGAACATCGCCGGCAAATTCATGCTGCTGGCCGGCCAGTGCACCAGATAGAGATCGACCTGATCGAGCCTGAGCTTTTTCAGGGAAGCCTCGAAGGATCTGCGGATCGCGTCGGGGGCGAGATTTTCGTTCCAGACTTTGGTCGTGACATGCAGATCGCCGCGCGCGACGCTTGATGCGGCGAGCGCCGCGCCGATGGCCTCTTCATTGCCGTACATCTCCGCGGTGTCGATATGCCGGTAGCCGAGCGTGAGCGCGCTCTCGACCGCGGCGCGGCAGACATCGCCCTGCATGCGAAAGGTGCCGAGCCCGAGCCGCGGCAGGCTGATGCCCTGGGTTTGCAGATATTCCATGGTGGCTCCTGAAATCGCCGGGATCGGCCTCCGGCCGCGCGAACGGGCGTTGTGTTGAAAGGAAGGGTGAGGCAGCGGTTCCGTCGCTTGATAGTCTGCCCGCAGAGCGGGGTTCAAATCAAGATCGGGTTATCGATGGTCAGGACGTTGCGGCGATAGCCGGAGGCCAACAAGCTGTTCGCGATCGTCACTTTCCGAAGCAGCAGAAGAGCTCAGATGTGCTGAGCGGGCAGTTTACCCGGCCGCGCGTCCGGCCGCGGCTCGATGTCGACCGACCACAGGTCGTGGTTGTCGACGTCCTTCAGCGTCACCGTCATGACGCCGGACCGGCCGTCGATATCGACCCGGCCGAAGAACTGCAGTCCGAAACAGGGAGCGAGATTCTCGCCCTGCCCGGCGCTGCAGCCTTTCTGGAACATCGCCTGGGGGCCGAAGGTGTTATCGAGTTCGCCGGGACCCCATGTCCCCGCATGCAGCGGCCCGGAAACGAATTCCCAGAACGGCTCGAAATCCGAAAATACCGCGCGGTTCGGATCGTAGAAATGCGCGGCCGTATAGTGCATGTCGGCCGTCAACCAGACGATGTTCGCGACGCCGGCCCGCTTGATGAACGACAGCAGATCGGCGATTTCGTGCTCGCGCCGCTGCGGCGGCCCGTCGCCGAGCGCAATCGCGTCTTCGCTGATCAGGCCGATCGGCAAGTCGGCGGCAATCACCTTCCAGGTGGCATCGGAGGCCAGCAATTCGCGCTTCAGCCAGGCCAATTGAACCGGTCCGAGGATGAACGTGTCGCTGCGGTCGTCGCGCTTGTTCCAGGTCGAATCGCGGTAGCTGCGCATGTCGATCAGAAAGACATCGAGCTGCGGCCCGTATGCGATCCTGCGATAGACCCGTCCGGCCTCCCCGGGAATCTCACGGATCGGCATGTATTCAAAAAACGCCCGGCGCGCGCGCTCAACCAGCCGGGATTTGCCGTCCTCGGTATACCCCGTCTCGTCGGCGGTCCCGATCGGCGACCAGTCATTGCTCACTTCGTGATCGTCCCACTGCGCCAACATCGGCACCGCCGCGTTGAAGGCGCGCAAATTCTCGTCGAGCAGATTGTATTTGTAATTGCCGCGAAACTGCGTGAGGCTATGGGCGACAACGGATTTCTCTTCCGTGACGATGTTGCGCCAGACTTCCCCGTTCGGCAGTTTCAATTCGGAAGGCACGGGGCAGTCTGCGTAGATGTGATCGCCGCAATGAATGAAGAAATCCGGACGGTTCTCCAGCATGGTCCGGTACATGCGCATGCCGCCGCGGGCGGGATCGATGCCCCAGCCCTGCCCCGCGGTATCGCCCGACCAGACGAACGATATCGAACTCTTGTCAGCCGGCGCCGTGCGGAAATGCCCGACCCGGGTTTCGCCGGCAATCCCTGATACGGCGATGTCCTCGAACCGCACCCGGTAGAAGATATCCTGCCCGGGCGGCAGACCTTCGAGCAGCAGTTTCGACGTAAAGTCATGATCGGGCAGCGCGTCCACGGATGCCGCGTGCAGGATGGTGCCAAAACTTTCGACCGTCGAGCACTCAAGCTGCATGCGCGCGGGCCGATCGGCACGCGCCCACACCATGGCGGAACCTGCCGACACATCACCCGAGGCCACGCCGCATGCGATCCGCGGACGATCCGCCGCGCGGCTGAGATAGGGTTTGGCGATACCTCCGAGGCTTGCCAGCGCAACCGTGGATACCGAGCGAACCAACAGATGCCGTCTGGTCAGACCTTGCTTGCCACGTATCGCAATCGCCATTGCCGGCACCCTCGTCGAATCACGACGGAGGTTGCCCGCTCAACTTGACTCTGGGCCGAAGGTTTCTTGACTCTGGGCCGACGGTTTTGCGACAGCAGGATGACTCGAGCCGGAACGTCGCCCTGCCGCTTCGCTCTTACCGCTTCCAGTTGCAGATGCCGCCCGACCGGCACGGCCACACCTGAATCCGCGTATCGAAGGCCTGTGCGTCGAGCGGATTGCCATGCCGCCGCGCCAGTTTCGTGCGGGCGGCGCCGCGCGGTTGCTCCGCACGCAGTGGTTTTTCCGCGCGCGCTTGCGCTATTCTCGTCCTGTGCACGACGGACCTGGATTCGGCTTGCCGCACTCTGGGCTCGGCTTGCCGTACTCTGGATTCGGCATGTCGCACTCTGGGCTCGACCTGCTGCACTCCGGACTCGGCTTGCGGCTCCTTGGGCTCGGTCTTCGGTTCCACGCTCGCTTGCGCGTCCCCGCTGCCGCGATCGACGGTGACGTCGAGCGGACCCGGCACGAACCTGGAAGCAGGCCCAAGCGGTTTCGGCGAGAGCAGCGCGCCGCGAAGGTCAAGGCCGAGGAACTGGTCGGGGCGGTACTCGTCCGCGGCAGCCAAGCCGCTCCACGCCAGCAGCGCGGCACCGAGCATGGCGGGGAAAACATTTTTCAGGACCATGGCAGGCCTCCTGAAATACGCGGAAAATCCGGCAACGCCCTTCATTTAAGAAGCGGACCCGCGCAATGCCAGCCTATGTTGCCGACAAGGTTACCGGCGCTGCGGTTCCCGAGCCAAAATTCCCGAGATGTCGTTTTTCGGCTGGCGAGGCGGCGTTCCCCCTACTCCCTGGACATCACGAGTTTCAGCGACAGCGACGCCAGCATGGCGGCGATCATGATGGCGGCCATCGCGGTCAGGCCGATGACGTATGAACCGGAGAACTCCTTCAACCAGCCCATCATGGAAGGGCCGGCAAAACCGCCGATTGTGCCGATGCTGTTGATGAAGGCGAGCCCGCCCGCGGCGGCGGCGCCGGTCAGGAAACGCGTCGGTATGGTCCAGAAGATCGCGCGCGCGGCGGTCACGCCGACAAGCGCCGCGCTGAAGCCGACCAGCGCAAGCGCCAGCGAACCGGACATGATCGGCGCGACAAGGCCTGCCCCGCCCAACAAGCATGCGATCGCCAGATTCACGATGCGCCGGCCGCTGCGGTCGACATAGCGCGCCCACAGGATCATGCCGGCCGAGGCGAACAGGTAGGGAATCGCCGCCATCCAGCCGATCGCCAAATTCGACAGGTGGTATTCCTTCAGGATCAAGGGCAACCAGATGCCGATGCCGTAGGACGCCGGGGTGAAGCCGAACTGGATCGCCGCCAGTATCAGCACGCGGCTATCCCGCAAGGCGGCCAGCCACGACGCCGGCGGCCGTTCGCGCACCTCGGCGGCCAGCACGCCGTTCAGCGCATCGCGCTCGTCGGGGGTCAGCCATGCCGCGCTCTCCGGCCGATCGGCAAGAAAGCGCAGCGTCAGAAGGCCCAAGGGGATGCACGGCAGGCTGACCATCAGAAACAGCCATTGCCATCCGGCGAGACCCCAGATCCCATCCATCTGCAGCAGCAGGCCGCAAACGGGCCCGCCGATCAGCGAGGACAAGGGAATCCCGATCAGGAACCAGGCCAGCATTCGGGTGCGGTATTGGGTCGGAAACCAGGCGGCGAGAAAGAACGTCACGCCCGGAAAGAATCCGGCTTCGGCGATGCCGAGCAGAAGCCGCAGCGCATAAAAACTGTTCGGCCCGACCACGAAGGCGGTCGCCGCCGATATGATGCCCCAACTGATCATGATGCGCGCAAGCCAGCGGCGCGCGCCGAAACGATAAAGCAGCAGATTGCTCGGTATTTCGAACAGGCAGTAGCCGACGAACAAGATTCCGGCGGCAAGGCCGAACTGGCCGGGCGACAACCCAAGCTGCTTGTT
>Ga0210389_10004125_pt1 | contig 11314 bp, 10 predicted proteins | sample IncBWH28OmetaG_FD_160127 | JGI IMG/M metagenome (GOLD analysis project Ga0210389, IMG submission 160127) | Forest soil microbial communities from Barre Woods Harvard Forest LTER site, Petersham, Massachusetts, United States - Inc-BW-H-28-O ... | reverse complement strand
ACGGAGAGGTCCCACATCCAGCCGTCGTGGACCTTCGGGATGGTGCCGCCGACTACGACCGCCGTTTGGCCGTCGGGGGTCTTGAGGTGGATGCCGGCCTTGAGGTTACTGGCGGGTAGGAATTTGCTCAGTGAAGGATCCCATCACCACGCCGGACGGCAAGGTGCTGAGCCTGGAGCTCATGGACGGCGCCGGTGGCGAGTCGTTCTACGTGACGGACACCGCCCGCCCGCTGATCACCCGCGTTGACAGCCCGCACTACGGCAGCGAGGGATCGATCAGCCTGAGCGGCTACGGGGCCGCCGTCACCATCACGGCCCCGCCCGCCAGTGAGGTCATCGACGCCAGCGACCCCCTGGCCTGACCGGCCCGCGGGCCCGTCGTTCGGTGACGACCCTGACCATCCCCGCTCACTGGCCTGTCAGCGGGAGGCCTATCCGCCTGCGATGCGATCGACCAGGGACGGCCGCACCATCGAAGCCCGGCAGGCGTGCCGGGACCTCGGCCTCCTGCCCGGCTGGCCCAGCTGATAGACCTTGACGGTGGCCTCCGTCTTCGTCAGCAACGCCGGCGTCCGCCTCCATGTCCTCGACAACGGCCGGGCCTCAGCGTCACCGCCAGTCCTCGTGGTCCCTGGCATGGGCGAGGGCGCGGATGAGTACGCGTGGCTGCTCGGCCGGCTCGGCGGCCGGCGGGTCCTGGTGGCCGACGTCCGCGGGCGGGGCCGCAGCGACGCGCCGCAGGCCGGCTACGCGTGGGAGGACCACATCGGGGACCTGCGCGCGGTCGTCGAGTCGCGCACGCTGGAACCGCCGGTCCTGGTGGCGTTCTCGCGCGGCTCGTCGTACGCCCTCGGCTACGCGCTCCAGTTCCCCGGCCAGGTCCGCGGCCTCGTCGTCGGGGACTACCTCGCGCGGCATGTCGGGCTGCCCGCAGAGTTCGCCGAGCAGCAGTTGCGGATGGACATCCGCGGGGTCCCCGTCGCTGAGCGCATGCCCGAGCACGCCGTGCGGGGCGTGTACGCGGAAAGCCGTGACGTGCCGCTGTGGGACCGGCTGGCCGAGCTGCGATGCCCCGTGCTGGTGATCCGCGGTGGCCGCCGCGGCAGCCTCCTGACCGACGAGCTCGCCGGGCGGTGGCAGTCATCCTTGCCCTCGGCGCAGATGGCGACCATCGCCGGCGCCGGGCACGACCTGTGGAGCCGCGACCCCGACGCCTACCTCGCCGTCCTGCTTCCCTTCCTGGACCGGATCGGCCCGGGCTGACCCAGCGCTACTGCCGCCGGCGTGAAAGGTTCACGCCCAGCTGGCCGGTTCACCTGGGCTGATCAGGGACGCTGGGGCCGGAGTCGTTCGGCTCCTTGTGCCCGCCTGCCCTCGGCTTACAGTGACGCCATCGCCTGGTGCCGGCGTGAGCACCGCGCCCGCGAGAGCGCCGGCCGGGCATCACGGCGTCAGTGAGGGAGAGGCCCATGTTGCGCAGGCTCCTGGTGGCCGCCGCCGTCACCGTGGCGGTGCCGCTCGCGGCGATGCTGGCCCCGAGCGCGGCGAGCGCGGCCACGACGGCGGCGTGCACCGACGGGGTCGCCGTCACTCAGTTCGCCTTCAACCCGGCCAGCGTCGCGCTGCCCGGGGGAGGGTCCCCCCTGACGCTGGTCCTGCAGAACTGCACCACCCAGGCCGTCCAGGGGTCGACCGCCTGGTTCGGCACGTACTCCGGGGGAGCCTGCCCGGTCCTCGACCCGGTCTCCTTCGCTTACTCGATCGCTCCCGGGGGCACCTACACCCTCACCAACACCTTCGGGGACCCCGGCTTCTCCGGATGCCAGCCCACCGCGCTCAAGATGAGCGCGAACATCAACGTGAACATCACCAGCACCCTCACCGTCACGGCCACCACCGTCACGGCCACGCTGCAGTTCACCGGCGCGTGCCCGAACGGGGTCGCCATTAACCAGCTCTCCTTCAGCCCGGCCAGCATCCCGGTAGGCCAGACGTCGACGCTGACGCTGGTCCTGCAGGACTGCGGCAGCAAGGCGGTGCAAGGGTCGACCATCTGGATCCCCAAGTTCACCTGGGCCGGCACCGGCCTGCCGCCGGGCTGCCCGGTGAGCGACCCGGTCGACTTCAGCTACTCGCTCGCGCCGGGAGCCACCACGACCCAGACCCTTGGGCTGGGTGACCCGATCTCAAGCTGCCAGGCCACCGGCATCCAGGCGACCGTCAACGTGGGCGTCAACGGCGTCACCGGGACGGCGGCGACGGCCACCGCCAGCCTCGTGATCACCGGGGCAGCCAGCGGCGGCTGCCATGTCACCTACAGCCCCAATAACTGGCAGGGCGGGTTCACGGCCAACGTCACGATCGCCAATACCGGATCGTCGGCGATCAGCGGCTGGACGCTGGCCTTCACCTTCCCCGGCGACCAGAAGATCACCAGCGCCTGGAACGCGGCCGTCACGCAAACGGGCGCCAGCGTCACGGCTGCCAACCTGAGCTACAACGCCAGCATCCCGCCGGGCGGCAGCCAGTCGTTCGGCTTCCAGGGCACCTGGGCCACCAGCGACGCCTCACCAGCCAGCTTCACCGTCAACGGCGCCGCCTGCACGTGAATGCGCCGGGCGCGCTGGGGTACTGCCGTGCTCACCCGGTGACAGGCACGTCCCGCGGCGGGCAGGGCCGGGTGGGCCTGATGGCGGTCAGGGCAGTGGCGGTGACGGTGGCTGTGTCGCCGCCACCGGTCACCCTGGCGGTGTTGGTGACGTGCCTGGGAGCGGTGCACGACACCGCGACGGCCAGCGTGATGGGCGGGTAGCTGTGCCTGGCGGCCAGCACGTCGCGGCGGGTGCAGGCCAAGGTGGCCAGGCTGCAGTGCCATCCGCGCCCGGAGATGGCCCGGGCGCGCAGCCCGCGGGGCAGCGTGTCGCGGGCAGTCACGGCCGTGCCGTCGGTGCCGCCGGGCCCGGCGTTGCCGACGGTGAGGGTGTAAGTCCCCCGCCCGCCCTGCGCGAACGTCCCCCGGGCCTGCTTGGCGAGGGTCAGCGACGGCAGGCTCCGCACGGCCGGGATGATCGCGATGCCGTACGGAACCGTGAAGCCGGAGATGGTGTCGGTGACGGTGCCGGTCGCCGTGCTGATCACCGACACGGTGCCCGAACCGAAGTTGGTGACGTAGACGCGGTGACCGTCCGGGGTGACCGCGACCCCGCGCGGGAAGGTGCCGACGGGGATGGTGGCGGTGACGGCGTTGGTCGCCGTGTTGATCACCGACACGGTGCCTGAGCTGGTGTTGGTGACGTAGGCGTGGCGGCCGTCCGGGGTGACCGCGACATCGAGCGGTGAACTGCCGACGGGGATGGTGGCGGTGACGGTGTTAGTCGCCGTGTTGATCACCGACACGCTGTCTGAGCTGGTGTTGGCGACGTAGGCGCGGGTGCCGTCCGGCCTGACCGTGACACCGAACGGCTGGCTGCCGACGGGGATGGTGGCGGTGACGGTGCCGGTGGCCGTGTTGATCACCGACACGGTGCCTGAACTGGCATCGGTGACGTAGGCGTGGCTGCCGTCCGGGGTGACCGCGACATCCCACGGCGCGCTGCCGACGGGGATGGTGGCGGTGATGGCGTTGGTCGCCGTGTTGATCACCGCCACGTCGTCTGAGCTGGTGTTGGTGACGTAGGCGCGGCGGCCGTCCCGGGTGACGGCGACGCCGCTCTGCGCGCCGCCGACGGGGATGGTCGTGGTGACGGCATTGGCCGCCGTGTCGATCACCCACACCTTGCCTGGGCCGACCGGCGCGTCGGTGACGTAGGCGTGGCTGCCGTCCGGGGTGACCGCGACGCCGAACGGCGCGCCGCCGACGGGGATGGTGGCGGTGATGGTGTTGGTCGCCGTGTTGATCACCGACACCGTGCCGGAATTGAAGTTGGCGACGTAGGCGAGCGGGGGGTGACCCGCACGCGCCGAGGCGGATGCGCCCGCAGCACGGCCGCCTGCCGCCGCCGTGGACCCCGGCAACGCCAGCCCCCCCAGCGTGACCAGCACCGCAACCCACGCACGCAGCCAGCCTGGCCGCAGCGGCACCCGGTTCATCGCACCCCGTCCCCACCTGTGGTACTTCGAGTAATGGAATGATTGCCTAAAGTGACTGGCAGTACGGTAGCACCATCAGTGGCCAGTACCTCGAATCTGCCGATCGCGGGTCCTTTCATGCAGCCCGGGAGTCTCGGGGGCTGACCGATACGGCTGAAATGTCCCGGCACCGGGCTGTATTCGGTCACGGCCTCGCGCCTGTAGGCTGCCGTCGTGTCACTGCGGGACTTTGCGGGCAGGCTGGGTGGCGGCCTGACGGCGCTAGGCGCGGGCGGCTTGCTAAGCGTTGTGGTCGCGTGGGGGCTTGCCGACGCATCATCCCGGCAAACATGGCCACTGTGGCCCTACATGTTGTGCGGCGCGATACTTGCGCTCGGAGCAGTGTTGTATGTAGTGGCCCAAGGCTGGATCCCTGGCCGCAAGGGCCAGCCCAGGCGCGTGAAGCCCGAGAAGCCGTCGCCTCCTCCACCGCCGTTGCCAGCCGGCGATCTTACAATCGTCCGGGAAACCGACGGCAGGACGTTGCGCGTCGTGCTAACGAACAAGGCCGCTCAGGGCTCCTTCTCCGCCGAGATAATAAGCATCACCGACAAGCGCGGTCGTAGCCTGGCCGTATTCGAGGAGCCGTGGCCAGTTCCGTGGGTGGATGATCCGGAGGGAGCGCCAAGGCCGCTCAGCACGGACGAAAAGGCTCGGCTGAATCTCACCACGATGGTGTACTCCGACCCGGGGGAGCTCCGCCCGCGCTGGTGGTGGCGGTTTCAGTCCCCCCACGGGCCGCAGAGGGTCCAGTGCAAAGACAAACGCCACGTTCTGGTAACGGTCCGCATCACCCGCGCCGGATCTGAAGAGCAGATCAGCAAGAGCTTCGACCTGAGTACCGACATCGACAACAGGCCAGTCTTTACCGCGGCAACCTGAAGAGGCTGAAAGTGGCGGGACACGCGCAGGCCAGCAAGTTCGGGGCTGGCGAGCGCGTGGCGAGATTAGGTGAATACGCAGGCCATCAGGTTGGAACTGCGGATGGTAGCGGAACTGCAATGCTTGACGTGCCTGGGAAACGTGCGGATACTGAGGCGCATGGCTCATTGTCATGTTAAAGGTAAACCACGGAGCGTCATTTCGATGATTGCGGCGTGTGCCGTGCTCCTCCTCAGTGCCCTGGCTGCACTCCAGGCACGGCCGGCAGCGGCCATGCAGAATCCGGATGCTCTCGCCCCGTCCGTTACCTCAGCCTACTGCGGGAATAACATCTGGGCAGTCAGCATTGCCCCTGCCCGAAGCTTTAACCCGCTCACCGCCACCGCCGGGCAGTTGGAGGCCAACGGCTACCCGCCGCGGCCGGCGGCCAGCGACCGGCACGGTCTTGGCACGTGGCAGAAGTTCACGGCAGCCCACCGGGAAGAGAAGTCCTCCTGCAATCTTCGCCAGGTGCATGTCACGGCCTCGGCTGCGTCCACCGCCACGTATAACTCCACTGCTATAAAGACTCCGAACTGGTCCGGATACGGGGCCTGGAATGAGGGCTTCACCGACGTCGAGGCGTCCTGGGTGTATCCGCCAGCAAGCACAGTCCCGCCAGCCAGCGCCATCTCGTCAACATGGGTGGGACTTGGCAATGCCACGTCTTCTCCGCTCCTGCAGGCAGGCAGCGAGTCCGATGCTAACGGAAATGACTACCTATTCTTCGAGGTCTTCCCGGACCAGAGCATCCAGGAGGTCGTGCAGACACCTAGTGAACCACAACAAGGCCAAACGATCTCCGTTCACATCTCGTCAAGCTCCGGCTTTGAGCCAACCGGCTGCGTCGATCGATTCTGCTCGGCCCTCACAACCTGCGTGGAGAAAACCTGCGTGGCTTTCCACATCACAGACTCAGACCTAGGCCTCAACGAGACCTACGTAGAAGGGACGCCGAACGGCTGGAAAATATCGAACACAGCCGAATGGATCTACGAGCGCGACAAGGTGGGCAACGTCCTCGGCCAGCTCGCGAACGCCCCGCCAACCTTCACCTCGGCGCAGGCAGCTTACGGCGGCGCCTGGCACACGCTAGGGGCCATGAAGACCGGCACCGGTGTCAGCGTTCAGGGCTACACCATGTGGGACTGCGTCGGCGGTACATTGAAGTCCCCGGAGCTGGCCTCGCCCAACCCGATCTCCGGGGCATCCTTCAGCGAGAACTGGGGAGCATCAGGCCACGCTAACCAGTCGTGCTAACCCCGATCTTCCGATCTTCCGATCTTCCGTGACCGGGCGGTGCTGGCCTGCTCGAGTTTCATCGGGTTAGTGCGGCGCTGCGCCAGTATCCGCGCGCACTTGCGGCCCGGTCGGCGACTTCGCATCACTTATGCTTGCCAGTGCAGGCGATATGTCCTGGTATGTCCATGCAAAAGTGATGCGAAGTGGGCCAGGCCCGCCGGGAAGGGCACGCCGGGGTGGGGTCCTTCCTGTCCGGCCGCCACACCTGGGACACCACCGGGGTCTCCACTCCCCGCCTGGTGCCGGTCGTCGACCCCGCCATCATCCGCGGCCTCGATGTCGGCCAGGCCGCCTACCTCCACCGAGGCGGCGTCACCTACCTGCACGTCAAGCCCCCCGCCGAAACGACATCCGGCCAGCCGCCCGTCCCCGGCTACCCGGCACAGCCGGGCGCGCTCGGCCCGCTGGGAATCCGGGGGTCAGTAGGCGACTAGCTGCTCGATCGCCTTCTCGATCGCGAGGCTGTCGGGCAGCCACTGCTTTTCCAGGTTGGGGGCGTACGGGGACGGGGTCGGCGGCGGGGCGACCCGCCGGACGGGGGCGTCGAGCAGCTGGAACCCTTCCCAGGCGGCCATGGCGGCGAGCTCGGCGCCGATGCCGAAGTCGGTGACGGCCTCGTGGGCGATGAGCAGCCGGCTGGTCTTGGCCAGCGACTCCAGGACGGTCTGCTTGTCCAGCGGCGCCACCGTGCGCAGGTCGATGACCTCGGCGCTGATCCCGCGCTGGGCGAGGGACTCGGCCGCCGCCACGCAGTCGTGCACCATCCGGGAGACGCTGACCACCGTGATGTCGGTGCCGGGCCGGACGACCTTCGCCTTGCCCAGCGGGACCAGGTGGCCTGCGGGCGGCTTGGGCCCCTTGGCGCCGTAGAGCTGGCGGTTCTCGATGAACACGACGGGGTTGGGGTCGCGGATGGCGGCGCGCAGCAGGCCGTAGGTGTCGGCCGGGGTCGACGGCATCACGACGGTCAGGCCGGGGACGTGGGCGAGCAGCGCCTCCAGGCTCTGGGAGTGCTGGCTGCCCGAGGACCGGCCGCCGCCGAACTGGGTGCGGATCGTCAGCCCCATGCGGGCCTTGCCGCCGGTCATGAACCGGAGCTTGGCCGCCTGGTTGAGGATCTGGTCGAAGCACACCCCGAGGAAGTCCAGGTACATCAGCTCCACCACCGGCCGCATGCCCGCCATGGCGGCGCCGACCCCGATGCCCATCACCGCGGTCTCCGAGATCGGCGTGTCCCGCACCCGCTGCGGCCACCTCGTGTGCAGCCCGCGGGTGAGGGCGAACACGTTGCCGCCCTTGCCGACGTCGACCCCGGCGAGGAACACGTCGGGATCGTGCTCAAGCTCATGCTCCAGCGCCAGCCGGACGGCGTCCATCGTGCGGAAGACCTCGGCGTCGGCGGCTGGCGCCGCCGGCTCGGCGACCTGGGGCCGGGGGGCGTAGACCGACGAGAACATCGCCGTCATCTGCGGCACGGGCGCCTGCCGGGCGGCCTCGACGGCGGCCTCGATCCTTTCCCGCACCTGCGCGTCGGCCTCGTCAAGGGCGTCGGGCTTGGTGCCGCGCTCCAGCAGCCGGGCGCGGGCGATCGCGAGCGGGTCACGGCTGGCCTGCCAGTCCGCCCGCTCGTCGGGGGAGCGGTAGCGCTCCGGGTCGCCCTCGTAGTGCCCGTGCCACCGGTAGGTGACGGCCTCCACGAAGACCGGCCCGCCGCCCTCGCGGATCCGGGCCACGATGCCGGTCATGGCGGCCGCGACCGCCTCGACGTCGTTGCCGTCGACGTGGACGTACTCCAGCCCGTACCCGGCGGCGCGGACGGACAGCGGGACCGGGTGCTGGTCGGCGCTGGGGGAGAACTCGGCGTAGCCGTTGTTCTCGCAGAAGAACACGACCGGCAGCCGCCACAGGGCCGCCAGGTTGGCCGCCTCGTGGAACGCGCCCTGCGCCACCGCCCCGTCGCCGAAGAACGACACCACCACGCTGCGCTCGTCGCGCAGCTGGGAAGCCACCGCCGCGCCGGCCGCGATCGGCACGCCGGCGCCCACGATCCCGTTGGCCCCGAAGATCCCGTGGTCCGGGTCGGCGATGTGCATGGACCCGCCGAGGCCGCCGTTCGTCCCGGTGGCCCGCGCCAGGAGCTCGGCCATCATGGGCTCGGGGGCAAGCCCCTTGGCCAGGCAGTGACCGTGCCCCCGGTGGTTGGAGGTGATCACGTCGGCCTCGTCCAGCGGCAGGCAGGCGCCCACCGCGGAGGCCTCCTGGCCGATGGACAGGTGGACGAACCCGGGGACCTCGCTGTCCCGGTAGAGGTCGGACACCCGCTCCTCGAACGTCCGGATCAGCATCATCCGCCGGTACGCCTCGAGCAGCTGCCCCTCCGGTAGCTCAGCTGGCATTGTCGGTGGCCTCCTCAGGGGTGGTCTGGCGCAGCTCGCGCTTGAGTACCTTGCCGGACGGGTTGCGCGGCAGCGCGTCGATGAACACGATCTCCTTGGGCGTCTTGAAGCCCGCCAGCCGCGCCCGGCAGTGCGCGATCAGCGCCTCCGCCGTGATGTCGCTGCCCGGCCGCAGCACGACGAAGGCGCGCGGGACCTCACCCCACCGCTCGTCCGGCATGCCGACCACCGCGGCCTCCAAGACGGCGTCGTTCTCGTAGAGCACCCGCTCGACCTCCGACGACGCGACGTTCTCCCCGCCGGAGACGATCATGTCCTTCTTGCGGTCGTCGATGAACAGGTAGCCGTCCTTGTCCAGGTGGCCGATGTCGCCAGTGCGGAACCAGCCGTCCGCGGTGAACGCGGCAGCGGTCGCCTCCGGGTTGTTCCAGTACCCGGAGACCACCTTCGGGCCGCGCAGCAGGATCTCCCCGGGCTGGCCGGCCTCGGCGGGCACGTCGTCCAGGCCGAGGATCTTCAGCTCCAGGTTCAGCACGGGCTTGCCGACCGAGCCGATCTTGGACAGCGTGTGCGCCTGGTCGTTGAACGTGTCGCCCGAGACCGTCTCGGTCAGCCCGTAGGCGTCGGCGAACCGCGCGCTGGGGAAGGCCGCCAGCAGCGCCTCGATCAGGGTCACCGGCGTCTTCTCGCCGCCGCCGGTGATGAAGCGGATGCTGGAGGTGTCGTGCTCGCGCAGCTCGGGGGACTGCCGCAGCGCGCTCAGGATGCCGTTGACCATCGACGGGGCCAGCCAGATGTTGGTCGGCTTCTCCCGCTCGATGGTGGCCAGCAGTTCGGGCACGTCGAAGCGCGGCACGATGACCAGGCTGCCGCCCACCCACCAGGTGCCGATGCCGGGCAGGTCGAACGCCCCGACGTGGTACATGGGCCCGACCATCGCGGTCCGGTCGGCGGCGCTGATGCCGAACTCGGCCACGTGGGCGATCGTCTTCCAGTAGAAGTTGCCGTAGCTGATCGCCACGCCCTTGGGGTAGGAGGTGGTCCCCGAGCTGTACATCAGCCGGTGCAGGTCCGACTCGCCGACCTCGGCCGCGGGCACGGTGGCCCCGAGGTGCGCACCGAGGAACGGCTCGTACGCCGTCCCGGGCAGGTCACCGCCGGAGTCGGCCATGACCACGGTCAGCGGCGCCGCGAGCCGCGCGCTGATGGCGGCGACCGGCGCGGCGAAGCCCGGCTCGGTCACGATCGCGACCGCGCCCGCGTTGCGGATGATGTACTCCAGCTCCGGCTCGGCGAGCCGCACGTTGAGCGACAGGAAGGCCGCGCCGATGCGGTTGACCGCGAGCGCGCTTTCCAGGAACTCCGGCCGGTTGGACATCAGCAGCGCCACGACGTCGCCCTTGCGGACGCCCGCCTCGCGCAGCGCCGCGGCGAGCGCGCTGACCCGGCCAAGCAGCTGCAGGTGGGTGAGCGTCGCCTCGCGGAAGGTCACCGCGGCGCCGTCCGGGTTGATGCTGGCATTGCGGTCCAGCGACCGGGCCAGGTTGAACATGGGCAAGTCTCCTTTGACGCTCAGCTCGTGCAGCTCGTGCCAGGTTTACAGCAGGGAATATCCGCCATCAACGGTGATCGTGGTGCCGGTGATGTAAGCCGACGCCTCCGAGGCCAGGAAGAGGTAGATGCCGGGCAGGTCGGCCGCCGTCCCCCAGCGCCCGAGGGCGGTGTGCGCGACGATGTCCCGCTCGCGGCTCTCCTTGCGGTGCCAGAACGCCCCCAGGCCGATGTCGAACCAGCCCAGCGCCACCGCGTTGACGGTGATGCCTTGCGGGCCCAGCTCATGGGCGAGCGCCCCGACCAGCGCGTGCACGCCGCCCTTGGATGCCGAGTAGGCGGCGAGGCGGCCGTGCGGCCGGTCGCCCAGCACCGACCCGGTCACGATGATGCGGCCGCCCGCGCCGATCCTGGCGGCCGCCGCCCGCGCGCCGAGGAACGTGCCGGTGAGGTTGACGTCGATGACCTCCCGCCACGCGGCGGGGGACATCTCGGTGGCGGTGACCTCGGCCGACACCCCGGCGTTCGCGATCCACACGTCCACGCCGCCGAACCGGCCGGTCATCTGCTCGACCACGCGCTCGTTGAACTCCTCGTCGCGCACGTCGCCCGCGCACACCAGGGCATCGCCTTCCAGCGACCCCGCGACGTCCGCGAGGTCGGCGCCGGACCGGGCGACCAGGCCGAGCCGCGCGCCCGCCGCGTCGAAGGCGGTGGCGATCACCCGGCCGAGGCCGCGCCCGGCGCCGGTGATCACGACCCGCCGCCCGGCCACCCCGAAGGGCGCGGGGGACCCGTTGAGCGCGGGGGACCCGGTGGGCGCAGGGGATCCGGTGGGGACGGGGGATCCGGTGGGGACGGGGGATCCGTTGAGCGCGGGAGACAGGCCCCCGGTGGCGGTCGTGCTGTCGTCCACGGGGCTAGCAGCCAAGCGCGCGGGCGATCACCAGGCGCTGGATCTCGTTGGTGCCCTCGCCGATCTCCAGCACCTTCGCGTCGCAGTAGAAGCGGGCG
>Ga0210389_10004124_pt1 | contig 11314 bp, 10 predicted proteins | sample IncBWH28OmetaG_FD_160127 | JGI IMG/M metagenome (GOLD analysis project Ga0210389, IMG submission 160127) | Forest soil microbial communities from Barre Woods Harvard Forest LTER site, Petersham, Massachusetts, United States - Inc-BW-H-28-O ... | reverse complement strand
GGTGGTCCCCGGCGACGTCGCGCCGGCGCACCGGCACAGCCAGTCGGCGCTCCGCTTCATCCTCGAGGGCAAGGGCGCCTATACCTCGGTCGATGGCGAGCGCACCGCGATGGAGCCGGGCGATTTTGTCATCACGCCGTCGATGACCTGGCACGATCACAGTAACGAGACTTCCGAGCCGATGTTCTGGCTCGACGGGCTCGACATTCCGATGGTGCAGTTCTTCGACGCCTCCTTTGCCGAAGGGCTGAAGGAAGATCAGCAGAAAATCACCAAACCCGTCGGCGACAGCTTTGCCCGCTACGGCCACAACCTGTTGCCCGTCGACGAGAAGCGCACCTCGAAAACCTCGCCGATCTTCAACTATCCCTATGCCCACACCCGCGAGGCGCTGGAACAGGCCAAGGCGCGCAACGAGTGGGACGCCTGCCACGGATTGAAACTGAAATTCTCCAATCCCGAGACCGGCGATTTCGCGATGCCAACCATCGGCACCTTCATCCAGCTGCTGCCGAAGGGCTTCAAGACCGCGCGCTATCGCGCCACCGACGCCACCGTATTCGCGGCGATCGAGGGCAAGGGGCGTTCGCGGATCGGCGAACAAAGCTTCGAATGGGGCCCGCGCGACCTCTTCGTGGTGCCGAGCTGGCAGTGGGTCACGCATGAAGCCGACGAGGATTCGGTGCTGTTCAGCTTTTCGGATCGCCCGGTGCAGCAGAAGCTCGATTTGTTCCGGGAAGATCGCGGCAATGCGTGAACGCTCGTCGTCCCGGCCTCCGAGCCGGGACCCATAACCACTGGCGTTCGTTTTGCGAAGGCAACTGCCACATCGCTTCATTGATGGATTCCGCGGTATGGGTCCCGGCTCAAGGCCGGGACGACGAGATCACCGCCAGTGCAAGAGCCGCGTCTCCAGCCAGTTGATCAGCCGACCGACCGCGAGCCCGAACAGCGACAGGATGACGACGCCGGCCAACAGCTGATCGGTCTGCATCAGATTGCCGGCCTGCAGCACGAAGGCGCCGATGCCGTATTCGGCGCCGATCATCTCGGCGCTCACCACCAAGAGCAGCGCGACCGAAGCGGTGATGCGGAATCCCGCGAGGATCGAGGGCAGCGCGCCGGGCCAGATCACCCTGATCACGATGGCGTGGAACGGCACATTGAAACTCTGCGCCATTCGGATCAAATTGCGCGGCACATTGTCGACGCCGCTATAGACCGAAATCGCGGTGGAGAAGAACACCCCGAGCGCAATGGTGGCGATCTTCGGCTCCTCGCCGATCCCGAGCCACAGAATCAGAAGCGGCAGCAGCGCAATTTTCGGAATCGGAAACAGCGCCGAGATGAAGGTGATGCCGACGCCACGCGCCAGACTTGAAAGCCCGATCGCGAAGCCGACGATCACGCCGGCCACCGTGCCGAGGATCCATCCCGTTCCGATCCGCATGATCGACCAGGACAGATGGTGCCAGAGCGCGCCCGAGAGCGCTAGCTGCCAGATCGCGCGCGCGATCGCCCATGGCGCGGGCAGGAACAGCGGGTTGACGAGACCGGCGCTCCCGGCGATTTGCCAGAGCCCGATCACGGACACCAGCGCGATCCAGCCCGCATAGCGGCCGGCCTTCGGGGCAAAGCCGGCGCCGCGAAACGCGACCGGCCGCGTCTCGCCGTCGAGACCGGCTGGCGGAGAAGCCTGGTCGCCTTTCGCGCGGTCAAGCATGCTGGACCTCGCGCTCGGCTTCTACAGCCTCCTCGCGGATCAGCGACCACAGCTCGCTCTGCAGCGCCAGCAGTTTCTCGCGCCCCGCGATATCGCCGCGCTCCGTGCGCGTCATCGGAATCGCCACGACCTCGCGGACGCGGCCGGGCCGCCGCGACAACACGACGATGCGATCGGCCAGCCGCACCGCTTCCTCGAGATTATGCGTCACATAGACCGCGCCCATCGCGCCATCGGCGAGCAGCCTGACAAAATCCTCCATCAGCAGTTCGCGGGTCTGCGAATCCAGCGCCGACAACGGCTCGTCCAGCAGCAGGATCGCCGGCCGCACCGCCAGCGCGCGCGCAATGCCGACGCGCTGGCGCATGCCGCCGGACAATTGCTTGGGATAGGTGCCGCGGAAATCCGACAGGCCGGTGCGGCGCAGCGCGTCCTCGACCACCGCGCGGCGCTCGCCGACGCCGAGACCGCCGTGCAGCAGCGGAAATTCGACGTTCGCCTCCACCGTGCACCAAGGCAGCAGCGCAAAATCCTGAAACACAAAGGTCAGCGGGTTGCGGCTGTCCGGCGGCGGCGCCCCGCGCAATTCGGCCGCGCCCGCGCTCGGCTGCAGCAGACCGCCGAGGATCGACAACAGCGTGCTCTTGCCGCAGCCGGACGGGCCGACGATCGCGACCACCTCGCCGGCGCCGACCGTGAACGACACGTCGTCGAGCACCTCAAGCGCGCCGAAGCGGTGGCTGATATGGTCGGCGATCAGGTCCATGTGGCGTCTCGTCTTTCCGAACATCTCAACTCGTCATACGCGGGCTTGACCCGCGTATCCATCAATCTTCGCAGGACTCTTGCGAAGGAGATGGATTGCCGGGTCAAGCCCGGCAATGACAGAGAACAACATCAATCCGGCTTCACATATTCCTTCGCGATGATATCGCCGGCGCCGAATCCCTTGTCGACGAGCCCCTGCCCCTGCAGCCATTCGATCTGGTTGCCGACATTCTTCACGTCGAGCTTGCCGTCGGGATCGATATAGGCGCAGTTGCCGACCACCTGCTCGACCGGCAAATTGGTGTATTTGGCGATGATCTCCAATAGCGGCTTCGTCGCCTCGTTGATCGGCGCCTTGCCGTCCTTGACCGCGGCCAGGATCACGTCGTGATATTCGCGGTCGGCGCGGGCCAGCGCTGCGAGAAGTTTTGTCACCAGCGGCTTGTCGGCCAGCGTCTTCGGCGAGGCGAACACCGCCCCCAGCTGCCACGGCGTTTCGTCGCCGACCCAGCCCAGCAGCCTGGCGCCCCCATCATCGATCAGCTTGCGCGCGGTCGAGGCCGGCAGCAGCGCGGCATCGACGGTTTCGCCCTTCAAGGCGGCCGCCGCATTCGACAGCGACTGCATCGGCAGCACCTTGACCCCGGCGAGCTTGAAGCCGTATTTGTCGGCGAGTAGCCCAAGCGAATAATGAAAGCTGGAGCCAACCTGCGTCACCGCCACGCGCTTGCCGGCAAGATCCTTGGGCGTCTTCAGGCCCGCGGCATAGGCGTTGTTGCTCGCAAAATAACCGATCAGGGGATAGCCGGCCTTTTCGCGGCTCATGCCGCCGATCACCTTCAGCGTGCCCTTGCCGGCGAGATTATAGAGACCGGCGGTGAACGCGGTGATGCCGAAATCGACATCGCCCGAGGTGGTCGCGACCGCGATCGGCTGCGCGGCATCGAAGAATTTCAATTCGATATCGAGCCCGGCTTCGCGGAAATAGCCCTTGTCCTGCGCGATGAACACCGGCGCCGACGACGACAGTCGCAATACGCCGACCTTGGCCTTCAGGAGATCATCGGCTCGCGCGCTCCCGCTCGCCGCGATCGCAAGCAGACCCGCGCACATCAGCCGCGCAAATCGCTTCATTCCGTTTCCTTCGACTTTTCTGGTCATCATATTTGAATCTGCCGGCACTGAAGCATTGGCCCGATCTCGCGGCAATGGCGGTGAACTCCCTCACCCGTGGGGAGAGGGTTGGGGTGAGGGGTTACGGTCTATCGTTGGCCCGTAACCCCTCACCCGGCGCCACGCGCCGACCTCTCCCGAAGGGAGAGGTAATACCGAGCACGCAGCACCATTCCAAAAGCATCCATCAGACACTACAGCCTTCGGGAACCGCCTGCCCTCGTCCGATAAAGGCCCCCTGTTGTTTCAACTGCTGCTGCAGCCTGTCCACTGCAATCTCGCGCGGCGCCGTGTTGCCGCCGAGCGCCAGCGCGGCCGCGGTGCCCGCCGCTTCCCCCATCGCAAAACACGCGCCGGAGACCCGTGCCGCCGACTGGCCGTCATGGGTCATCGAGGCGCAGCGTCCGGCCACCAGCAGATTGTCCAGGCCTTCAGGCATCAGCATGCGATATGGCAATTCGTTGAAGCCGCGGGATTCCGGGATCGGCGGGAACTTGAAGATCACATTGCCCGCGACGTGCTGCTCCATCGGCCAGCCGTTGACGCCGATACTGTCATCGAACGAAGCGCAGCCGAGCACGTCCTCGCCCGAGAGCATGTAGCCGCCGATCACGCGCCTGGTTTCGCGGATGCCAAGCTGCGGCGGCAGGTCGACGATGTAGGATTTCTCAAACCCCGGCACGGTGCGCAGGAAATTGAAAGCCTCGACCGCCTGGCGGCGGCCGTCGATTTCGCCGCGGGTCAGGTCGTCGGGCTCCAGACCATTAATCGCATTGCCGTCGGCGCGCGCGAGTTGGGTGAAATTCACCCGCCATTCGATCTGCGAGCGCTGCGGCCGCACGATCGCGGCCTTGCGCGGGAAATGATGGGTGCCGGCGGCCTCAGCCGCTTCCATCAGCGCCGGGATGGTCCGCCAGGCCTCGCCGGCCTTGTCGGGATCGATGCCGTTGAGGCGAAACATCATCGAGGGGTAGAGCATGCTGCCGGCATTGTCGCCGACCTCATAGCGGGCGCCGGCCCAGGCCGCGAGATCGCCGTCGCCGGAACAATCGATGAAGATGTCGGCAGCGACAGCCTGACGCCCGGCCTTGGTCTCGACAACAAGCGCGTTGATGCGGCGCTCGTCATGCATCACCACGCCGGCGGCGAGCGCGTGGAACAAGATACCGACCTTGTGCGCGGCCAAGAGATCGTCGGCCGCGATCTTGTAAGCCGCGGTGTCATAGGCCTGCGCCAGGATTTTTCCGAAAATCAGGTGCGGCGCATTGAGCCCATCGAGCCGGTCGATCCGCGCCAGCAGTTCGGACGCGATGCCCTGCACCACCCGATGCATCTCGCCATGAACATTGGCATGCAGCCCGCAGAAATTCGTGACGCCCGCCGCCGTGCCCATGCCGCCGAGAAAGCCGTAGCGCTCGATCAGCAGCGTCCGCCGTCCCGCGCGCGCAGCGGCGACCGCCGCGGCAATGCCGGCCGGTCCGCCGCCGAGGACGACGACTTCATATTCGCCGTAGAGCGGGATTTCTCGTGCGGGTTCGGAGATGGTGCGAGGAGGCAAGGTGGTGGTTCCCAGGTGGAGGGCGGGCGATCATGCTTCGGGTGGGGGATTTTAGCTACCGCGTCAAGGGCGGCCCACTTGCCGAGCCGCGACAGTTGCGCTTGCGGGCAGGCTCGTGGAAACTAACCCTCTACCGTCAAGCTCGAGCCCTCCAACAGGAACCCCTCCCCCATGCGTATATGTATCTTCGGCGCGGGCGCGGTCGGCAGTCATTTCGCGGTGCGGCTGGCGCTGGCTGGACATGAGGTGTCCTGCGTGATGCGCGGGCCCCATCTCGCGGCGGTGCAAGCGAAGGGCCTGACGTTTCGCGTCGGCGAGGCTGAATTCACCGCGAAGGTCAGGGCATCCGACGACCCGGCGGCGCTCGGGCCGCAGGATGTCGTCATCTCGACACTCAAAGCCAATGCGCTCGGCAGCTTGGTCACGGGCCTGCCGCCGCTGCTCGGTGACGATACCGCCGTCGTGTTCGCCCAGAACGGCATTCCCTGGTGGTACGATATCGGGCTTGCGCCGGATCATCCGCCGATGCCGGACCTCGGCTTTCTCGATTCCGGCGGCCGCTTGCGCGCCATTGTCTCGCGAGAGCGGATCGTCGGCGGGGTGATTTTCTCGTCGAACGAGGTGGTCGCACCCGGAATCGTCGCCAATCTGTCGCCGGACCGCAACATGCTCTTGATCGGCGAATGCGACGACCGTGCGGGCACGCGGATCGAACGGCTGCGTGCCACGCTCGAGGAAGCCTCGATCGGCTCACCGCCGGTGGTGCGGATCAGGGAGGCGATCTGGTCCAAGCTCCTGACCAACATGTCGATGTCGGTGCTGTGCCTGATCACGGGGCAGACCGCACGCGCGGTGCGGGACAACCCGGCGTTGCGCGATGTGGTGCCGCGTCTGCTCGACGAGGCCAACGCCATCGCTCAAAGCTGCTTCCCCGGCGTCAAGCGCGTCACCCGTACGGGCCCCGCGCCCGATCACAAGCCGTCGATCCTGCAGGACTACGAACTCGGCCGCCCGATGGAAATCGATGCGCTGGTGAAGGCGCCGGCGGCGTTTGCCCGGGCCGCGGGCCTGTCGACGCCGATGCTCGATCTGCTGGCGGCGCTGGCCATCCGCCAGGCGCGGGACAAGGGGCTGTATCAGGGGTCAACATTTTGACTTTTGCGCGACGGTGGGTCGGCATCCTCGGTGCACCTCTCCCGCTTGCGGGGGAGCATAGGCCGCCATCGGCGGCCGTCCTTAGATAAGAACGCCGAAGCTGAGCTTCGGCTATGGCGCTCGGCAGAGCGCGGCGGGTGGGGGAACTCTCTCCATGCGACACCTGTTTCGGGTCTGGCACCCCCACCCCAACCCTCCCCCGCAAGCGCGGGAGAGGGAGCTCACCGCCGTTGTCGAAACATCCGGGCAATGCTTCAATCCTCGTAGATCATCGCCGAAATTGGGACACGCATCATGCTCATCAAGGACAAAGTCTGTATCGTTACCGGAGCGGCGAGCGGGATCGGCGAGGCGGTGGCGCGGGCCTATGCGGCTGGCGGCGCGCGCGGCGTGGTGGTCGCCGACCTCAGATCATCGCGCGAGCGGCTCGCCAGGGTCGCCGGCGACATCGACGCCCTCGCGGTGACCGCGGACGTCGCCCAGGAAGCCGACATCAAGGCGCTGATCGCAGCAGCCGAGGCCAAATATGGTCCGGTCGACGTGTTCTTTTCCAATGCCGGCCTCTCCCGCAAGGGACAGGAATCGGCCTCCGATGCCGACTGGGACGTGAGCTGGCGGGTGCATGTCATGAGTCATGTGTTCGCGGCGCGCGCGCTGGTGCCGGGCATGCTGGCGCGAGGTTCCGGCTACCTCCTGAACACGGCTTCCGCCGCCGGCCTGCTGGCTTCCTTGAACTCGATGCCCTATGGCGTGACCAAACATGCCGCGGTGGCGCTGGCCGAGCATCTCGCCATTCAATATAGCGACCGCGGCATCCGCGTCTCCGTGTTGTGTCCGCAATCGGTGCAGACCGGCATGACGACGCCGGGCCCGAGCGCCGCGCGGGTCGACGGCGTAATGCAGCCCGAAGAGGTTGCCCGCATCGTGATCGAGGCGATGCAGGCTGAACGCTTTCTGATCTTGTCGCATCCGCAAGTCCATGAATACGTGCAGCGGAAGGCCGCCAACACCGAGCGCTGGCTGACCGGGATGCGGCGGCTGCGCGACAAGGTCTATGGCGCACCGCAGGCCGGCTGAGGCGCGATGCGGCAAGGCAAAGTACCGATGGCGTTGAATTTCCTCGTCTCCATGATGTTCGCGCTGCTGCTCGGTGCGGCTCCCGCTTGGGCGGTGGAGCAATGCCGGTTCATCCAGGCGAAGCCCGAGCGCGAAGCCTGCTACCAGCGACAGGAGGCCGAACTCGCCGCCAAACGCAAGCCCGAACCCGCGGCCGACACCGGCAGGCTGGATTCGCTGAAGCAGCTGCGAGAGGAAGACGACGCAGTCTACAAGAGCATGCGCGGCATCTGCCGGGGATGCTGAAAGCACTTCATCGCGTTCCGTGACTCTCGATATGGCGATCGACTACTTCTCCCTCTCCCCGCTCTTTGCGGGGAGAGGGAGAAGGGCCTCTGTCCGCGTATGCTGAATTCGCAACAGACGCTGTGCCATGCCCCTCACCCGGATTGCTTCGCAATCCGACCTCTCCCCGCGAAGAGCGGGGAGAGGTAATCCAAGTCATGCTTTGCCGCTGCTCCAATTACCCGCGCGCTTTTCGGCGAAGGAGGCGAGGCCTTCGGAGGCCTCCCCGGTCTGGCGCTTTTTCGCATGCATGCGAACGAGGCGCGCATAGGCCTCGTCATCGACGTCCATGCCGCCGAACGAGCTTTCCATCGCCAGCGCCTTGGTCTCGGCGATCGCCTGCGGCGCGTTGGCCAGCAATTGCTCGACGAATTTGGCGCCCGATGCTTCCAGATCAGCCAACGGCACCACCTCGTGCACGAGGCCAATGCGGCGGGCGTCCTGCGCGCCAAAACGCTCGCCGGTCAGCGCGTAGCGGCGGACCTGGCGGACGCCGATGGCGTCGCACAGCTGCGGGATGATGATCGCCGCCGTCAGCCCCCAGCGCACTTCGGTGATCGAGAACATCGCATTGTCGGCCGCGATCACCACGTCACAGGCGGAGATGATCCCGGTGCCGCCGCCGAAACAGCCGCCCTGCACCAGTGCCACGGTCGCGACAGGCAAAAGGTTCAGCCGCTGCACGGCCTCGAAGGTAGCCCGCGACACCGCCTCGTTCTCGTCGGGCGATTGTGGCCGCACGGCATTGATCCATTTCAGGTCGGCGCCGGCCTGAAAATGCTTGCCGTTGCCTTTCAGGACAACGACACGAAGCTGAGGTTTCTTGCCCAGTTCATCCATCGCCGCGAGCACGCCGCCGATGAGGCCTGCGTCATAGGCATTGTTGACCTCCGGGCGATTCAGCGTGACGGTCGCAACCCCGCTTTCGTCGAGGTTCCACAAAACCGGATTGGCAGCCATGGACGCTTCCCCTCATTGGGCGACGCTGCGATCGAAGCGACCCAAAGTCCTCGCTTCAGCTCACACGCCTATTCCGCCGCGTCGAGGATGGTCGTGCCGAGCGCGTTATCGACAATGACCGGCGTCTCGAAATAGCTGATTTCGGGCGGCGCGCCGTAGCGCTCGGTGATCATCTTGCGCCATTCGGCATTGTAGACCCGCTCGGCGGCCTCGCGGCTCTCCCACAGATAACAACCGCCGCCGGTGCGGCTTTCGGCGTCGAACAGGTAATATTTGCGAACCAGGCCAGCGAGGCCCTGGTATTTCGGCGCCGAGCCCTGGAACAGCCTGGTCGCAGCGGCGGCATCGAGGTTCGCGGGCAGCTTGAAACGGACAATGGCGGTAATCATCGGCAGATCCTCCACGCGTTGGCTCGCATGATCGAAGCCTCAAGAAAAACCGGCGATCCCGGCATGACCCGAACACGCGACCTCCGTTCAGGAAACCTTTTTCAGCCCGACCATGTCAATAGCCCGAGTTCGCGAGAGAGAGTGAGTCTCATGCAGAGGAACCCGAGCCGCTTCAGCTCATCGTGTTCCGCTCCATTGCGAGCTCGGCCCGAAGGCTGGCGAGATCGCGATAGATGGAGGCCACCGCGAGCACGCGACCGTTGCTTTTGTACTTCAGCAGGCAGTCCCTGGCCGCGATGTCGCCGTCGATTGCAATCTCGTCCCATTTCTCGGCATGGCCGACATAATTGATCGGCACGTCGTAGTGCTGGCTCCAGAAAAACGGCACCGCGTCGAAGGCCTCGCGCTGTCCCAGCATATTGCGCGCGACGGTCTGTCCGTGGCGTTCAGCGACGACCCAGTGTTCGACCCGGATGTTCTCGCCGGAATGCGGATCGGGCCAGCGCGCGATGTCGCCCGCGGCGTAGATTCCGGGAATGCTCGTTTCGAGCCGGGCGTTGACGACAACGCCGCGATCGAGCGCAAGGCCGGCGCGTTCAGCCAGCGCCAGGCGCGGACGCACCCCGGCCCCGACAACGACCAGGTCCGCCTCCAGCACCCCACCGCTCCTGAGCGTCGCGTGCCTGCCGTCGATCGCAGTCACGGTATCCCCGAGATGAAAGATCACGCCGTGCTCCTCATGCAGGGCGCGCACGAAATCGCCGATGCCGGGTCCCAGCACGCGCTCCATCGGCCGTTGCTCCGGCGCGACGACGTGGATTTCGATATCGCGCGCACGCAATGCCGCCGCGGCCTCAAGGCCGATAAAACTCGCGCCGATCACGATCGCGCGGCGCGCGCCACTGGCGGCGTCGATGATCGCCCGGCAATCCTTCAGCGAGCGCAGCGTATGGACATGCGGCTGGTCGGCGCCCGGGATCGGCAGCCGCACCGGCTCGGCGCCTGTCGCCAGCAGAAGACGGTCGTAGGGAATATTGCCACCGCCTGCGACCACGACGTTGCGCGCCTTGGCATCGATCGAGGTCACCTCGGTGTTGAGCCGCAGGTCGATGCCGGCCTCGGCGTAGAAGCCGTCGGGGCGCAGCGGCAGCCAGTCCTCCGGCGCACTGCCCGCAAGAAAATCTTTCGACAGATTCGGCCGATCGACCGGCGGCGCCGCTTCGCTGCTCAGCATCACGATGCTGCCGCGAAACTCCTGCCGCCTCAGCATCTCCGCGGCGGCAAATCCCGCCGCGCCGCCGCCGACAATCACGATCCTGCCGGGCCCATCGACGGATCCCTTGTGGCGCGGCTGCGGCGCGTCGCGCTTTTGCCGGACAAAGATGCGATCGCCCTCGAACTCCACCTGCCAGACAGCAAGCGGCGTGAGCGCCGGCGCCCGCGCCGCCTCTCCGGTCCGCAGGTCGAAGCAGGCGTGGTGCCAGGGGCAGCGGATGCTGTCGCCGACGACAAGGCCTTCCGCGAGCGGCCCATGGTAATGACTGCAATGCGCGTCGATAGCAAAAATCTCCGCGTCGGAGCGCACCAACAAGACCGCCTGATCGCCGACATGCCCGAGCAAGGTCTCGCCGGCAAAGTCACTCGACGCGACGCCTTGCGCGAGATCCGGCCCGGCAGGCGGGGTTTGCGCTTCAGCCATGTGCACTCCCTGACGTTGTCGCTTGGTGCGGATATGGAGGCGACGCTCGTCGCTTCACACAGGAAGCCCTTTAGACGGCTTTTGAACCGAAAGGTTCCCGAATTTCCCGAACAAGCCGAACTGGCATGGGACGAGCCGGCCGTCACACCTTCGCAACGCCGGCCTCCGGGCTCGCGGCGAACGCAGCAAAAAATGAGACTTGAGCCGAACTTCAACGTCGGCCTTGCGCCACCAGCAGCCACCCGCCGGCGGTCACTGCGACGTTTGCTTCCTCAGCTCCGCCACTTCCTCGGCCGTAATCTGCGACGCCCTGGCACCGAACCGTGCGGTGACATACTGGACTACGGCTGCGATCTCGGCATCGGAATAGGCATTGCCGAACGCCGGCATCGACATCGCGTCGGGCGGCGTATACCGCCTGGTTCCGGAAATCACGATCTGGGCGACATTTGTCGCGCGGGGATCGTTGACCGCCCACGCGCCGGTTA
>Ga0210389_10004123_pt1 | contig 11315 bp, 8 predicted proteins | sample IncBWH28OmetaG_FD_160127 | JGI IMG/M metagenome (GOLD analysis project Ga0210389, IMG submission 160127) | Forest soil microbial communities from Barre Woods Harvard Forest LTER site, Petersham, Massachusetts, United States - Inc-BW-H-28-O ... | reverse complement strand
GAAACCTTACGCAACTTCCAAGGCTACCTGGAGCAGTTAAAAAAATACTAGCTAACTAACTACTCAATGATCTATTCCATTGTAAAGTTTGGAAATCCTGTCTTGGAAAAGCCGGCGGAACCGGTTACGGTTTTTGACGATCAATTGAAGAAACTGGTCGAGGACATGTTCGAGTCCATGTATGAGGCCCATGGAGTCGGCTTGGCCGCTCCCCAAATCGGCATCTCGAAACGTCTCGCGGTCATCGATATTACATTCAAGGAAGATCCCGACGCACAGTTGGTGCTCGCCAATCCGGAGATTCTTCATACCGAGGGTAAACACACGCAGCCGGAAGGCTGCCTCAGTATTCCCGAATTTCGTGAGCCCGTGACCCGCCCGCGTAAAGTGACGATTCGCGCCCAGGATGTGAATGGAAAGTGGTACGAGAAAACCGGCGAAGAACTGCTTGCCCGAGCCTTCCTGCATGAAACCGAACACCTGCATGGCAAACTCTACATCAGTCACATCAGCGCACTGAAGCGCGATCTGATAAAGCGCAAGATCCGCAAGCTGATGAAAGCCGGGGAGTGGTAGGTGAGCAATTGAATCGTTGAGTGATTGAATCATTGATGCAATGACTCAATGACTCAATGAGTCAATCCCTCGTCTTTTGTGGCACACCTCGCTTTGCCGTTCCCACGCTGGAAGCGCTGGTTCGTGAAGGCTTTCAGCTCGCTCTGGTGGTCACGCAACCAGACAAACCTCGCGGACGGGGACTTGCGCTTGGCCCACCTCCAGTAAAGGAGTCTGCCCTGGCACTTCGATTGCCAGTCACACAACCGCAGAGCATCAAGAACAACGACGAATTCCGCGCCCAGCTTACCGCCCTCAAGCCCGAGGCAATCGTAGTGGTCGGTTATGGACGTATTATTCCGCGGTGGATGATCGATTTGCCGCGCCTGGGCAACCTCAACCTGCACGCATCGCTGTTACCCCAATATCGCGGAGCCGCGCCGATCCAGTGGGCGATCGCCCGGGGTGAAACCATGAGTGGGGTCACTACCATGCGTATCGACGCGGGACTGGATACTGGCGACGTCCTGCTGCAGAAAGAAATTCCAATCAATCCCGCGGATACCGCCGAAACGCTTGCTACAACGCTGGCCGCAATCGGTGCTGATCTCATGGTCGACACCTTGCGCGGACTCGATGCGGGCACAATCGCCCCACGCCCCCAGGATGACGCGAAAGCAACCCACGCCCCCATCCTCAAAAAAGAAGATGGCCGGATCGACTTTCGCCAAGCCGCGCAAGAAATCAGCAATCGCCTGCGCGGATTCCAGCCATGGCCCGGGGCATTCACAACCTTTCGTGGCAAGAACTTGCATGTCTGGGAGACTGCAGTGGCTCAGCATTCACTTCGTCCCGGGGAACTTCTGGTTGAGGGCGGATGTTTATTCGTAGGTTGCGACGCAAGTACCGCATTGGAGCTGCTGACAGTACAGCCGGAAGGCAAGAAGCGCATGGCTTCACACGATTTCATCCATGGCTATCGTCCTCAAAACGGCGAGAAGCTGGGTCTGTAACCGAGAACTGCATGCCGATCTCGCCCGCCCGCATCGCTGCTTTCGACATTGTGCTTCGAGTTGAGCGCGAGGACTCCTACGCCTCAGAACTGCTGCACTCTTCACGGTACGCGGATCTTTCGACTGCTGATCATGGCTTGGCAACCGAGTTAGTCATGGGCGTTCTCCGCTGGCGATCTTTTCTGGACGAAAAGATCGCAGTACGGTCATCGCAGAAACTCACTCGCCTCGACCCAGAAGTCCTCACCGCTCTGCGGCTTGCGGCTTACCAATTGCTGTTTCTCGATCGTGTGCCCGAGCGGGCAGCCGTGCACGAGAGCGTGGAATTAGTGAAACGCGCCAGGAAGCGCTCGGCCGCGCCGTTTACAAACGCCGTCTTGAGAAAGTTCGCGGCAGTCGAACGAGACCATGATTCCACGTTAGCCATCGGCAATGCCCAAGGGTCGGCGGAGCTGGCCGCGTCCTCCGCGCACCCCCTTTGGTTAGTCGAACGCTGGATTCAGGAATTCGGCTTCGAGCCTGCTAAGCAAATCTGTACTTACGACCAGCAAATTCCGGAAACCGTCATCAGTGTCTCTGACGCCACGATTGCAGACGAACTCCGCAAGCATAAGATCCAGCTATCTCCGGGCCGGTTGCTGGCGTCGGCGTATTGCGTCGGAGGGGGTGATCTCACAACCACGCGCCTATTCCGTGACGGCCGAGTTTTGATCCAGGATGAAGCGTCACAGCTGGTTTCACTCCTCGTTGGCCAAGCCGCAAGTATTCTCGACTGCTGTGCGGCGCCTGGTGGGAAGACGCGAGTTCTCGCCGATCGAAACCCCAACGCCCGCGTCGTTGCCATCGAGTTGCATCCCCACCGCGCGCGCATGCTGCGAGGACTGGTGAGTGCAGCCAATGTTCAGGTGATCGCGGCGGACGCTCGCAGTTTTCCCCTAGCCACACGCTTCGACCGCGTGCTGGCCGACGTGCCCTGCTCTGGCACCGGCACGCTCGCCCGCAATCCCGAGATCAAATGGCGGCTCAAACTCGAAGACCTGGCCGATCTTCAAGCGCGCCAATTGGCCATCCTGCAATCGGCTATGCAGCGCGTCTCCCCTGGCGGAAGGCTCGTGTATTCAACTTGCTCGCTGGAGAAGGAAGAAAACTCAATCGTAGTGGAGAAGGCCGTACTGGCCGACCATTCGTTCCGCAGGATCGATTGCCGGGTTGAACTGGAGTCACTCCGCTCGCGAAATGAACTTCGATGGGAAGACATCGATTCGCTGACCGATGGACCATACTTGCGAACGATTCCCGGAGTCCACCCCTGCGACGGCTTCTTCGCCGCAATCCTGGAGAAAATCTAGTTCTAGTCACCGGATTCTCACGGATTTACACCCATGAAAACTGGTTATGATCGGCGTCGATACGCGGAAATGCGTGGCCAGATTTTCAGCGTACTTCGAAGTTAACCGCCGATCCCACGACGATCTTCGCTCCGGGTGCCGGATTCTGCGAGACGATAACGCTGCTCGGCGTGGGCTGTGGCGGAGGGGAGGGCGGTGCGGGCACCGACATCGCGGTAGAGGAATCGGCAACTGGCGCGGCCGGCGGGACCACTGGCGGGGCGATGCTGACGCTTCCTAATCGGAATCCCGCATCCTGCAAAACCAGCGTCACTCCTCCTAATGCCTGACCTGCGAAATTAGGCATCAGAAACGCTTGCGGGAGCGCAGCTTCGGTCGTGAGCAGACTGATCTTGGGTGCTGCGATGCCGCTGGCATTCGGCGGAGGGCTTTGACCCAGCACCTGGTCCGCAGGTGGGCCACGCATTCCGATCTGTGCAACTGCACCCACATCCAATCCACGGCGAAGTATATTGATCTGCGCTGCGCGCTGGCTTTCCCCGAGCACGTTGGGGATCTCTACCCGCTGCGGTCCCAGACTCTCCGCAACCCGGATCTGCCATCCCCGGCGCACCTTCGTCCCCGGGGCCGGAAGCTGCGAAAGAATTTTCCCTTCAGGAACGGTTGGACTGTAGTACTGCCGTTCGACGTTCATTTGGAAGCCGGCCGCGTCGGCAAGTCTCCGCGCCTCAGCCGGTGGCTTGCCCACCAAGTCGGGGACGGCCACCTCTCGCCCGTGAATGGCAAAGCGCATCGCCGTCAGCGCCGACACCAACGCTACCACCAGCAGGACCAGCGTGAGGAAGATGAATCGAAAAAAGGCCTTCATCGCGTGTTGCAATTATAGCTACAACTCACGTAGGCCGGAACGCCGTCGTCCGGAGCGTGAGCGGAAGCTTGCCGGGATTCTCAGCGAAAGCTTTGGTGTCACCGCCAGATAGACACGAGCGTCCGACGTTCCCTTTTTCTTTGCCTCAGCCCCTTCACCTTTGGGAATGCATTCAAACCTATTGCGCACATCCGCCCACCCACACCCGCCTGTCATCCTATACTGTGTGGATGCAGCCCGAGGCTGATCTTTTCTTGCTCCTGCGACGCTACTGGGGCTACAGCACCTTCCGACCGTTGCAGGAAAAGATTGTGCAAAGTCTGGTCGGCGGCCGAGACACTTGCGTCGTAATGCCCACGGGAGGCGGCAAGTCGCTGTGTTACCAACTGCCTGCTCTGGTATCGGGCAAGACGGCCATCGTGATCTCGCCCTTGATTGCACTGATGCAGGACCAGGCAGCCCAGCTTGCGCAAATGGGAATTCCGGCCGCGGTGCTGAACAGCACTCAGAGCAGCGGCGAACAGTCGAACGTCACGAAGCAGGCGTGCGCAGGCGAGTACCGCCTGTTGTATCTCTCGCCGGAGCGGCTGGCGCGACAGGACACGATCACGCTGTTGCGACGCATCCCAGTTGCATTCTTCGCCATCGATGAAGCTCACTGCATCTCGGAGTGGGGACACGAGTTTCGTCCTGAATATCGCCAGCTGAGCTCGCTGCGCGTCAACTTCCCCGATCTCCCGATTGCGGCGTTCACCGCCAGCGCAACTCGGCGGGTCCGTCACGACATCCTTACTCAGCTACAACTACGCGATCCGGCAAAGTATATTGCCAGCTTTCATCGAGCCAATCTGCGATACGTGGCGCGCCAATGTGAACATGGAGAGCAGCCAGGGCTGCTGGTGAACGTCGTCCGCCGCTACTCCAACGGCGCCATCATCGTATATGCGCCCACCATCGCTCGCGTCGAAGAAACGGTTGATTTCCTGGAGGAGCAGGGGATACCCGCCATCGCTTACCACGGCCAGATGGAAAAAGATCAACGTCGGCTCCACCAGGAGCGCTGGATGGCGGACGAGGTGCGCGTTCTTGTCGGAACCATAGCGTTCGGCCTGGGGATCAATAAGGCAACCGTGCGGGCCGTGATCCATCTCTCGCTGCCCCAGTCGATCGAGCAGTATTACCAGGAAGCTGGCCGCGCTGGTCGCGATGGCCTCCCCGCCGATTGCCTCCTGCTGTGGCAGAAACGGGATGCTGGTTTGCTGGCATATTTCATCGAGAAGATTACGGACGCCGCCGAGAAAGAGCGCGCCTGGCAGCGCTACCACACCGTCCGCCGTTTCGTGGAATCGGCGCATTGCCGTCATCGTGAAATCTGCCTGCATTTTGGGGAGACTCCGAAGTGGACCTCGTGCGATGCCTGTGATGTATGCAGCGGCATGCCCGCATTCCTGTCCGCGCCTGCGCCCACCAGGCGAGCCAGGCGGCGCAAGCGTGCCACCGACGAGAGTCCCGCGCGGATGTCCGCCTCTACACCGCGCTCCCCACGCATCGAAACTCCTGTCCCAGCTTCAGACGTTGATACTGATTTGCGCGAGTATCTTCGAGAGTGGCGGCGCGGAGCAGCGAAGCAGGACAAAATTGTTTCCTTCATGGTCATGCACGACAGTTCGATTGACGAGATTTGCCGACGGCGCCCCGGCTCGCTCGACGAAGTTCGCGGCATTCCGGGATTCGGCGAGAAGAAAACCGAACGCTACGGCAAGCAGATTCTGGAGGCTCTGGCGGAGTTCAAAAATGGCGCGCGTGCTAGCGCGCCTCTGGAAGTAAAGTCGAAGCCCGCCGAAGAGACCATTCGCTTGCTGGGTGAAGGGCACTCGTTTCTCGAGATTGCGAAGCTTCGTGGCCGCCACCTCGGTTCTGTAGTCGGTCTAATCGCCAATCTGGTGGAGAAGGGCGAGCTGCAATTCCAGCCTGGGTGGATCGAGGAAGCCAAACTGGCCAGCATCGAAGAAGCCTGCGGCCGGCTGGGTACGCGGGCGCTGAAGCCGATCAAGGACGCTTTGCCGCCCGAGATTACCTATGAAGAGATTCGCTTGGTCGTAGCCAGACTGCGTGGCGAGCAACGAGAGACCGCATAAAGCCAGCTAGGTACGGACGTCCCCTGGCCACAACTGCGGAGCTTCGCTCCGCCGGGTGGACGGGGGGCGTCCGCCCCTAGGCGTTGAGCGGTGGTTTATGATGAGTGGTCGCTTTCTGTCAGACTCCAACCCTGAGGCTTCATCATGAGCGCTCCCAGAATTCCTGCAGAGAAAGCGCGTCTCACCCGCGAAGAAATCAATCGTAAACAAAAAGAATACGTATTTCCTTCGGTCACGACTTACTACTCCGATCCGCTGCCCATGGACCACGGCGCGATGCAGCACGTTTGGGACGTCGAGGGCAAAAAGTATCTCGACTTCTTTGGTGGCATCGTGACCATCAGCGTGGGCCACTGCAATCCGCGGGTCACGTCGCGCAGCAAAGCTCAGATCGACCGACTGCAGCACGTTTCGACCTGCTTTCCCAACGAGCCGATGGTTACCCTCGCGGAAAAGCTGGCGCAGATCACGCCGGGAGCCCTGAAAAAATCCTATTTCACGAACAGCGGCACCGAGGCCAACGAGACCGCGATCCAGATTGCGCGCATGCATACCGGGAACTTCGAAGTGGTCGCGCTGCGTCATGGCTACAGCGGACGCTCTGCACTGGCGCGCGGGCTGAATGGCATGAGCACCTGGCGGCGGAGCACGATCGAGGTCGGCATTGTTCATGCCATGAATCCCTATTGTTACCGTTGCCCGCTCGGGTTGAAGTATCCCGACTGCGAAGTCGCATGCGCCAAAGATATTGAGAACACGATCCAGTTCTCGACTTCAGGAGGCATCGCCGCGTTTCTAGCTGAGCCCATCCAGGGTGTCGCCGGCTTCGTCACGCCACCAAAAGAATATTTCAAGATGGCCTTCAGCATCGTGAAGCAGTATGGCGGCGACTTCGTCGCCGATGAAGTACAAACCGGCTGGGGGCGCACCGGGCACAAATGGTTCGGAATCGAGCACTGGGAAGTGGAACCGGACATGATTACTGCCGCCAAAGGCATGGGAAACGGCGTGCCCATTGGACTGACCGTTGCAAAGCCAGAGATCGCCGATTCGTTTCAAGGGCTGACGATTTCGACCTTCGGAGGCAATCCAGTCACCTGCGCTACCGCCAAGGCCGTCATCGATGTCATTGAAGAAGACGACCTGCGAACCAACGCCGCTGTAGTCGGCGGCTATTTCCGCAAGAAACTGGAAGAACTGCAGCAGAAGCATCCGCTGATTGGCGACGTTCGCGGAATGGGGCTGATGCAGGCGCTCGAATTGGTCGAGGATCGCACAACCAAGCAGCCTTCGCCAGCGGGCACAAACGCCCTGATGGAAGAAGCTCGCAAACGCGGCCTGCTGATCGGCAAAGGCGGCTTCCACGGCAACGTAATCCGCATGTCGCCGCCGCTGAACATTTCGAAGGCCGACGTGGACGAAGCAGTGCAGATATTGGACGAGAGCTTCGCGGCGGTTAAGACATCCTTGTAGCGCGGGCATCCTGCCGGCTATCGCGCGGGCATCTTACCCTCGCCGTGGGGGCGGGACTCCCCCGGGACGGCGGCGCTAATTCCATCAGTGCGACTCTTCTGCGGCGGGGGCAGTATCCACTGTGTCCACTGTTTCCGCGATTGGCCTTGGCGGCAACTCGGGCATCGGTTGAAAGTCTCCCGGATCCTTTCCGGCCAGCGCAACTTTCATGAAGTCCATCCAAATGGGGAGCGCGGCGCGCGCGCCGCTTTCCTTGGCTCCAAGCGATTTCTTCTCGTCATAACCAATCCAGACTCCGCTGGTCATCGCGGGCGAAAATCCAATAAACCAGGCGTCAGTGAAATCGTTGGTCGTGCCCGTCTTGCCCGCCAGCGGATACTTCATATTGGACGCGGCAATCCCCGTCCCATGCAGCACTACTTCCCGCAGCATGAAGGTCATGATCCGCGCCGTGCGAGCACTGATCACGTCTTTCACGTCCGGAAAATCTTCCTCAAGCACGCGGCCTTCGTAGTCCTCGACCTTGGTGATGTAGCGCGGCATGATGCGAACCCCGTCGTTAGGAAAAACGCTGAAGGCGGACGTCTGCTCGAACAGAGTAACTTCGGCAGCGCCCAACGCCACCGGCAGGTAAGCAGGAATGTTGGATGTAATCCCAAAGCGATGCGCGTAGTCGATCACGGTTCTTATTCCGATGCGGTCCGCAACCTTTAGCGCGGGAATGTTCCGCGATTGCGCGAGCGCCCGCCGCAGCGTGATTGTGCCTTCAAATTTCTCATCATAGTTGTGCGGAGTGTAAGGGCCGGACACGGTCTGAAAAGTCACGGGGGCATCGACGATCAAGTCGTCCGGCCTTGCTCCCTGATCGATGGCGGCGGTATACACATAGGGCTTGAACGAAGATCCCACTTGTCGCAGAGCCTGCGTAGCACGGTCGAACTTGGACAGTTCAAAGTCCCTCCCGCCGACCATCGCCTTGATCTCGCCGGTGGCGTTGTCGATCGCGATCAATGCGCCCTGGGTGCCCGAGTCCTGCTCCAGGCTCGCTCGCGCCTTGCCGTCACCGCCGAGGGTCACAATTTTCAAATAGACGATGTCACCCGTCTTCAGAATGTCCTGAAGTTTGTGTTGCGTCCAAACCGCGTCGGCTTGCATGAGCGTTCCCGTATATCGGCCGAACTTGAATACCGCTGAGCCGGGCGCTACCGCCGTAACCAAAGCGTGGACATAACCATTAACCTCAGGCTCGTCGTCCCAATCGGGATGCTGATAGCTGGCGAGAGTTGTGCTCCCATTTAGCGCATTTTCCAGATGCGCTTTCCACCCATGGCGGCGTTCATAGGCGGCCAGACCGTCGAGCACAGCCTGATTCGCGGCCCGCTGCAGATTCATGTCAAGCGAGGTATACACTCGTAATCCGCCCTCATGAACTTGATCGCTGCCATATTTGTTTTCCAGATATCGTCGGATCTCTTCGACAAAGTGCGGCGCCAGAGAGTTGGGATCGTGTTTCAACTTTAATTCGATAGGTTTGTTCCGAGCCTCGACGCCTTGTGGCGCCGTGATCTTGCCGTCTTCCAGCATGCCGTTGATGACCAGATTGCGGCGCTTGATCGCTCGATCGGGGTGATTGATTGGGGAATAAAACTGCGGGGCTTTCGGCAGTCCCGCCAACAACGCTGCCTCTTCGATGGTGAGCTGCTTTGCCGGCTTGCCAAAATAGTATTCGGACGCGGCCTCGAAACCATACACTCCGTGGCCGAGAAAAATCTGGTTGGCGTAGAGAGTGAATATTTGTTCCTTGGTAAAGCGGCGCTCGATTTGAATAGCGAGTAAGGCTTCCTCGATCTTGCGATGAAACGATCGATCGGGCGAAAGGAAAAGGTTTCGCGCAAGCTGCATGGTGAGAGTGGAGGCGCCCTGCACTCTTCCGCCGGATTCGATATCGCGATACGCCGCACCGGCGATCCGCCATACATTGATGCCCCAGTGACGGTAGAAATCCTTGTCCTCAATCGAAATCAGGGCATCGCGCAACACCTGCGGATAATCGTTATAAGACGCCACCACGCGCCTCTGCAGGGCGAACGAACCGATGATGCGACCCTGCCCGTCATAAAGCTCGGTAATGGAGTTGGGACGGAAATGTTCCAACTCCTCGACTTGGGGAAGATCAGTGGAATAGACCAGCAACAATCCGGCGGTGGCGCCGACCAGCGCAGCCACCAACACCAGCAGCCCAAACAGGATACGGCTCACTAACTTCCGTCCGGCGACCTCAACCGGTGGAAGGTCTTGATAGATGACCCTCATGAGAATTGACCTCAGAATAGCACGGGCAACTTTTGGCCTCTTAAAGGCTCTGCTTTGTTAATCGAGAATCAGAGGTCTTCGGGAGTGAGGCCGGTGTGCTTCGCTATTCTGGACAGCATCGCATGGCCAAGTTCTTCATTGTCATGGAATGCAAACATGTAACTGCCGCGGACAGGATGACGCAGTTTTATATGCGAACCTCTCTGAGAAACAACCACCCACCCTTTTCGAATCAAGGCTCGAAGGACGGCTCTCGTAGGTCGACTGCCACCAAGTCTGAAAGCCCGGCGAGTTGGCCGCAATGTGGAAGTTGGGACAGCCCTGCTCCAGTTCCGAGACCTGACGCAACAATTTGATCGCACCAGGATCGGCATGCAGGAATCCGATGTTGCTGTGGCTGACCACGGCAATTTCCTGGTCTGGATTCTGTGACGTCAGGTTGGCCAAGTTGGTTGTCGGAATCCAAGGCGCGCTGATCACCAGATGGGAAAGCGGTATGTGATGCGCTAGAGTTCGGGCCTGCACTTCGGCCTTCATGAGGGTTTGCAAGTCGGCGAAGGAAGAGATGGGCCAGTCGACGATGTAGCCGGCTGCTCGGAGTGCCTTGGCGTTCTGGGTTGCGCTGACTCCCAACCCGATGTGGCTTACGTTCTGGGCGGCGGCGAAATTCTTATAAACGATCGCCAGCCGTGGGGTGTGGTGCTGCACTCTTAGCATGTCATGTGGACCTTTCACTGAACCACGAGCCGGCCAACCGACTCGCGAGCGGATTGCCTGGATTTGGGGCGAAGACCTGCCTCGGAGTTGGCGGACTGCAAAAGTCTGAGGCAAGTTTTCTAAGGGATTACTGCGGGATTACGAGTGCTCTATTTCTCTTACCCTCTACTTCCAGTGTGACCCAGTTGAGGGGGTAAATCCGCCAACTTGTCACTTTTATTTTCGCAATGGATTCAGCGAGTTACGGGGAAATGTGTGGTTTAAGGGGCTCGACAACTTTCCGGCACTTCGGGGGCTTTGTGCCTTTACTTGGGCTGTTGTTGCGGCAAAAGACGTGGGCAGCCGATGCCGGCCGCCCACGCGAATTAGCTTAGCTAGCCCTGTTCTTCAAGACTTCAATGGCCTTCAGCATCTGCTGGTCTGGCTGCGGAGGCTGAACCTTCTTGTTGGCATCGTCGGCAGGAGCGGCATTTTCGTCTTCATCCGGCACTGGCCCATCCTCCTCGGTGTCAGCGACCAACACGTTCGGCGTTATGGCCGTATCCTGAATCGCTTTGCCAGTGGGTGTGTAGTACTTGGCAATCGAAAGAATAAGTGCGGACCCATCGCGAAGTTCCATGGTTTTCTGGATCGAACCATCGCCGAAGGTCTTATCTCCCACAACGTCGCCGCGAGCATTCTCCAGAATGGCAGCAGCGACAATCTCCGCCGGTCCCGCTGTTCCCTTATTCACGAGCACCACAACGGGAAGGTTCGTGATCGTCTTGGAAGGATCTGCATTAAACGCTTCGCGGGGATACTTCTGGCCCTGAATGTAGGTGATCGTACCGTGATTCAGAACAAGATTCGCAGTGGCGATACCCTCGGTCTCTTCACCCTCCGCACAGTT
>Ga0210389_10004122_pt1 | contig 11323 bp, 8 predicted proteins | sample IncBWH28OmetaG_FD_160127 | JGI IMG/M metagenome (GOLD analysis project Ga0210389, IMG submission 160127) | Forest soil microbial communities from Barre Woods Harvard Forest LTER site, Petersham, Massachusetts, United States - Inc-BW-H-28-O ... | reverse complement strand
GTGCTGCTGATCGCGGTGCTGTCGAGCCGCAGCCCCACCGAAGCCGCCGGCCGGTCGCTGGCTTCTGCGGCGGCGGCGGCGGCGGCCGACATTGCGACCCGGCCGGGATCCTGAGCCGGCTCCTCGCCAAGCGCGTGGGCAGCGGCATAGATGGCGTCGACGAGGCTATCGGTGGCCGCGAACAGCCCGGCCGCTTCCGTTTCCGGCTGACCTGTGTCGCCCGGCTGACCTGTGTCGCCCGGCTGCCCCGTGTCGCCCGGCTGACCGGTGTCGCCCGGCTGCCGCGGGCCGGCGGCAGCAGCGGCTCCGTCTGGCCGTCGCCGCCAGATCGCCTGCTGCTCGGCCCGCAGCGGCGGCAGGCGGCCGGGTGGCCGAAGCAGCCGCGCGGTGGTCGGCTGGCCGGCGCGCAGCGCCGCCGCGATCCGGTCCGTGGCCTCTACCACGCCCGTCGCCAGCTCGTCGAGGTCGGGTTGCACGGCCGCGTTACCGGCGGTGGTCTTGCTGGCATGGTGAGCCGTGACGGCAGCCCCTAGCGTGATCAGGGCCCGGGCGATCCGGTGACCGGCCGATGTGAGCGCGCTGGCAGTGCTCGCGCTCATCGGCGGGTGCTCAGGCTCGCCGGCCAGCCGGTCCGCCGACGCCTCCGCGTCGATCCGGGCCCGGCGGGCAGCGAGCTGGAGCGAGCCGAGCTGGGCCGACTCGCTCCCTCCCGGCCTGGTGTACGCACGGAGCAGCGCGCGCCCGTAGCTGCCCTGGGCTGTCATGAGCCGGGCGAATTTCTCGGCCGCTGACGTACCTTCCCAGGTCGGCCACAGCAGGTAGGCCAGGATGGCAAGGCCGGTGCCGATTCCGGTGCCGATGAGCCTGGCTTCCGCGGTCGGATCGGGCGGGAGGCCGAGCAACGCCAGCATCACGACCAGGAAATCGGTCAGGAACACGGCGTACAGCAGATAGTTGACCGTGAAGACCGCGTAGGCGGCCAGCAGCGACACCGCGATGACGCACAGCAGGGCCGTGAGGCTGACATGGAGGAGCAAGACGGTGGCCACGCCGAGGCCGGCTCCGACGACCGTGCCCGCCGCGCGCTGGAGTCCGCGGTAGAGCGTCGAGCTGTAATCAGGTCGCAGCACGATGAAGATGGTCAGCACTATCCAGTACCCATGACTGAGACCCGATGCCTGAGCAATCACCTCAGCGAGGGCCGCCAGGACCGCCAGGCGCAGCGCGTGCCGGCCAGCTTCAGACGATGTGCCCAGGCTGGCGCGAACGGTCAGCATTGCGTCCGGCCGCCAGGACGCGCGGATCGGCTGCGGGCTGTCGCGGCCCGCGTGCCCGGAACGGGGCTCCGCGGCGTTCAGGCGCTCGGCGATCCGGCACGCGCTGCGCAGCTGACTCAGCAGCGACTCCGCGGCCCACTGCCAGCCGCTGCCGCTGTCCGCGGAAATGCCATCCAGCGCGCTCCTGGCGGCGGTCAGGTGCTCGGCGCGCACTCCCGGATGATCGCCGATGGCCGCCGCGAGCTCGGTCAGGCCACGTGCCGCCGCGTCGAGGATGCGCAGCGGGCCAGGCCCGGGCGCAGCTCTGCTGCTGCCGATGGACAGTGCCGTCAGCGTGGCCCGGATTCGCTCGGCTTCTTCGGCCAGGTCGAGCATGTAATCGCGCGGCGCCGTTCGTATCAGCGGATTGGGGTCGCGCAAGACATAGCTGGCCGTCAGCTGCACCGGACTCGGCGGCGTCTGGCGCCCGGCGACGACGTCGGCCGCGTAACCGGCCAGGTCGGCGTAAGTGGTGGTGAGCGCAGTGCGCTCCGCATTGCCCCGGTTCACTGCCCAGGACGTGGCCACCAGCAGCGCCTGCCAGAGCCCGCCCGCCAGCACCAGGCCCGCCCTCGCGAAGGCCGGGCCAGGACCGAGCGGCAGGGCACTGGCGATCAGCAGCGCGACTGGCCACTGGAGCGTCACCGCCAGGACTGTCGGGCCGAGAGCGGCGAGAACGCCGATGACGTAAGCCCACGCGAACACCGCCGGGACCAGCAGCCAGGGTCGGCTGGCCGCGGTGGTCGCGCCGACGAATGTCGATACTGCCATGCCGGCGGCCGCGAAGAGGACGGCCAGCACCCTGGTGCGGCTGACGCCGCGGAATGACACGAAGCCGGCGGGCAGGGCGCCAAGGGCCGCGTAGCTGCCGTACTCGATCTTGCCGGTCGCGACGCCGACGATCAGTGGTGTCAGCACGCCGATCGTCGCCCGCACGGACTGGCCGAGCGCGAGGTCGCGCCAGCGGAACGCACCGAAGTCGAGCCAGCCCGACTGGCTCAGCTCGGCGGCGAGGAACGCGCGGCCGCCGCGCAGGTCGGACAGGAAGCGCGCCCCGGCCCGCCGGGCGGACGGCGCGCGCTGTGCCGGCGGGTTGACAGGCAGCTGACTCGCCGGCTCGTCAGGCCGACCGGACCGGTCGGTAAACGGGCTGCCACATGAGCGCCTGGACGTAGCCCGGCAAGTCGTCGGGTACGGTCGCGGTCGCAACGCCGTCAGCGATGGCCGTCTCGGCGACGGCGATCGCGACCATCAGCGACGTGTCGCGCAACGCGGCGATCTCGGGCAGTAGCGAGGCGCCGTCGGCGCTGGGGTCGACCAGGCGCGCGACGGCGTGCGCGGCCGCGCTCAGCATGTTGTCGGTGATCTTGCTGGCGCGTACCGCGATGGCGCCAAGGCCGAGGCCAGGGAAGACCAGCGCGTTGTTGGCCTGGCCGATCACGTAGGTCGTGCCCCGGTAGTCGACCGGCGGGACCGGCCCGCCGCTCGCCACCAGTGCCCTCCCGCCGGTCCACTCGATCAGGTCGGCGGCCCTGGCTTCGGCCAGCTCGGTCGGATTGGACATCGGCATGATGACGGGCCGGTCGGCGTGCGCGGCCATGTCCTTGATGATGTCCTCGGTGAAGGCGCCACCGCGGGCGGACGTTCCGATCAGCACGGTTGGATGCACGCGATGGACGACCTCGCTGAGCGGGATGCCGCCGACAGCCTCGTCGCGGTTCCAGCCGGCCACCTCGGAGGTCTCCCGGCCGTACTTGCGCTGACCGTCGGACAGCCCGTCGGCGTTGGCTACGAGCAGGCCGTGCCGGTCGACCGCCCAGAACCTGGCCCGTGCCTGCGCTGGTGACAGGCCGCCAGCTACCAGCGCCGCGGTCAGCTGGTCGGCAACACCGGTGCCCGCCGATCCGGCACCGAAGATCACGATACGGTGACTGGTCAACTCGATGCCGGTGGCTGCGACAGCCGCCAGGACGGCGGCCATGTTGACCGCGCCGGTCCCCTGCACGTCGTCGTTGAAGGTCGGCAGCACGTCCTGGTACTGCGTAAGCAGGCGCCGGGCGTTGGCCGTGGCGATGTCCTCCCAGTGCAGCAGGGCATGCGGGAACACCTTCTTGACCGCGGCCACGAACGCGGCAATGAACGCGTCGTACTGAGCAACCGGCACTCGCGGGTGCCGGTTGCCGATGTACATGGGGTCATCGAGCAAGCTCTGCCGGTCGGTGCCGACGTCCAGCATCACGGGCAGGGTCCGGCCGGGGTCAATGCCAGCCGCCGCCGTGTAGACGACCAGCTTGCCGACGGCGATGCTCATACCGCCGACACCCCAGTCGCCGATGCCCAGGATGGCCCCGGCGTCGGTGGCGACTATCAGGTCCACATCGTCGCTGCCGAGGCCGTAAGCCGCCAGTGACTGCTCGATGACCTCCGGCTGGTCGACCGACAAGTAGACGCCGCGCGGCCGGCGGTACTCATGGCTGTAGTTCTCGATGGCCTGCCCGACCGTCGGGGTGTAGATGACCGGGAGCATCTCGCTGAGGTGATCGGCCAGAACCCGGTAGTAGAGCACCTGGTTGCGGTCGTGCAGCTCGTTCAGCAGCACGTTGCGGGCCAGGTTGGACGACTGCCGCAGGAACTGGGCATAGACCCTGTCCGCCTGCTGGTCGAGAGTCAGGTGGCCGGCCGGGATGAGGCCGATCAGCCCAAGATCGGCGCGCTCGGCGTCGCTGAACGCGGTGCCCTTGTTGATCCTCGGATCGGCCAGCACCTGACGCCCGCGCAGCGTCGTGCGCCAGCCGCCGTCCTGATCGTGCCACTCCGTGCGCACCCAGCAACGTCCCTTCAGCCGTGCAGTGACGCCCTCTCGGCCGGCGGCCGCGTCGCAGCCATAGTGCCAGGGTCGCGGTCGGCCCGCACGGTCCGGTCCGCTCCGGCTAGCCCGGTCCGGTCCCTCTGGTCCGGTCAGCCTGCTGCGCCGGCGTCCAGGTCGTCGCCGGACCAGATGGCCCGTACGGCATCGATGGTGTCCGCTTCCGCCGGGGTCTTATCCGGCCGGTACCGCAAGACCCTGGCAAATCGCAGCGTGACGCCGCCCGGGTACCTCGTGCTCGCCTGGATCCCGTCGAAGGCGATCTCGACCACCAGCTCGGGTCTGACCCTTACGACTCCGCGCCGTGGCGCGTCCGGGTCGCGACCAGGCGGGTCGGCGAGCTCAAGCAATCGGTCTGTCTGCCAGGCCAGCAGGGCGTCGGTCATGCCCTTGAAAGTCTTGCCGAGCATGATCGTGCCGCCAGTCGCGGGGTCTCGCGCACCCAGATGCAGGTTGGAAAGCCAGCCCTGGCGCCTGCCGTGACCCCACTCCGCCGCGAGCACAAGAAGGTCGAGCGTGTGCCGGGGCTTGACCTTGATCCACTCGCTGCCGCGGCGGCCGGCGCCGTAGGGAGCATCGAGCGACTTGACGACCACGCCCTCGTGGCCGCGTTCGATGGCCGCGGCGAAGAACTGCTCGGCCTCCGCTAGCTCGGCGGTGACCAGCCTCGGGATGACCAGCTCCGCCGGCGCCACCGCGGCGAGGCGGGCGAACCGCTCAGCCGCGGGCGCATCGATCAGGTCAGTGCCGTCAAGGTGCAGCGCGTCGAACAGGAACAGCGACAGCGGCACTTGTCCTGCTTCACCGGCCTCACCCGGCTGGCTAGCCGCTCGCGCGGCCGTGACCTGGAACGGCTGTGGGCGCCCGCCGGGTCGCAGTGCGACCGCCTCCCCGTCGAGGACGGCCTCAGACACCGCGAGTGACATCGCAGCCCGGGCGATCTCCGGAACCCGGTGCGTGATGTCGTCCAGTGTCCTGGAGAAGACCCGGGCGCCGCCGCTGGTGCGATGCACCTGGACCCTGATGCCGTCGACTTTCCACTCCAGCGCGGCCGGCGAGATTCGCTCCAGGGCAGCGGCGACGGTCGGCGCGGCCGCCGCGAGCATCGGCCGGATCGGGCGTCCGACCTGCAGCGACACCGCCCGCAGCGCGGCGGCTGCGGCATCCGGGTCACCGCGGGCGCCAAGCGCCGCCGCCGCGGCCGCCGGCAGCGAGCCGCTGAGCTGGTGCGCGCGGCGCACGTCAGCGCCCGGCACGCCGGCCGCCCTGGCGATGGCGTCGGTCATGACGCCGTCCAGCGCGCCCTGTCGCAGGTCCCCGGCGAGCAGCCGGACCAGGAACTGCCGCTCGGCATCGGTGGCGCGACCCAGCAGGCCCGCGAGCAGCCGACGGCGCTCAGCCTGCGAGCCCTGGCCGGCCAGAGCGCCGATATGGCCGAGCGCGTCGTCAGTGTCGGCCAGCGTCAGCTCCGGGGCACTGGCAGGCCCGCCCAGGCCCGCTGCCGCGGACGACGGCCCCGGCCCGTAGCCGCCCATCAGATCCGTCAGCGCCGCGTAGCCGACGCCGATCTGCCGCTGCGTCAGATCGCCGGACAGGAAGGACACCGCCACCGCGATCTCAGCAGCCGGGACGTCGCGCAGGAGCCCGGCGATGTGGTCGATCTTGGCGAGGCGCCCAGGCGATGCCGCGACCAACACTGAGGTGCGCACCACGCTGTCCAGCAGCATCGAGTTACAGCCACCCTTTCTGCTGCGCGATCCCGACGGCCTCAGCGCGGTTCCGGGCGCCGAGCTTCTGGATCGCCGCGGACAGGTGATTGCGCACCGTGCCGGGCGACAAGTGCAGCCGCCCGGCGATGTCGGCGATGGCGTCGTGACTGGCCGCAGCCGCGAGCACCTCACTCTCCCTGGCCGTCAGGGGGCTATCGCCCAGCGCGAGCGCAGCGGCGGCCAGCGACGGATCGACGACTCGCTGGCCGACGGCGACCTTCCTGATGGCGGCGGCAAGGTCGGCGGCCGGGGCGTCCTTCAGCAGGAACCCGCTGGCGCCCGCAGCCATGGCGGCGCGCAGGTAGCCCGGTCGGTCGAAGGTGGTCACGATGACGACCTTGCCGCCGAACCCGGACGCCGTCAGCTGGCCGGCCACCTCGATGCCGCTCGGGCCGGGCATCTCGATGTCGAGCACTGCCACGTCGGGCTGGTGCTTGCGAGCCATCGCGAGTGCTTCCTCGCCGTCAGCGGCCTCGGCCACGACCTCGATGTCGCTCTCAAGCTCCAGCAGCGCGACCAGCGCCTGGCGGACCATGGTCTGATCCTCCGCAATCATGATCCGCACCGTCACCCGCCTATTGTCCCGCCCGCCGCCCGCGGCTCGCTCGGCGACACGGATACCCCGGCCGGGCTGACCGGGACGACTACCCGCAGACTGAACCCCTGCGGCTCACGCGTCCCCGCGGACAGTTCGCCGCCGAGGATCCGCACCCGCTCGGCCAGGCCGGCGAGGCCTGAGCCGGCAAAGGTTGGCCCGGTTCGGACCGCCATCGGCCGCCCGTCCGGACCGGCCGTCAGCGTCGGTACGGTGGCTGCGGCCCTGACCTGGTCGGCGACGGCTGGCCCGTTGTCGCTGATCACCACCATCGCCATCGCCGGGCCTGCGGTGAGGGCGATGGCGACGTCAGTCGCCTTCGAGTGCCTGACCACGTTGGTCGCGCCCTCGCGGACAGCCCACGCCAGCGCGGCATCGACGTCCTGTGGCAGATCCGCAGCGCCAGCCGAGCTGATCTGGCTGGCGATGCCAGCCGCCGTGAGCAGCTGGCGGGCCGCCAGGAGCTCGCCGGCGAGATCTGGCTGGCGAAAGCCGGCTACTGCTTCGCGGACGTCAGACAGGGACTGCCTAGCTACCTTCTCAAGCTCGGCGATCTCCCTGGCTGCCCTCGCCGGGTCGGCGCTGATGACCCGGCCAGCCAGCTCTGCTTTCAGCGTGATCAGCGACAGCGAATGGCCGAGCAGGTCGTGCAGGTCGCGAGCGATCCGCAGCCGCTCCTCGGCGACAGCTGCCCTGGCCAGCTCCGCTCGCGTGCGCCGCAGCATGTGGAGGGTGTCAGCACGTCGCCCGGCGCTGTAAGCGAAGAGCGCCGCCATCGGCGCGATAATCCCGGCGGCCAGGATCAGGCCGGACTGGTATTCGTGGACAACCGAGACGGTCAGCCCGGCTATGCCACACGCCGCGGCGCCGATGACGGCCGGACGTGGCGACTGGCTGTACCGGCCGAACGCCGCTGCCGTCACGGCGAGCGCCGCGATCCAGTTGGCGCCGCCGATCGCGAACAGCGCGATGCCAAGCGCCAGGATGACCGCGAGCGAGAGCCACGGAATCGGATGGCTGCTGATCTCACGTGAGGTCAGCCGCCAGCAGACGAGCCCGGCTAGCACGACGGAGCCGATCACCAGGAACCAGCGCCGTCCATCCAGCGGATGTCCCAGCAGGCTGATCGCCGGCTGGAGCAGGGCGAACGCGATCAGCCCGCTGATCAGGACCCGGCGGACCTCGGTCCACGAGCCGTCCGCGTACTCGCCAGCCAGGACGGACGGGTCGCGGTTCATTCACCCAGGCTAGGCAGCGGCTGCCACCGCGTCATGTACTCCTAGTCCGGTCCTGGCTATGACAGACGTCATAGCCAGGACGACCGGGCCGGTGGCGCCAGGCCGGTCACGACCAGGCCGGTCACGACCGGGCCGGTCACGACCGCACCGGTCAGACGATCTGGGAGTGCCCGTTCATGTCGGGGTCGGGCGGGTTTTCCTCGTCGGTCATCGTGCCGGCGTCGGGCTCGGCGGGCTGCCGGAGCCGCATGGCCACGAGTACCCCGCCGCCGGCGGCCGCGAGCAGCAGAGCGCTCCCGGCGATGAGCCCGCGGCGGCGTGGCTTCTTGCGGACCGGTGCGTCGATCTTGTGCGCGGCGTTGATGAGCGCACCGGAGATCGTCGGCGCAAGGCTCTCGCTGATGGCGCGAGCGGACTGCTCGAGCTGTGGTGCTGCCCACGACCTAGCCGCGTCGACCCTGGGCGTCACCCAGGCGATCGCGCCATCAGCGCCCTGGCGGATCGAGGTGCCGGCCGTCTTGGCGAGCGGTACGGCCTGCTGGGCGGCGACCTGTGCCTGCTGTGCTGCCTGCTGGGCCATCGGCAGGCTCTTGGTCGCGAGCGGCCCGACCTGCCGCGCCGCATGGGCAGCCTGAGCGCGCAGCCCGCTACCATCGTTTATCTGGTGTTTCCTGGTCAAGACAGACACAAAGACCTCCCGATGTTCTTCCCAGGGTGGACACCTTCCCTGCAAAGGTCGGCCCAATCACGGCGTCGGCGGCGCCGCAGTGCTGGGGCAGCTTGACCAGAGCGCCATCCGGTCGTGGGAGGATTCTTGTTATGACCAACACGCTGACCGCGACGCTGCGGACTAGCCGGGGGCCTGTAGTCGTCCGGCTCTTTCCTGATCACGCGCCTAAGACCGTGCGCAACTTTGTCGAGCTCGCCGAGGGCAGCCGGGAGTGGACGAACCCGGCGACGCGCAAGCCCAGCCAGGACCGGCTTTATGACGGCACGATCTTCCACCGGGTCATCCCCGATTTCATGATCCAGGGCGGCGACCCGCTCGGGACCGGCACGGGCGGGCCCGGCTACAAGTTCGCCGACGAGTTCCACCCGGACCTCTCGTTTGACCGGCCGTACCTGCTGGCGATGGCGAACTCGGGCCCTGGTACCAATGGCTCGCAGTTCTTCATCACGACGGTGCCGACGCCGTGGCTGAATAACAAGCACACCATTTTCGGCGAGGTCGTCGAGGGCGCGAGCGTCGTCGATGAGATCAGCCGGGCGCAAACCAGCCGCGGTGACCGCCCTGTCACCGATGTAGTACTGGAAGCCGTCGAGATCGGGCGCGACGAGAGCGAGTAGAGCGGTCCCGTTATATGGCCAACCCCCCCGACCAGGATCAGGACCAGACTCAGGCGGCGCCGCCCGTCTGCTACCGGCACCCAGGCCGGCCGACGTACGTGTCCTGCGTGCGCTGCGGCCGGCCGGCCTGCCCCGACTGCCTGCGGCCGGCCGCCGTCGGTCATCAGTGCGTCGAGTGCATCCGTGGTCAGAGCCGGACCGTGCGCACCGCGAGCGGCCGGTTCGGCGGCAGACTGACGGCCAGCGCCCGCGTTACCTGGGCGATCATGGCCGTGAATATCGTCCTGTACATCGTTGAGCTGGCACATCCCAGCCTTGCGCAGGACTGGTCGATGCTGGGCATCGCCAGGACTAACAGCGGGCAGATAGTCGGGGTCGCGGCCGGCCAGTGGTATCGGCTTATTACGTCGGCCTTCCTGCCTGGCACTGGCGGGCTGGGCATCCTGGACATCGCGTTCAACTTGTGGGCGCTGTACATCGTCGGGCCCGCCCTGGAACGCACGCTAGGCAGCGGCCGGTATCTGGCTGTCTACCTGGCCAGCGCGCTCGGGGGCTCGATCGCTTACTTCTTTATCGCGCCGCCCTATATCCAGGCGCTGGGCGCATCAGGGGCGATCTTCGGCCTGTTCGGGGCCTGGTTCGTGCTGTCCAGGCGGCTCGGACTTGACTCCCGTCAGGTCGTGTTCCTGATCGTGCTGAATCTCGCTATCGGCTTCGCTGTGCCCTACATTGCCTGGCAGGCCCATGTGGGGGGCCTTGTCACCGGCGGACTCCTGACGGCCGCCTACGCCTACGCACCGCGGCGGAACCGAACTTTGATCCAGGTCAGTGCCACGGTGGTCATCGTCGCGCTGCTCATCGTCGGCCTCGTCGTCAGGGACTACCAGCTGGCCGGCGCCGTCCAGCTGTAGGGCGCCGGGCCGATCAGGGCGCCAGTCGCTGGCGGCCGGACAAGTGCTGGCAGGTTATCGCCACTTTGTCGCCAGGCCGAGGCCGCCCACCACGAAGGCGAACCCGACGACGAGGTTCCAGCCGCCGATGCCGCCGATCGGCCAGCTCTGCTGGCTGACATAGAAGACGATGATCCAGATCAGGCCCAGGATCAGGCTGCCGAGCATCGCAGGCACCAGCCACGGCGGGCTTACTTTCGCCTTGGCCGACCGGGGCGGCGGCGTGTAGACCGCCTTGCTTCTGACGCGGGACTTCGGCACTGTCGTCTCCTGATTAACCGCTGGCTACCCGCCGGCCAGCTACCCGGCGGGACATGCACGCGGCACCTCGCGCGCTGTCGCCGTAAGCGTAGTTGGTCCCGCGAGATGGCGCGCCTCGCTACGGTGTCGCCGTCCCTGACGGCGTTGTGGACGGAGTGGAACTCGGTGTCGTAGAGGGCGTGCTTTGCGGAGCCACCACGAAGATCGTGATCGACGAGCCGGACGGCAGAGCGGTACCAACCGGAGGGCTGGTCTGGTAGACGGTGCCCACCGCGCCGTTGCCAGCGCCGGTCTGCACCGAGACGTTGTAGTTGTACGGCGCCCCGCTGAGCAGGGTCTGCGCCTGCGCCTGCGTCATGCCGAGCACGCTGGTCGGCACGGTCACGGTTGCCCCGGTCACGCTGATGGTGACGGTGCTGCCGACGGGCTGGCTGGTGTTGCCTTGCGGCGTCTGGCTGATGACGGTATTGGCCGCCGCAGTCGGCGACTGGCCGGCGATGACCGCCACCTTGAAGCCGGCCGCCCTGAGCGCCGAGATGGCAGGGCCGCGAGTCTTGCCGACTACGCTCGGCACGAGCTTCATCGCCACCGGCTTCGGGCCGGTGGAGAAGACGATGTTCACCGGGCTGCCCTTCGGCTCGCTCGAGCCAAAGGTGGGGTTGGTCGATATCACCAGGTTCTTAGTGACGGTCGCCGACTGCTTCGGCGTTATCGTCCCGACCTTCAGCCCGACGCTGGTGATGGACTGCTCGGCGGCGGTCAGCGGAGAGTTGATCACGTTCGGCACCGCTACGCCGGAGCTATTGCCGGTCACGTACTTGAGCAGCACGATGGCTGCGATCAGCACCACCACGACAGTGGCCAGGACCACCCAGGGCCAGGCACGGCGGTGGCGCTGGGGCGGTCCGTCCGGGCCGCCGTCCTCGGGTCCGTACCGGTACGGCGGGATCCCCGTTGTGCGGCCGGCAACCTGCGTGGCTG
>Ga0210389_10004119_pt1 | contig 11329 bp, 8 predicted proteins | sample IncBWH28OmetaG_FD_160127 | JGI IMG/M metagenome (GOLD analysis project Ga0210389, IMG submission 160127) | Forest soil microbial communities from Barre Woods Harvard Forest LTER site, Petersham, Massachusetts, United States - Inc-BW-H-28-O ... | reverse complement strand
CGATCGTGGTGAATGCCCTGGCGCGGTTGCTAGTGTGGACGGTAACGCGTGGGCAGCCTGCGAGGGCGAATGCCTGAGAGTGGGAAAGTTCCTGCGACGGTGGTTCCGCCGATCTCGCTGCGGCGGCGGATTACCGACCACACGATGACAGGCGTGGCCGTGCTGACGGTCGTGCTGGTGCTGGTGCCGCTGTTCGCAATCTTCGCCTACCTCGTATACCGCGGAGTGGGATCGATCAACTGGGCATTTCTGACGCAGACGCCGAAGCCTGTGGGCGAAGCGGGCGGAGGGATGGCGAATGCGATTGTGGGATCGGTGTTCATTCTGGCGCTGGCCAGTGTGCTTGGAGTTCCGTTAGGAGTGGGAGCGGGCATTTACCTGGCAGAATATGGGCGCAACCGGTTTGGCGATGTGATTCGCTTTACGGCGGACGTGCTGAACGGCGTGCCTTCGATTGTGATTGGGATTGTGGCGTACTCGATTGTAGTTTTGTATCAGAAACATTTCTCAGCGCTGGCGGGGGGAGTGGCTCTGGCGATCATGATGATTCCGACGATCACGCGGACGACCGAGGAGATGCTTCTGCTGGTGCCGCGGGCATTGCGGGAGGCGGCTTACGGGCTGGGCATTCCGCGCTGGCGGACGACGCTATCGATCACACTGCGCACGGCAACCTCCGGAGTGATTACGGGAATCATGCTGGCATTTGCGCGGGTCGCGGGGGAGACTGCGCCGTTGTTGTTCACGGCGTTCGGAAATCAATTCTGGAATCTGCGAGCTGATCAGCCGACGGCGGCGCTGCCGCTGCAGATATTCAACTACGCCATTTCTCCTTATGACGAGTGGCACCGGCAGGCGTGGGCGGGTGCGTTGGTGTTGATTCTTCTGATTGTTACCGCGGTAGCAGCGGTGCGCTTCGCCGTGCGCCGCGGCACGTTCGGAGCGGCATAGACTATGGGCGTTGGCATCCAAGTCGAGAATCTGAACGCTTGGTACGGAAAGACGCAAGCGTTATACGACATTCAATTGACGATGGCAGCCAATCACGCCACGGCATTGATTGGGCCGTCGGGTTGCGGCAAGTCGACATTTATTCGTTGCCTGAACCGGATGCATGAAACCATTCCGGAGGCGCGGGTGGCGGGAAGCGTCCGGATTGGAGAGATTGACGCTTACAACGGGACTTCGGCAACGCAGTTGCGCCGGCGGGTGGGAATGGTTTTTCAGAAGGCGAACCCTTTTCCGACGATGTCGATTTACGACAACGTGGCTTCGGGATTGAAGCTGAATGGATTCAGCGATCGCCGCAAGCTGGATGAGATTGTGCAACGATCCCTGGAGGCAGCGGCGCTGTGGGAAGAAGTAAAAGACCATGTGCACAAGAAATCGGGCGCGAGCCTTTCCGGCGGGCAGCAGCAGCGGCTGTGTATTGCGCGGGCACTGGCGGTTGAACCTGAGGTGCTGTTGATGGACGAACCATGCTCGGCGCTCGATCCGATCTCGACGGGAAAGATTGAAGAGTTGATCTTTCAACTGAAAGAGCGGTATACCATCGTAATTGTGACGCACAACATGCAGCAGGCGGCCCGCGTTGCCGAGTTTACCGGATTCTTTCTGCTGGGTAAGATGATCGAGTTCGATAAGACGGAAAAAATCTTTACCAAACCATCGCACAAGCGGACGGAAGATTACATCACGGGTAGATTCGGATAGGGAATTGGATCGGATCTGGATAAGGAAGGTTGAGATAATGCGCACGCGCTTTCAACAGGGGCTGGACGATCTACGGCAGAAGTTGCTTCGCATGGGAGGACTGGCGGAGCAGGCGGTGGATCGCGCCCGGCAGGCCTACATTGACCGCGATCTCACGCGTTGCCAGATGGTTTTGGAAGGTGAGAGCCTGATCAACACTTCAGAGCGGGATATTGATGAAGCTGCATTCGACTTGCTGGCGATGCAGCAACCGATGGCGGTGGATCTGCGGTTTATTCTGGCAGTGACCAAGATTAATTCCGACCTGGAGCGGGTTGGCGATCAGGCGGTGAACATTGCCGAGCGAGTGATGGACATGATGGATCTGCCCACGGTTGACTTGCCGGTTGATATTGCGCGCATGGGGGCGGCGGTGAGTGCCATGGTGCGGCGCGCGCTGGAGTCATTCATCGAAGGCAAGGTGGAACTGGCCCAAGCCGTGCTTGAAATGGATAACGTGGTGGATCGCATGAAGGATGATGCGTTCATCCAACTGGTGAAGACGATGAACCAGCGTCCGGAGGTAGTGCGGCAGGCGCTGGATGCGCTGCTGGTGGCGCGCAATCTGGAGCGCGTGGCCGACCATGCGACCAACATCGCCGAGGACGTTATCTTCTGGGTGCAGGGGGCGGACGTTCGGCACAATGTTGGCGCGGAGGAGCATTCCGAGGTGGCGCCCGGGCATGAAGGGACGACGCGCGCTTCGGGAGTTTAACTGCAGAGCTTGCTCCTTCTTGCTCTAGACCGGTTCTTAAGTAAGCGACTCGGTTTGCCGGTTGGCAGAGACAGCTTCGAGCTTCGCTCGACGGACAGCCCCATGGGCGGCTGTCCCGTACACCACTTTGACCGCGGGTTCCCGGCTGCATTACGCTCATCTTCTGTTTTTCCCTTTACTGTTGCAGATCACTGTTGCAGATCAAGAATTGCGGAGGCCTCTGTGATTCGATTTTCCCGCATTGTTTGGGTGAGCGCATTTCTCGTACTTCAGATTGCCGCCGCGCAAGATCGCAAACCTGAAAACTCGTCGATTTCGCTTTCGACCAGCAAGAAACTGACAGTTCCGGCTCCGGGCCGCATTGGGAGCACGAATAGTTTTCCGGCCACGATTGCGCTCAGCCCCGACGGGCGCTATGCGGCGCTGCTGAATGACGGTTATGGCACGCAGGAGACAGTGGCGACGCAATCGATTGCGGTGCTCGATCTGAAGACGAATCAGCTGGCGGATTATCCCGACAAGCGATTCGGCGAGGAGGCGCACCAGAGTTACTTTCTTGGGCTGGTATTTGGTGCGGACGGAAAACATCTTTACGCATCGGTGGGTTCGATCACGGACGCGACAGGGCAGAAGGCCGGAGACACCGGCAACGGCATTGCCGTATACAGTTTTGCCGACGGCAAGGTCGCGCCCGATCGATTTATCGCTATCGCGCCCCAGCCGCTGGCTGCGGGGAAAAGAGTTGCGCTCGCATTGCAGAACACTCCGGCCGGGACCGCGATTTCTTATCCGGCGGGGCTGGCGCTGATTTCTGGTGGAGGCCGCGATCAGCTTCTGGTGGCGAATAATCTATCCGACAACGTGGTGTTGCTGGATGTAGCCGGGGGAAAAGTGGTGGAGCGTTTCGACTTGAGCACCAATGATCTAGTGCCCTCTTCATTTCCTTACACTTGCGTGGCGACACGCGATGGACAGCGGGCATGGTGCAGTTTGTGGAATGCGTCGCAAGTGGCGGAACTGGATCTGACCGGCGGGAAGGTGGTGCGGTGGATCAAGTTGAAGCAGCCTGAGGAGGCGATCGCGCCGGGATCGCATCCGACAGCGATGCTGCTGAGTCCGGATGAAAAACTTCTCTATGTAGCCCTGTCGAATGCGGATGCGGTGGCTGTGGTTTCAACGGAGAGCTCGCAGATTATTTCTCTGCTAAATACGACAGTGCGCGGTCAAGAATTGTCCGGGACGTATCCGAGTGCGCTGGCTCAGTCTGCGGATGGGAAGCGGTTATTCCTGGCGGACGCGTCGTCGAATGCGGTGGCAGCGTTTGATGTCTCGAATGTGAATCCAAATGCGACTGGCGAAGCCGCGGCCTCATCCGCTCTTGGTTTCATCCCTACCGACTGGTACCCAACCGCGCTCGCGGTTCACGGCGACGATCTCCTCATCGCAAGTGCGAAGGGGCAGGGAACGGGGCCGAACAAAGGGCTGGGCAAGACTTCCTACGAGATGAAGCGCCACGGGCATCCTTATATTGCAACGCTGCTGCGGGGATCGATTGCGCGGCTGAGTATTCCTGCGACGCTAGGGAAGCTTGACGAACTTACTCGGACGGTCGAGAACGACAACCTGCTGCACAACGATCCGGGGACGATTCAGTTTGCCGGCGGGAAAAATCCCATCAAGCATGTGATTTATGTGATCAAAGAAAATCGAACGTTCGACCAGATCCTCGGGGATTTAAGAGTCGGCGACGGCGATCCCTCGTTGACCATGTATGGGGCTGATGTCACGCCCAACGAGCACAAGCTGGCCTTGCAGTTTGGCGTGCTGGATAACTTTTACGACAGTGGAGAAGTATCGGGCGATGGGCATTTGTGGTCGACTGCGGCGATTACGAGCGACTACAACGAGAAGACGTGGCAGATCGCGTATCGGGGCAAAGAGCGAACCTATGATTTCCAGGGTACGGTGGCGGATGAGTATCCGCTGGATCATAACCAGCCTGATATCGATGATCCCGCTACCGGATTTCTGTGGGACAACCTGGCCAGGCATGGGCTGAGTTACAGGGATTATGGCGAATACGTCAATGCGGCGTGGTGCAACAAGATCAGGAAGGCGGCGTCGCCGAAGCAGGGAACGCCGTCGGCGCAGGAGGCCGAGTGTCCGCGGACAGAGGTGCAGAAGGGCGAGCCGTTGGCGCCGAATGTGGGGGATCCGCATGCGGGAACGAGCCCGTGGCCATGGGCCGTGCCCCTGTTCAAACTGGTAAAACCGACGAAAGCGGTGCTGCGCAATCATTTTGATCCGCTCTATCCGGATTTTAATACGGACTATCCGGATCAGCTGCGGGCGGATGAATTTCTGAATGAATTTGGCGCGTATGCGCGGGCGCGGATTGCGAATGAGAGTGAGGAATTTCAATTGCCGGCTTTCGTGTTGTTGTATTTGCCGGACGATCATACGGGGGGGACGCGACCCGATAAGCCGCGGCCGGAGGCGTCGATTGCTGATAACGATCTGGCTCTGGGGAGGGTGGTGGAGGCGGTATCGCATAGCCCGTACTGGGATGACACGGCGATATTTGTTCTCGAAGATGACGCGCAGAACGGAGCAGACCATGTGGATGCGCATCGCTCGATTGCGTTCGTGGTCAGCAAATATTCGCCGGGGACGGCGGCGGATCCCTTCGTGGATCATCGGTTCTATACCACGGTGAATGTGATTCATTCGATGGAGATGCTGTTGGGCCTGCCTCCCATGAATCAGAACGATGGGTATGCTCCGGCGATGGGGCCGATGTTTTCGGGAGCGGGGAATCAGGCGTCGTTTCAGGCGGATTACCGGAATCTGAAGAACGGTTTGATCTATGAGACGAACAAGCGGAATGCAGCGGGGGCAAGTGAATCAGCGAAGATGGATTTCTCGCGTCCGGACGCGGCGGGGGCGGCGCGGCTGAATAAAGTTCTGTGGCGGGATCAGAAGGGGGATACGGCGGAGCCGAAGCCGAGGCATAACGTGTTTCCGGCGGGCGGGGATTAGGTGGCGGGCTGAGGTAGTAGGAATTCAGAATGGGAAAACCCTCAGAGAGAGAATTACACCGGGATTGTATCCGGTGGTGAACTGATTTGGATTTTCGCCGATAGATTCCGCATGAGCACTGCTGTGCGCGAAGCACGAACCGCTGTGATGATCCGTGTAGAAGTGTCTTGGGAAGACGCGAGTGGAAATTTCAGAAGCCTATCGGCGCGGATGGAAGACAAGTCGCTGAGCGGGGCGTGTATTCGGGTAAAGACGCCTATCGATGTGGGATCGAAGGTCAGGGTGCAGTGGCGTTTTGAGCAGTTCTCGGGCGTGGTGAAGTATTGCCGGCTGGAGGATTGGGACTACCTTGTGGGTATGCAGCGGGAGGGCACGTATGGCGCGTTGGCCAGTCCGGAAGCGCGAGTCGAGGCGGAGCCGACGGAGAAGACGAAAGAACATCCCCCGGAGACAGTCGAGAGAAAGCAGACGAATGGAGCGCAGACCGTTGGAACGCAGACCGTTGGAACGCAGACCATGGTGCGGAGCAGTGTGCAGACCAACGTGCCGCGGCTACCGGAGGCGCAGGGGATTACGGCAGGCAAAGTGCTGCCCGTAGATAACCATTTGGTGAAGGAACCAGGAAGCGAAGTCCGAACCACGGTGCGGGTGCGGGGGCAGGCGAGGCAACTCCCGAAGGAGAGGAAATCTATGGCACGGAAATGGCTCGGACTGACGCCCTGGCTGAAACAGGATGGGGTGAGCGTAGCTGGTGCGGAGAGCAAGGCCGACAGCGAGGGCAAGAGTGAGAAGGAGAGTTTTGTGCCTGATGTGATTCCATCGGCTATTAAAGCCGCAGATGAACGGGCAGTCGAGAGTGTTGCCGGCTTTCAGGTTGAATTGTTGCCGGTGGAAGATGTTTACGGTGCAGCTGGGATGACGAATCCGCAAAAGGGCTACAGCATTCACAAAGTAGTGGAGATGCTGAACAGCGAACACCTGGGTGGGCTCTCGAAAGAAATGAGGCGCGCTGCGGTGCTGATGGCGCTGGATGCCGCTGGGGTCTCGATCGAGGATGTGCAGCGGGATGCGAAGGCGCGTCAGGACGCGTTGAATGGCTATGAAGCCGAACAGAAGAAACAGGTGGAAGCGGAGTGGGCGCGGAAGGCGCAGGAAAACATCCTGACCCGGGAAGAGCTAGAGAGAGTTAAGGCGGGTTATATGGCGCGCATCAATCGCAATCTGGACGGGGTGGCGCGGGAGAAAGCCGCGCTCGAGAGTTGGATGACGGTGAAACAGCAGGAGATTGCGAACATTGCGGAAGTGGTGGATTTGTGTGTGAAGCCGCAGGCGCTCGAACCCGTCAGTTCTCCGCTGGCGAAGGCTGCGGGAGCCGGAGCGCTGGGAGCTGGGGTGAGCAAGTTTTAGGCTGCGCCGGTGGGGGCACTTACTGGCCGAGAACGTCGGCTGGACAGCCCGGCGCTGCCGTTCCCTTTTTGTAGGAATGTGATACGCTTCCGACCGCAACGGGTCCGACGAAGGAGCAGCGTATGAGGTCCGCTAATTCACTTTTCCTCTCAGGGCGGTTCCTGCTGGCACTGTTTACTTTGATTCTCAACGGCAGGCTGCTTGCCTGGAGCCAGGAGAGTGCACTGTACAGTTTCCGTTTGAGTGGCGGAGACGGCAATGCGCCGCTCGATAGCCTGGTTGTGGATCAATTCGGAAATTTGTACGGTACGACTTCAGGAGGCGGCACAAATTTTGAAGGAACAGTTTTTGAATTATCGCCCCCGGCCACACAGGGTGGCCATTGGACAGAGACGGTCTTATTCAGCTTCGGAGGGATTAGCGACGGGGCAGCGCCGTCCTTCGGGTCACTGGTGTTTGACCAAGCCGGTAACTTGTACGGGACGACTTCTGTGGGCGGACTTACGGGTGAAGGATGCTCCAGCGCGGGCTGCGGAACGGTGTTTGAACTGTCTCCGCCAGCCAGCCAGGGTGGGAGTTGGACGCACACTGTGATCTATGAGTTTTCGCCCGGGGGCGCCTCTTACCCGATCGGCGGGGTTGTTCTGGACTCGGCGGGCAACGTCTACGGAACGACGAGTTCCGGCGGAACCGCCGGCTGGGGGACGGTCTTCGAACTTAAGCCGCTATCGGCTGCCGGTGCGCCCTGGACGGAACAAGTGCTCCACTCATTCGCTGGCGGCGCTGATGGGGCGGCGCCGCAGGCCAGCGTCACGATCGGGACGAAAAATAAAATCTATGGCACTACACAGGGCGGCGGATCGGCGGGTTTTGGAACGGTGTTTGAACTGATTCCTCCATCCGGTTCAGGAGGCGCATGGAAGAAAATTGTTCTTCATAATTTTGTTGGCGGGAAGGACGGAGCGTACCCGGATGGCAGTGTGATTCTCGATTCCGTCGGCAATGTATACGGAACAACAGTGGGCGGTGGGCCAGCAGGCGTCGGGACTGTGTTCCAGCTAATGCCTCCGTCCGCCCAGGGCGGGCCTTGGCGGGAGGTGGTGCTCTACGCCTTTCAGGCCGACATTGGAGCTAATCCTTACGACGCTCCTGTTCTAGACCATTCTGGCAGTCTGTACGGAACAACGTATCAGGGCGGCTCCTTCAACCGCGGAATCGTTTTCAGGCTGGCGCCTCCAGCGGAGAGCGGAGGAGTGTGGACTTTCACAACTCTGCACGAATTTGATGGAGGCGGGGACGGCGTGGACGAAGGTATTTTTCCGCTCGCTGGACTGACTTCAGGGCCCGATGGCAGCCTGTATGGCACAACATGGGAGGGAGGTAGCGGAGGGTGCCAGAATGATATCTACTACGGCTGTGGGACCGTTTTCCGGATTGCTCCGTAAACCCTTCGAACAATTCAACCCGCGAGCTGATCGACCTCCAAGATAAGAGTACGGTCGAACTTGGCCTCGGCAAGCCTCGGCTTTACACTAGAGAAGTGAAGATTGCGCTCGGGCAGATCAATCCTATAGTCGGAGATTTCTCCGGCAACGCCGAAAAAATGATTGCGTTTTCGCGGCGCGCGCAAGCGGGCGGGGCGGAGCTCATTTTATTCCCGGAGTTGTCGGTTTGTGGATATCCGCCGCGCGATCTGGTGGAGCGGCCGTGGTTTGTGGCGCGCAATCGTGAAACGGCGGAGCGGATTGCGGAGGCGACGCGGGGCATTGCGGTGATCTGCGGGCTGGTGACTCCGGCGGAATCTGCAACGGGTAAGTCGGTGATGAATTCCGCGGCGCTGTTGCAGGAGGGCAAAATCGCTTTTCTGCAATCGAAGATGCTGTTACCCACCTACGATGTTTTTGATGAGATGCGGAATTTTGCTCCGGCGAAGAGTCAGCAATTATTTTCCCTCGGGAGCAGTCGCGTGGCGCTGACGATTTGTGAAGATGCGTGGAACGACAAGCTGTTCTGGCCCAAGCGGCTGTATGTAGTGGATCCGATCGAGGCCCTGGTGAGGGCCGGCGGTGATCTGGTTCTGAATATTTCCGCGTCGCCGTTCTGGATTGGAAAGCGCGAGCTGCGCCGCGACATGCTGGCCTCGATTGCGCGGCAGCACAAAATTCCGGTCGCGATGGTCAACCAGGTTGGGGGCAATGACAGTCTGCTTTTCGACGGTTCCAGTATTGTTCTGAATGCGGAAGGGAAGATCATCGCGCAGGGACGTTCATTCGAAGAAGACTTGATCTGCTTTGACTCGAGGGATCTGACTGGTGATCTGCACGAGCAGACTGAAGGCGAAGAAGCGAGCGTGTATTCCGCACTGGTGCTGGGGACGCGTGATTACATTCGCAAGTGCGGATTCCAGAGGGCAATCATTGGACTGAGCGGCGGGATTGATTCGGCGCTGACAGCGGTGATCGCCGCGGATGCGGTAGGCGCGGAGAATGTGATTGGTGTGGGGATGCCGGGGCCATATTCTTCCCCGGGATCGATCGCGGATGCGCGGGCGCTGGCGAAAAATCTTGGAATTCGATTTGAGTTGCTCTCGATCAACTGCGTGGTGGAAGGGTACCGGGAAACCTTGAAGGAAGTGTTTGCCGGGCTGAAAGAAGATGTCACCGAGGAAAATATTCAATCGCGGGCGCGCGGCACGCTGCTGATGGCGCTCTCCAATAAATTCGGCGCGATCGTGCTCTCCACTGGCAACAAGAGCGAACTGGGCGTAGGCTACTGTACACTTTACGGGGATATGGTGGGTGGGTTAGCGGTAATTTCGGATGTTCCGAAGACGCTGGTGTACCGGCTGAGCCATTATGTGAATTCGCTGCGGCCGGTCATTCCGCAGAACACGTTGGAGAAGCCGCCGTCGGCGGAGTTGCGGCCCGATCAAAAAGACAGTGACTCGCTGCCACCTTACGAGATTCTGGACGTGGTGCTCGAAGACTATGTGGAAGATGCGCGCTCGGTTGAACGCATTGCAGCGGATCATGGCTTTGACATCGAGGTGGTGCGGCGCGTAGTGCGCATGGTGGATCGCGCGGAATACAAGCGGCAGCAGGCGGCGCCCGGGATCAAGATTTCTCCGAAAGCCTTCGGGTACGGGCGGCGGTTTCCGATCGCCGCGAGGAGTGAGGTCTGAAGACATCCGAAGAGCACAGACGACGGTGCCGCCGCTCGTCCCGATAAGAAAATGAATTTTAAGTCTGAGTTGAAAGGAAATCATGCGGAGTACTCTCAAAGCAGTTTTCATTCTGGTGCTGGCGTGCGGTGTGGTGAGCGCGCAATCGTCGAGCAACACGAAGCCTGTGGAAAAAGCTGCTGCGGCGCCGGCGACGAATCTTCCGTCCGAAGCCACGGTAAATGCGTTCCTGCAACAGACTTTTGGATACGAGGCGAATGTGACGTGGAAAGTTTCCAGCATCAAGCCGGCGCCGGTGCCGGGACTGGCGCAGGTCGACATCGTTCTGGCGAGTCCCCAAGGGCAGCAAGCCAGCCGGCTTTACGTAACGGCAGATGGGGAACATGCGGTGGTGGGGGACATTATTCCGTTTGGGCCGAAGCCGTTCGATACGCTGAAGAAGGCTCTGGAAAAGGGAATCACAGGACCGGCCCGTGGTCCGAAAGGCGCGCCGGTCACGATTGTGGAATTCGGCGATCTGCAGTGTCCGGCGTGCAAGGCAGCGCAGCCGGCAATTGAGGGGCTGATCGCGGCGGAACCGGATGCCCGATTTGTTTTCCAAAGCTTTCCTCTCGAGATGCACAACTGGGCGGCGAAGGGTGCGGCCTATGCCGATTGTGTGGGGATCGCATCCAACGAAGCGTTTTGGAAGTTCATTGCGAAAACCTATGAAACTCAAGCGGATATTACTGCCGAAAACGCCGATGAGAAGTTGACGGCGCTGGCGAATGGCGCGGGAGTGAAAGGTGCGGAAATCGCAGATTGCGCGAATACGCCCGTGACCAAGGCTCATGTGGATGCGTCGCTGGCGCTGGGCAAGTCTGTAAATGTGACGGGTACGCCGACACTATTTATTAACGGCCGAAGTATTGGGAATGTGAGTCAGGTTCCGGCGGACACGCTGAAAGGGCTGGTGGATTTCGCGGCCAAGCAAGGGAAGTGAAAGGCTGTGCTTCGGCTAGCAGGATATCCATCTCGATAGATTCATCCTGAGTGAGTGGGACCGGCGAACCTGACCTGCGAACCTGATCGGCGAACTCTGACTGTGACGACCGAAGCTCGGCTAGTTCTCGGTTACCCAGATCTCATCGGTCATGCGGTTGCGGTTGGCGACGACGTGGGGCGTGATCACTATGAGTAACTCGTCATTCTCGGTGGTCAGGGAGTTGCTGACCATGGCTTGATTGACGCCAGGA
>Ga0210389_10004117_pt1 | contig 11330 bp, 10 predicted proteins | sample IncBWH28OmetaG_FD_160127 | JGI IMG/M metagenome (GOLD analysis project Ga0210389, IMG submission 160127) | Forest soil microbial communities from Barre Woods Harvard Forest LTER site, Petersham, Massachusetts, United States - Inc-BW-H-28-O ... | reverse complement strand
ATTTGTTCGAATCGATGATCGGCGAAAAAACCAGAGCGGGGCGCTGCGAGGAATCGAACAGATGCTCGATTCCCCTAAGAGCCGGTCCGCCGCTATAGAAATGAATGACATCCAGCTTCTTCTCGTCCTGCCATTGCCAAGGGTTGAGCTCGACGACTTTATGACCGAGTGCTTCCAATGCGCGTGCTTGTTGTTTGGCCTGTTCAAAAACGCCATTTCCGGGATTTCCCAATGCGAATATGCCCGGCAGTAAAATTCCGATGCGCATGAATTCGAGTCACTGCAACTCGTAAACATCGGTTTGAATCACCCCTCCGAAATGCCGCACACTGCACAATGTAGCGTGTGATTTGACCTGTAGGTTGAACGGCGCGCATGTAAGAACGACGCCCGAATCGCGAGCAAGTCTCAATCCGGAGCCGCTCACGTGGTCAAGATTGGGCGTGAAGACGCGCTTGTCAGGTAAATGTTCCGTGAGTACCAGAAATCGATAGTTCTGCAACTTTGCCACGACGTGGCCGATCTGTTCATTGCTCAAATGCTGCAGAACCTGGCGAAGAAAAACAATGTCGCCGGATGGCAGTGGGTCGGTCGAAATGTTGATGCAACAGAACTCGACGTCCATGTCTGCATATGACCGTTTGTTATGCTGTATAAGCTCGGACACGATATCGCAAGCCGTGTATCTATTGAAACTCTTGCGGATGCGACCGCCTACGTTGAAGTCTCCGCATCCCAGGTCGACAGCGTTCATGGTCGCGCGGGGTTGGACGAATGCCTGGACGGCTTCGATATAGGGATTGATGATCTCGACTTCGTGGCTCCCAGGGCCGGAGAAGAATTTTGAGCGCTTCCAAGGTTTCGGGAAACCCCAGAGCCGCTCGCGATATACGCGTGTAAAGACCTCATCCAGCGGCTGGCCGGCGGCCTTGTCGTCGCCAACCGCTCGACCGGAGCCCCCATAGAGCAACGATGCCAAAGCTTGTTTCCAATTCATAAATGACACTTGCATTCCTAGAAGTGAATTCTCGGGAATTTTCTATTGCTCATCTCATTGAGGCGACATCACATCGGATCCCGAAATCCGTGGCATATCGGGCCAACGGTGAAAAATCGAAACTAGCCGCCATTTGGGGCTCAAACGGCTCTCGAGCCGCCATGATATCGCTTTGCAACTCGAGAATGTATCGGTCCCGTGCGAATCGCGGTCCGGATTTGGATCGGCACCCGGCAATACGGCGGCTGCTCATGGGCAAGGATGCGGATAGCTGTGTGCGGATGCAGTACGGAGGTCGGATCCACGCAGGGGTATTTGCGCCGATTTTACTGGTATATTTGAGCATCATGGCCACAGGTGCGCACGTGACTACTACAACCGTCGGACTGCATCCTACGTACAGCTTGCGGAACGCAAGATATACAAAATCGATGCTCAACAAGTGCGCATTGCTGTTTGCATTGTCGCTGTTTGGCTATCCGATAGTCGGCAGCACGATTTCATTGCTGCAGGTCGATAGCCGCGCGCTGTCGGTTCCATTCCGGATTGCGGTGGCTCTGTTTGGCGTATGGGTGATCGTGACTGCGCGTAGCCTGAGGGTCGACGGCTTACGTCAATTGATGCTCCTAATCTGGTTTCTCTATATCTTGAGGCTTCTTCACGACTGGCTAATTCCCAATCTACAAGGGGCCGACTACGCCCTGCAATTTTTCATCGTTTCTGCGGTGATACCCGGATTCGCGCTAATGAAGGCGCAAGTATACCAGTCGCGCCGATTTGCACTCATCGCGTTTGTGGTTGCAACCGCAGGCGCGCTGATGGGAATGTTCGGAGCTCTTTTCGGCAGTCCCGACGCGCAGGATGGTGCAGTTTCCGGCAGATTGTCTCTTGGAGCTCTAAACCCGGTATCTCTTGGAGAAATAGCTACGAGTGCAATTTTGTGCGGTATCGTGTTGTGGCGCGGTGCCAATCTGCGCTACCGGCTAATTTTGGCCGGTGCATTCATGCTGCTACTTTTGTGTTTGGTACTGACCGGGTCCAAGGGGCCCGTACTCCAGCTTATAGCTTGCGTGGGACTTTGGGCCTTGCGGCGTGGCCGCATCTTGCGGCTCGGCCTTTTTGCATTGCCGCTGTTAATTTGGGTGACTGTCTCGACGGAGAATCCGCTGGCCGACCGCTTGGCAGGATCATCAGATGACACTTCCACCGTTGAGCGCGTGGTGATGCTTACCGATAGCGTAAATCAGATCGAAGGCTCGCCTTGGATAGGTAGTGCATTCGTGGAACTGAATTCCGGTTTTTATCCGCATAATGTATTTGTCGAGGCGGGTTTGGCCTTCGGCGTTCCCGTCGCGCTTGTCTTTGCCGGAATTTTCGTTGTCGGCACGGTTAGAGCTTGGAAGACACTCAGGACCGATTTCGATCTACTCGGCCTGTTATTTTTTCAAGGTCTGTTGGATGCTACAATTGCGGGATCGATATTTGCAATGTTCCAGCTGTGGATGATGCTGGCGATGCTGCCGACGGCGCCTACGCTGGCCCGAATCCCCGTCCGGCTATTGCCGCGCGCCGAGCCGGCGGCCGCGTAGCCTTCCCTGCATCCGGAATCGAGATAAATTAGATGGCGAATTTGGCCCCTATCGTCGTGTTTGCCTATAAGCGTCCCGAGCACCTGCGAGCCACCCTTGATAGCCTGAAGCGGTGCGAGGGGTTCGCGGACAGCAAAATAATCGTATTTGGCGACGGCCCCAAGACCGAGGCCGATCGTGATGCGGTGGATGCAACGCGCCGGGTAGCGCGCACAATGCTAGGTTCTCAGGCTGAATATTATTTCCGCGATGCGAATGCCGGTCTTGCGGCATCGATTATCGGTGGCGTAACCGAAGTCACGCGCACTTTCGGGCGCGCCGTCGTACTGGAGGACGATCTCGAATTGTCGCCGCGCTTCCTCGTGTATATGAACTCTGCACTAGATCGATATGAAGAGGAAAAAAAGGTCTTTCAGATTTCAGGCCAGTTGGTCGACATACCGGAATTCTGTCAGCGCGACGCGGCGCTTTTTTTGCCGTTCACCACCTCTTGGGGATGGGGTACCTGGTATCGAGCTTGGGAGCGGCTCGATCCTTTGGCCCGAGGCTGGGAGCAACTGAAGACCGATCGACAATTGCGAGCACGGTTTAACCTCAATGGGTCCTTCGATTACTCTACGATGCTCCAGCGGCAAATGGCCGGGGTCCTGGATTCGTGGGCAATTCGCTGGTATTGGAGCGTTTTTCGCAACGATGGCGTAGTCTGTTTTCCTCCTGTCTCACTCGTTCGAAACACGGGATTGGACGGTTCGGGTACGCATGGCCGAGGCGTGCTGCGTCGGTTTAGGGAACCCGTGATTTTGCGCCAAATTGGTTCTATCAGCTTTCCACATCGAGTTGCGGTGGCGGAACAAGATTTTGATTTGGTCAAAAGAGCGATATGGCTGCGAAACGGTGGCCGCCTCGGTGCGGCGGTTGACATCCTTCGGCGCCGCCTGTTCGCTTTGACCGGGAAGCGTATGTGACCGAGAGAAATTACGGTTCGATATCGGTTGAACTGAAGTCCGGTAAAATCATTGCTTCCGGACGTACTTCTTCTTGTCGTATTTCTTGGCCATGGCGTCCTCGTGGAATTGGATGTTGCCGGCCGAGGTGACCAGCCAGGGTTGCAACTCATTTGTTTTGACCGCAACCATCGCAAACTGATTTCCCTGACGAGGAAGCACGTAGGCAATAAGATTGGAAGCCCAATGCAGCAGGCGGCCGGCCAATTTAAAGATGCGGCTGCGGCCCATTGCAAATCGCTGTACTGGGACCTGAAGTCCGTAAAAGTAACGAAAATTAACATGATATGCAGGATGGTAGGACTTCACAACCTTCTCGAATTCACGCTCGGTCCATCTGTACACGTAGTTCGGAATGGGTCCATTTCTGAACCCGCCGGATTTTCCGCCTGAGAGGAACGCCGGCTCTAGCTCATAGTCGCTGGTGAGATTCGCCCGCTTGGCGAGCCTCATGGCCCAGCTGTCTCTCGCTTCGAAACATAGTATTCCCTTGCGAGCCACTCTAAACATCTCACAAACGCCCGCCGCAGGCACACTTAGATGATGCAGCCCCGCGTGAACGATCACCCAATCAAAGGAGTTGTCGTCGAGTGCAATCTTCTCCGCGTCGATAGGTATCCAGCGATATGGATGGTAGTGTTCCGGGCTTTCTTGGGACTGCAGATTGGAAATCACCACATCGTTGAAACCGACCTCGAGTAAACAGGATCTATCGGTCGGTCCTCCGGCGACCACGAGTATGCTGCTATCCGTGTCCAGGATCCCGGTCGACTTGAGCAATCCAAGGCACTTTGTATAGAAATTCACGATCGAATATTGCCTGACACGATATGTTTTCCGTTCTGGGAGACGACGTTAGCCGCAGGAGACTGTAATATGGAAAAACCGCTGGCGTCCACCTTGATCTCGGGTTTGCGCACCGAACGAAGCGCGCCGACGGTGATGTCGGCGCGGTAACTGTCATGGTTCACGGTCGCGCGTTTACGTTGATCGGAGCGCGCGCTACGGGCGGCAATAATTGGATCTAGTTGCCTCAATGCAGCCGTCGGGGACACAATGTAACATGCATTGGATGAGATCAAGCCTCCACAAATTGTTGAAAAGGACGCCGGCGAGGTATTGGTACCATCGAATCAAGGCCCTGCACGGCGGCGGCAGCCAGTCAGACGAAGCGGCCATTCTCGTCGGCCTTGCGCGTGACTGTCCGAAGACGTTCTTGGAATTCGGGTTCCACCCGACCGAGTACAATTGCATCGGGCTAACGGACTTTTCAGGCCTGCTGATAGACGGTGATCCGGGTATAGTCAGGCTTGCCCGTGCCATCCTCCCCAAGCGCATCCAGGTCCGTCAGGAGTTCCTGACGCTCGAGAATCTGAATGCCCTGGCGAGCCACCACGCTGAACTCGGCGTGCTGTCGATCGATGTGGACGGTAACGACTACTGGTTCCTCGAAGCCTTGATTCCGACGCGGCCGCATGTCATCGCGGTCGAATATAACGCCAGTTTTCTTTCGGGTTCCCTGACCGTTCCGTATGATCCCACGTTCGAACGACACCGCAAGAATCCGAGCGGGTGGTATCACGGCGCTTCTCTGTCCGCGCTGGTCAAATTATGCGACAAGCACGATTTCAAACTGGTTGCCGTGGCCGAAGCGGGTGCCAATGCGTTCTTTGTTCGAAAGGAAAATCCCTTGCCGGCCATCGATTTCACGATTGCCTATCGCGAGAACGTGCTGCGGAACCAGTGGTCACATACGACGGCGAATGAACAGTGGTCGCATATCAGACATTTGCCTTTTGTTGAAGTGTGAGCCATCACAGCGGCTCTGACTCCGGCCTATTTGACTTCAACCGGCGACTGCAATGCATCGTCGAATGTAAAAAAATGTATCCCTGCGGTTGCAGCCGCATATGACGTGCCGCTGTAGTAAAATATCGACCAATGAATACCCAAGGCGAACCCACTTTGAAGCAGTTTTTCCCGGTATCTCAACCCTCAATTGGAGAAAAGGAACTTGAGTATGTTTCCGACGCGGTTAGATCGGGTTGGGTTTCCTCGATCGGCAAGTACATAGAATCATTCGAGGCGATGTTTGCCGGCTTTTGCGGGACCAAATATGCGCTGGCGACGAGCAACGGTACCACCGCGTTGCATCTTGCGTTGGTCAGCGCCGGAATCAAGTCAGGCGATGAAGTGATCATTCCCGACCTCACGTTTGTGGCGACGGCCAATGCGGTGACTTACACCGGCGCGAAGGTGGTTCCTGTCGATATCGATTCGCGCACCCTTTGCATGGATCCGGTTGCGGTCGAACGGGCGATAACGCCGCGCACACGAGCCATAATTCCCGTCCACTTGTATGGGCATGCGGCGCAAATGGGCCGACTCATGGCGATCGCAAAGGAGCATGGCGTCGTCGTCTTGGAGGACGCCGCAGAAGCCCATGGCGCGGAGATCGGCGGCCGTAGGGTCGGGTCGATCGGTGATTGCGGAGTCTTCAGTTTCTACGGCAACAAAGTCATTACTTCCGGCGAAGGAGGGATGCTGACCACAAATGATGCCGATTTGTATCTAAAAGCAAAGTTGCTTCGGGATCACGCGATGAGCGCGGATAAGCGCTATTGGCACACGGAGGTAGGCTTCAATTATCGCATGACAAATTTGCAGGCGGCATTGGGCGTCGCTCAAATGGAACGCATCGACGATTTTATTGCGAAGCGCCTGCAAGTGATGCAGTGGTATAGAAATCACCTGGAAGGGTGCCCGAAACTACGGCTGAATTACCAGGAGCCTGGAACCAAGAACGTCTACTGGATGGTGTGCATGGAAATGATCGGCATCACTGAATCTATTCGCACCGAAATCATGGGTAGACTGCGCAACGCCGGGGTGGATACGCGCCCGTATTTCTATCCGGTGTCCGACATGCCGATGTATGCGCGAGCCGAAACGCCGGTTGCCCACGATGTTTCTCTCCGAGGAGTCAATTTGCCGTCGTATACGGATCTATCCGAAGACGACGTTCGACAGATTTGCCGGATCGTCCGCCAGGTCTTGACCACGGTGGGTGTTCTACCGTGAGCGGGCGTGATCAGTGGGGTCCGCGGCCAAAACGAACGCTGCTCATGGGAGCGCGCGTTCATAGACGGCCACGGTGCCGTCTACCGTGCGATCCCAGGTAAACTGCCGCGCCCTCGTTCTTCCCTGTTCGATGAAGTTCATGCGCCGCTCGGTGATCTGCATGGACCGAAGCGCGTCCGCGACCACGGCCGGGTCTTCGCTCGATAGGAGCATTCCCGCATCACCCACGACTTCCGGAATGCTGGAAGACCCCATGGCGACAACCGGGCATCCACACGCCATAGCCTCCAACGGTGGGAATCCAAAACCTTCGCACCGCGATAGGTAGGCCAAAGCCGTTGCGCCCCGGTATAGATCGCGAAGATCGTCATCGCTCGGTGCGCCGAATATCATATGCCTGTTCGGTAGGCGCGCGTTCAGCAGCGTCAGTTCGCCATCGGATAGCTTCTTACCACCGATCACGTACAGCGACATGCCGGGAACCGCTTCAACCGAAAGAACAGTCAATCGGAAATTCTTGTACGTCGCACGGCTCCCGACGAACAATACATATGGACCGGACTGCTTGCCGCTCGAGGGCTGGTCGGGTGTCCAGTGAAACGCCTGGGACAGGCCGTGGTGAACCACGTGACAGATAGAGTCGGCAATATGCGGATAGAACTCCAACAGGTCTCGTTTCGTCGCCTCGGAAGCGCAAATTATTTGTCGCGCTCTCAGAATCGCCCGGCGCTTTTTATGATGTTGCAACCAGGCATAGGTGCCGGAAGGGTATCGTTCGTAAACAAAGTCCTGAACGGTGCATATTTCCGGAATGTTCAGACGCTGCGGTACCCGATAATAGCTGCTGTGCCACAAAAAACCCTTGTACTCATCCGATAGTCGTGGACCGAAGAAGCGTCCGGCTTGGCTGGGAATGTATTCATGCAGGCGTACATTCCGTCTCGCGGCCGTTACTTCGATCAGCTTCCGGCCGAACTTATTGGCCGTGCGCGGATCGGCAAAGAGTGTGAGATTCCAATCTTCACGCCGTCTTGCGAGATTGGAAACGAGTTCGAACCAGTATCGGGATATGCCCCCATCCAGCTGTAGGTCGAAAATGGTTGAATCGAGGAAAACGTGCCTGTTGTGGGCGGCTGCGGTCATCGATTAACTCAATCGCGCCAAAGGAATGCGCCGCTCGTCGGCAGGCGCCGCATTGCAGCACCTGTTTAGACGAAGCAGATGTTTCTGCAGGAGAACCTCGATGATTTGCACCTTAATCTTCGACCTTCTGCGAGGGGGCTCTCAGAGGAGGCAGACAGCCTGGACACATTAAGAATGAGCAATCGAAGAGTGTTCCTCTCAAAGCAAAAGCCCTCTGTGATACAAAGCAATTCATGCGGCAGTTCTCGTGCAACTAGCGCGATATAGCCCGTCGATTCTGCCAAAGTGTACGAAACTGTACGGATTTGTCCACGTGCAGTCCCGGTGAAACTGCATATACTGTCTTAAGATTCGTTATATTTCGCGGACGGTCCGCGGTGGCGAGAAGTGCGAGATTGCTTTCATATGATGGTTGAATCCAATAGGGACGCGCGGTTTGCAGGGAATCGCAATTGGCGACCTTCAGATGGCCGAATTTGTGCTTCTCGATCAGCCGCGAGACTCCTGATTGGCATGCGGATGCCGGGTCGAGCATGAGCCACGTAGGTATCGTCGCGCTGTCCCAACCGGCATTGGGCGGCACTTATCAATATACACTGGCTACGATAGACGCCCTTCGCAGGGTAAAAAAGAATAAGTACACGATTTTCACGACTGCGACCAATCATTCCTACGATGATCTTGGTCTTCCGATCGTGCGGCTGCCATCGGTCGGACGGACTATATTCGAGATCTTGCGCACGCGCTTGCTGCCGGGCACGGGAGGCGGTTTGTTCTCCGAGGCCGAGAAGCTGATCGCGCCAATCTACTCGACGCGGCTTCTCGCATCACGGCGGCCCTTTTTGTTTACTCTTCATGATCTACAAGAGAAATATTATCCTCGAAATTTTTCGTTTGCGCAGCGCATTTGGCGGGATTTTGTAAATAAGTCGCTGTCGCGTGCGGCCGATGGGATCATTTGCGAGTCGAGTCATGTAAAGAGCGACATACAACGATTTCTGGCGGTCGATCCATCGAAGATCACCGTGATTCCTGCACCGCCTGGGCCGTCGCTATTTTCGGAACACGTCGATTCCGCGGAGTTCAAGCAAGGGGTGAGCAAGGCGATGCTTCCTGCGCAGTATCTTTTCTATCCGGCTCAGTTCTTTCCGCACAAGAATCACATGCGGCTGGTGGAGGCGCTTTCCCTTGTATTGCGCACATACCCGCAGTGCCACTTGCTTCTCACCGGGCAGAAAAAGTACGAATTCCGCAGGGTGATGGCGCGGGTGGCCGAACTGGGCATTGAGGATCGGGTGACGCATTTGGGGTATGTCGACACCGACATGCTGGCCATCGTTTATTTGCGAGCTACGCTGGTGGTGGTGCCGACGCTCTTCGAAAGCATCAGCATCCCGGTCTACGAGGCATTTCGGTTGGGAGTACCGGTGAGTGCGTCCAATGTCGTCGCATTGCCGGAGCAGATCGGCGACGCGGGTGTTCTATTCGATCCGTTTTCGGTCGCGGATATGGCGGAGAAGATTTCCGCCATCCTCGGTAGTGCGGAATTGCGAACGGAACTGATCAGACGTGGGAAAGACCGGATTGGCGCATTGACGTTGGATAGGTATGCCAGTGAACTCGAATTGATCATCGACCGTCTGGGCCCAGCATAATCCAGCCTATAATATGCGTTTGGACGCCGTGAGTCGCGGCAAGCCGGTATACCATGAAGATTTCCATTATTACCGCGGTTTATAATGGCGGTGGCTCCATAGCGCGAACGCTGGAATCCGTGGCACGACAGGACCATGGTGCCATCGAGCACATAGTGGTGGACGGCGCATCGACTGATACCACACTGGCGATCGTTCGCAGCCAGGGAAAACGAGTCGCACGCGTGATCTCGGAACCGGACAATGGAGTGTATGATGCGTTTAACAAGGGCCTGCGGGCCGCCACCGGCGATGCTGTGGCATTTCTGAATTCCGGAGATACCTATGTCTCGTCCTCGGTCGTATCCAGAATGGCTTACGAACTCGCGCGGGATGGGACGCAGGCTGTATTTGGCGACGTTTCAATCGTTGATGGCCTGGATGATGCTCACGTTGTCAGGCGTTACAGTTCGAGGTGTTTCACCCCGCGCAGAATGGCCCTGGGACTCATGCCGGCTCATCCGAGCTTGTTTCTTCTGCGCGAGACCTATAAGAGCGTCGGTGAATACGATACGCAATTTCGCATTGCCGGCGATTTCGAATTGTGTTTGCGGGTTTTTGCGAAACGAGCGACTCCTTATCGCTATGTTCCCGAACCGATGGTATGGATGCCGCGAGGTGGCCTGAGCAACAGCGGATGGCGCAGCAAGTGGCACATCACGCGTGAAATGCAACGAGCTTGTGCAATCCACGGAGTCCAAACCAACCTCGCGAAATTGTGTTTGCGATTTCCGTTAAAGATATTGGAAATGATCTGACATCCGGAGCAAGTCATGTCTCGTATATCCAGCTGCTGCTATGCGATGGCCATTATTGCCTTGATTTCGTCGATCAGCCCCGGCTGGGCGGAATCGGCTGTGCCAGGCGCGAAATTCATTGTTTTTGATGCTCTCCTTTACCAGGGGAAGCCCGATATGGGGAAGTACGGCATGCTTCCGATCATCCAAATGAATCGTCCGGACGGGACGGCCGCCGGGCTTGACGAGGCGAAGACGCGCGAACGGATGTCCGCATTGAAGGGCCTGAATGGCGCCGTCTTTTTGGACTACGAGTCCTGGCCTCTAAGCGGGGTTTCCGAGGACATCATCGCCGGAAACGTCGATAAATTCATTCGAGTGACTAAAATCGTGCGTGAAGCAGCGCCAAAAGCGACCATCGGCTACTACGGCGTGATGCCGTGCGGGGAGTACTGGGGCCTCGTCAAGCACGATCAGACGAAAATCAAGGATTGGAAGGAATGCAATCGGGAAGGCGAAGCGATTGCCGTTCATGTGGATGCAATTTTTCCATCGGCTTATACGTTTTATAACGATCAACGCGACTGGGATGTTTACGCGACAGCCATGATCGAAGAAGCGCGCCGTTATAAAAAGCCGGTATACGTATTTCTGTGGCCTGAATTTCACGTTAGCAATCGATTGTTGAGGGGAACCAATATCCCCGCCCAGTTCTGGCGGCACCAACTCGAATTGTGCAGAGGCCTGGCGGACGGCATCGTCATTTGGGGCGGCTGGGAAGAGCAATGGCAGGAAGGCGCCGCGTGGTGGTCCGAAACAAAGGCATTCATGGCTGCCATGAACCCGACGTAGCGCGGGGGATCCATGCCTTCGAGCGTACTGGTGACGGGTTCCAGCGGATTCGTGGGCTCTCAGTTGTCCGCAACGCTTTCTGCGTCCGGATGGGGCGTAGTGGCAGCGAGACGGGAGGCCGGTGGCGTCCGGTCCGTTCCCGGCGTCGAAAATGTTTGTCTGTCGATGTCATCGGACGCAAAGATGTGGAGAAAAGCATTGCAATCCGTGCATTGCGTCGTCCACCTCGCGGC
>Ga0210389_10004115_pt1 | contig 11331 bp, 9 predicted proteins | sample IncBWH28OmetaG_FD_160127 | JGI IMG/M metagenome (GOLD analysis project Ga0210389, IMG submission 160127) | Forest soil microbial communities from Barre Woods Harvard Forest LTER site, Petersham, Massachusetts, United States - Inc-BW-H-28-O ... | reverse complement strand
ACAATGTATTGAGGTGGGACTCGTTTAAGGGGATGATCGATGTCGAGATGCCGAGCATCGGACGGAGGCGATTCCATTCGTCATATCCCATTTTTGCATTGAGCAAGCTGGGGTGGTGGCGCAGCTCTAAATAAAGAACTCCCTTTTCAAGTTCCGAAGGGTCTTGGTCGGTGAACAGTAGAACTTGCTCTTTAGTCAGAAGACGGGCCATTGCAAAATTTTCGATACCCCACAAGTTGTCGTAGTGCATTGTAGGATCTTGAGATAAAATTTTGGGATAGAGATCTCCCTCTGCTTGGGTAGGCCCTTTGGCCCAAAGACGGGCAATCGGTTCATTCATTTGATAGAGAACAACCGGAGAGTAGATGCCTGGCATCGAAGAGGGTGTGGTCGACACTTTGCCCCTAAAGTGTGAGAAGGGGATGTGATCGATGTGGCTCAAAGAGGGGAGCTGCAGCTCGTGTGAGATGTCGTTGCCAGAGGCATCGATCCCATAGATCAATCCCCCATAAAAGTAGAGGGTGTCGCCCGGCTTTCCGATGAGCCGTTTGATCAGCTGCTTTTTGCCTGGGAAAATATAAAAATAGACCGTATCGCCATCTCGAAAATCCATGTTTTCGACAGTGAAGATGACCACGCTGTTTCTTTGGACGAGAGCGGGATTGAAATAGAGGTGCTCTGTCGTTAGAGGAAGGTTCACGCCGAAATCGGTCTTTGAGACCGAAAGGCGATCTTGCTCTTTGAAGGTCGGTCGCATCGAGCCCGAAGGGATTTCATACAGCTCGAACCACATTTGCCGCACCAAGATTGCGATGATCAAAGCGCCACCAAGACCGAAGATGAAGTCTCGAATTTTTTGAAACGGTGTTTTCTTCAGGTGGGTTTGGCAGAGCACTTCCAGCTCTTGAGCGAGCACGGCTGCTTTCTCGCGGTTTTTCGCCTTAACCTCGCTCTCTAAAGCTAAGATTTTCTCTTGGATCCTGCCGGCAGCTAGAGCTGTCAGAGAACTTCTTTTTCGACAGAAGCGGTGGTAAGTGTGAAACAATACTTTTCTTGATTTCTTTAACCGGTACGCCATAAGGCGGTGAGTTTACAACGATGTGGGAATTTTGTCGATAAGTCACTTAATCTCATCGAGAAAGCCGCTGTTCATAAAAGACTACCAGACGAAGATGTCTTGGGATTCAGCAAGGGTGTCGGAAGAGTTTTCGGGGACAATGATCCACCGGTAAGAATGCCCTCTTTTCAAGGCAGTTTCCAAAGTTTGTTCTTGGATCGTCAGCGTGACGATCTCGGCCTTTCTTTCCATCGATACCGTAAGAGGGATGGGAGCTTTTCCCTCTTCTGAAAGATCAATGACAAAAAGGTTGAGCTTTTCATAGTAAGTGGGGCACTGGAGCTGGATCACCATGTGATGACTTTTCCAAGATGCCTGTCCCAAAAATTCGGGAGAGCGCTTGGGGATCAGAGGCTGAGGAGAATTGAGGTGCGACCCCGAATCGAGCGTGCGGATGTGGGCCATATAGTGGGGAGTTTTAATATCGATCCAGTAGGGGAAGGGAGAGTTTCCAAAGTAGAGTTCGATCTCACACCCTGCAATCTCCGATGAGTCATTCGGCCACTTGCCCAGCCAAGGAGTCATCGTAGGCTTTTCTACTTTTTTCCCTTCCAGGACAACAGGAGGATTCCAAAAGGCGCGGTGGTCCAACTCTTCGTTGGAAGGGGCAGGCCCGATCTTCTTGCGTACACTTTCGGGCGTGCGCTTCAGGCTCAGAGTGAGCAGCTTGGTGAGGAAGTGGTTCGGATCTTCGGCAAAGAGCCACTCGCGGCGCGAATACGAGTAGCATTCGACAAGTCGATCCTCTTTGAGGTCGATTTCATAGGCGATCCACGACGTGTGCCCTGGAGCCTGCTTTTCGATCCAAGCCTTCCACCCTTCTTTAGGCGCTTGGGCCTGAGGAACCGAGATCTCTTCGAGCTGCAAAATGTTAGCAGAGATGGCGCGGATCAAAAGAACAGAGGCCATTTTTCCTTGTGCCATGACGATATAGTCGCCCGGCTGCCCTTGCACCATTTTCTCTTTCAATGAAAAGGCACCAGCAAAAGATAATGCAAAAATAAAAAGAATAAGACCAACCATCCTCATAAAGTTCATTGTAGTAAGTTTTAAGATAAATTAACAAGCTTGCAGATTTTGTAAAATAGCTATATAGTTTTTGTTTTTAAAAAGAGAGTTTAACATGTTAAACATCAGTTCTATTCAACGGCAAGATGTTTTCAATGTGGGCCGCAATGGAGCTCTTTGCTTTGGCTCTTTCTTTGCAGGTATGAGTGCAATCGACATTATATTTGCACAACTGAGAATTCGAGTTTCAAAACGACGTATTATATATGAGATAGTTTCTAGGATAGCAGCTCATGTTGCTATCAGTGCAGCTGTGGAAAAAGTTCTTCCTTGCAGGTCGATAGCAAGAGATAAAATAGCCATGCTGGCAATTCCAAGCTTTCTAGCGGCCGTATGGAGTTGGCAGAAGAAATCCCCATTAAAACTGGGTGGGAGCTTTTTCATACTTTTAGGGGCTTTAAGCGGTCACAATAGAAGGGTGGCGCTGGCTGTGGAATTGGTCGCTATAATCGCCATAGGTTTAAAAATTTATTTCGATCTGGTAAAGAAAGAGAGAGACCGCGGGCCAAGCCTAGAAGAACTTTATGATCAAAGCAGGCAACAGCAGCATCGGCATTGACAATCTCAGCTTTATAGCCTATATCTCAAATATGCGATGGATCTTGGTCCTTTTTTTCTGCTTACCTCTTTTTGCCAACACTCCCAATCCTACAGACGCATGTAAAAAAGAGGTAGAGGCAATCAATAAACAGATCGAAAACTTATCAAAAGAGCGGGATCAACACGCTCAAAAATCTGTGGAGTATCAAAGGCAGGGGAATCAGTGGCAATACTCGACAGGGCGTGTGCAAGAGGCGTACGATGCTTGGGCCAAGGCCGATGCCGAGCGCAAACAGATGAACGATCTTCAGCTCCAGATCGACGAACTCAATCGTCGCAAGGCCCGCATCTTCTTATATTATCCTGAACTCCAAAGTCCTTAGCTATTCTTGCACTAAGAGATTATAAATGCGCTCGACGCTGTTTTGGGGCATTCCCCATGCCACAAAAGGATCGTCATTGCTCTTGCTCTGAGCTTGTAGAGCTTGGCAAAACTCGTTGGCAGAGGTAGCTGTCTGCGCGATCTTTTGCTCGATGGCAGGGTTGGTGTACGTCTGGTGAGAAGGAACGAGGTAGATAACTCTCTTGCCTGCAGCAGCAGCTTGGACGCCGACAGAAGATTGGTGGCAAACAACGATGTCGGCAAGAGCGATCGCCTCTTGCGTCGAAACGCCGTACTTGGGCTCGAGAAGGTAGGCTTTGGCAGGAAGGTGCTCGCGTTCAAAGTTGCCTCCCATTTTAGGATGAAAAGCTATAGCCTGGGCATATTTTTGTAGCTCGGGGAGTTCGGCGACTTTCAGAAAAAGGTCAAAAGCCTCTTCATACTCTTTTCCGTATCCGCCAATGAAAAGAAGAACAGGTTGGTCACTCTTAAGAAAAGGAAGGCGTGCTTTGACAGCTTTCACATCGATCTGGTGGAGGGTTTTTGCCCAAAGTTCGATCGAAGGCTGGCCAACAACTGTTGCATGCGGGAGATGTTTTTCGAAAGCAGCTCTTGGTGTGAGGACGTTTTGCGCCACATGGGCGACTTTTTGTGCCGTGGCAAAGTAGGGGTCAGACCCTTCGTAGTTGATGTTGTCCCAGAAAGCGAAAGTGGTCGAACCTTGTTGGGCATATGCTTGTAAAAGTTGGCCATGGAGTTCAAAGGCGACACCGGAGACGACTTTTTTAGCAGGATGGGCTTGGATAATTTGCTTGAGAGTGGCCTCGGAGAAGGTGGCGCTCCTTTGCCAACTTTTATCGATGGGAAGCTTTTCCATCCAAAGCTTGCCCTGGAGGAGATCTTGAGCCACGCCTGCAGCTAAGACGGTAAATTTTTTATTCTCTTGTTCTAATTTTTCTAAAACCGGAAGAAGGGCTTGAGTTTCTCCGGCATCTTGGAGAATAAAAAGAATTTCTTGAGCGTAAGAGAGTGAGGCAAAAAGGAGAAAGAAAACGATTTTTTTTAAGCTCATGTAAATAGTTTACATGAGCTTTCTTTAATTGTTGTAGGTGATTGTTGATCCCCACTCAGGCCAGCTTGTAAGCCCTTTGAGAAGAGTCGTTTTTGTCCACTGTTCAGTGCAAAATTTGTGAATCAGATTGGCTTGGGCTTTCCAAGCCTGCGCGGTGAGTATAGGAGATGTGAACTGCCAGGGGCCAATTTGAATAAAGTTGGAACGATTGAGCTGCTCTCTACGGGGGCCGACGAAGAAATAATAAAAAGCCGTCAGAGATGCTTTAAAGGCCAGCAAGCACAGCAGGAGCTCGGTTTTGGTGACGCCCTTGGGGAAGGTCTTTTTCAAAAACTCTTCCGAGAAGCCGACTTTGTGGCCCCACAGGTCGAACCGTAGGACAAGCAGTGTATGTTTACCAAGGGCTTTTACAAGTTGAGCCGCAGCAATCACTCCCCAGGCAGCAGCGAAAAAGAGCTGGTTCACCCGTCCGACCGTCCATCGGTACGTTTTCCAAACACCGTGAGGCTCTTTGGCTGTTAAAGAGGTCCACATTCTCTGTTTTAAAGAGGGGGGCTCATTGAGTTGTTGGGCAGGTCTTTCAGGAAGCTCTTCAGAAGGCTCTTCCTTGAGCTTCCAGTCGGCAGTTTGGAAGAGGGCGTCGTGATCGTGGAACTCGATACGGAGATTGTCACCATAGACAGCTTTTGTATTTGTCAGGGTGTAGACGTGGCTGATCTCAGCAAGAGGTTTGCCATTGAGGTCAGTTACCGTGCTTTTAACATGAAGGAGATCGAGATTCTCAGAGAGCGTGGTTTGGAGCCGGAATGTCGGTTGGTTGCATGCGTCTTGAATCGAGGCTGTGTAAGGGGCGGCTTCAGCATCAGAAAGGGGGACTTCCTTGGGGAGCGTCACATATTGGGGCAGACGGAAGAGGGCGATCGGAGACGCTTCACAGATTTTTAGCAAATCCATGAGCCAGACGCGAGGCATGATTTCTAGGTCTGGGTTGCGTGCGACCTCTTTGAGGAGCTCGAAATTGTTGCCGATCTGCAGAAGGAGGGAGCGGTCTTCTGCCGAGAGGTCTTTCGGATCCGGATTCTGGGCTTTCAAGTAGTGTTTCAGACGACGGAAAGCAAAGGTAGAGAGGTTGTCGAGAGTTTGGACAATAGGCTCGGCTTGGGGTGCAATTTTAGTCTTTTCAACTTTTTCATAAATCAGGGGGTATTCGCCGTTCCAAATCTTATCTTTCTTGACGATGTGTGTCTTAACACCTTGCCAAAACAAGAAGATGTGTGTCCAAGCCTCTGTACAGGAATCCCATGCTTCCAAGACATCTTCCCCTTTCTCATACAGGCGCAGCGCCCATTCCAAAGTTATCCCAATAGCATAGATAAAATTTTGCAAAAAACAGATGATTGCGTAGTAGAAAGCACCCACCAAAGAGAGAAGGATATAATCGGGTCTGAGTTGAAGAAGACGTTTGGGAAGGATCCGTGTGAGAACGTCAGGCTCACTGTACCAGTTTTCTCCGTCATCTTTGATACGGAAGCCAAGGCGGTCGTTCATCTGCGCACCATTGACGACTCCGCCGCCCCCAAGACCAGATGCTGTCAGTTGATGGTTGGGAGGAAGAGAGAGAAGTATCAGCTCTTTAAACCGTTCGTCTTGCAGCAGATCAAGAGGGTTTTTTGGAAAACCGAAGAGTTTGGAGTTGTTCTCATAGTGAGATAAATTGAGCCACTTTTGTAGAGCAGCCGAAAGTGCAAGTCCTACGAGAGCTGTGCGATCTTTACTACTCAAGCAGTGAAAAACGGAAGGGATTTTAGCCACTTTGCAAATGATTTCTCGCAGAAGGATCTCCTCTTCAATTTGCAGTATGGAGGCTTGGGTTTCTAAGATTGTAAGGCACTGCTGGATGCCCTCTTGCTTCTCCGGATCCAGATTCTGTATTTTCTGTAAAATATAAGTTTTGAAAGCAGCAAAGCTTGTTTGATTGATTTCTTCGCTGACTTTTTTACCACTGAACTCTTTATCAAGATGCTTTTCGAATCTCTCTTGATAGCTGGCTTGCCTTGAAAAGAGCAGCGGGCGCAAACAGACTATATGTCCATCGATATCGAGAGTTGTTTCATAAAGAGCTTTGAGCGTGGCTTCTTCTTTTTTTAAGAGCTTCCCTTCTTTTCCGTCCGTATTGAGAAAGCTTGTAATTACATAGTCAAAACCGCTTTGTTCTAGCTCTTCCCAAGTTGTTCGGCCCGATGCGACTTCCGTGCGGATTATCGTGGCAGCTTGCTCTTTGGCCTTCTCTTCTGTTTCAACGCGGCCCGTGTAAGCGATCGGTGTCTGGTCCCAGGTCGAGGCTTCGACGCGCATATTTTGCACATGTTGAGTCGATCGATCTGCAGATGAGACAATGGTGTGGGTGAGCAGTTCGCCATTGATGTTATGGCCATCGAGAGGGCTGTTGCGCAAATAGGTGTGCGTGGTTCCTAAAAGGTTGCCGAACTCTTCTTTTAGATGTAAAAGGGTCTGAACTGCTGGCAGCTTTAAGCCTTGTTTGCGCAGTTGTTTGTCAAGGTTGTCATCGGCGATATGTTCGAGGAAAAAATCAGCGATATCGGCCGGATCTTTAAGATGAGGCAAAAGCCGGTTTTGGACGACAAGATGCAAGTTGAGGGCGTAGGCAAGGTCAGGACTTAGCCAGGTGCGAGCTTTTAAGTCGGGGCGGTTGGTGGCAGACGCAGCGATTTCTCGGCAATACTTTTGAAACTTGTCGGGTGAAAGCGTGTCAGGATCGATTCCACGGGTTTTGAGGTGAGCGCGTACTAAAGCCGTCAAATTACGATAGGGCAGAGAGCGTTGAGCTTTTTCTTCGGCCTCAGAGCAATTGGGAACGACGGGTTCAATGACCGTCTTTCCATGGAGCTCAGAGTAGGCTTTAGGAGATATGAAATTTCCCATAACCTTCTATTATATATTAAGATAGCGTAAATTTAAATTAAAAACTTCACAACGGTTGCATCTATTTGGAAGGGGGGATAGAATGCCGATTTATGCAGCAGACGATCAAGAGGATAGGTGTGAGCGGGGGTGCGGGGCAAATTGCTTATGCTCTGCTATTTATGATTGCCAGTGGCGAACTCCTTGGAAATGAGCAAGATATAGCTCTTCATATTCTAGAGGTGCCCGGCGCTTTAGAGGCTTTAAAAGGCGTTGTGATGGAGCTGGAGGACTGCGCTTTTCCCAGGCTCAAAGAGATCCGGATCGGGAGTGAGCCCAGGGAGGTCTTTCAGGGCGCCAACTACGTCTTTTTGGTCGGTGCTAAGCCCCGCGGGCCTGGAATGGAACGGAAAGACCTTTTAGCCGATAACGGGAAAATTTTTGTGGCCCAAGGAAAAGCCTTGGATGCCGTGGCACCAGAGGCCATCACTTTAGTGGTTGGCAATCCCTGTAACACAAACTGCCTGATTGCTCTTAAGAATGCTCCTAAACTCGGCCCTTCCCGGTTTTTTGCGATGACTCGTCTCGATCAAAATCGGGCGCAGGCGCTCTTGGCCAAAAAAGGGCATGTAGGGATCTCGGATGTCAAACAAGTGACCATCTGGGGGAACCATTCGTCGACCCAAGTTCCCGATTTTATGAATGCTAAAATTTGTGGAAAGTCAGCTTTAGAAGTCATCCAAGATCGGCGCTGGTGCGAGGAGAGTTTTATTTCTGAAGTGCAAAAGCGGGGGGCTGCCGTCATTGCTGCCAGGGGAAAATCGTCTGCCGCTTCGGCGGCCCATGCTGCTTTAGAGGCAATGAAATCTCTCATTTTCCCCACTCCTCAAGGAGAGATGTTTTCGATGGGCCTTTACTCCGATGGCAACCCTTACGGAGTTGCCCCCGGCCTAGTTTTTTCTTTTCCATGCCGCTCGCAAGGTCAAGGACGTCTAGAGATTGTAAAAAACATAGAGTGGGATGCATTTTTGAAAGCGAAGATCGCTCTCTCAGAGAAAGAGCTTTTAGAAGAGAGAGCGCTCATTCAAGATTACCTTTAAGGATTATATGGCCGAAATGCTTTTTCAGATCACAGCGGAGAATTTAGAAACAGGAATGCGCGGCTATCCTGTCGGATACTGTACGACGTCGACGGTCGACCCGCAAAAGGGGTTATTTTATGTCGGAAAGCTAATTGACGAAGTCGCTCAGTGGGCACCCGAAGAGGTGATCTATCTCATCTATTTTGGAAAGCAAGGAAATCGTCAAGAGGTGAAAGCTTTTTTCGCCGATATCCAAAAACGGTGCCATCTATCTAAAGAAACGGTGCAGGCGATTTACCGGCTTCCGCGGAAAGGGCCTCCCATGAAGCTGTTTGCTGCAGCTCTCTTGATTTTAGGAATGTTAGAGGGGAGTGGCGACTACCGAGAAGATTGTCTGAATATCATCGCCAAAGCACCTGCTTTGGTTGCTGCCGTGATCAACCACCATGCAGGGTGGGGCGAGACGCCCGCTTCTCAGCCCGAAAGAGGGTACATGGAGAGTTTTACCCACATGTTGCAAGTTCCTCAAGGCGATCCCACAGCTCTCATTCCCGTTTTCCGGCTATTTAACATCTTGCACTACGACCATGGAGGCGGCAACCTCTCCACGTTTGTCGGCAAAGCCGTTGCCTCAGGGCTAGAAGATATGTACGGCTCTTTAAGCTCTGCGATTTTGGCTCTTGCAGGGCCGAAGCATGGAGGGGCCAACCAAGACTGCCTCAACTTTGTTCGCGAGGAGCTCAAAGAGGTCGGCGAGAAAGCGACAGCAAAAGATGTCGAACGCTCCATCCGCAAGCGGATCGCGAATGAACAGCTGGTTTTTGGCTTTGGGCATGCTGTTTTGCGTGTTGAAGATGCGCGGGCCACCGTGGTTTACGACTTTGTGCAGAAAACTTACCCCAACCACCCTCTGGTAAAGATTGGCCTCCTTCTGAGGACAGAAGGGTCTAAAGTGTTGGCCGAAAATCCCAAAATTCAAGACCCTCATCCCAATATCGATGCGATTTCTGGGACGATGCTCGCTGTGGCAGGGTTTGATTATCCTGAATACTTTACCGTTCTTTTCGGCCTCTCCCGAATTGTGGGGATTGCACGTCAGATCGTCTATGAACGGTTGGAAGCGCGTGGTGGCAAAGGGACTCCAATTATCAGACCGAAGTATATTTATAAGCATAATTAAATTGACTCGTAATTAATTTGTAATTATTTTGTAATTAAACATTACATTTAATTACGAGGTAGTTATGCGGTCTAAGGCCGTTCTTCTTTGTTTGGCAACTTCTAGCTGGCTCTATGCAGAAGGAGACGTTGCTCTCTCGGGAGAGGCTCTTTTTTGGCAGGCAAATACGTGTGGGCTCGGATTTGCCGTTGAAAACCTAGACAGCACGACAACGATCACCCGCGGCCATCTCAAAGAGCCAGATTTCAATTGGAATGTAGGTTTTAGGGCAGGCCTAGATTATAAACTTCCCCACGACAATTGGGATTTACAGGCTCAATACACTTATCTGCCTTCAACAGCCCATAAAGAGGCATCGGCCCCTCAGAATGGAGCCCTCTTTCCTGTGTGGCTCGTTCCTCAAGATCCGGCCGTCTATGCAACGCATGGGAAGGCACACTGGAGTTGCAACCTCAATATGGGAGATTTGGAACTCGGCCGCGTCTGCCGGGCAGGCAAGAGAGTCAGCATACGTCCCCACATGGGCGTGAGAGGGGGAACAATTCAGCAAAACTATCACATCAATTATCGGGGAGGAACGGTCGTCAGTGACCATGTCAAAATGTCGAACGACTTTTGGGGCATCGGGCTCCGCTTTGGCTTTAACTCTCTTTGGGGTTTTGGTAAAGGGATTAGCCTCTATGCAGACGGAGCAGGTTCTTTGCTCTCAGGCCACTTCCATGTCCATCAGCGCGAAGATTTTCAAGGATCGACCCTCACCCGTATCCGCAACAGTTTCTCTCAGCTCGTTCCGATTGCTGAGATTGCCCTGGGTTTGCAATGGGATACAAAATTTCATGCAGATCGTCAACAGCTGGGCATTAAGCTCGGGTGGGAGATGCAATACTACTGGGATCAGGGCCGTTTGATCCGCTTTTTAAGCTCAACCAGCATCGGATCGTTTTCCAGCAACCAGCAAGATCTCTCCTACATGGGCGTCACCCTCGGCCTCCGCTGGGACTTCTGATATGTCCGAAGATTTTAATTAGGGTTTTTGTCAGAATAGATGGCATGTGGCAAGATTTGGAAGCTGGATTTAATCGAGCGTTAAATTTTTCTTTCTCTAAAAAGAAGTGGCTCTTTGTTTTTCCCATTTTGCTCCTCTGTGGCCTTTTGATCGTTCTATCCCACATCCTCTCTGTCGGTGTGCACCACTGGGTCAGTGTAAGTTTAGCCTTTTTTCCTCTCTTTTTTTGCGCGACTATTTTGATGGCAGCAGGCATTCCTCTGATTCGGATCTACCACGATGAAGTTAAAGGAAAGTCGCTGAGCTATCGGAGAACGTTAAAACACTCTTGGAAGTTGATGGGAGAAACAGTCTCTTTGATGGTCCCTCTGCTTTTGGGATATCTTGTCCTGTGGGCTTTGCTGGGGATTTTTTATCTGTTTAAAGCAATTCCTCATGTCGGCGAAATTTTGGGCATTATCCTCTCGTTTGGCCCTTTCCTCTTAATTTTGGGCTCGCTGATTTTGAGTGTTTTTGCTCTACTGCTGCTCTTTTTTTTCACGCCCCAAGTCGCCTTAAAATCGGTGATGAGTTGGGAGCTGGTAGAAAAAATGTTCGTCCGCTTTAAAAGCCACTTTTTTGGCGAGCTGATCTTTTTAATTTTGGGATTGGTTCCTGTTCTTGTTGTGGTGGGACTTTTAGTCTTGGCTGCAACGCTCACAGGAATGACGTATTTTGTCACGGAAGGGACGGGGGCAATTGGGTTGCAGTGGTTTTTTATTATGATCCCTTTTGCGGCGCTTCTCTCTCCGGCTGCTGTTTTTTTCTTTAATTTTGCCGCAGAGAGTTTTGTTGCCCTCCAGCGCAGGCCGAAATAGACATGAGAATTGCTGTTATCGGAGCCGGCTTTGCAGGATTGGCGGCGACCTATTATCTATCCTTAAAGGGGTTTTCAGTGACCCTATTCGATAAGAAGGGGATCG
>Ga0210389_10004111_pt1 | contig 11333 bp, 12 predicted proteins | sample IncBWH28OmetaG_FD_160127 | JGI IMG/M metagenome (GOLD analysis project Ga0210389, IMG submission 160127) | Forest soil microbial communities from Barre Woods Harvard Forest LTER site, Petersham, Massachusetts, United States - Inc-BW-H-28-O ... | reverse complement strand
ACTTTCCCCACTGGCGCGTGCAATTCACGATGCCGCGCTTGGCTGTCGAGCGGAGAATCGCCTGCTGGTGTTCATCGGCGTCGAATCCCAGGCGAATGCGCGCGAATTCCACCGGGTCGGGCACGAGCGCGATTTGGCCGGCGTTGCTTGCCGTGATGTTCGGGTTTTCGAAATCCTGCGAGTATGTCAGTGGCACCCGACCAGAGATGTACCACGGCCCGGGTTGGGTTATGGGGTTTCGAATCGGGTTGATTTGTTTAAGTTATTCATAATGCGGCGGAATATTCCTTTTCATTATTTTTTATTTCGTGTTACTGGTTTGGGTAAGAACCGCTCCCTCGCGGTCGCGGCTCGGAAAAAGGCATTAGTCGCGCGCGGAAACGTTTTGGTCGCACGCGGAGAACGTTTTGGTCGTACGCGGAAACGTTTTGGTCGCGCGCGGAAACGTTTTGGTCGCACGCGGCCGAACGTATTGTTCGCGCGCGGAAACGTTTTTGGTCGCATGCGTAGAACGTGTTGTTCGCGCGCGGAAACGTTCTTGGTCGCATGCGTAGAACGTGTTGTTCGCGCGCGGAAACGTTTTCGTCGCGCGCGGAAACGTTTTGGGCGCACGCGGAAAAACGATGGTCGCACGCGGAAACGCGAAGGCCGTGCGGTGTGCGTATTTATCCTAAGTTAGGTTCGGTTCGTTTCGAAATTTCCTCTTTTTCGCGGTCCTGGCCGCGGTAGATGGAGGCGAGGGCTCGCTGGTACTCGCGGCTGAAGCTGACTTCATAGCGCCTGAGGAGTTCGAGGGTGTGGGAGCCGTCGGCGAGGGAGCGGAAGGTGCGGGCGAGTTGGGTGATGGGAGGCGCGCCGTCATCGCCCTCGGCGACGAGGCGCTTCCGCGTTTCCTCGATGAAGTGGGCTTTTTCGAGGCTCCAGACGCGCATGCGACGCCAGTGCGCAGCGGCCATGATGTCGATCGCGTGAGATTGAGTGCGATTCGCGGGCTGGAGTTCGTCGCGCAGAGCGGAGATCATTTCGAGGAAACGCTCCTCGGCTTCGCCGGAGTAGACCAGGGAATCGGCGAGGAGTCCGTGGCGCGTGGCGTTGCGGGAGGAGATGGCTTTGCCTTCGGGCGTGATCGGGCCCGCGGCATTGGCAGCATTGGCGGCGGAGGCGAGTTTGCCCTCCGCGGTGATGGGGCCTTTGGATTTTGCGCCGTTGGCCCGGGATGCTTCTATGCGTAGTGTGGAGCTCATATTCCTGGGCGTATTGTGGCAGGCGGTGGGATGGGTTTTTGGGGGTTTGGGCGGTAATTCGTTGATTTGGCGGGGAATTTTCGGAGGAATTGCGTGTCACCGACGAGACGAGGAGGAACCGGGACTCACAGGAACCATGTTCTGCCCGCTCGCGAACTCCGTACGAGTCCCGGACGATCCACCCGGAGTGGCGCGACACTTCCCAGAACCCCGTATCTTGGGAGCATGACGCCGCACTTCACCGGGATGCCGACTACTCGTCAACTTGGATGCCGTACGAGGTGGTTCTCGGATGAAATTTCCTCGTTAAGTTACCGAGGGTTCGCCGGGCGGCGGCCTGTGAACCAAGGAGCCACCGGCGTGTTCCGATGTGAGCCTTCTGAGATTCTTTGCTATTCGGCCCGAGGTGAAGGTCAAGAAAGTCGGAGGGGCTTTGCTTCAATATGTCCATGGACCCGCATCGTCTCGAAGCAGAATTAGCGCTCGGGTATATCGACAATTTGGGAGATTTAGCCTTGCATGCGATCGAATCTGGCGCCAATGGTCCGAACATCACACGCTTAGCGGCAGTCGACGACTGTCCCTCCGCGTATGAGAAGGAGATCGTCCTGCCTCGGGCCATGCTGGAGATGGGTCTGACTGCCATCCCAATCCCACAGGCAGCTATACGGATGGCTATCTATCGTACGCGTGACATCGTTGAGAACAGGCGCGATCCACTCCGCTATACGAGGGAGTTGGAACGGCTGTGGATCGCTTCGGATTATTCAGACGAACTCCAATCCCTAGGCACGCTTGACGACGAGCTTTGGCTTGGTCGCTCTATGGGCGAGACTGAAGAAAGAATTAGGGATCGGATGTTCGAGAATATGATGCAGTTTCTTGTATCGAACCCAAAAATCGGCGAGTAAGTCCCACGTGCTCGGGGTGGATCGTCGCACCTGGGGAAAGCTCGGTCCCGATTCCCCATCGCGTTCGCCCCACATGGTGCTGTAGCACCGCACCCGACCCCTCGGGTATCCGGGCGTAGGCTCTTGGCCAGCCGCAGTGGAGGCGGCTGGAATGAGCAGACACACCAAGCAGAAATCGTCAAAACAGAAGCGCCCGAAAACCAGGCTAGGCATCCCTGATCTCGATCACAGCAAGAGCGCGGTTTTGGATAGTCTTCGCTCACCCGAGTCGAAGCGCGGGTACCGACACGCGATTGATGAATTCATACAGTGGTATTGCTCCGAGCCGCGCCTTTCTTTCAACAAGGTCGTGGTAACCCGTTACCGAATTTTTCTTGAAAACCGACAGCTTGCAGCCGGCACGATTAATGGGCGTCTGGCTGCGGTACGACGGCTTGCATACGAGGCCGCCGATGCCGGACTGCTGAGTCCGGAACTGGCCGCCGGCATCCGAAGAGTGAAAGGTGCCAAGAAGCTGGGCGTGAGGCTTGGAAATTGGCTCACGGCTGAAGAGGCCCGCCGATTCTGGCAGTTGCCTGACCCGGACACGCTCAAAGGCAAACGGGACCGGGCAATTCTCGCAGTGCTGCTCGGCTGCGGACTAAGGCGTCGCGAACTGGCAGATCTGGAGTTCACCCACTTGCAGAAGCGCGAGGAACACTGGGCCATCGTCGATCTGGTGGGTAAGGGCGGCCACATTCGAACCGTGCCCGTGCCCGAGTGGGTAAAGGCGATTATCGACAAATGGATCGCGGCTGCCGGGCTTTCGGGCGGAAAGTTATTCCGGTGCGTTTGTCGAGCCGGCAAACACTGGGGCGACGGCGTGACGGAACGGGTAGTCTGGCACGTTGTAAAAGAATACGCGAAGAAGATCGGCCTCGCTCGACTCGCTCCCCATGACCTGCGACGCTCATGCGCTAAGCTATGCCATTCCGCCGGTGGAGAACTGGACCAAATCCAGTTTCTTCTCGGACACGTTTCTGTGCAGACGACTGAGCGTTATCTGGGCTGCAAGCAGCGAATCAGCGGGGCCGTCAACGATCGCATCGGCATTGGACCGTGAACGGGCTGCGCGGGTTCGCCAGCAGGATCGAGCCTATTCGTCCCGTCGATCCGGCTCCAGATGATCGGCGGAGAAGGTCACATTTCGCGTGAATGAGTATGGCCCCGATGCTGGATCATCGGGCCAACCTCGGCCGGAAGCATTTGCCAGGTGAGAGAGTCTCTCGATGTCAGTTTGGACGATCGAGTCTGTGATTTCACAGCGCGACGTGTCCAAGGTTTTGGCGTTGATCGTGTTCAGGTAATCTGAGACGGCAGCTGCCTCAACCAGAACCTTGCCTGATCCGGCCCAATGCCGGTCTTGCCCGTTCTTCTTTACGCCGGAGACCCAAAATGACTCGCCGGTCTCCATGTCGACGTAATTACCACCCGAGTCGCCGCGCCGTTGCCCTTTGAGTTTCATCAGTCCTCGGCCATTGAAGTACAGAGTCCTGCCCGATTTCGACTCCTTCACATAGCCGATCCATGCGGGGCCGTCGTCGGAGTGGCCGGTCTTGAGCTCGATAAACCTGAGGAGCTTCACGCTCAAATTGTGGCACATGAAGAGGAGTAACCTCACGGGATCCTCCGGTTCTTCCGGGCTTGCTCCTGCCTAGAGACCCACTTGGACGTAAAACGCGCTAACCGCGGGCGCGACGCATTGTCGACTACTCTTCCAGAGCAAAATTGAAGTGGAGCTGGCCCCCGAGGTATCCGCGTCGTGACCATCGACAGTGGCGGTGCGCGCTGGTTGCAGCAATAGCAAACATCGATTGGTCAGTCGATGCGATACCCCGATTGGGGCTCTATGCCGAAGGGGAGGAACGGGTTGTAGTCGGCGAGGTGCTCTTCTGCGAGTGGATCATGAGTCCATGGTGCTTCGAGGTAGCCCATGTCGAGTTCTATATTCCCGTCGCGCCTGAGGGTGTGTGCGATGCCGACGCATCGATCCATTTTAGTTTTGTATTTCGCCAAGTAGATCATGTTCTGCAACAAGTAGAATCGTTGCGGATCGTAGTCTTCCGGCGTTGCGATCCAGACGAAGCAGGTGCCGCGTTGTGTGGCCATGATGACTGGCGGGAGGTTTGAGGATTTCTTCAGGCTGTCGTTGACCATGCCGATGCGGATACGCGCCTGTTCCAGTTCGAAACGGTCGAGGAGCACGTACTCTTTGAGAATGCTGTAGTAGGCCCGGTTGTCGCCGTTGTGGTACGTGTGAATGACTTCGGGCAGCTCCTTGAAGAACCACCTGATGTCGAAGCGCGGACGATTCCGACGAAACCGCGAGAGATCCTCGGCATTGCGCTCGTCGGGAAGTTCGTCCCTGGCGCCGCGTAGGAACTGTCCGAGGATGGCTCGCTCGCTTAGTAAGATGTTCGCGCGGACGATCGTGGCTCGGAATTCCAGGTAGCTGGCGATCTCGCTCAACGTGATCAATGTTCGGCAGACATCAAGGAGGTCGGTTGACCTGAGCACGTGAATCAACCCGGCCGTCTTACTCACGTAGTGGTTCGGTCTAGCGCGATAAATGACTGAGACGGGCTCGTCGTACACGACCACCATGAACTTGCGCTTGAGCTTCGCAGGCTCCAGATTAAATCGGTGCCCGCGCTGGTTCTCAATAAGGATCGATTTGTACTCCCCGAGGAACTTGAGCGTGTCACGGACCTGTCTCGTCCCCTTCTTGAGCACCTTCTCGTCGAACCAGTTGGCCTCGGGCAGACCTGCCTCGCGCTCCTTCATTTGAATCGCGATCAACAAGTCATCAACCCACACAACATGGTCTGCCAGCTCAAACTGACCGACCTTCTCGACCTTGAATTTATTCGAGGCGAACGAGAACTCAGGAAGGAAGATGGTTCGGGCGATTGCCGCGATGCGCCTCTCAAGGTTTATCGGAGAGCTCATTCGAGAAGGTCAACCAGACTGGCACCACCCTGTTTGATGGACGCGAGACTCGCTGTCGCGCGCGATGCCAATCCGAGCGGATGCAATCCTTCGATCAGCCACGAGTGCGCTATCCGATCGACGCCCGCACCGATCAAGGGTCCAGTCGTACGTAAGCAGGAACGACGGATATCGCCACCCACACGACCCCAGTGCAATATCAAGTTGCGCGAGCGGTACAACCGGCGGAACGCGCTCGACAAGTGACCTTGCAGCTCACGCAGGCCGTTCGATGGCGAAGCCGCGATCTTCTTGATGCGCGATAGTGACGCCTCGTCAATCGTGCGGGTCAGAGTGATCGGGTCATTCGGGTTGTTCTGGATGAAGAGGGCTATTTCGCGGGCTTTTGCTTTGTTCTCGTTGATGCCTGCGACTCTGGCTCCGAGTGGTGTGGCGGCGTCGATGTTGTGCGCTATTGCGGTGAGCTCGGCGCGTGGAAACGAGCATGCGACGATGGTCGCCATCCGGTCCCCGGCAGTCACGCGGTCGCCGTCACCGGGAGAGAAGAGGAGCGTCTCAACCGCACCCCATGCGCCCGATATTGCCGCGCTCAGGTTGCCGCCGTTGACGGGCTGCATGAGCGCGATGGCGGAGTCGAGGAGCGAGTTCTCTTCAGCGACGCTGTAAAGCTGGTGTTCCTTGCGCAGCGAGTGGATCTCGGCGCGATGCCGGAGGCGGAAGAGGTCGAAGGGCTCGTCTTGACCGCGTATCCAGACCTTATTGACCATGCGTAAACGTCCCGTGATGGTGAGCGCGACACGCGCGCTGATCGCATCCAGCCGTTCCCGAATGACTGCGACGGCAGCGTACGGATCGCGAGCGGTGACGGAAAGCTCAATGCCACCGTTCTGCCGTATTCCTTCGACGGGGAAATTGTTCGCGCGAAGCCATGCGTGGACGCGTGGCGAGTCAAGCCAACCGTTCGGGACGCCGCCACGGGTCGGCAATGCCTCGAACGCGACGAGAGCATCCCAGCGGCGCGGCGCTTCCTGCGACATCGCGTGCGCTTCGTCAACCAGATCGGCGAGCGTCCTGTTGCCGGCCTCGTGCGTGATACGGTACGTCCACCATTGGTGCAAAAAGTCAGAGTCGAAGCCGAGGTCGAGGAGGTGCGTGGCTATGCTTCGGGCGGCTCGCTCCACGCTTGGGGCTGGAGTGTCTCGGAGGTGTTGTGCCCATCGAGCGAGGTAGTGTACTCCGAGATCGCGCGCGAGCATCTCCAGGCTGTAGTAGTCAGCGCTGTGGTAGAGAAGCTTACCTTTGAGTGCGGCGTCGATCACTGCTTTTGCTCGTGAATCCCCGACGCCTTGGTCGTTCACGGCGAGCGGGAGGACGAGCCCGCAGAAATGCTGGAGTGCCGCCGTGTGCAGTGCTCCGGCCTGCACAGCCTCTGATGATTCAAGGACTTCCAGGAGTTGGATGCGCAGGCCCGGCGACCAGAGAGCGCGGTTCCAGGGGACGTCTCGGTAGAAGAATTCCAGCATGCGCGTCGCGATCTGGAGGTGGAGGTTGTTGTTGACGTCGAGCACGGGAATTGTTATTGTAAATGCAGGACCGCAAGGCCCGCGATATAAACCATAGGGGAGTCTCTAACCTTCGGGTTGGATGCTCCCCACTTTAATTTCTGGACCAATGCATCAACCGTAGCGCATTTCTTGCGCACGAGTGCTGCCTCCGCTCGGACGTGGCGTACATTCTCCTGGCTATAGTAGGCTTGAGCGCGGCAATTGTATCCGGTATCATCGCCCATAATGGCTCGATGCACAGCACCAGTGAGAGGACATCGCAGCGCAGCCGCTGCAGCGGACTGCCCCGCATGCAGTAGTCGCTATAGCGGCTACAGGTCATACGCCTCACCGTTCTACTCGCCGTCGCCTTCCTACTCGTCGTCCCCATCCTACTCGTCGTCAGGGAGTAGCGGAGGCGGGACTCGCAGGAGCACAAGGCCGCGCTGGTCCCCAATCGGTTCGTCAGTCGCGTACACACCTACCGAGGTGTCGGCACTCACGCCGATCCGCAACAGCGTCGAGATCCTAGCGAAGGTGCCGGAACTGCGGGACGTCTTCCTCTGCCACGCATGGGACGACCGACAGGGACCCGCCAAGGAATTGCACGATCTGCTCGAAGCACGCGGCGTCCGGGTATGGTTCAGCGAGAAGGACGTTGGCCTCGGCGTGCCGTTGATGCGTGCCATCGACAAGGGATTAGCGAATTCCCGCATCGGGATCGTGCTCGTGACGCCCGCGCTCCTGCGCTGCCTCCCCGCCGAGGGCATCGCGGACAAAGAGCTTTCGGCACTCTTGGCGCGTGAACGGCTTGTTCCCATTGTTCACGGAACTACGTATGAGGCTCTTCGCGACGTCAGCCCAATGCTCGCTTCGCGAAGCGGCCTGAGTACTGTAGAAGATCCAATGGCAACAGTCGCGGACAAGCTCGCCGAACTAGTCGCGCCCTCGATCTCCGTTGCTGGAGCCCCCCCAGTCACCCAATAACGATCAGAGTCGTGGCCAATCGCGCAATCCACGCAGGAAACCAATGGACCCATTCGGTTCAGGAGCAACGGATAAAAGCCGGAGCTCGTTGGTCGCAGAAATAATCGATCTAAGCGTTCAGCGGCGTTGATCGCCAAGGCACTTGCCGAGATCCGTTAGGTAACCAAAAGTCGGCTTCGCAACAATGTTCCGCGACTTGCCGGAAAACGCCCAAATCACCGAAGTAATTCGTCGTTGTCCATATGTCCCGTTCGCGGAGATGTGCCCGGCAATTCCCTGCCTGTGCTTCACCTGTGGCAGGGAACGAATCGAGCGCCGTTTCAGGATTACAAGCGCCCAGTAGTCGCTACAATCACAATGTGACCAGATACTGGACAACTTATTGGAGTGGCGCCCATTGGTTGCACAACGAAGATTTTACTGAAGTGGTTTCCTCCGGGGGAACGTTCAGGAAACGAGGCATCAAGGAGGGCGATGTCGCCTATATTGTTTCGGTACAGCGTGGGGTTCTCTTTCTTGGCGGGAAAATGGAAGTTCAAAAAATTGTTTCTCGGAATGAAGCCATCAAAATCCGACGCAACGATAATTTATACGCCGCCCCCGATTGGTTGATCGGCGTGCCCGGCAGTGGTTCGCCACTAATCCTTCATCGGTCGATTGATCCGGAAATCGCTGGTGACCTCCGGTTTATTTCTGGCAGGTTCGAGTTGCCCCTAAAGTTCAAGCACGGCTCTGTTCTTGACGAGCAGACACTCAGGACCGTGCGGGAGTTGACCGCCAAATCAGCGCGCCTCTTCGATGAGGTAATCAGGCTTACGGATCTTCTACCGCGCGACCACGGACCGATATTGGTGTCGGCGGAGTTGTTGCGCCGTCTGTCAAACACCCTCCAGGCCTTCCTCCCCGAAGAAGTACCCCCATTCGAGCGATATCTGGAGGGCTCCGTCAAAACAACAATTGTGAATCGATATGAACGGGATCCGAACGCCCGAGCAACCTGCTTAGCTCATTTCGGCCCAATATGCGTGGCCTGTGACGAAAACCTCGCCGCCCGGTATGGAGAAGCGGCTGCGGGCGTCATTCATGTGCATCATCTCGTGCCCCTAGCCGGTATCGGGCGGCGTTACGTAGTGGACCCCGTCAACGATCTTCGCCCTGTCTGCCCGAACTGTCATGCAGTAATACACCGGCGCGAACCGCCTTACTCCATCACCGAGATACGGGAGTTCCTGGCGGTAGCCAAATCAACGGCACCCTGAATCCTACCTCAGTCTTTAGTAGAGTTCGTGAACACCTTTGAGCCGCTCGCGAGTGCACGGTCGGAATGCGCTACTCGTCGAAAGCTCCAGTTGAGACGACGCTGGCCCGAAGTCCGGATGGGGGAACCAATCCTCAATTACGCCTCGGCCAGATCGATTCCGTCGTTCACCGCGTTGCGTAGTTTTTGCTTGCAGCCGAGATACCGCTCGGTGGTCTGCACTGAGACATGCCCGAGTAGAAATTGGATCTGCTCCAGTTCTCCACCGGCGAGATGACACAAACGGGCGCAGCTGCGGCGGAGGTATTCCAGCGCGCCGGGCCGCGTCCTTGACAACGTGCCAAACCGCCTTGGGCGTGATGTGTTCGCCCCAGATCTCCCCGGTTCTGCTGACGGCCCGAAATATAAAGCCGGCCGTTATCCCTGCAGCGTTTGTCCAGGCATCCACCGCTTGTTTTACCCAGTTTGGCACCGGAACCGTTCACACATGCTTTCCCTTGCCAATCAAATCAGCTACCACCCAGTGCTCCTCCCGGATTTGGACGTTGGCGGCGTGCAGGCCGACCAGTACTGCGCGCCTGAGGCCACATCCAATGAGAACGGCCACAATGGCCCGATCGCGCTTCCCTTTAAGATCATCCGAGCATGTTGCGCGCAAAAGCGAGCGGCATTGATCCACTGTCAGCCAGTTTCCAATGCGAGTTCCCAGTCGCTTAGCGCCCTTTACTCGCCGAATGCCCGCCGCCAGTTCAGGGCTCAGGCGGCCGGAATCCGACGCCTCATAGGCAAGCCGCCTGACGGCGGCGAGTCGCACGTTGATCGTCGACGGAGCCAGATTTTTCTGTTCCAGGAAGAAACGATATCGAAGAACCACGGCCCGGTTGAACGCGAGGCGCGGTTCAGAGCAGTACCACTCGATGAACTCATCGATAGCATGGCCGTAGGATTCTTGTGAACTCACGGCCGCGAGCGAATTCACGACCGCGTTTTTCGAATGTTCGAGGTCAGGGAATCGAAGGATCGTCTTTGGCTTGTGCCGTTTCGTCATCTTTTGCCGATGTGCCATACTGGCGGCCTCCATCGCCGCGAGATCAGTATGTCGCGAAAAGGATTCCACGACGTCAGCCTCCCCTTACGTTTTCACATCCTGTCAGTTTAGAGCACGCCCAGCAAGCGGCGCGTGCGTATTTCCCAGATAGTCTTACCTAGCAAGGAATGTACTGATAATTCCTGCCAACCCTCCAAGGTTCCCGCTCGAAGTTGGAGATCACCAGGATAGCTTTGCGTGAGCTCGGCGCAACACTGGGCGATGCTCAGTGTGCTCACGATAAATGCGCGCTCCGAGACATCTTTGGCCTCCACTTCGGCCGCTTGTGACTCAGAGAACAGCTTCCGGTGAAAAGAGCGCGTTGACAGAAGACCTTTCAGCAGGTTTGCTGCTGGAAGCCCATGCGTAAATGAGCATAGGTCCTGGTACTCGGGGTGGAGGCGTTCCAGCATGCGGCGGCGATTGGTATCGGTGATGTTCTTCAGTCCTTTTCCGGGCGTCGGGAAGGAGGGTATCGGCGCCTTGCTCCTGCCGGTCGGGTAAGGCGTGCCCAGCTGTTCGTTTTCAATGGTCGCAACCTCGTTATCGGTAACACCACAGAACTGGCGGCCCCGCTGGAGGAGGTCCGGAGCGATTATGGTGTTGAACTCGGCGAACCGAGGCAGGTGCTTCATTTCTTCCTTTTGGAGCAGGATCTCAATGTACTTCTTCCTCCAATTGTCCTTAAGATACGCGACTGTCCACTCGGAAGACTCCAGCATGAGGCAGAAGTTGTACAGGCCTTCCAACTGCGCCCGTGCGAGGATTAATGAATCGACGATCTCAGGCTTGCCTTTGCATTCGGTCAAGAGGACTGTTATTGAACAGTGAGTGGTCTGCATTGACCCGATCACGTCAGCGAGCTGAGTTGCTTGAAGCTCGTCATATCCTGCCAAGGGCCGCTTCAGTGCATCCTTGGCTCGTTCAGCAGCGACGAAGCAGCGTTGCTGTACCCGACTGGCGTCAAAACTGGCTTTCTCATCGATATCAGATGTGTGAATAAACGCAATCTTCGAAATCGGTTCGGCCATTTGTTCACCTCCGCGCCCCACTTATATCTAACCAGAGTGGCGCGAGACGTAATCCGGAGTGAGTCGAGTGTCGTCAGATTTGATGTGCCGGGCCGTGGGCCGAGAAATTGGTCCAGAAACGCGGTTCGCGGAAGCTTCATCCACTCCGGGCGAGTCACGCGCCACTCGGACATTGGTTCAGCAACGTCCGGCGGCATGGGGCCGATGAAGGCGAGGGCGCGCTGGTTCTCGCGGCTGAAGCGGGTTTCGTGACGGCAGAGGAGTTCGAGGGTGTCGGAGCTGT
>Ga0210389_10004110_pt1 | contig 11334 bp, 17 predicted proteins | sample IncBWH28OmetaG_FD_160127 | JGI IMG/M metagenome (GOLD analysis project Ga0210389, IMG submission 160127) | Forest soil microbial communities from Barre Woods Harvard Forest LTER site, Petersham, Massachusetts, United States - Inc-BW-H-28-O ... | reverse complement strand
GCCTGCACAGATCGGCGCTGATCGAGGGGGTAACTGGGTTGGCGATCTGCGAGCTCCAGATCTGGACTGCGCCTCAAGGCGCGGTGGATGCGCTCGAGCGCTACCGCGCCGGCGACCTGACGCCGCGGACCGAGCGGCAAGTGAGCTGGTCGGTCGTTCCCTGGCCCCTCGGCGGCGAGTTACGCGTGTCATTTTGACGGACAATCGGATTGCGATCGTCGATCGCGCCGGGCCGGGACGGCCACGCGCTGTTGAGATGCGTCCTCAGTTCCGTACTGAATCGCGAATCGCGATTGGGCGGTTTCGCTGCTTCGACCACCCCCATACGTCACGGCGAGAGGACGAGAAAGAGCATCGCCCGATTGTATTAATTTCGTATTAACGAAATCGTGTTCTGCGGTGGTCGCAGCTGGCGGACGCCGGAGACGTCATCACCGATCCCTCGGTGGCATGGCCCGACAGCCGCAAGAAAGTGTTGCTCGGAACCATCGAGATGCGGCGACTCGCCTCGAACACGCCCGAGCAGGACAAGGCGCTGGCCTTCAGCCCCAACAACGTCCCAGATGGGATCAAGACCGCCGATCCGATGCTCGATTTCCGATCGAAGGCCTATCCGATCTCCGTGAAGGGACGTCAATAGGCTGCGCATCGCCCACCCCAAGAACGGGTGGCGCCGTCCGAGTCGTGCCAGCGCGCAGGTCCTCCAGACCTTCGCCGGCACGGTCTCGGCAGTCGGCGTTCAGGACTCGGCTCCCTTCGAGGACGGAGCGCATCGGCGCGGCCCGGCCAATCCTCTTGGCTCCGTGCGTGCCAGACGGAAAATCGAATCGTTCCCAGCGCAAGTAGCGATAACTGCTGACGTTTCGCCTGTCGAGAGAACGATTGGTCATTGTAACGACAGGTTCTTGTTCAGTTCGCCCCGAAATCGCACTCAGGAGGCCGACGGTTCGATCCGTTCATCTCCACGATTTTCTTTTTTTCTGACACGAGGCTCCGCCGTCGTGAAGTTCTGGTCGGCGCCGGTGATCGCTTCGCGCGCGATGTAACTTTCGCGCGACGTGGTCTCCGACTCGTGACCGAGGGCCTGCGCCACGACGTGCGTAGTGGCGCCCGCTCTACCGCGAGCGTGCCGTGAAGGCCGCGCATCCCGTGCGCGGTCACTTCGGGCACCTTCGCCGCTTTGCAGACTCGCTGCGCAGCCATTCCCACGGCCAGTCCCTCCAGTGCTGCCCGAAGAGCGAATCCGTGGGCCCCTTCCTTCTGGCGATCTTCTGCAGGTATGGCTGCAGAACCTCGGGGATCGGAAGCGTCCGCTTGCCCGCCTCCGTCTTCGTCTCCGGGATCCAGAGCAACCGTCCCTGGTCGTCCAGATCGCGCACGATCCGGCTGACGATTCTCTGACGCTCGCCACCGAGAGTCCGAAGTAGCTCCCGGCGGAAGGTCTGGTCAGCGTCGAGGCCGGCGACGACGCCACACCACACTCTTGCGACTTGCTCCTGCGACACGACCGCCGATATGACTTTCGTTAAGTTCTTCCAAAGGTCCGCGTCCAATCTAAGACTAGCGGCCGCCAGTCATAGTTTTACGAGCGCTGTTAGCTGGCGCTAGCGTCGCGCTTACCTCGTTGCCCACGGTTCGTAGGCGATCTGATTCAATGCACCCGGCACGCTTCCTGCTTAACCGGGAGCGCTAGTGAAGAACGGTGGCGGATTGCCGAGCCGGCTGAGGTGTGGGTCTCGCATTCCACGAGCGGACGGAAAAGCGTGATGGTCACGCTGCCCGAGTCAACTGATCGAATTGTGGAGGTGATCAATGTCTAGCGAGCCAGTGAATACCGACGAGAAGAAAAAGCGCGTCGTTCGTCGCACGGCATGCAGGGTGACGCGACGGAATTCCAGCCCGAGGAGCCTCGCCTTGCTCTCCGGCGTGGTTCTCGGTTTTGTGTGCGCATTTAATGAGCCCGCATCTGCCAGCTATTGGATACCGGCCGATCAGGCGTTCGTTTTGTCTAGTCAATACTCATACACAAGTCCCACGCCTGCGGACGAAAATTACTCATGGAACGCGATCGCGGAGGGGCAGCCTGAGCAAGACCCTCCACCCTTTCCCACCGGAATAGACAGGGACGTTCTGATCACACAAGTAGCAACGGGCTCATACCGCGTAGATTTTCCAGGGCAAGCCGGAGCGGGAACCATGGGCGTGGGAGGAGCTGTACAGGTGACAGCTTACGGCGACGGCAATAACGCTCGCTGCAAAGTGTGGCAATGGGGGCCGACCGATGGTAACGGTAATTACAGTTCCGTAGGCAGTGTGCTTTCTGTCGACGTTCTATGCTTCAATCCCGCCGGCACGCTGACAAATAGCCCCTTTACGGCAAACTATATCCACAGGACGGACCAACCCGGGCCCGAAGCTGCGTATGTGTTGGTATCTAACTCCTCTGCTTCTTCACAAGAGTACAATACCGGCGAGAACCCGTACGCATGGAGTTCCACCGGTGGCTCCATCACCGTCAACCATACGCCCGGCACGGGGAATTATGCCGTCGAACTGTTTGGGCAAACTGGCGCCGCTCCGGCTGACGCTGGGGCAGGCGGTTGTATTGCGAACTATGGAACGGTCGAGGTGACAGCCTCCGGCGGCAGCAATGCCTACTGCAAGGTTGACGATCTCGTTCCTGAAACAACCTTTCATGGTCAAAAATCTTACGTCGCGGCAGCCGTGATCCGGGTGTCTTGTTTCGATGGATCCACGGGGCTTCGGACAGACTCGCCATTCAATATGGTTTACAGCACCATGGCGCCGAACGGTACACTTACGGAGGCTTTCGCCTTTGGTAACCAACCTGGCACCGCCTCGTACAGTGGGAACATCCAATACGTCAATATGGTTCAGGAATACGGCGACGGCCAGACTTACATCCCGCACTGTATAACGTCAGCGCCAGCTATGTTTCGCTGGCAAACGGGAAGATACGGTATCCTGTTCAGTGGATTGGGTAATACTGTTGGGCCATCCACCCCATCGTACGTAAAGGTCACTGCGTTTGGTAGCGACTCCACTTTCTGCAATGTCGTGAACTGGGGTCCGGGAAGTAACTCTGACGTGGGGGTAAACGTCCAGTGCTTTACCGCTGCCGGCGTTCCGTCCGACACGGACTTCATGATGACCTATTCATCTCTGTTTAACGCGTTCTGACAGGATCCGCGAGGAGCAGTCGGGGCGGCAATCAGGCAACGGGGCGGCTGGCCGCCGGCGCGGCGACGGCCGGCGTCTTCTGCCGCCGCGAGAACTTCGGCGTGACCATCAGGATCACCGCCGGCAAGAAGGCGACCCTCGCGGCGCTGCTGGTCACCATCGTGAGGGCGGCCAGCACGCCGAGGAGGACGTGCGCCTTGAAGAAGGAGAGCGTCAAACAGGGCGAGCTCAGGTCGGTCAGCCCACGGAATGCGGTAGAAGCGCTGGCGGGCCAGCGGGCGGCTGGAGCGGCAACGTCCGCGTCTACGAAATCGGGGCGGGTTCGCCTGCGGTTCTAAGGTTCTCACGCGGCCGACGGGACGAGAACGAACGCCAAGTCGTCGCTGAAGGTCGGGAGCATAAGCGTGACGCTTTCACCGTCGCCGGTAGCAGTTCCAGCGCTCGACATCCGATGGCCTGTGGAGGTATCGAAGAAAGTCGCGGTCCAAGTCGACGCGGCACCCGGCAGCGAGATGCCGATCGTCTCGCCGGTGAGCGGCCTGTCGCAGGCGGCCGCTGGTGCCGTGCAGGCCCCGCTGCGCACCCAGCCGATGATCCGCGCCGCGCTTCCCACCGCGCCGCCGACGAGGTCGGCCGACAGCGATACCGCCAGCGGCGTCACGCCGGTGAAATCGAGCTGCCCGACGAACGTGGCCGCCCGGCTCTCCGCGTCGGCGTAGCTGTTCACGAACGCCACCCCCGGCGGCTCGTAGACGGCGTAGCCGTCCTCCCACCAGAGGCCGCGCGCGTTGATGGCGCCTGAAACCACGCCCGCCCAGATCGCATGGCGGACGTCGAGCGCGGCGTTTGGCTCAGTGGTAGCGGTGCCGCCGGTGGGGGCGGCCGCCGAGAGGCCGGACTCGCCGATCAGCACGGGCTTGCCGTATTCGTTCAGCAGCGCGCCGACATGATTGATGAGATACGTGTCCAGCGGATCAGCGTAGCCATGGATCTGGAGGATATCGACGGCGTCGCTGCTGTTCAGCGCCGGCCAGTCGTTGAGGGCTGTCAGCGACGCCATCACCGGTCGCTGACCTGCGTCCTTGCCTCGCACGACCCCGGCCGCCTCGGCGGCGAACGCAGCGCCGCTCGTTTCGTCGGCGCCGGTCGCGATGTCGAGCTCGGAGAAGACCTCCCAGGCAGCGATGTTCGGCCGCCCCTGCCAGCGGTCGACGAGCGCCCCCAACCAGGCCATCCATCCCTCGCGGACAGCCGTGCCCGCCTGCCAGAGCTCGCTCGGGTCGGTGGCCGGGCCGCCGTTGGCGCTGTTCCAGGGATTCATCGCCCAGTTGGCAAAGCCGTAGTCGGGCGTTCCGTCATTCCAGTCAGCCCATACGGCGAACACCGGCGCGACGTAGAGCCCGGCCTGGGCAGCGTGGTCGAACACCTGATCCCACGAGGCCGCCCATTCGGGATCGACGGCGCCACCCGACGCAACACCCGCGCCCAGCCCTTGAATGACATGTAGCCGGATCAGCGTGTCGCCGGCGCCGGACGCCTGATCAATGAGTTGTTCGATCGCGCCCACCGACGTGCCTGTGATGTTTCGGCTCATCACCACGCGCGGCGTACCGTCAACGGTGAAGTAGGGCGCGGCGCCGCCGAGCGCCAGCGTGGGGAGCGGACGGGGGCCCGGGACGGATGGGTTTGAGCCGCAACCCCCGAACCCGCCTGCGCCGATCGCGATCAGCGCGCCAAACAACAACCGCCCCATGCGGGCAGAATACGCCCGCCGTCCACCTAGGTGCGAGATGTCTCTGGACCGACGAGCGAGGTACCGCTGCCACGGCCAGACGGCGAAGCACCGGCTCCCGTTAGCCGCCGGCGCCACCGTCTACTGAAGAATTCCCAAGACCGCCAGCGTCCGCGGAGCGCGTCGCAGTGCCACTGGCAGTCACCGGCGCTTTTATCCTACTCAACAACTCTTGGTGATGCGAGATGGTCTCCTCCGGAGCAGACTCGTCAGGAAGCACACCAAGTCCTACAAAATCCGTCACGGCTGATCGAATCATGGCCTATCTTCTTATCAAGTCTGGAAACTCTGGAAACGTTTCACGATAATATCTGAGTAGATCACGTAGGCCGGCATCGTACTTCGATCCGACAATTCGCCGAACGTCGCGGATATCGCGAGCCAGTACATCTCGAAATGCGGCGCCGGCTTCACTTCGCGCCGTGGCTCGACCCAAAGATCCATAGGTTCGTGTCAGCGCGTGCTCCTCCGCCGTCATATTCCTGGGCGCCGCGCCTGATGACGGCTCCGATAGCGGCCGTTAGCAGCGCCAGCGGCGACTTTCACGACCGCGAAGGCAGCTTTCGCAATCTGCGTCGGCGACAGTACTGGTGGGCGCCGTTTATCAAGGCGCACTTGAGCGCGATCGCCTCCGCTGACTTTTTCACGGTCGAAGTGCTGAGCTGGGCGGGGCTGGTCCGCTACCACGTCTTCTTCGTGATGGATCTTGCGAGTCGGCGAGTCGAGATTGCTGGCCTATCGCGCTGCCCGGACGGCCTGTGGATGGACCAGGTAGCGCGGAGCCTGCTCGAAGCCGGTGACGCCTTACTGCTGGGGAAGAGGTAGCTGATCCTGGACCGTGACCCGCTGTTCACGCGCGAGTTCCGGACGGCGATGAAGAGGGGCGGGGTGGACGTGCTGCGGTTGCCCCCGAGCAGTCCGAACCTGAACGCGTACGCCGAGAGGTTCGTACTTTCGATCAGAAGCGAGTGTCTGGACCGGGCCGTTCCATTGGGCGAGGCGCACCTGCGACGGTCTGTGCATGAATTCGTACAGCACTATCGGTTTGAGCGGAACCACCAGGGGCTCGGGAACGTACTGATCGACGGCGCGCAGGCCCCTGCGAACACGAACGGCCGGGTCGAGAGACGCGAAAGGCATTGTTCAACTTCTACCGCCGAGCGGCGTGAATGCGCTTCGATCCAGTCTTCCGCACACGACGCCATCATGACCGGCTTCCACGGCGGCGGTATCGATCGATCAGAACGCTGCTGTCTTTCCTAAATTCACAATCAACGCGTCCCGATTGTATTATCGGGCCGAGGGGCGAGCGAGGCAATCAATGAGCCGTTGCAATCGCTCGACATCCGGATGTGTAACCTGTTCCCAGGAATCGGAAGCGACCATCGAGGAGGGCCCGGTCGCGTTGCTCTCACCGAGAGGGCGATAGAGCGGATTGTGGGTGCTCCGATCTATTCCCCAAAAAGCTGCATAGGCCGCATCAGAAGCTTGCGATAATTGTGTCTGCCCCCGAGCGAGATCCCAGAGTTCATCGGAGGTAATCTCGGCGCGCCCGCCCAATAAGTTGGCTATCAAATGGCAAATGTCGAGCAGGCGGTGCCAAGCTGTGCTGGTTGACTCGAGCAACGCCAACTCTGGACCAGGTATTATGATGGTGTCGGTCTCCAATCCGGGGATCTGGAGCCGCCTGGGATCGAGTGCAGGTTCGTAAAGCGTAATGGAAAAGGAGCACGAGGCAGGGCGATCCAATCCATTCCAGAGACCTAGCTGGTAATAGATGTCATTGTGCGGCGGTACATCTGTCATCGATACGCGGCGCCATGGGGGCGCTTTGGGCGTGATGTTCTCCAAATGGACCGGCCTTGAAAGCGCTGCCTTTTTCGTCCTACCTCCCTTAAACCACTCGGCTCCAAAAAGCGACGCCAACTCGGGCTGTCGTATCACTCCGAGAGCCTCCATCATGCGCTGCTCGATTGGGAGATGACTGGGCGGGAGCTACCAGCATCGAATTACGAGACCCATGGTCCAACCTCCGAAGCATCAGCGAAGCGTCAGCGTAATACCACTGATGCCTTTGCTTTGGAACAGTGCCCTTGTGGCGTCGAGCAAGGGCTTGGACGCGATCACGTCCATGTCGGAGCTCGGCTCGGTGGTCCGGTAGTTGTAAAACGCCGTGTACGGGTTCTCAAGCTCCCGGCCGTACGCGAACGAGCCGTCCGCGAGTGGGATGCTCAAGAACGTCCCCAGAACGTGCTTCGGTGCCCGTCTTTTCATCGCGTCAGTGTCCCGTGTACGGATGGAGCTCTTTCTTGAATACGAAATTGGCAGCCTGGTGAAAGAGCCTGCCGAACTGGTTATCTTTGCCGACGCCGCGGATGGCGTTCTCGGTCAAGACCGATCTTACGATCCTCGCCGAGATACATCCAAACCGCTTTTCAGATACTTCAGGATCTCCACTCCAGCAAAGCGTCAACGGACGCCCGTTCGTTGGTATCTGATAAAAGCTGTCTTATTTCCGATGCCTCGACTTTCCTGCCAATCAAACCTTCTGGTCCCTGGGACGACTTCTCTCACCTCCCGGCTTCGTGTAACTCGTGGAGTCGTGTCGCTGCCTCCGTCAGATTGACGCCCTGTTCGCCCCCGCCTGAATCACATCTTCGGCCCCTCCAGCCGCCACGCGATCGGCCTACTCGAACCCGCGCGTCGCAGAAGTTGTTCGGCCCCAACGTCCATGTCGGTGCGCGCTCGCTCTGGAGCCGGGTTCGCGGGCGATACCCGTCGAGTCGGACCGCGCACAACTGTCAGGTCACGGGTCACAGAAGAGTCAGGAAGGTCCCCAGAACACGCTCAAGGTACATACTCGCCGGGTGGGACGGTATCCAATATGAGAACGTTCTCCATCAACATCTTTTGGCGCACGCGATCCGCGAGCTCTTCATCGTCAATCAGAAGGGCCACGCGCTTTCTGGTGTTGTAGATGTACGCTGGGTCGCCTGGTCCGCGCCCGGTTTCGGTTTCAAGGCGTACGAGCACCCAGCCCGGCTCGCTGCCGTCCCATAGATATCGGAACTTGTCGATGTCGTTCGTCATGTTCTCGTAGTCGTTATATCAAAATTGAACGGCTGCCCCGCAGACCTCATCGAGATGCCACAGCGGCGCCGGTACCTGAGGTGAGGATGGACCATCGGCCGTCATTAGTCGCGGTTTGCTTTTTAGGCGGCAGGTCGTACTCTGCTCGTTATAATTTCAGGCCAACCCACAGGATATCTGATGGAAAATGCATTTCGAGTTGAGATGGCGAATGGTGCCCCGGATTGGGCCGGCGTGTTGGACCAGAGATTGGTCGAACGAATTGTGGACCGCCTCCCGACAAAGCGGCACTGGCAGATAGAAGAAGTCGTCGAAGCGGGGCGCGCCGGTTGGGTCGCCAGCGCGGCCGAAGGGAACCTTCGTTACGTCCTTGCTCTCAGCATTCCCGTGGGCTCGGCTGAAAATCCTCCTGGTGTGACCATCGCGTGCGACCTCGTCGCCGAGGTATCTCGCCATGACGCCGATCGTCTCCGTCTACCGCTCGGAATGATTATGTTGGGAACCGGCGTTTTGTGCGGGACGCTCGCCTGGCATTTTCGGCTCCCCGCTTTTTGGATATTCGTTGCACTGCTAGCAGGGATCGTTCCAGTTGGACTCGTCTTGGGCGTCGTAGTTTTGCGCCCTTTGGCTGCGAAGCGCCATCGTGGGCCGATACCAACAGGACGGACCTTCATACAGGAAGTGGCTGTCGTAGTGGATCAAGAGAAGCAACGTTCTTGATGCTTGCGCGACTTTCCTTGCGGAGCCCCGTCAGAGTTGGCTCGGCATATCCTGAGTGCTGGAGCAGACCGATAGTTGCAAGCGACCACTTCGCCGGCTCGGCCGTTACCAGAGCGACCGCCCGCTCTAAATACGCGTACCTGACCATTTAGGAGATCAGGTTTTGCCATTCCCGCTGCTCCGGCGAGCGTCTGAGGCCAACCGTCAAAGCCACATTGAAATCCACCCTGAGCATCTCGATGGATGCCATTTTGTTCACTCTAACGCGGCGTTTGCAGCATGTTCGGCCCCCCAACTCCCCAGGAAGCTACCCGCGATCGAGGCAGTGTCGAGAAATCCGCCGACGCCCTAGACCTCGCGCGCCTTCGTGTGCACGACGACCGGCGTCTGCGACGTCTGCCAGCTCAGGAGGTCGTAGTCCGTCTCCGTCGTCGCATTGGCCAGCGTATCGCCCAAATTTTCCGTCGTCTTGCCCATGACGGCCGTCGGCGAGATAGGTGTTGGCGGCGCTCTGGACGGCTGTGGGATTCGTCAGCCCAGTCAGATCATTGGGCGCCGTGTTCCACTTCGGATCGGTCGTGAAGTCGGCGGCCAGGCGACGCGTACTGGAAAGCAGATTGGCCTTGAAGTCGAACGAACAGCGCTTTCGCAACGCAACTGCGCAAACCGGTCTTCTACTCGTCGATGGGGAGGCCGATCGTCCGGGCATCATCCTCGCGCGCAACCCAGCCGAGCCCGAGTCCGTCGAGTATGGGGAAAGCACGCCGCTGCAGGTGATTGGATAGCTCGCCTTTCTAAATACGCCTTCGCTCACGCCCCACATGATGAAGAGCGCTCCGTCCGACCGCCAAATATCTCCACCTATTTCGCTACAGAGATCGGTCACGGTCAGCGGAACCGTGAGTTTCCGCGACCGCATATGAATCACGGCCTGGGTACCTATTGGCGACTGCAGCCGGACTATTGCCGATGCGAGCCTCAGGCAGAGATAGCACCATTCTGGGGGATAGTCCCCATCGTCCAGTAGCGCCTTACCGAAAGGCTCGGCCCGATTTACGTCCAATTGAAAACTAGCCTCTCTCCAGTCCGACTTGAGCTTCGCGACCTTCTGAGCCCTGGGGATGATGGTGTCGTTGAACTCGGAGGACGGCCGGATAACCGGAAGCCAGAGCCGGTAGTCCGCAAGTCGGGACGTGACCGGGGGCAGACTCACGAAATCTTCCTAGAAAAGGTCATGAATCGAGGTCGCCAGAGCTGACCCACCCCAATATCCTCCTACACCCCCAATAAGTCCACCAATCGCTCGGCCAACGATAGTGCCGAGTGGGCCGGCCGGAAAGCCAATCGCGGCGCCGGTTGCTCCAGCGACTTCCGCGCCGGCCCAGGCACCGACCCAGCCTCCTGCGATGCCTCCCGCCGCGCGGGTAGTATTAGACCAATTTCCGGTGTGAGCACTTTCATACGCTTCGGCCCCCAGCGTCGCAACCGATTGGTCCGGCTTGGCCGATATTTCCTGCTTAGCAATCCAATGATAACAATCAAATCGAGGTCATTGACAATCTCTGGTTTTGTCTCAAGCGTTAGAATCGAATGTGCCACCGTGCGGGACGTCGCCGAATTCCTCGATGTCCGGCACCAGATCGTGCGCAGCACGCAGGTCGGCGTGGAGTGGCCTCGACCCCCGTGTCAACGTGTGGTGAGCGATGGAACCGCTTACCGTAAAGGAGCAGTACTCTCCAAAAGCCGCCGCCTCCAATTGTCCTCATCGACCACGCGCATCGCGACAGACATCCGTGCTTTGCGATTATTGAGCATGATTTCGAGCGCGGTCCAGCACGCACCCCCGAATACGACGCCACCGATGATCGACTCGACGGTTCTGAAGTGCCACCACTCGCGAAAGCAACCAGGGCGGCGGTGGTAACGAGACCGATCTTGTAACGCAGGAGAGCTGTCTGGTGCGCTTTCAACGCTGGCGTTGTGTCCAAGAGCAGCACGACTTCGTCAGAGCCGACGACCACGCTGAGCGACACGTATGTTCCATCATCGAGCCAACCCTCGGTGGTCCAGGTCGTTCCAGATCGTTCCCCTTCGCGGTAGTGGATCGCGCCCACCTGTTGTTGCAAGTGCGGAACGAGAGCTCCGACCGCGCGTCGCAGAACCTGCTCGGTCGCCACGTCGGTGACGGTGCGCGATCGATCTACGGTCGCTACGATCCTCCAACGGCTCATCTCGTGTGGCCCCGGAGTGGCGGACCGATGACCTTCATGAGCCGGTTAGATCATGAGACCATATTTCCGTTCAACCTATTTCGTTTCCGGGGGACTAGGTGCCCGTCATCTGGAAAGACCAGTTCTTGTGCCCACGCACCTGCCCTCATCGATGTGAACGTTTCCACAGACGTTTGAGCCACTCGTTGTCGGATTCGGCGGGGGCTGCCTTCAAAAAACTTCCTCCAGGCGCCGTCTCGATCAGGTGAAGAAGCGTCCAGGCAAGCCCGTACGAATCATCGTGACCGAAGCAACGACTAA
>Ga0210389_10004109_pt1 | contig 11336 bp, 7 predicted proteins | sample IncBWH28OmetaG_FD_160127 | JGI IMG/M metagenome (GOLD analysis project Ga0210389, IMG submission 160127) | Forest soil microbial communities from Barre Woods Harvard Forest LTER site, Petersham, Massachusetts, United States - Inc-BW-H-28-O ... | reverse complement strand
CGTCTTGATCGGCGGCGCACTGCTCGGGATTGTCGGAGCTCTGGTTGCCATCCCGGTCGCAGCCGCCCTGCAGCTGCTCACTCAGGAAATCCTCTTCCCTCGACTCGACAAGGTCTGAGGGGCGTGGGCTGTGATCATCCCCGGTACACCTTCGCCGCCATTTGGCCCACGTCCGCCTAAGGAACTAAGTGCAGCCGTTGCCGAGGAGGAGTTCCGGGTACCCGCGACATTAGCCTCGCCGCCGCTCCGCGAGCCAACATGAGGAGATGCAATCATGACCAGTCAGAATCCTGGACCGTCCGAAAAAGAGCGGTTGGAACAATTCGACAATGCGGAACGGCAGCAAGGCCGCTGTCATGGGGACCTGCGGGGCAAAACTCGTGGGTTACTTGCCTTCTTCGGTGACGTTGTCGCGGCCGGTGACGGTGCCGACGACCTCTTTGGCCCTGCCTTTGACGTCCTCGACGACCGTCCCGGCCGTCGCCCACGGAAATACCTGGCCCTCTGGCCGGCATGAGTATCGCCGCTGCCCCTAACGGCGCTATGCACGAAACCCTCGCGCGCGATTGTCGCGGGTTGATCCGTGTTCACGCGGAATCAACTGCAGCAGAGGGGACTTCACTGCTTAGCCGGAGCTGCCATGGTGCTCGCGGCACGCGACCAGTGGATCGCAACGGGCTGCGCCGCCTGCATACACCGGTGAATACCGGGGCTGAGGATTAATGTCGGCGCGGGACCGCCCGGGACTTACGTGCGCGTGCTGACGTTCTTCAGAGCGATGGCGAACGTCAAGCCATTGGTTAAGCGTCAACGGCAAAGGTGCGCCAGCTCCGACAAGGGCAACGCCTCTTGAATCTTCAACAGAGCTCAACGGCGTTTTCGGATCATCGCTTTTGGCCGTGCCAATCACGCACGGCATCGGGTACATCGTATCGCCGGTCTACGATGCCGCCGCTTCGCGCGGCTGCGCTTGGTCTCGTAGCGTGGTGATCGCACGTGCCAGGATGCGCGACACTTGCATCTGAGACACTCCGATACGCTGCGCGATCTGCGTCTGATTCATGTTCTGGAAAAAGCGAAGCATCAGTACTGTTCGTTCTCGTTCGGGCAACGCCGCGATTAGGGGACGCACGGTCTGGACATCGAGCACTCTGTCGAAGTTGGCATCGAGGCCGCCCATCGTCTCGTGCCAGGCTTTTCGATCGTCGTCCGCTCCGGCAGAAACATCAGTCGAATACGTCGAATAGGCGTAGGAGGCGACGAGTCCCTCCACGACTTGTTCACGGTCCATTCGGAGATGGTTGGCCAGTTCAGTGGCGGTTGGTGCGCGACCCAGCGAATGAGACAGCTCGGCGCTGCCTGCGGTGATGTGCAAATTGAGGTCTTTGAGTCGACGCGGGACTGTAACCGACCAGCCGTGATCGCGAAAGTGCCGACGCACCTCACCCATTATTGTCGGTACGGCGAAATACAAGAATTCCGAACCGGTTTCGACGTCGTAGCGGTTCACGGCATTGACCAAACCGAGACGCGCGACCTGTACCAGATCTTCGAGTGGCTCTCCGCGGTTCTTGAATCGTCGCGCGATGTTATCGGCAAGGGGCAGACAGCAGCGGATGATCGCGTCGCGCTGGCTCCTGAAGTCTGAGGAGTCGCGGCTCAGCGCGGCGAGGTGACGAAACATCGGGGTCACTTCGGCATAATCACGGCGCAAATCAGCCATCTTCCATCCCGTTCCGCTCGGCTCATGGACTTTGCGGCTCGGGGTCTGAACCGTGGCCTGTTTACCCGGGCGCGCCCGAATTCAAACCTGACCGGCAGCGACGCGCGCCGGGCGCCAGCCCGAGGTGCGAGTCGTCTGGTACTTACGCGGACTGGTCCATCGAGCTAACGGGACAAACTCAACGTGTGCTCAACGCCGAATCGGTGACGCGCGGCTACCGTCATTACGCCACTGCCTCGTCGGCCGTCGATCCCTCATTCGGAGGCAGCGATTCATGTACAACCGTACTGCTCTAGGATCCGCCACGAAGATGTCAAAAGCGCTTCCGCTATTTTGACGAGAACTCGGCAAACCTGCAAGTGGAGGGGCCGCGGCGTCGTGCTCGACGGCGACTCGGACCGCCTCACAGGCGGGCAAACCCGAACTGTCACAGCGAGATTGGCACGTCGATGGGGCAGTTGCTACTGGGATGTCCTGTGTCAAGCGCGCAATTCAGATCGTCTCGCAGGCGTTCTCGCGCGGCGGATCACCGACGCTGGCGGCGACACTGTTGCCAAGGAAACAGGCCCTCTTGACGCCGACGGACAATAAGCAATACCGAACCGGTTTGTGGGATACAATGAAGTCACAGTGTGCCCGTAGCAGCGGTTATCGCATGCTCCGAAGGGCACGAATCATGAGTGTTGATCTGCTGGCACCGTTGGCCAGGCTCGTAACTACAGCAGAGGCGATCGAGGGACTACGAGACCTCTTCGCCGCCGAAGAGCCCCTGGACGATATAGCGGCGCGGGTGGCCGAGACGGCAGTCGCAGCGATCCCGAATGCGGACGCCGTTAGCATCACCGTGCTGTCTCGCCCTCATGCCCGTACCGCGGCCTGCACCCATGAGCTGGCGCTGCAACTCGATCACCGGCAGTACGCTTCAGGCCGGGGGCCGTGCCTGGAAGCCGCGTCGCAGCGCACGCCGGTGCGCGCGGTAATCGGCGAAGAACATCAACGGTGGCCGGAATTCGTTGAGGCCGCGCAGCGAGTAGGGATCCGCGCGAGTTTGTCGGTTCCGCTGCTGATCGCCGGCCCGGATAAGGAGCAGGAACTGGTCGGCTCGCTCAACATCTACAGTCACACGGCAGCCGCATTCGATCCGTTCGACGCCGAACTCATGCGCCTTTACACCGTTGCCGCCGGTCAAGCGATCAGCAACGCCAGCCGCTGGCAGAGCTCCCGAGAAACTGTCAGCCAGCTTGAGAAAGCACTCCTCTCGCGTTCCGACATCGACATGGCCAAAGGCGCTCTAATAGCGCTGCACGGCTGCGAGCCGGGCGAGGCGTTCGCCAAACTGGTGGACGAATCCCAAAGGCGCAACATCAAAGTGCGCGACGTCGCCCTCGAAATGCTCGACCGAATGAAAGCGTCTCAGGGCAGTCTGTAGGGGTCGCACGGATTAGCCCCTGCAGGCGCGTTTCGTAGGTACGGGTTATCCGAGGGCGACGGGGTCAGCGTCCTCTGCGATCATCGCTAACCGCCACGTGCATTCGCGGTTTCGCGGTGCTACTCCGGTCAGCTGCACGCTGTCGGGCACCCAGCGCAACGGCGCCGACACGGCGACCTCAGTCATCGCGACGCGGCATCCGCCGGGAATGTCGCTGAGCTGCATCGTGATTCTCGCCTCGGCCGCTGGCCTGATCTTCGCCAGCAGCACGAGTTCCTCGCCGGTGATGCAGCTCTCGACGACGGTCTCATCGTTGATCACCGCTGGCCACGTCCCGATGGAGTGCAGGATGCGCGCACCGGGCGCAGGCCAGTTGGAACTGACCGCGCGGATTCGACTGTTCCCCACGACCCATCCTGAGTAGGCCCATCCGTCGGCCAAGACGTCCCACACTCGCTGCCGCGTGGCAGCGACATCCCGAGTCACGGTCATCCTCTTAGTCCTAACTTTCGAAGTTGTTGGGCCGTGGTCAAAAAGTCACCGGACTGAGCACGTGGATCAGGCTCGGGGCTCTGGCCGTTCGTCACGCCAGTGGGACTGGCTAGTCTGGGAGCACTTTGGTCGGGTTTGCGCGCGGCGGGCATGTGAAATCTCCTCGGGAGTCGACGGGCGTGCAGTCGGTTACACGCACGGTGGTGATCCCGTCGTCCTTCACTGCCTCGCGTACCGGATACCCCAATCCCGGAAATGCAAGCAGATGAATCCCGCGAACGAAATGCTGGCGTAGCTCAGCCGCCTCCGAGAAGGTCGCTGTCCTGTGCCAACCGCACACCCAACGGGGTCGCTCAAATACGTATAGACGCAACGATCTTGCGACTTGACGCGGTAACCGGCAGACCGGCGCCGCTGCTTGACGCCGAGGTTGCATCTCCGGTCACCTAACGGCGAACACGGACGCAACCCAGAAGCACCCACCGCTGCACGGGGTATGCCCAATCGATATAGGTACCAACCCGCTCCTGGGCGGACCCTTCCGGCTGTTGTCAGCATCGAAACGTCATCCTGCTTGGGGTGGCGGGCCGATCATTTTCTTTGGGGTCATCCGGACCCGCACAACACGGTGGCAAGGGATGAGTGACGACGCCAGGGAAACCACCGTCGGAGCGTCGCTGCGGGAGCTGCGCATAGCCGTGGACGGCCATGCCCATTCGTGTGGTGTAAGAGTCCGTTCGATCGCGTGACCTTCGGATGCCGTGTACGGGCTGCGTTGGCGGGGCGTGGTCGGCGCGGCGTGAGTTAGCTCCTTTCTGGCTTGAGAGCCGCGGTCTGAGGGAAGTCCGCGAAGCCGGCTAGCTTCTGAGTTCGACCACGAGTGGTGTCCGGTGTCGAACCAATACCGATGCAGTCCTTTGATTTTCGCCCGTGTCGGGAGTCCGCGAAGATGGAGGCTGGCCTCGGCATAATCGGTCGGATACACCTCTCGCAAAGCACCGAACGCGCTACATCTATTTCGGCGGGACCGATGATCTCATGGGCGACTCCGGCAAAGGATCCGCCCTTGATCCGCAGCCGCACATGCGGTTTCGCCCTGATATTCCATACCCAACTGCTGACCGCGCCGGGACGTGACCGCGACGTGCGGAGGTTCGGTTCCTCCGGCAATTCTTTGCCTGGGCTGTTCATAACATCCGACCTGATAGCCGCGCAGGCGCTGCGGCGACGCCAAGAGAGGGGTTACCCACGCAGGTATCGTCGGTGTCTTTAGACGTCGAACTCTTCGCCGCAGAAAAACGGTGGGACGGAAGCCGAGTATGCGTCGGGCACTTTGAACGGATCCGAGCCGCCGTGCGCACTCTCGGGGCCACACCAGCCGAGCCGATCTTCGTCTGCCCCTGCCACAGGCTTTGAACTATGGATGAGTCGGGTGGGCCTCGCGTGCGCGAATTCTCGTCGCGCGTATGTTGAACGGCTAGATTATGTCGCGGCAGCTGCCGCTGATAGTGCGGTGTCCATACTGGGGTAATGGCGTAGCCGGGAACCTAGTGCGGCGGCAGCGATGATTCGGCCCACTACGGGTCTGCGACTGACCAAGCACATCCTGATGCCGCGGCATCGGCAGCGGTCGGCCTCCTCGGCCAGTGCGGTAAATGCGCAGCCACCCATGAAGTCGAGGCCATCGGTGTCAATTACAAGGGGCCCGGGTGGGGTGGTCGCCGCGGCGGCTTCGCGCAGCCGCTGCTGCCAGGTGTGCTCGTTAGCGGCGTCGACTTTGCCGCCGGCGTGCACGGTCACGGTCGAGCCATTGCGCTCGGCGATGGTCCTTAAGAAGCTATGTTTGTTGTCCAGCGCTGAGACGAGATTGGCGCTCAACGCGGGGGAAGTGCAGAAGGTTCGACGGCAACGCTCATGGGTCACTCCGAGTCGTCTGGCGTGTAAACGCCCGATGGGGATGGCCGCCCTACGCGTTTGAAGACAGGCCGATGGGGGTTGCCTGCCCTACGGGTCTGAAGACGAGGCTCGCTGCCCTCCGGTTTAGAAGACAGACTAGTCTGTCTTGACAGAGACAGGGCGGTCTGTCTATGCGAGTAGAGTAAGACTTCAAATGGAAATCAGCGACGTCACTCAGATCGGGCCCACCTTGCTGACGGCGCGTGAGCGAATTTTGACTACCGCCTACCGGCTGTTCACCCGGCGGGGCATTCGCGCCGTGGGCAACGACGAGGTGATCGCGGTATCCGGGGTGGCCAAGGCGACTCTGTATCGGCACTTCCCGAGCAAGAACGACCTGGTCTTGGCGGTGCTGCAGCGTCGAGAAGAATTGTGGACTCTGGGGCTGGTGGAGCAGCAATCACGGCTGCGCGGTGAGACCCCCGAGGAACAACTGCTGGCGATCTTCGACGTGTTTCACGACTGGTTCCAAAAGCGTGAGGACTTCGACGGTTGCTCGTTCATCAACGTTTTGATCGAGCTAGGTGCCGCGCATCCGGCCGGGCAAGCCAGCATCCAGTATCTCGACAACATCCGCACGATCGTCCGTGAGCGCGCCGAAGCGGCCGGCCTGGTCGATGTCGACAACTTCGCCCACTCCTGGCACATCCTCATGAAGGGCTCCATCATCGCCGCCGCCGAGGGTGATCTTCAAGCTGCCCGCCGCGCCCAAGCGATGGGCCGCGCCCTCATCGAACGACACCGGCCGCCAGCCGGCGGCTGAGTCTCGCTTCTGGGCCGCCGAGCCTGGCTGAAGCCAAACCGACGGCCGAGGCGTCCTTAACTAGCAACCCTGGCTCCAGTCGGTCACTTTTGGTTTGTTTGGCGTAGTAGGCGCGAAGGTCTGCGTGATTCGGCTCGATGCGCGTCGGTTAAGTGACGAGGTGCGCCGCGTTGGGCTGCGCTCCACGAGCAAAGGTTAACCAGCCCTGCCTTCGAGGCTGCCCTGCGGTGGACGGTTGAAAGTGCTCGCCGGCCGTCAACGAGGCGCCGGTCAGCGTTGCGCCGGGTAGCATGACCGTTTGCAAGGAGTGGCAATGTCGGCACCGTCGGTGGAGCGACCCCGCGTCATTCGGCGCAAGCTCATTGTTCCGGATACTGCGGTGGGCGCGGTGCCGCGGGAGCGCCTTGATGCGCTGCTTTGCCAGCTCATTGACGCCCACCGGGTCGTGGCGGTCACGGCGACTGCCGGGTCGGGCAAGTCCGTGGCGGTGGCCCATGCCAGCCGCAAGTTCGACAGGCCGGTGGCCTGGCTAAGCGTCGACGCCACCGATGCCGCACCGGGGCGGCTGGTCACCTACTTGGAGGAGGCGCTCGCCCAGCAGCTGCCCTTGGTGCGGGGAATAGCCACCGGCGCGCTGACCGCCGGCATCCCGCATGCCGAGGCGGCGGGGCTGCTCGTCGAGGCGGCCGCCGACGCGCAGATCGTGTTTGTTCTTGATGATCTCGAGCGGCTGCACGGATCACAGCCGGCGTCGGAGGTCATCGGCTCGGTGGTGCGCTACGGCCCGCCGAGCATGCGGCTGATTCTGATCAGCCGCCGCCCACTGGGCGCCTCGGTGTTGTCTCCCGCACTGGGTGCCGAGCTGGCACGACTCGGCGACGCGGACCTGGGATTCACGGTGGAGGAGGCGCGCATCGCCCTGCAGGGGCTGGGCCGCTCGGGGGCCGACGCGCCGGCGGCGGTGGAGGCCACGGGGGGCTGGGTGATCGGAGTGGTGTTTGACGCGTGGCGCTCGGCCGAGCATGTCGCTGGCACCGGCGGCGGCTCAGATGGCTTTGGGAGCTACCTGGGCGCACACATCCTTGATCAGCTCGACGCCGCGGATCGTGAGTTCCTCATCACCACATCGGTGCTGCAGGAGGTCAGCGTGGCGTCGGCGGTGGCGTTGGGCATCGACGACGCCGCCGTGCGGCTCGCGTCCCTGCGGTCAGCACCCATCCCGGCGCAGTGGTCACCGGATCCGGTCACGTTGCGCTGCCATTCTCGGTTCCGGGAGTATCTGCGGCGCCTGCTCGATCAGCGCGGGAACGCAGCGGTGAGCGAGCTGCGCGCCGCCTACGGACGGCTGCTGGCGCGCAGGGGTTTTCACGAGGAGGCGGTTGAGGAGCTGCTGGGGGCAGGTGCGCTCACCGACGCGTACGCGTCGGCCACGCGGTCGATCCTCGGTGTCATTGGACGTATGGACTTCGCCGTCGCTGATCGCTGGATCGAGGCGTTATCGCCTGTTGTGCCGGTCGGTGACGTCGGGTTCGCCGAGGCCCAGCTGATGCTTGCGATAGCGCGCGACGATCAGCGCCGCGGCGCCCGCATCGCTGACGAGCTGACCGCAGCCGGGCTGCGCGAGCAGCTTGCGGCAACGTCCGAACGTGCCGCCGCGCTGATGGCCTGGTGCTACGTGCTCGCCGGGCGCATCGACCAGGTGCACGCCGTGCTCGAGGCGGCGCCCGCCGGTCCCGATGTGAACGTCGTACGTTATTCCCTGACCCTGCTGGAATCCGGCAGCGGTGCTCCCAGACCTGAGCCGACCGGCGGTCTGCTGGACGGCATCTTGTACGGGATCGACTATTTTCGTGGCCGGCTAGGCGAGCTGACCGACGATCCGCCGTCCCCGTGGTCAAGGGTGGCCATGGGCACGGGCAGGATGGGCGCGCTACGCGCCATCGGACGCACCGCAGAAGCGCTGCAGCAGTACGAAGGGGCAAGGCGTGGGGGCTTTTTCGGCGGCTTCGTGGACTCCATCGTCGGACCGGACGTGCTACTCGACGCTGAACGAGTCGATGAGGCTCGCGCCGCGCTGGCCCGCGGCGGCAAGTTCATCCAGGTGAATGGGTCGCCAATTCTGGCGGGGTTGCACCACATTGTCAGGGCGAAGTTGGCGCTGCGCGCCGACCGCGACTCGGCCAGCGCAACCGCGATCCTGGAGCGGATCAACTTCGATGCCGCCGGCTATCCACTGGTACGTGAGCTGGCCCAGACCTGGCGCGGGCTGGCGGCCCTCCTCGAGGATGACGAAGACTGCGCCGTGTCGTCGCTGCGCGCGGCGGTAACCAGCATGCAGGCCGGGCATCGCATCTTGGAGCTACCCACAGCGGCGGTGTATCTGGCCGAGGCCGAGTGGCGCGCCGGCAACCAGGACGCCGCCGATGACGCGGCCGACATCGCCCTAGACGCTGCACGCCAACACGGATCCAACCACGTTTTGCTGCAAGCACTGGCCGACTTCCCGGCGGTGGTGGCCCGCCGCATCGACGCCGAACCGCACGCCGACTCGGCGTGGCACGGCATCGGGCGCGCCTTGGCCGCCCAAGGCGTCGCGGTAGGCACCCGGATCCCCTCCGCAATCGAGCTGCTCGAGTTCGGCGCCACCACGATCATCCTCAACGGCACCGAGGTACGCCCGAGCCTGGCCAAATGCTATGAGCTGCTAGGGTTTCTGGCCGCCCGCAAGGGCGCGCCGGCCAACCGCGATGAACTGCTCAACGCCCTGTTCGACGCCCGCGCCGACGAGTCCACGCGTTCTTATCTGCGCAAGACGATCATCGGGGTACGCCGACTGCTGCCCCCCGATGCGCTGAGCGTCTCCGGCGACGACGGCCGCGTCGAGCTCAGCCCCGACATCGTGCTGGCCAGCGAATCGGTACGGGTCGAGCAGGAACTGGCCGCCGCGGCGCGCCTGCAAGGCAGCGAACTCATTGCCACCACCGAACATGCACTCGCACCGCTGCAACGCGGCGAATACTTTCCCGCGGTCCGTTCCGCCTGGGTAGACGACCGCCGACAGCAGCTTGACGAGCTGGCAACCACCGCTCGCGCCGCCGCGGCCGACGCCGCCTACACGACCGACCAATACCCCATCGCCCAACGGTTCGCTGAGACTGTTTTGGCGGCCGACCCGCTTCGGGAGGCGACCTGGCGCACCCTGATGCGCATCCGCAGCGCCGTCGGCGACTACGACGGCGTCATCACCACCTTCGCCCAATGCGAAAAGGCGCTAGGGGCCGCCGGGATCAGACCCGCACCCAGCACCCGCGCCCTGTTGAACCAATTGCGCCGCTGAGCACCCATATCGGCTCATTCACGCCCGCGCGTAGACACCAACCGCGCCAGCGCGTGACCGTCTGCGACTGACCCCCACCTGCTGCTATTCGCAGGCTGTGGCCACGTTCGGCTGGTCCTTGTGCCGGTCAATCGACGAAATGCAAAACGCGACGCTCAATTGGTGCAACTGCTTAATCCAACACGGCCTCGCGTCCGGACTTCCTGGTCAGGAGGTTTTCCGCGACAACGCCGGCGCCGGCCGGCGGAGCTGAGTCTGACGCGATATCGGCTCTTTCCCGCTCGGCTGGGCAGCATCTCCTACAAGCCGCGTGAAGGCGAGATCAGCAGTGACGGTGGCGCGGAGCCGCCGCAAACCGAAGGGACGACACACGATGGGATACCAAACCGTCAACCCGTTCGATAACAAGGTAGTGGCCACCTTTGATGACCTGACCGACGAGCAGGCCATGCAGCTTCTCGCGCAGGCGCAGAAGACGTTTGAGTCATGGAGCCAGAAATCGTTTGGCGAGCGCGCGGCGGTGTGCCGGCGTGCCGCCGCCATCCTTCGCGAACGCCTGGACGAGTTCGCCCGGCTGCTCACCCTGGAGATGGGCAAGCTCTACGCCGAGAGCCTGGGTGAGGTCGAGCTCAGCGCGCAGATTTTTGAGTACTACGCCGAGAACGCCGAGGCCTTCCTGGCGCCCGAAAGTCTTGAGACCGCGAGCTCCGATGACGATGCCGAGGTGGTCAGCGCCCCACTGGGAGTGATCCTGGGGATCCAGCCGTGGAACTTCCCCTACTACCAGCTGGCGCGGGTGGCCGCGCCCAATCTAATGGCCGGCAACGTGGTGATGGTCAAACACGCCTCCAACGTGCCCCAGGCCGCGGCCGCCTTCGAGCAGCTGTTGCTGGAAGCCGGTGGCCCACAAGGCGCCTACACCAACCTGTTCGCCACCAAGGATCAGCTCTCGCTGCTCATCGACGACCCGCGGGTGCGCGGAGTGTCGCTGACCGGCAGCGAGGGCGCCGGGGCCATCATCGCGGCGCGTGCGGGCAAGAACCTCAAGAAGTCCACCATGGAGCTGGGGGGTTCGGACGCGCTGATCGCGTTGGCCGACGCCGATGTCGACAAGACCGTGGCCTGGGCGCGGCACGGTCGGATATTCAACGGCGGCCAGTGCTGTGTGGCCTCCAAGCGGATCATCGTCGTCGACGAGATCGCCGACGAGTTCCTCGACCGATTCCAGGTCGCACTGTCCGAGCTCAAGGCCGGCGATCCGTTCGACCCGTCAACCACGCTGCCCCCGATGTCCACTCAGGGTGCCGCCGACGATCTGAACGAACAGATCAACGCCGCCGTCGAAGCCGGCGCGAAGGCGATCCCCTGCGGTGAGCCGGTGCCTACCACGGGTGCATTCGTGCAGCCCACGATTCTGACCGACATCGCTCCGGACAACCCGGCCTACTACCAGGAGTTCTTTGGGCCGGTGGCGCTGTTCTTCCGCGTCAACGATGAGGACGAAGCCGTCCGGCTGGCCAACGATTCGCGCTACGGGCTAGGCGGATCGGTGTTCACGGCTGACGCCGCGCACGGCGTCGAGGTGGCCAAGCGCATCGACACCGGCATGGTGTCCATCAACCACCCCACGCGGCTC
>Ga0210389_10004108_pt1 | contig 11340 bp, 8 predicted proteins | sample IncBWH28OmetaG_FD_160127 | JGI IMG/M metagenome (GOLD analysis project Ga0210389, IMG submission 160127) | Forest soil microbial communities from Barre Woods Harvard Forest LTER site, Petersham, Massachusetts, United States - Inc-BW-H-28-O ... | reverse complement strand
CCGCTGATGGCGCTAGTGCGCGTCATCGAGCGCCCTGAGGAGCCCGAGCTACTGTGAATCACAACCTGCGATCGCCGTGGCGCGCAAGGTAATCATGTAACCGGAGTGTGGCTCCGTGTCGCTTTCATGTAACAGAGCGAAAAGCTTGCGAGGTGCTTCGGCACATGATCTCACGCTCGCATACAGCCTTAGCCGCCGCTCCCCCGAACAGCCGGTGCCAGCGGGACTGCAAGGCAGCATCGGTGCTGGTCAGGCTGGGTGTGCATGGGTTATTGTGCAATCCCTAGCATATCCGCATTGCGGATGCAAACCGATATCGCCCGGCAGGGCTATACCCGGCCGCGGCGAAGCTAACATCCCCGACGCAGGCGTCATGTGACGCGCACGTCATTGTTTGCATTTGATTGTCAGTTGTGCCCAAATAGACAGGTGACTGGAGAAGGACTGGGGGGCGTGGGCGACGTGCCGCTTGCCGTCGGTGGCGAGCCGTCGCTCGCTGTCGCGAACGCGGCGCCGCTTGCCGTGGCGGGCGAGGTCTCGCTCGCCGTCGCGGCGAAGGCCTCCGCCGAGAACTTCCCGGTGGCGCTGCGCGTGCTGCCCAGTGGCCTGCGCCAGCACCTGGTGGCCTACTACGGGTTCGCCCGGCTGACCGACGACCTGGGCGACGAGCCACTGCCCGGAATCACCGGCGTCGCCAGCGCGCACGACGAGCAGACGATCCGGCTGCGACTCCTGGACGACCTCGAGGCGGACGTCGCCACGATCTACCAGCCGGGCGGGATGCCGGAACTGCCAGCGATCGCCGAGCTCGGCAAGACCGTCAAGGCCACCGGGATACCCCTCCAGCTCCTGGCCGACCTCATCCAGGCCAACCGCCAGGACCAGCTGGTCACCCGCTACGACACCTTCGCCGACCTGGTACGGTACTGCGAATTGTCGGCCAACCCGGTCGGCCGGGTAGTGCTCTACATTGTCGGAGCGCCCACCCCGGAGCGCCTGGAGCTGTCGGACAAGGTCTGCACCGCCTTGCAGCTCGTGGAGCACTGGCAAGACGTCGCCGAGGACCTGCGCAACGGCCGCGTCTACCTGCCGCAGGATGACCTGGAGAAGTACGGCGTGACCGAGGACGACCTAGCGCAGCCGACGGCCAGCGGATGCGTGCGGGACCTGCTGACCTTCGAGGTCAAGCGTGCAGCGGACCTGCTCGACGAGGGCGCGCTGCTGGTAGGCAGCCTGCACGGGTTCGCCCGGGTGGCGATCGCCGGCTACGTCGCAGGGGGCCGCGCGGCGCTGAAGGCGATCAGGGACGCGGGCTACGACGTGCTGAAGTCAACGCCCAGGCCGGGCAAGGCGGCGAGGCTGGCGGCGCTGGCCAGCTGTTACGTCAGGGGGAGGTGACCATGGACGCGGAAGAGGCCTACGCCGAGTGCGAGCGGATCACGTGGGAGCAGGCACGAAACTTCGCGTACGGCATCCGGCTGCTGCCGCCGCCCAAGCGGCGCGCGCTCGCCGCCGTCTACGCCTATGCCCGCCGGATCGATGACATCGGCGACGGTGACCTTCCGGCGGCGGCCAAGGCCGCTGCCCTTGAGGCCGAAAAGCCGCAGGTGGCGGCGCTTGCCGCGGGAGAGCTGGCGGGAAGCAGCGACGCCGTGCTCGTCGCGCTCACCGACGCCGGCCAGCGGTTCGGCGAGCTCCCGCTGATCGCGTTCGGCGAGCTGATCGACGGCTGCCTCGCCGACGTCAACCAGGCTCACTACGAGACCTGGGATGACCTTTACTACTACTGCCGCTGCGTCGCGGGCTCGATCGGCCGCCTGTCGCTCGGGGTCTACGGCGTGACGGAGCCGGAAAAGCAGGCCCTGATGGCCGACGACCTGGGCATCGCGCTGCAGATCACGAACATCTTGCGGGACGTCGTCGAGGACTTCCGCAACGGCCGGGTGTACCTCCCGGCCCGCGACCTCAAGCAGTTCGGCTGCGAGCTGCGGCCCGGCGACGAGGAACCGTTCGCCGATCCTGGCTGGCAGGCCCGGTTCGCCAGCCTCGTCGAGTTCGAGGCCAACCGCGCCCGGGAGTGGTACGGCTCCGGCCTGCGGCTGCTGGCCACCATCGACTGGCGCAGCGCCGCCTGCACCGGCGCGATGGCCGGCATCTACCGCCGCCTGCTGGAGAAGATCGCCGCCAACCCGCGCGCCGTGCTGGAGGGCCGCATGTCGCTGCCGGGCAAGGAGAAGGCCCTCGTCGCCGTCCGCGCCCTCAGCGGCCTGGACCGGCGAAGTGCAGTGGACAACAACGGTGCCGTGGACAGGCCCACCAGCCTGGACCGGCGGGCAGGTGCCGCATGAGGGCCGTCGTCATCGGCGGCGGGCTCGCCGGGATCACCGCCGCGCTCGCGCTCGCCGAGGCGGGCAACGAGGTCACCCTGCTGGAGGCCAAGCCGCGCCTGGGCGGCGCGACCATGTCCTTTGACCGCGACGGCCTGACCGTCGACACCGGCCAGCACATCTTCCTGCGCTGCTGCACCCACTACCAGGGCCTGCTGGACCGCCTGGGCGTGGCCGGCGATGCACCCCTGCAGCCGCGCTTCGACGTCACCATCCTCACCCCGGCCACCGACCCTAAGAAGCACCGCACCAGGATGCGCCGCACCGCGCTGCCGGCCCCGTTGCACCTGCTCCCCGCCATGAGCCGGTACTCGCTTATTTCTTATGCGGAACGACTCCGGATCTCCGCCGCAGCCCTCCCCATGCGGCGCGTCAGGCTGGACGACCCCGCGACCGACGAGGTCAGGTTCGGGGACTGGCTCGCCAGCCACGGCCAGAGCGAGCGCACACGGCGAGCGCTGTGGGACCTGTTCTCGGTCGCCTCGATCAACGTCCCGGGCGATGACGCGTCGCTGGCCCTCGCCGCCAAGGTGGTGCAGACCGGCCTGCTCGGCGACAAGGGGGCCGCCGACATCGGCGTGCCGGCTCGCCCGCTCGGCGAACTGCACGGCACGGCTGCCGCCAAGAGGCTGTCGGACCTCGGCGCGACGGTCCGGCTGCGCGCGTTGGCAGCCGCGATCGAGGCCAGCAACGGCAGCTTTACCGTGCGGCTCGGCCGCGACTCGGGCGACGACATCGCGGCCGACGCCGTCGTGCTGGCGGTGCCGCACCAGGCCGCCGCGAAGCTGATCCCGGCGGGCGCGCTGCCGCAGGAGACCGTCGCCGGCTGGGCCGGGCTTGGGGCCGCGCCGATCGTCAACGTACACGTCATCTACGACCGGACGGTGATGGACGTGCCGTTCGCGGCCGCCGTCGACTCCCCGGTGCAGTGGGTGTTCGACCGCACCGAGATCTCCGGTGCCAGCCGTCAGTTCGGGGCGAATGCGCAGTACCTGGCGATCTCGCTGTCGGCGGCCGATGAGTACGTGAACCGGTCGGTGGCGAGCCTGCGCGAGGAATTCGTGCCCGCCCTCGCGGCCCTGTTCCCCGCGGCCCGCGAGGCTACAGTGACAGAATTCTTCGTCACCCGGGAGCGGCACGCCACATTCCGTGGCGTGCCCGGGACGGCGAAGCTGCGGCCGAAGGCCGCGACCGCGATTCCGGGCCTCGTGATCGCCGGCTCGTGGACCGACACTGGCTGGCCGGACACGATGGAGGGGGCCGTCCGCAGCGGCCTGAACGCGGTCGTGGAACTGCGTGCCCGAACCGGCGTAACGAACGCCGACGGGACGAAGACTGTTGGAATGACCCCAGCAGTTACTGAAGTGACTGAAGTGGATAAATCAACTGTGAGCACCGCTGATTCAGCGAGGGGAGTGCGATCGTGACCGTTGTGATGCCCGCTGGCGTCGCAGTTGCGCGTGACCTGGTAGGACCGGCGAACGAAGCTGCCATCGCCCGGCTCAGCCCGACCGTGCGCCGGGTGGCCGCCTACCACTATGGCCTCGCCGACGCGGAAGGGAACCCGGTACGCGAGGGCAGTGGCAAGGCACTGCGGCCCGCGCTCGCCCTGCTGTCCGCCCGGGCCGCCGGGGCCGCGCCCGAGCGCGGCGTGACCCCTGCCGTCGCGGTCGAGTTGGTGCACAACTTCTCGCTGCTGCACGACGACATCATGGACGGCGACACCGAGCGGCGGCACCGGCCGACCGCGTGGACCGTCTTTGGCGTCGGCGCGGCGATCCTCGCCGGGGACGCGATGCTCGCGCTGGCGAACGACCTGCTGCTGGAGGAACTGGCCCCCGGCGGCCCATGGGGCGCACGGTGCCTGTCGACGGCGGTGCAGCGGCTGATCGCCGGCCAGGGTGAGGACATCGCGTTCGAGAGGCGCGACGACGTCACGCTCCAAGAGTGCGTCCAGATGGCCGGCGACAAGACCGCCGCGCTGATGGCCTGCGCCTGCACCATCGGCGCGGTGCACGTCGGGGCCTCGCCGGAGCTGGCGATGGGGCTGGCCGAGTTTGGCGGGCACGTCGGCCTTGCCTTCCAGCTGACCGACGACCTGCTCGGCATCTGGGGTGCCACCGAGGTCACCGGCAAGCCGGTTCGTGCCGACCTGCGCGCCCGCAAGAAGTCACTGCCGGTCGTCGCCGCCTTGACCAGCGGCGCTCCCGAGGCCGCCGAGCTCGCGGCCCTGCTCGCCGCGCCAGGCGAGTTGTCCGAGGATGACCTGGTGCTCGCCGCCGACCTGGTGGTCGCGTCCGGCGGCAAGCAGTGGGCCGAGCAGGAGGCCGAGGGCCGCCTGGCCGCGGCCGCCCGCTGCCTCGATGCCGCCGGCGTCCCGGCCGACGTGCACGCCGAGTTCATGGCCATCGCAGAGTTCATCACCGCGAGGCAGTGGTGACCGAAACGGTTACCCCGCCTGCGGCCGCAAGCGCCGCAGGCGGGGCCTCTGCGGGAGAGCAGAGCCTGCGGGAGCATGCCGCCGCGACCCTTCAGCGGGCGACCGGCCACCTGCTCGGGCTGCAGAACCCGGCCGGGTGGTGGCAGGGCGAACTGGAGACCAACGTCACCATGGACGCCGAGGACCTGCTGCTGCGGCACTTCCTCGGCATCCTCACCCCCGAGGTCGCCGCGGAGGCAGCCGTCTGGATCCGGCGCAACCAGCGCGAGGACGGCACCTGGGCCAACTTCTATGGCGGTCCCGGCGACCTGTCCACCACGGTCGAGGCGTACGTGGCGCTGCGACTGGCGGGGGACCAGCCGGGCGACCCGCACATGCGGAAGGCCGCCGAGTGGGTCACCGCCCGCGGCGGGGTCTCGGCCACCCGGGTGTTCACCCGGCTCTGGCTAGCCGTCGTCGGCCGGTGGTCCTGGGACGACGTGCCGGTGATCCCGCCGGAGGTCATCTACCTGCCGTCGTGGTTCCCGCTGAACATCTACGACTGGGGCTGCTGGGCCCGGCAGACTCTGGTCGCGCTCGCGATCGTCTCCGCGCACCGGCCGAGCCGCCCGCTGCCGTTCGACATCCAGGAACTGCATGCGGCCGTTCCCGGCAGGCCGCCGAAGGCGGATCAGAAGGACTTCTGGTCGGTCGCCTTCAACAACCTCGACAAGGCGCTGCACGCGATCGCGGGCCGCATCCCCAAGCGCGCCCGCCGCGCGGCGCTGCGCCGCTGCGCCGAGTGGGTCATCGCCCGTCAGGAGGCCGACGGCTGCTGGGGAGGCATCCAGCCGCCGTGGGTCTACTCGATCATGGGCCTGCACCTGCTCGGCTACGGGCTGGACCACCCGGTCATCAAGAAGGCGATCGAGGGCCTGGACCGGTTCACGATCCGGGATGAGAAGGGCCGCCGCCTGGAGGCCTGCCAGTCCCCGGTGTGGGACACCGTCCTGGTGATGACCGGCCTGGCCGACGCCGGGCTGCCGCCGGACCATCCGGCCCTGGTCAGCGCCGCGAACTGGGTCCTCGACGAGGAGATCTGGCAGAAGGGCGACTGGCAGGTCCGCCGCCCGGACACCCCGGCCGGCGGGTGGGCGTTCGAGTTCGACAACGACAACTACGCCGACACCGACGACACCGCCGAGGTCATCCTCGCGCTCCGTCGTGTTGAGCTGCCAGGACAGGCCAGCGCCGGCAACCGCGCGGCCATCGTGCGCGGGCTGCGCTGGCTTGAGGGCATGCAGTGCAAGGACGGCGGCTGGGGCGCGTTCGACGCCGACAACACCCGGGAACTGATCAACAAGCTGCCGTTCTGCGACTTCGGCGCGGTGATCGACCCGCCGTCGGCGGACGTGACCGCGCACATCGTCGAGGCCTTCGCGGCCGAGGGGCTGTCCGGGGAGACCGCCTGCCGGCGCGGCGTCATCTGGCTGCTGAAGAACCAGGAGCCAGACGGGTCGTGGTTCGGCCGGTGGGGCGCGAATTACATCTACGGCACCGGGGCCGTCGTCCCGGCGCTGATCGCCGCCGGCGTCAAGCCGGACAAGCCGCAGGTCCGCCGCGCGGTCGCCTGGCTGGAGGCCAAGCAGAACCCCGACGGCGGCTGGGGCGAGGACCTGCGCTCCTACGACGACCCGGCCGCGTGGTCCGGTCGCGGGGAGTCCACCGCGTCGCAGACCGCCTGGGCGCTGCTGGCCCTGCTCGCGGCGGGGGAGCAGGACTCGAAGGCCGTCGAGCGCGGCGTCCGCTGGCTGGCGGACACGCAAGAGCCCGATGGCAGCTGGGATGAGCCGCAGTTCACCGGGACCGGCTTCCCTGGCGACTTTTACCTGAACTACCACTTGTACCGGCTGGCGTTTCCCGTGTCCGCCCTCGGGCGGTTTGTGAGGGGTTCAAGTCATGACTGACATGCTCGCCGAGGAATCTTCGGAGACCGAGTCCGCCGCCACGAGCGGCGGGCTGCTCGTCCTAGCCCCCATGACGCTGGAGGCCAACGCGGTCAAGCGCGGGCTCACGCAGCCGACCAGCCGGGTGCGGCGCGCGGGCGTGGGCAGCACGCGGGCCGGGAAGGCGGCGCTGGCGAGTCAGCCGGAGTCGTTTTGGGCCATGGTCGTGATGGGGACGGCGGCAGGGCTGACCGATGAGGTCAGCCCGGGCGACCTCGTGGTGGCCACCGAGGTTACCGACGGGACGACCACGGTCAAGCTTCCCGGTGCGGTGATGCTGGCGGGCGAGCTGCGGCGAGCCGGGCTGCGGGCGCACGCCGGGAAGATGGTCACCGTGAGCCACCTCGTCCGGGCGGGTGAGCGGGCGGCGCTCGCCGCCTCGGGCGCCCTCGCTGCCGACATGGAGACGCTGGCGCTGCTGCGCGCGGCCGATGGGCGCCCGGCCGCCGTCATCCGCGCGGTCTCCGACGCGGGCATCGGGCCGGGGATGGTCACCGGCGGGCTGGCGGCGCTGAAGTCGCTGCGCGCGGCCGCCGCGGTCGCCGAGAAGTGGGCCGCTGCCTGTGCGAGCCGGTCGGTGCTGCTGGCGGGGCCACGGTCGTTCTGCGCCGGGGTGGAGCGGGCCATCGAGATCGTTGAGCGGGCGCTGGACCTTCGCGGCGCGCCGATCTACGTGCGCAAGGAGATCGTGCACAACAAGCGGGTCGTCTCGGACCTGCAGGAGCGCGGGGCGATCTTCGTGGACGAGCTCCACGAGGTGCCGGACGGCGCGACAGTCGTGTTCTCCGCGCACGGAGTGTCACCAGCTGTCCGGGATGAGGCGGGCTCTCGCGGGCTGTCGGTCATCGACGCCACGTGCCCGCTGGTGTCCAAGGTGCACGCGGAGGCACGCCGGTTCGCGCGCGAGGGGTACACGCTGGCGCTGATCGGGCATGCCGGGCACGAGGAGGTCGAGGGCACCCTCGGCGAGGCGCCCGAGTCGACGGTGCTCGTGCAGACGGCGGAGGACGTGGCCACGCTGGACGTGGCCGACGACTCGAAGGTCGCCTACCTCATGCAGACGACGCTGGCGATCGACGAGGCCGCCGACGTCGCGGCCGCGCTGCGCCAGAAGTTCCCGCGGATGCGGGCCCCCGGCAGCGACGACATCTGCTACGCGACCACCAACCGGCAAGCTGCCGTGCGGGCCGTCGCCGAAGAGGCTGACCTGGTGCTGGTCGCGGGATCGAAGAACTCCTCCAACTCGGTGCGCCTGGTCGAGCGGTCGGTGCGGGCCGGGACGCCCGCGCACCTGATCGACGGGGCCGAGGACATCGACCTGTCCTGGCTGACGGGGGTGTCCACGGTCGGCCTCACGGCCGGCGCGTCCGCCCCTCCGGCCGTGGTCAGCGAGATCATCGAGGCACTGTCGAGCCTGGGCACCGTGACGGTTGAGGAGCGGATCACCACCACCGAGTCCGTCCAGTTCGGCCTCCCCCGCGAGGTCCGCGAGACTCGCCGGTAGTTTCCGGCCACTCTTCGCCGCTACACAGAGCGATTTAAGGGACCGCTCAGGTTTCGCCAGCAACATGGGTAGCGGTGCGGGGGCCGCGCACGAGGGCTGATCACAGCCTGGCGTGGCCATCCCGCGCCGCCAATTCAATTAGCCGAGCCGCGCCTCCTGGCTGAGGAGGTCAGCTAGCACGTCGCCGTCCGCCTCGGGATGGCCGGCCTTGGCGAACCACGTCGCGACGTTGCGGGCGTCCCGGGCGAGGAAGCCGCGGCCGGCCGGGTTGGCGATGACGTCCACCACCTGCGGCAGGTCGATCAGCACCAGGCGGCCATCGTGGACGAGCAGGTTATACGGCGACAGGTCGCCGTGCGCCAGGCCATGCTGGGCCAGGGTGCACAACGCGTCAACCAGCTGGTCCCAGAGGCTGGCCAGCCCGGCCGCGTCCGGGCGGGTCTCCGCCAGCCGGGGCGCGCCGGTGCCGTCCGGGGCGCCGATGAACTCCAGCAGCAGTTCGGTGCCAAGGATCTGCACCGGGTAGGGGACGGGAAGGCCGGCCTCGTGAAGCCGGCACAGCGCGGTGAACTCGGCGTTCGCCCACTGTCCCGCGATGGCCTCCTTGCCGAACGCGCTCCGGCTCGTCACCGCGCGGTTGACCCGCGACTCGCGGACCCGGCGGCCCTCCAGGTAGCCGGCATCCCGGTGGAACAGCCGGTGGCCCGAGTCGCGGTACCGCTTGGCCGCGAGCAGGCACTCCCGGCCGGTCGCCGGGACGCCCCGGCGGATGAGGAAGACGTCGGCTTCCTTGCCGGTCTTCAGGATGCCGAGCTCGGTGTCCACCGCCGCGAGCTCGGTGACGAGCCAGTCCGGGTGCGGCTCCGGGCCGCGCTCCAGTGGTGTCGACTGGTCCCAGGTGGACCAGCGGTCGCCCGCGGGCAGGCCGTCGGTCGCGTCCGCGGCATCCGGCGGCCGCAGCCGTTCGCGGTTCCGGTCCCGCTTTAGGTAGGTAGCCGCGTCGTCGCCGAATCGCTGCTTGCTTTGCTTGCCGCGGTTAGCGCGGCGGGCCCGGCCATACGCCGGGTCGAAGTCTCCGTGGTCGGAGTATGCGCTGTCGCGCACCGGTGCTCCTTGAGTGGGCTGTGGTCAGGGCGGGCTGAATGAAGCCCCGGACGGGCGTAGACATCTGGCCTCTCCTTTCCACAGCCGGCTCACGAGCCGGCGATCTGCCGCGTGATGGCAGTACCGTGCACCAGAGCGCGCGCATGGCGCAACTGGTTTTTCCCGGTGGTCGTTACGCGGGCGCCCCCCCGCCGCCGGTGCTGCTGCTGCTGTCGCCGCTGCCGCTGCCGGCCCGCAGGTCGTGCAGGAGCTTCTTGGCCGTCTCCTCGGCCTTCCGCACCGGCTCGCGCTGCCGCAGGTCCCGCAGCGTCGCCTCGGCCTTCTGGCCGGTGTCGCTGGCGCGCAGGTCGTTGAACTTCTCGGCGGCCTTCTGCGCGGTGTCGCCCGACTTGAGGTCGTTGAACTTGCTGGCGGCCTTCTTGGCCTGGTCGCTCGACTTGAATTCGTTGAACTTGCTGGTGGCCCTCTTGGCCTGGTCGCTGTCCCGGAAGTCGTTCGCCGCGCCTCTTAGCCGGCTGAAGAACCTGCGGATCCTTGCCTCGATGTCGAACATGGCTACCTCCTCAGTGCCACGATCTCGTCATGCCACGATACGCCATGACCTAACGAGATATATCTTAAGCGATCTTCATGTTACTGTCCAGTAAGAACCGCGGGCCTCCGCCCGCCGTGGGCGGAATGTCATGATTGACCCCGTGTCAGCTACCCCGTCGTCCCCCCGGCACGCCTCCGTAGCGCCACATACCCACCCCGAACGGGGAACTCACGCAGCGCGACTTGCCCTGCTCCTCATCGGTAACTTCATGGTGGTCCTCGACTTCACGATCGTGAACGTCGCGCTGCCGTCGATCGAGCGGGACCTCGGGGCCGGCACCTCGGCGGTCCAGTGGGTGGTCACCGGCTACGGGATCGCCTTCAGCGGCCTGCTGATCCTCGCCGGCCGCGCCGGTGACCTGCTCGGCCGCCGCCGCATGTTCATCGTCGGCCTCGCCGTCTTCGCGCTCGCCTCGCTGGCCGCCGGCCTCGCCGGGAACTTGGCGTTGCTGGTGGCCGCCCGCGTCATCCAGGGCGCGGGCGCGGCGATCATCCCGCCCACCGCGCTCGCCCTCATCACCACGAGCGTCCCCGCCGGGCCGGCCCGGACCCGGGCCATCGGCCTGTACGGGGCGCTGTCGTCGGTCGGATTCGTCTCCGGCCAGGTCCTCGGCGGCGTCCTGGTCGAGTGGACCAGCTGGCGGGCGGTGTTCCTGGTCAACGTGCCGGTCGGCCTCCTGGCCGCGGTTGCCGCGGCCCGGCTTATCAGCCCCCCGCCGCCGAACGACTCCGGCTCCCCAGTCCCGCCCTCCCGCACATCGCCGGCCTCCGCCGGACCGCCCGCCGGCCATGGGCGCCGCAGGCCCGCCGCGCAGGGCCTCGGCGTCCGGCGCCTGGACGTCCGCGGGGCGGTGCTCGTCACCGGGGCCGTGGCGCTGGTGGTCTTCGGCGTCTCCCAGGGGAACGCGCTCGGCTGGACGGCGCCGCCGGTGCTTGGCGCGTTCGCCGCCTCGGTGGCGGCCGGCGCGGGCTTCGTGGCGGCCGAGGCGCGGCACCCGGCGCCGCTGGTCAGGCCCCGCCTCCTGGCGCGCCCCGGGCTGCGGGACGGGGCAACGCTGGCCTTCCTGCTCGGCGTCTGGAACGGCGGGGAGTTGCTGCTGCTGTCGCTGTACATGCAGCAGGCGCTGCACCTGTCGCCGCTGGAGACCGGGGCGGCCCTGGCCCCGCAGGGAATCGCGGGGTTCAGCATCGGCGTCTTCGGCCCCCGGCTGGCCCGGAAGCTGGGGGTGCACCGGCTCGCCATGATCGCCGGCGCCGTCGCGGGTACCGGCTTCCTCGTGCTCACCCGGATGCCGGCGGACGGGTACACCCCACTGCTCACCGTCG
>Ga0210389_10004107_pt1 | contig 11340 bp, 8 predicted proteins | sample IncBWH28OmetaG_FD_160127 | JGI IMG/M metagenome (GOLD analysis project Ga0210389, IMG submission 160127) | Forest soil microbial communities from Barre Woods Harvard Forest LTER site, Petersham, Massachusetts, United States - Inc-BW-H-28-O ... | reverse complement strand
TCCGATCTTTCCCGTGGCCTGCACGGGCGTGGCCGGCGGGCGGCCTTTGATCTTTAGCATCGTTCAGCTCCCAAGGACTCCCTCAATGCGGGGAATTCATTCCCTGCAGATTACCGACAACCAGGCAAAGCGATTTCGACGGAAACACGATACTATTCGGCTTTGGCTAGGACGGGGTCGGCTGCAGCGGAACACGACTTCCCAATTGCGCGCATAACCGCACGGGCAGCTGATTGACTTTGAATTCTGACGGGAGTAATGGCCCATGGCGAGCCCCCTGATCTGGTTGTCCGGCGCTGAACCCGGAATTCTGCGGAATTTCCCACACGATCGCCCCAAATACATCGGAACCGGGGGCGCCGTTCTGTTCACATCGTGCGTGGCCGCGACGTCCATGGCGTTCGCCGTTCACATGGCCCTGAAGGCCCCCGTGGCCGCCGCGATCCTGTGCGGGTTGGCGTGGGGAACCGGAATCATGAGCCTCGACCGCTGGCTAGTGTCCACGATGACCCGCCAGCAGGGGCTGCTGCTCGCCGTGCCACGGCTGCTGCTCGCCTTGCTCTTCTCTGTCGTCATCTCGACGCCGCTTACGCTGCAGATCTTCAACTCCGAGATCGCCCAGCAGATGTCGCTTGACCACGCGGCCGCCGCGGCCAGCTTCGCCACGTCGTCGAACGTTACGAAGTTGCAGTCGAAGGTGAACGCGGACCAGGCGACCGTCAACAACTACCAAGCGGTTATCAGTAACGGCGGGGCGACGGCGGCGACCAGCCCGGCCAAAGACCCCACCATGACTCAGCTCGAGTCAAAGCTGACCGCCGACCAGAACCAGGTCACCTACTACCGGAACGCGGCCCACTGCGAGCAGTACGGCGGCACCGGCTGCACCGGCGTGGTCGGCGGCAATGTCGTTCGCGGCACCGGCAGCGCCTACACCTTCGACGAGCAGGAGCTCACGACCTACACTCAGCGGGTCACGACGGACAACCAGAACATCGCCGCCGAGCAGCAGACGCTCGCCGCGAGCAACAAGACCGACGAGTCGAAGGCGGTTAGCAACGCGCAGAGCAACCTGACCCGAGCCCAGGCCCAACTGGCGGCCGACACGAACGCGCTGAACAACCTGAAGAGCGACTTCGACGTCAATAACGCCAACAACACCGGCATCCTCGCCCGCCTGAAGGCGCTCGACGAGCTCCGCCTGCACAACCTGAACATGCTGGTCTCCGAGTTCGTGCTCTTCCTCTTCTTCGCCGCCATTGAGCTGCTCCCGGTATTGGTCAAGCTGCTGCTCAACCGGGGTCCTGAGACGTCTTACGAGCGGGCGGTAGCGGACGCTGACGAGGTCAGCCTGATGCGCGAGGAACACGTGCAGCGGGCCGGCTACATGGAGGCCGTACGCGAGCAGGAGCAGCGGATCGCCGTGTCCCAGTCCGTCTACAACGACTTCATGCTTAACGTCAAGGACGAGCTGGCCAAGAGGAAGCTCGAGGCCTACAGAAACGTCGAGCTTGACAAGATCAGCCGCTGGGAGCGGCGAGGGCTGCAGCAGAACCTGCGGCTCGCCGGCCGCCGGGCGCAGTCGGCGCTGCCCGCGAGCCGGTCGTGGTGGCAGTGGCTGCCGGGGGCCGGGCCCCGGCGCTCTCCCGCTCCGATGGTCGTGTCCACCGGCCCGATGCGCAGGGCGATCGACACCGGTCCCCTGCAGAAGGTACCGGACGGGCACGCGCCGACCGTCACCGCGCGGTCGCCGTACGGCGACCGCCGGTAAGCGATCGTCCGCTATTCGCGGACCTTCCGCCTCAGCCAGGGGTTGCCAGGATCCAGGTCGAGCGCTGCCTCGTACGCCGACGCGGCGAGGTCGTATTCGCCGAAGGTGCGGTACGCGTCCCCGAGGTTTATGTACTCCTCGGGGCTGGCCGGGGAGCACCGCAGTAGGTCGTTGCAGGCGTCCTGGAGCTTCTCGCCTTCGAGGTGGGCGGCGTCACCGGCGCCGCCCATCTGGTAGATGGCGAGGTAGCGGTTGCGCAACGCGGCGACCAGGCCAGGGTTGAAGCCGAGGGCGCTGACGAACGCGCGCTCGGCCTCGCGCAGTCGGCCAGGACCGCACAGGGCCCGGCCGAAGTCGTTCCACACCGCGGCGTTCGCCCCGTCGAGCCTGAGGCTGGCCCGGTACGCCTCGACTGCCTCCACGTATTTCTTACGCTCCATGTGCCGGTCACCCTGGATGGCGTATTCGACGGCGCCAGTTTGGCGGCCCGGACGTCCTTCAGCCAAGCCGCCGCCAGGCGAAGCGGGCCGGTAGGCGGCATAGAACTCCCCGTCGAGGCCAGGGCGGATGGTCCGCCTGGTCCGCGACTCCTCGGTGGTACGGCGGCCGCGGACGTACCACTGCTCCCAGCCATTGTGCTCCGTCACCGTGAGGCGGCCCGCGCTGGTCGCGAGGGAGTCGAAGACGTGCGCGGCCGCGTCGTCGATCTGGTCTGCCGTCCGCGCCGGCCACCAGCTTGGCAGGTCGCGCGGGTACCGCTCCGTCCCGTGCACCGTGGCCGACAGCAGCTGGGCAAGCGGGGGCCGTTCTTCCGGGCGTGCCTCCATGCACCCGTGGACAAGCTCCTGAAGTTCACCGGGCACCGCCCGCAGGCCAGGACCCCACAGAGGACGGTGCCAGCTGTCGAGTTCCGGCTCGATGCCGGTCACGGCGACGACGAGAACCGCCCCGAGCGAGTACACGTCGCTCGCCGCGTCGACCGCATAGGCCAGGCTCTGCTCCGGCGACATGTACTGGGGAGTGCCGATCCTCACGCCGGGAAGCGTGATGGACGGGTCGCCCCACCCGGACCCGGCGAGCCCTGTGGCGATCCCGAAGTCGATCACCCGCGGGCCGTATGGGCTGAGCATGACGTTGGACGGCTTGAGGTCCCGGTGCACGATGTCGGATGCGTGAATCGCCGCCAACGCCTTGACGAGGCCGAACGCGAGCCACCAGCCCCCGCCAGCCGACATCGGCCGGGCCTGAAGCCGCTTGTTGTCGCTGTCCCGCGGCAGCACCAGGTCGGCGAGCGTGGTCCCGACGACAAACCTCGTCGCCAGCCACGGCTGGGGCGCTTCGCGGTCACAGTCCAGCAGCTCCGCGACGTAGCCGCCGCCGACCCGTCGCATCGCGTCCATCTCCCGCAAGAAGCGTTTCCTGAAGCTCTCGTCCGCCGCCAAGTAAGACTTGACGACCTTAACCGCGACGAGAAGCCCCGCCGGGGACTTGCCGAGGTACACGCTGCCCATGCCGCCTTCCCCCAGGCGGGCAATCAATTGATAATTGCCGATATTATGCGGGTCGCCCCGCCTAAGTGGCTCCATTTCGCCCCCAAGTCCACCGGTGCCGCCAAGCGGCTTAAGTCTGACAGATCGGATAGCCGGGGAGCGCTGTTTAGTAACACGGAAACGACAGCCGGAGAGTCACCCTTCACGGAACAGCGATTAATTACGTAATTCGCCATAATTTGGGGGAATCAATGACTCCGAATGTGGCCGGCGGAACCTGGAGGCCGGCGGCGTCGCCGGCGATCCCCGGGCGAGACGCAAGCAGAATGAGACTTTTGTCCGATACGGTGCCAGGCTCGCCGCCCAGCGGAATTAGCACCGGGGAACCGCCGAAGTTGACCGCGATTCGCAGCGGCCCACGGTGCACAACCAGCCACTGGTCGCCCTCGGAGTAATCGACGCGCACCTGGTCGAGGCGAGGGTCGGTCAACTCGGGACGGGCCCGGCGCAGCGAAAGCAGGGCGCGGTACCAGGCGAGCAGTGACCGGTACGGCTCGCGGTCGGGCTGCGCCCAGTCCAGCTTGGAGCGCAGGAACGTCTCCTTGTCCTGTGGGTCTGGCACCTCGGCGAACTCCCAGCCGTGCCTGGCGAACTCCGACCTGCGGCCGGTGCTTACCGCATCGGCGAACAGCGGGTCGGTGTGGTCGGTGAAGAACTGCCATGGCGTGTCCGCTCCCCATTCCTCGCCCATGAACAGCATCGGCGTGAACGGTGCGGTGAGGACCAGCCCGGCGGCGACCCGCAGCAGCCCGTCCCGGTGCGCGTGCGCGGCGAGCGTGGTCGGCAGCCGGTCACCGACGGCACGGTTGCCGACCTGGTCATGATCCTGGTCGAAGACGACGAACCGGTAGGCCGGGGTGCGGAGGGTGTCCACCGGGCGGCCGTGACCGCGACCGCGGAAGGATGACCACGTGCCGTCGTGGAAGTACGCCCCGGTGAGCGTCTTGGCCAGCGCGCCGATGGTGCCGAAGTCGGCGTAGTACCCCTGGCGCTCGCCGGTCACCAACGCGTGCACCGAGTGGTGGAAGTCGTCGTTCCATTGCGCGGACAGCCCGTACCCGCCGGCCTCGCGCGAAGTGATCAGCCGCGGGTTGTTCATGTCTGACTCGGCGACAAGCACCAGCGACCGGCCGGCAGCGGCGGCGAGCCCGTCCACCGCGACCGCGAGTTCCTCAAGTATGTGCACCGCGCGATGGTCCTGGAACGCGTGCACCGCGTCGAGGCGGAGCCCGTCGAAATGGTAATCCCGCAGCCACATTAGCGCATTGTCGACGATGAACGACCGCACCTCGTCCTACCCGGCCTGGTCGAGATTGACCGCCGGCCCCCACGGGGTCGTATAGACATCAGTAAAGTACGGCCCGAACGAGGCCAGCCTGTTCCCCGGGCCGACGTGGTTGTAGACGACGTCGAGGAAGACGGCGAGCCCGAGGCCATGGCAGGCGTCCACGAACCGCTTCAGCGCGTCGGGGCCGCCGTAGGGCTCGTGCACGGCCCACAGTCCGATCCCGTCGTATCCCCAGCCGTGCTCCCCGGGGAAGGCGGCAACCGGCATCAGCTCAACGACGGTGACGCCGAGCGCCGTCAAGTGGTCAAGGCGCCCGATGGCGGCGTCAAGCGTCCCTTCCTGGGTGAACGTGCCGACGTGGAGCTCGTAGATCACCGCGCCGCCGACGGGCACACCGCGCCAGCGGCCGTCGGTCCAGGCGAAGGCGCCGTGGTCGTAGGTTCGGCTGGCGCCATCTGGCCCGTATGGCTGGCGCGGCGAGCGGGGGTCGGCGAGGAGCGCGCCGCCGTCCAGGCGGAACGCGTAGTCGGTCCCGGCGGGAGCGTCCGCCTCCGCTGTCCACCATCCAGGCCGACCGGCCGCGGCGGACATCGGGACCGGCATGCCCGCCACCTCGGCGTCAACCCGGCCAGCGTGCGGCGCCCACACGTTGAATGCGGTCACTCGCCCTCCGGGACAAGCAGCGCGACGGGCAGCCGGCCCGTCAGTACGGTCATGGGAACGGCGGCGCCACGGTGGACGGCGCCGGTCAGCAAGTCGGCCCAGGCCCCGGCGGGCAATGGCAGGGCCGTGTCCTGCCAGCCGCCGCGGCGGCGCAGGCCGACGGGCAGGCGGGTGGCCACAGTGATCGCCTGCCCGCGCCGGAAGGCGACCGCGTGCCCGGCCGCGTGGCCGGCCGCCGCGAGCGGCTCGTACTCCCCGGCGAACCACTCAGGCCGGGCGCGCCGCAGTCGCAGCGCCCTGGAGGTGACGAGCAGCTTCGCCGTGCTGAACCAGTCAAGGTCGCCGGCGGCGTCACCGCGGAGGATCGCGTCCAGGTTGGCGTCAAGTGCGCTGAGGTCCAGGCAGATGCGCGTGAAGTCCACTTCCCGCCGGTTGTCCGGGTCGACCAGGGACAGCGCCGCCGTCTCGCATCCCTGGTAGACATCGGGCACCCCCGGCATGGTGAGCTGGACCAGCTTCCCGCCAAGCGAGTTGACGGCCGCATCGGCCGCGATCTCCGCGACAAAACTCGCGATGGACCCCGCGAGTTCCGGATCCTCGAGCGCGCGAGCGGCCAGGGCAAGCACCGCCGCCTCGTACTCCTGGTCCGGCTCGACCCACGAGGTCCGCCGCTTGGCCTCGCGGACGGCCTTCGTCAGGTAAGCAGCCAGCCGGTCGCCGCTGATCGGCCACGCCCCCACCACGGTCTGCCACATCAGGTACTCCGTGTCCGGGTCGACGGCGGTGCCCTCCTTGTGCCACTGCCTGACCTGCTTGCCCCACTCCTGCGGTATCTCGGCGAGCACGGCGAGCCTGGCCCTGACATCCTCCTGGCGCTTGGTGTCGTGCGTGGACAGTGTGGTCATGGTCGCGGGCCAGTCGGTCGCCAGGCGCCCCGCCACCGCGTGGAACTCATCTGGCGTGACGCCGAACCGGTCGGGGTCGCATCCGACCTCGTTCAGCGAGATCAGCCGGGACCACCGGTAGCACGCGGTGTCCTCTACGCCCTTGGCCTGCACCGGTCCCGTGGTCTGCTGGAACCGCACGGCGAACTCGCCCACCCGGCCGGCCGCGCCGCCTACCGGCCGGAGCTTGCCGAGCGCCGCGGCCCCGAGGTCGGCGGCCAGGCCGCGCAGCCGCTTTGGCAGCGCCCGCCGGGCGCCCTCCACCGCTCTCCAGATCTCGGCCTTGGCGGCCTGGGCAGGGAACTCTCCCGGGTGCACGTACGCGCGGTAGACGGGGAAAGCGGCAAGCACCTCGGTGAGCACCGTGCGCGCGTCGTCCTCGCTCACGTCCGGTGACAGGGACGTGAGCAGGCGGGTCAGCCGGGTCACCTCCGCGGCGAGCGACCCGTTGGCGATCTCCCGCTTCGCTAGCGCGGCGACATCCGCGAACCGCATAGCCGGGTAGTCGTCGTCAACGCCCCGGCACAGCCGTGCGTACTCGGCGCTGAGCGCGTCGCCACCCGCGGGGTCGAGGAACAGCCCGTCGACCACTCGCAGCGCGTCGTACCCGGTGGTTCCCGCGCAGGACCAGTCGGATGGCAGCGCCTCGTCCGCCGCGAGGATCTTCTCCACCGCGACCCAGGCGCCCCCGGTCGCCGAGGCGAGCCGGTCCAGGTAGCCGCGCGGGTCGGCGAGCCCGTCGGGATGGTCCACCCGCAGCCCGTCGACCAGGCCTTCCGCCACGAGGCCGACGATGACCTGGTGGGTAGCGTCGAACACGGCCGGATCTTCGACCCGGATCCCGATCAGGGTGGCGATGTCGAAGAACCGCCGCCAGTTGAGCTCGGTCGCCGCGTCCCGCCACGAGGTGAGCCGGTAGTGCTGTGACTCAAGCAGGCCGCGCATCGGGAGCCGCGCCGTCCCCGGCCACAGCGGCAGGACATGGTCGAAGTACCTGAGCACCGGCTCGCCGTCCGGCCCGCCGCTTGGCTGTACCCACAGGTCGGCAAGGCAGGACTCAAGCGAGCCCCCGAGGACAGGCAGCAGCATCCGGTTATCCTGCGTGGCCCAGTCGATGTCGAACCAGGTGGCGTAGGGCGAGTCCCGGCCGTCCCGCAGCACCGACCAGAGTTGCCTGTTCAGCGACATGTCGGCGGGCACCGCCATGTGGTTCGGCACGATGTCGAGGATGATGCCGAGGCCATGGGAGCGCATCCGCTTGGCGAGCGCGCGGAACCCGTCCTCACCCCCTAGCTCGCCGCGGATCCGCGCGTGGTTGGTGACGTCGTACCCGTGCATGGAGCCGGGGACTGCGTCGAGCACGGGCGACAGGTACACGTGAGTAACGCCCAGGTCCGCGAGGTACTCAGCCTGCGCGGCCGCCTGCTCGAACCCGAACTCCGGGGTCAGCTGCAGCCGGTACGTCGAACCCGGCGCCCCGGGTGCTCTGCCCGCCGCCACATTCCCCCCGTTGGTCGCGTTCTCCATTAAAAGGTTTCCCCGCAGGAGGACTTCCGAACGCGGGTACGGCTGACCAAAGGACCGCCAGTCACGCACTTGGCGGCCTGCCGCTCCGGCACACTACGACGACGTGTAGTCTCGGTGGGGTGCCCGGCCTTCCCGCGCGGGCTGGAAGGTGGTTTTATCCCAGGTGAGCGCGGTCAACGTGCGTCAGCCAGTCAGCCCACTCAGCGCTGCCGCCGAGAGCGAGCGGCGGCTGTCCAGCGTTCGCGCACACGTGGGCGCGTACGTGGCGCTGTGCAAGCCACGGATCGTCGAACTGCTGCTGATCACCGCGGTTCCCACGCTCTTCCTCGCCTACAAGGGGCTCCCCTCGCTGCTCGTCACCGTGGTGGTGGTCCTCGGCGGCGCACTCGCGGCGGGCAGCGCCAACGCGCTGAACTGCTACATCGACCGTGACATCGACGAGATCATGCGGCGGACGAGCAGCAGGCCGCTGGTCAAGAACACCGTCTCGCCGCGGTCGGCGCTGATCTTCGGGCTCGTCCTCGGCGTGGTCTCTGTGGTCCTGTTCGCTGCCACCACGAACCTGCTCGCGGCAGGCCTCACGCTCGCGGCCATCTTCTACTACGTGGTGATCTACACCATGCTGCTCAAGCGGCACACGTCGCAGTCGACGCTGTGGGGCGGCGCATGCGGCGCGGCCCCGGTGGTCATCGCCTGGGCGGCCGCCACCGGGTCGCTGTCCTGGCCCGCCTGGCTGCTCTTCGGCGTGGTGTTCTTCTGGCAGCCGCCGCACTTCTGGGCACTGGCCATCAAGTACCGCGATGATTACCGCAGGGCGGGCATCCCGATGCTTCCCGTGGTCGCCTCAGTGCGCCGGGTCCTGGTCGAGTCGGTCATCTACAGCTGGCTGATGGTGGCGGTCTCGCTCGCGGTCTGGCCGTGGGCGGGCCCGCTCTACGGAGCAGTCGCCATCGTGGCCGGCGCGGCGTTCCTTTACGAGGTGCACCGCCTGCTGCGCCTGTCGCGCGCCACGGGTGCCGACGGGACGTACGGCGACGGGCTTGTCACGATGCGCCTGTTCCACCTGTCGATCCTGTACCTGACGCTGGTGTTCGCTGGCGTGGCCGCGGGTGCCTTCATCCGCTAGGCAGGTGCTCCCGGTGACGGTCGCCTGGCACACAAAAAATGCCGAAACCGGATTGAACCGGCGAGACTCGTGGTGCGTATAGAACTATAGGGAAAGGCCCGCGGGCGACCAGATGACGCTCCCAACGTTCAACGTAACGCCCGCGGGCCTTGCCCTGCCCTGCCACAATCCCTACGCGATATAACGCCGGACAGGCGCGTATCGTTACACCAGTGATCCTGATTGTGGCCGGAGTGGCTGGCAGCGGCAAGACGACCGTGGGCGCGCTGCTCGCCGGACGCCTCCGCTGGCGGTTCGCCGACGCCGACACCTTCCACCCTGAAGCGAACGTCGCCAAGATGCACGCGGGCATCCCGCTGACCGACGCCGACCGCGAGCCGTGGCTGCACGCGATCACCGACTGGATGGATGAGCGGATCGCGGCGAACCAGTCCGCGGTGATCACGTGCTCCGCGCTCAAGCGGGCCTACCGGGACCGGCTGCTTACCGGGCGTCCCGCGGCGACGATGATCTTCCTCCAGGTGAGCAAGGAGGTGCTTGAGAAGCGGCTGATGTCGCGCCCCGGGCACTTCTTCCCTGAGAAGCTGCTCGACAGCCAGCTGGCCGCCCTTGAGCCTCCAGGGCCGGACGAGCGAGTGCAGAGCGTGATCGAAGAGGGCGACGCCGCCCAGACCGCGGCGAAGATCATCGCCACGCTCTGGCCGTACGGCGAGCCAAATCCCGAGGGCGCACCCGTTCCCGGCGTCCTGTGAGTGGTCTTAACCTGGGTGAATGAAGCTGACGCTCGACCTGCATGACATCTACAACCGGGGCACGGAGATCGAGAAGGCGCTGCAGCAGAAGTTCGATGAGGCCATCGCGAAGAAGGCACCGCTCCTCGAAATCATCCCGGGCAAGGGATCAGGCCAGCTGAAGAAGCACGTGTTGCGCTTCCTTGAGCAGAAGCGTTCAGCTGCGAAGAACATGCGGATAGAGAAGCCCTCCAAGAACTTCGGCACCATCAAGGTCCACTTCAACTGGAACGAGCCGGGCAGGCGCTAGGGCTTCGTCCGCTTCGTCCAATCAAGGACTGACCTGCGATGGGTTGGCTGTGCGCTCCTCGGTGGTTCATTGCCCTGCCCTGCCCGGCTCCGGCTATCGCGAGGAAGCCGGAGCCGGGCCGGGTGCGGGATGTCAGGCGCCGTTAACTGCTGCGCAGCGCCTTGACAAGCTGCTTCTTGTTCATGGTTGACCGGCCTTTGATGCCAACCTTCTTGGCCCTGGCCCGCAGCTCTGGGACCTTCCAGTTCGCGTAGGAGCTGGCCGCCCCGCCGCGCTGGCTGGCCTTCTTGCTGGGGGTCTTGACGTTGGCGTTCGCTACCCGCGCCGATTCCTTGGTCGACACGCCCAGGTTGCGTAGCCGCTTGTATAGGGCCCTGTCCTTGACGCTGGTCCCTGCATTCTTCGCTGCCATGTGACTTCCACCTCCATACGGCGCGTTTCGCCGAAGCGCTATCGGCTGCCCCACTAAGACGCAGCCAAACCCAGGCCGTCTCGCGGCGTGGCCTCAGCCGGTCCGAAGGATGGCCGGCGAGGTCGGCGACGATGCCCGCGTCTCTACTTCCGCTGGAAGTAAGAGGCCACTTATCCCTTGATCCGCGCGGCGATCCCGTCAAGCACGCACGACAGCCCGAACTCGAACCGCTCGTCCCTGGTCTCCGCCGCGTCCGGGTCGATGCCCGCGTCGAGGATCTTCACCAGGTGCGGATAGCGCCCGGCACTGTGCACCCGCCGGTCGAACTCCGCGAACATCTCGGTGACGTCGCCTTCCGCCATCCCGCACATCGTGTCCTCCGCGACGCGCTCCCAGCGAATCTCCTGGATCTCACGGAGCGCCGCACCTACCACGTACGTGCTGAGCGTCATCAGGGCCCACAGCGTCGTCTTGACGTCGAGGCCAAGGCCGTCGAGCGCCGCGATCAGCTGGTCGGCGTTGCGGGCGTCATTCGGCCCGGAAGGCGGCCCCCCGCCGATGTAGTCGATGGCCCACGGGTGGCGGTGCATCGCGGCCCTGGTGTTCCGCGCGTACACGGTCAGGTCGGCCCGCCAGTCACCGGAGGCGTCCGCGGCCTCGATCTCCGCCTGCACGGCCTCGAGCATGAGCTGGTGCAGCTCTTCCTTCGACTCGATGTGCCAGTACAGCGACATCACGCCCACCTGCAGTTCCTTGGCGATCCTGCGCATGCTCACCGCCTCGGTCCCCTCGGCGTCGGCGATGGTTACCGCAACGTCCACGATGTCCGGCCGGTCGAGTCGCCGCGCCCGAGCCGCCGGGCGCCCGCCGTGCTCCCTGCGCCTGCTGACCTGCGCGGCGAGCCGCCGCTCGCTGGCCCGCTCCTGCCTGGCCCGCGGGTCGTCACCGCCCGCAGCGTAAAACAGCCGTCCCGGCAGGAAGGGCCCCTCATCGTTTTGCTGGTCCTCGCCCATGAGCC
>Ga0210389_10004106_pt1 | contig 11341 bp, 12 predicted proteins | sample IncBWH28OmetaG_FD_160127 | JGI IMG/M metagenome (GOLD analysis project Ga0210389, IMG submission 160127) | Forest soil microbial communities from Barre Woods Harvard Forest LTER site, Petersham, Massachusetts, United States - Inc-BW-H-28-O ... | reverse complement strand
TTTCATCCATGAATGCGTGGGGAAGGATTGTGAGCCGTTCCATGGCACCGGGTGGAAGAGCGTGATCGCGGCGCCTGCTGAAATAATCATGAGGAGTGGCAGAATCTTCGCGATCGTAAATAGATTGCTGACGATAGCTCCTTGCCGCGTGCCGCGTACATTTACCAGGGCAAGCAGCCCCACCAGCAGAGTCAGGATCAGGAAGCGCGGCCATGGCTCTTTCACGCGCGGCCAAAATTCCGCGAGATAGACCACGAACAGATTTGCGTTGGCTGCGGGAGCGGCGGTCTGTGCCAGATAAAACGTCCAGCCCACCAGAATTCCCATCAGCCGGCCAAAAGCTGTGCGCGCGTAAAGGTAAGGCCCGCCCGCGTCGGAAAACTGCGATGCTACCTCGGCGAAGCAGGCCATGATGATGGCCATCGCCGCTCCCGCAATCAGCACGGCGACGGTACTGCGTGTGCCCAGATAGCCCGCAACCGTGGAAGGCAATCCGAAGATTCCGCTGCCAATCACCGAATTGATCGCCAGTGCAGCCAGACTCCAACGGCCGAGCGCACGGACTAATTCGGTTCGCGGGGTGGTCATTTGCGAACTGTTTGTATCACACAGACCTGTTCATGGGCTAAACTTCTTGTTCTGGAAAACCTCCGGAAGAGCCGCCGGGGCGGTCGCGAAGAAATCTGACGACGCGATCCGCCGGGGCAATCCAAACTCTAATTGGAAAGCATACGTAAGCCGTGCCTGGATCGATCTCGGATATCCGTCTGCTACTAAAAGTGAACTCGCTGCCGAAGGCTGCGAATGCCCGATGTGTGTTCATCACGGGAGGAACGGGCTACCTTGGCGGCAGCCTGATTCCGGTTCTCCTCGAACGAGGGCATCGGGTGCGGGCGCTGATTCGCTCAGGGTCAAAGAGCGTGCTGCCCCCCGGATGTGAAGTCGTGTCGGGGAATGCGCTCGATGCGAGCACCTACAAGCATCTGGTCCGGCCGGCCGACACGTTCGTGCATCTGGTCGGTGTGCCGCAACCGTCACCGTCGAAGGGAGCGGAATTTCGCAAGGTCGATCTGGTTTCTGGGCGGGAGGCAATCACCGCGGCTGCCGAGGCCGGCACGCCGCACTTTGTGTATTTGAGCGTTGCCCATCCCGCGCCCATGATGAAGGATTACATCGCGGTGCGGGTCGAGTGCGAGCACCTGATTCAGGAGCGGCAACTCAATGCCACCGTTCTCCGACCTTGGTATGTCCTCGGGCCGGAGCACCGTTGGCCCTACCTTTTGCTGCCTTTTTACAAGCTTGCAGAGTGGCTCCCGTTCACTCGTGAAGGCGCGCGGCGGCTGGGCCTGGTTACGTTGCGCCAGATGGTGCTGGCGCTGGCCGCGGCTGTGGAGAACCCCGCCCATGGGCTGCGCGTCGTTGGTGTGCCCGAAATACGCGCGGCGCAGTTGAACCTTTCAGCGGAAATAGCTCGTGCCTCCAAATCGCAGACTAAGTAAGTAACAGTTACGCCAGCCGTGCATAAACCAAGGCGAAGAGCCTGCCCAGAGCCGTGTTTGCACCATTGGTAACGTCAATTACCGAAGCTCATGCACACGGGGAATCTTTGCGCTTGCCCGTCGAGATGCGATCTTGAATATGCGATCTGCATAGAAGGACCACGCCAGACGGCGGGAAGGACCACCATGGAACGCGAGAACCAGGAAAGCATGGAAGAGATTCAACTGCGGATTTTGCGCGTCACTGACGATCTGCGCATCATCCAGAGCGAGCTCAACTGTGCGGCCATGCAGGCTCCCACGGATCCCGAGCTTTTGGAAGCGCTCTCTCAGCCGTCGCAAATGGAGTCGCTCAATGTTCTAAAATCCGTGGTCGACCAGATGCGGCATTTCCTGTGGTTCTACATGCAGGTGGTGACAAGCGATTCGGAGATGGGCGAGAAATTCCGCCAGACGCTGCGCGTCGAACCTCCAGTGCCGACGCCGGAAATCGACCAGCAATTTCAGAGCGCGACGGATGCCATCATGCTGCGCTATCTGGCCGACAGCCGAGGCCGCAAACCGAACTAGACCTTTGGCGCTCGCTCCGTAAAAAGCTGCGTTCTCTGTGCAGTAAAATCCTTATGGATGAATTCCACCACGTTACGCTTTGCTGAGACCGCCGACGTCGCGGCCATCGCTGCTCTGGTGAATGCCGCCTTCCGTCCAGAGCGGTTCTTCATCGACGCTGATCGAACGAATCCCGAAAAAGTGGCGGCGCTGCTTCATAAGGGCAAGTTCATTCTGTTTTTCGAGGGTGAATCTCTAGCTGGCTGTGTTTATGCCGAACCGCGTGGAGAGCGCGGTTACTTCGGATTGCTGGCGATCGATCCCACGCGCCAGCGGAGAGGGCTCGGCAGTCAGTTGATCGCTGCTGCGGAGGACCACTGTCGGAAGGCCGGTTGCCGGTTCATGGATTTAACGTTCGTTAACGTCAGGCAGGAACTGCCAGCCTATTACCGGCGCTTCGGCTACGCGGAGGCTGGTGTTTTACCGTTCCCGCCGGATCAGATTCCAAACCAACCCGTCCATCTCGTCCAGATGTCGAAGACGCTATAGAGTTTGTTTTCTGAAAGGTTCCTCCCGCTCGCAGCTGCAAAAAAAGAGGGCGCGCCGTGAGGCGCGCCCGAAAGCAAAGAAGAATTCCATCAGCAGCGAAACAAAACTCGCTTTTACCGCCCGAAGCCGGCTGACTGCATCGACTGTCGCGAAATGTCCGCAGTCGACGCAATGCCCTGCATACGAAGTTTGAATTCGTCGGCGTTCGATGCGTTCTCGAGAGCAGTGTCGTACGCGACCAGATCGGCCTGAAACAGATCCCAGAGCGACTGGTCGAAGGTCTGCATCCCGTACTGCGACGTGCCGGATGAAATCGCGTCACGGATGGAACGCGTTTTTTCCGGCACCAGGATGCACTCGCGAATGTAGGGAGTGGTGACCATTACTTCAACGGCTGGCACGCGGCCTTCTGCGTCCGAACGGCGCACCAGGCGTTGGCTCACGATTGCGCGTAAAACAGCGGCCAGTTGCAGCCGGATTTGCTTTTGTTCCGGCGGCGGGAAGATGGCAATGATGCGGTTGATGCTTTCCACCGCGTCGAGCGTGTGTAGCGTGGAGAAAACCATGTGGCCGGTTTCGGCCGCATGAAGAGCCGTGCCGATTGTTTCAAGATCTCGCATTTCGCCCACCAGGATGACGTCCGGATCCTGACGCAAACTAGCGCGTAGCGCGGCGGAGAACGACGGCGTATCGACCTCAATCTCGCGCTGGTTCACATAGCCTTTTTTGTCGCGATGCAGGAATTCGATAGGGTCTTCGATGGTGATGATGTGTTCGGCGCGCGTCGAGTTGATGCGATCGACCATGGCCGCCAGTGTGGTCGATTTGCCCGAGCCGGTGACTCCCGTTACGAGCACCAGGCCGCGCGGCATGTCGCAGATTTGTTCGACTACCTTGGGCAGAAACAGTTCGTCCAGGGCGCGAATCTTGGTGGGAATGACGCGGAGCACTAATCCCACATTGCCGCGCTGCTGAAATACGTTGACACGGAAGCGTCCGAGGCCGGCGACGCCGTAGGCCATATCGATTTCGCTGGTCTCTTTGAATTTTTGCTTCTGGCGCGCGGACATCATGCTGAACGCCATGTTCAGCATGTCTTCCGCCGAAACGCGCGGCTGATCGGTCAGAGGGAACAGTTCACCATCGATCCGAAGGTGGGGATAGTTACCGACCTTAAGGTGCAAGTCGGAAGCGCGGCGTTCCATGGCAGTGCGGAGCAGATCATCAATATTCATGTGGGCGAGAGTCCAGCTACTGAAACATGATGACTGCTACAAAGAGCGGCGACGAGATGACGGAAGTAACGGGACCTTTGGCGGAAGAAGCTTCGGGCTTCGAGCCAAATCGCAAGGCTTTGAGTCGAACTGGGCAAGTCCGCTCCCGGGTTCGCGCACAGGTCCTTGAAGACGGAACCTCTGACGTGTGCCTGTCGGTGGTCAGTGCCTGGGAGATTGCGATCAAGACGCGGCTTGGCAAATATAGACTGCCGGAATCTCCAGATCGTTATGTTCCCAGGAAGCTCTCCCAACAAGGCATCCGGGCGCTTCCAGTGACACTAGAGCACAGCCTCAAAGTATTTAGCCTTCCTCTGCATCACCACCATCCCTTCGATCATTTGCTCATTGCCCAGGCAATTGTTGAAGAGAGGGTGATCCTTACGTCAGATCGGATATTCGCGAAATATCCTGTCGAAATCCTCTGGGCCGGGAGATAAAGGAGCCGCCCTCGCGGGCGGCTTCTTCGATAGCAAACTTCGTCTTCAATAATCCACACCTTTTCGCGGGCCCAAGTCCTCCGGCGTCGCTCAAGCTGGGTCCACGCCACACAAACTTCTGCGACGCTGGTCGCCGGAGCGGGCCGCTGAAGCGGTTCGTCATAGCTGCCACCGTAAATTTGCGGAACTTTCGATCCCATGGGGCGCAGGTAGGTGGCCAGTTCCCCGCGATGGTGGATGCTGTGGTTGTTCATGAACTGGAGGTAGAAAGCGGCTGGCAGATTGAAAATCCCAAAGAATTCGATAGGAGTCGCAAGCTGTTCGGCGGACATGGCGCGAACGCGATCCGAAGCGCGCGTGATATTGCGGTCGTACCAATCGACAAGCTCTGCAACATTCTTCGGCTTGTCGGCGGGGGCTCCCATGTTGAACCTGAGGTCGGCGATGCCATCAAGGAATTGCACGTCGCTGTTGGCCATGTGCCAGGCGAGCTCCCAGGCGGTGCGACCGTTGGGATCATGACGGTAATTACCCTTGGCGTCGGGGATGGCGGCCAGGACGTTCTTTGTCTTGTCGACTTCCCGTTGCAGGCCATCCAGCATCATGGCGCGATAGGTAAGCAGAAACTCAGGGGTGGGAGCGTGCATTGAAATTCTCCTTGGCTGGGGATGAGTGTGAATGCGCCCGCGAGCGGCGGCGCTCAACCACTCTAGTAGAAGGACCTGGGAAGAGCAAGGATTGCTCTGCGGGCTCTTAACGGCTAAAACTAAACGGCCACCGGTTGTTTCGTTCCCACAGGCACCGGTGTCAGCCAGTTGTGGCGATCGGCCTTCTCGCCGCGAACCACGCCGTAGAACTCCTGCTGGATCGCCTTGGTGATGACGCCGATTGTCCCCGTGCCAACTGTGATCTTGTCGACGGAGCGGATAGGAGTGATTTCGGCGGCGGTACCGGTGAAGAAGACTTCATCGGCAATGTAGAGCGATTCCCGCGGAATGGGCTGTTCCACGATTTTGATGCCGAGATCGTGCGCCAGCAGCAGAACGGAATCCCGTGTGATCCCAGGCAGCACGGAACTGCCGAGCGGCGCGGTCTGCAGCACGTCATTGCGTACCACGAACAGATTCTCGCCCGAACCCTCGCTGACGAAGCCGTTTACGTCGAGCGCGACGCCTTCAGCGTACCCGTTGATGATGGCTTCCATCTTAATGAGCTGCGAGTTCATGTAATTGGCACCCGACTTCGCCATGGCGGGCAGGGTGTTCGGAGCGATCCGCGTCCACGAAGAGATGCAGACGTCGACGCCCTGGCTGGCATCCGCTCCCAGATACTTGCCCCACGGATAATTGCAGATGTAAACCTCGGTCGGCGAATTAAAGGGATTGACGCCCGCTTCGCCGTATCCGCGCAAAATCACAGGCCGGACGTAGCAGGGCCATACGCCATTTTTCCCGACCAGTTCGAGCATCCCGCTCATGATTTCATCGGCGGTAAACGGGACTTCAATGCGGTAGATGCGCGCAGAGTTGATGAGCCGCTCCATGTGTTCTTTGGCTCGGAAAATTGCCGGGCCGGTCGGGAGCGAGTAACAGCGAATGCCTTCAAAAACCGAAGAGCCGTAATGCACGACGTGAGACATCACGTGAATCGTGGCGTCGTCCCAGTTAATAAACTTCCCGTTGTGCCAGACTCTTTCGGTCTTCTGAATGGCCATGAAAACTCCTTTGATGTTTAGTGCTCTGACGTCTCTTTGACGTCTCAATGATGATGCGCGGAAGCGGCCGGGGGTTTCCGAATCTTTGCAAGTGCGCTGAAGTTCGTCATGAGGCTGGATGCCGAAGAACTGAGCAAATTGAAGTCTAAACCAAGATGGCGAAACAACGAAGCCGAAATGATGATAAGGGACAAGCTGCTTTCGAACTGGAGGGACGGGTGCCCCGCCCGTGTGGGCACAGCACAGAGGTGGGAAGAGATTCGTATCTTGAGCGTGGATTTTCCTTTAGTGCCGCCAGATGCTGGGCGACTTGTGTGCGTCAGCGGGTGCGCTCTCAGGCTGTCCGCTGTTATTGGTCTTCGCGGGTGCGGGAGTGCCAGTACTCCCCGCACCCGGTGTCGTGGCGCCGCCGTCCAGTGCGTCTGCTTTGGCGGCAATCTTCACTCCCACTTCATCGCCGCGGAAGTATTCCCCTTTGGCGGCGCGCATCTCGGGCATGGCAGTGTAAGGCTTTGTGTAATCATTATTGGCGTTCCAGAAAAGAAAGCCGACCCCGCCCTTCTGCTTCGCGGTCGCAACCTGAACTTCAACATATTTCGGCGAGTAAGTTTTTGTGCGCCAGGCAAAAGCCTGTAACCATGGACGAATCACCACGCCGCTGTCTTTTGTGATCAACTTAAAGCGGTCCATCGATTCGCCGATAAAGTGCTCGGGTGCGTCGCCGGGATGAGCAATGCCATCCATTCCGAAGAAGTGGGACGGATAGATCATGGGCGAGATCACGTCGCAATGCTTAGCCATCGCTACGATGTCCTGCCCGGTGTGGGCCAGATCGACGGGCCTCTGCCACGCCATCACGCCGAATACGTCGAGCGAGAGCAGCGCGCCAATGGGATGGATCTCGGCATAGGCCCGCTTGATAAAATCGGCGATCACCTGCGACCGCTGCCAGTCAGGCTTTTCAGTTTGAAAGTTGAAGCTGGCATCTTTCTGGTCACCCTCGGCAGGGAAGCGGACGTAATCGAACTGCACTTCATCAGCACCCGCCAGCGCGACAAATTTCGCCAGAGCGATGTCGTAGTCCTGAACCTTCTTATTGGACGGATCGGTCCACACGAGCTTCCCATTCTCGCGCCACGGTCCACCGGTGCGATGCGACTTCACGGCGAGTTCCGGATGGGTAGTTACCAGGTGCTCGTCGCGAAAGATGGCGACGCGCGCGATCGCATGCATGTTCTGCGAATGCAGAAAACGGATGAACTTGGGCAGATCGGAAATGTAGTGGCGTTGTCCCGTAGCCAGCGGATGATCGAAGGCGATATTGACGATGCCGTCGCTATCCTTAATATCGAAGACCACCGCGTTGCCTCCGACTTCACGCCAATGTCGGATAATGCGCGCGCCATGATCGCTACCCGCCATCACGCCCGTTAAATAAATCGCGCGCGCTTCGAAATCTCTTGCAACCGGGACAGACTTCTCTACAATGGGCGATTCAAGAATCCCGGGGATAACAAGTTGTTCTCCGGGCTTCAGAAACGTTCCTTGCCGGTTGTTATTGGCGGAGCGGATCGCTTCCGTCAATTCACTCGATGTCAGGTACTTGGTCTTCTTGAGGTATTTGCGCGCTACGGAGGGAATGCTGTCTCCGCGGAGCGCGGTGTACAGGTCGTAACCCGGAGGCACCACGATCGGCGCCGGGACTTGGGTATTTTTGCTGGAATCGGATTTGACGGATGCAGTCTGGACCGACGCTTTGCCCACCTGAAGCAGATGTGCGGCATGCGGGTTTTGCACAGCGCCCGCGCTCGAAGGCAGGAAGGCCAGACTCGTCAGAGCCAGGCCAGCCAAAGCTAGCCCGGACAAGAAAGCGTGAGACTTTGGGGAATAAGAATGCGGCGAAGCAAGCCGGGACAAATGTTTTCTCCGAGTGGGAAAGTGTATATCTGATTGTGTTTCATGGGTAATGGCACTCGCCAGTTACGAACGGGCCAGCGCGCTCGGCAGTAGAACAGGGACGTCCGATGGCATGGGTACAGGGAACTCCCGCCAACTGCAAGAAATTGCTCTTAGGGAATCAGTTCATCGAATCTCGGGTTTATCAGTAGTGAGGCTAGAGGCATCTAAAACGACCAGAAACAGAGGATTAACGGGCAGCTGTAGGTTGGCGAGCGGCGTGCACAAGAGAGTAGCGGGTGACGGATAGTAGAACTTCCCACCCCGGGTGACAAAAATGAGCAGCTTCCCAGAAAACTTGAATTTTCCGGAAAGGAAACAAGGACCTGAGCGAATGAGAACGAACCTGGCAACTGTGCTCGATCCAACGCGCCGCAGTAACGACGCTCGCGACTTTGAAGCCAACCTGAGCCGCAAAATCGTAGGCCAGGATCAGGCCATCGAAAAAGTCGCCCAAATTTATCAGATGTTCCTGGCTGGCATGAACGCCCCTGGACGTCCGGTGGGCAATTTGCTCTTCCTGGGACCGACTGGCTCGGGCAAAACTCGGGTCGTCGAAGCCGTTGCCGAGTCGCTCTTTGGCGACGCCAAAGCCTGCATCAAGATCGACTGCGCTGAGTTCCAGCACTCGCACGAAATCGCCAAGCTGATCGGCTCGCCTCCAGGCTACCTCGGCCACCGCGAGACGCATCCTCTTCTGACTCAGGAAGCGCTCAACCAGTGGCACACAGAGAAGCTGAAGCTCTCGATCCTGCTCTTCGACGAGATCGAGAAAGCTTCTGACTCGCTCTGGCAACTGCTGCTCGGCATCCTCGACAAGGCCACACTCACGCTCGGCGACAACCGCCGCGTGGATCTTTCGAGCTGCATCATTATCATGACCTCGAACCTGGGCGCGGCTGAAATGAACGGCCTGGTCGATGGCGGCTTGGGCTTTGCACCAAAAGCAGTGCAGGTCGACAACTCGCTCGACGAAAAGATCACCCGCTCGGCGGTTGATGCCGCGCGCCGCAAGTTTGCTCCTGAGTTCATGAACCGCATCGACAAGGTCGTCGTGTTCAAGACGCTGCGTTCGGAACACCTGAAACAGATTCTCGACATCGAACTTGGCATGGTGCAGCAGCGCGTACTGATGGCATCGGGCGCGCACCAGTTTGTTTTCAACTGCACGGCGCCGGTGAAAGAGTTCCTGCTCCGCGAAGGTACGGATCCAAAATACGGCGCGCGGCATCTGAAGCGTGCCATCGAGCGTCACTTGGTATTCCCGCTTGCGAACCTCGTCGCGACCGGACAGGTAAAGCTCGGAGATTTCGTGCGCGTTGATATGCTCGGCGACAGCAAACTCAGGTTTGTCAAAGAAGCTGAGGGTGCCATGGTTCCGGTGCTGCTCGAGCGTTATGGAGCGGCGGCAGCGGTTCCGGCCGCGGCAGCTGCGAGAGCGGCGCGTCCCATAATCGCGCGCAAAGAGTTTGGTGCGATCAACGAGAATAAGTAAGAGCTTCGTAACAGGGTATCGCTTTAGCGATACCGCAAACGCTCCAAGCCAATCGGGCCGGGCGCTGAATCAAGTTGCTGGTAGGTAAAGTAAGGGGACACCGCAGAGGTGCGGTGTCCCAGTTTTTTTGTGGCATGCGCAACGAATGCCACCCTCATTAGTCTTAAAGATTGGTGCTGCAATTCCGATGCGGCTCGCGGCGCGTGACTTCCGTTACCTGCCGACACTCCAAATCACAATCAAAACAGCCAGCTTTACTACAGAATGACTGGTAGAGGTTTTGTTTGTGTTAAGGCTTGATTATCTGTCCTGTGTGTTGACGATTGCATCTACGATATTGGTGGGACGCCGCTGCTGGGAAGGTTGGGCTGTGGCCACGGTCAACAGCATCATCATCTGCATTATTGGCATTCAAACCGCCCAACTGGGATTTGTTCCCGCCAATGTTTTCTGCATCGCGATGAGCGGTATCAATCTGCGTTCCTGGCGCAGAATGCGCACTTAACCTGCTGGAAACGTGGTCGAAATGCGCATCTGCCGGGTTCCCCGTGCACCCCTGTGTACTCTGTGGTTGCAAGCTCTTTTGAAGCCGGCGCCTTCTCAAGGAAGACTGGCAAGAACACCAAGCCCCCCGGCGGCCTTACGGAGTGGCTTGTCTTTGGTCCACAGGAGCGTGGGGGGACTAAGAAATGCAGAGGCAATCAGGTGAGCGTCAATCAGCCCAATGCCAAGGTTGTACAGACGACGAGTCTCAATCATCAGCCGTACTTCGCTCGTGTGCGCCACTCGCACCTGTGGCAAATGGTCCAGCAGGGCAAGGGTTCGGGTGCGGTCGCGGAGTGATCCGAGGGCAAGTTCCGCGATGATGAACGGATGGATCGCAACGTTCCCCTGATGGAGCGCTTCACTCAGTTCTTTGTTTCCCGATCGCAGGTAGTCGATCCAGATCGAGGTGTCGGCTAGAATCACTTCCGTCCGGCTCTGCGCCGCGGAATATTCTTCAGACCCGGCATCGTGCCTCCCAGGGACGCCAATCGGCGGGCGCTCTCCCGCTCGATGAGAGCTTTGAGGGCTTCGCGAACCAACGCCGTTTTCTCCGCGAGCCCGGTGAACTCCTGGGCTGTGTGTACGAGTTCGTCATCCAATGCGAGGGTCGTTCTCATTAGAACTCCAAGCATCGATTATAGCATCATATGATGCCATATTATGTGCCTGGCCGATGGCCTGATCCACTAACTTTCATTGCGATCCTAGGGTAGCCCAATCTGACGCCGACCGACAGCTGAAAGTCAGGGTCAAGACCCTGCCAGGAGAGCGAGGAAAAGAGGGCATGTCCTCATCAAAAGGTTCATCGAGTCCGATAAGACGAGAGAACGCAATAGGGATGATCGGCAATCCTTGTGCGTCGACGCATGCGCCTTGAGGCCACCGGATCCATCAGTACCTCGGTAACTATCCGTAATACGGCCTTTCGTGCGATTCTCTTTTCGCGATTAAGAAGCCCATCGACCGCGGCTAAAGAACTAACTCACTCTTTAGCCGCGGAACTCAAGCGAGGTTTATTCATGTTGCAGTCTCCGGAACATAAGTACGCACCAGCCGCTCCTCCCGCTACCAGCTACACGCCAGTCAAAGCCACCTCGCCCATGGATCAGGCCAACATCGGCCGCTCGCTGGTAATTAAGGGCGACATCACCGGCGCCGAATCGCTTTTCATCGATGGCCGCGTCGAAGGCACTATTAGTTTTCCTGAGAATCGAGTCACCATCGGCCGCAATGGCAACGTCGCGGCTAGCATTGTCGCCAAGGAAGTCGTCATCATGGGCAAGGTGCAGGGCAACGTCGAGTGCTCAGATCGCCTGGAT
>Ga0210389_10004105_pt1 | contig 11341 bp, 5 predicted proteins | sample IncBWH28OmetaG_FD_160127 | JGI IMG/M metagenome (GOLD analysis project Ga0210389, IMG submission 160127) | Forest soil microbial communities from Barre Woods Harvard Forest LTER site, Petersham, Massachusetts, United States - Inc-BW-H-28-O ... | reverse complement strand
CTGTCTGTGAAATCGATGTTCGGCCCGGGGGGGCGATTGAGATTCACATGCGCGGTCCGGACGGGAACGTTTACCCGATGAAAGGCGAATTCCGCGAAATTGTCGAGCCCGAGCGGCTGGTATTCACGAGTTCCGCGACCAACCGGAATGGCGAGCGCATGTTTGAAATGCTCAACACGGTGACGTTCGCCGAGCGAGGCGGCAAGACCGAGATGACACTTGACGTGCGCGCCCTCATGGTAACCGGCGATGCCGCTTATCCGTTGCAGGGAATGACCCAGGGGTGGACTGAGACGCTCGAACGGTTGGGTGCGGAAGTCGCGCACGCTGCTCTTTCAGCTTGAGCCCCCGTCCCGGGACCAGGCCCGCCTTCGGCGCTCCATGTCGCGTAAAAGCCCCGGAGGCGGGGCAAGTGGATGTAAACTTTCGCAAGTAATCTATCCAACGGTACGGAACAGCCTCTCCCACCCGTCTGGAGCCCCGATTTTGTGATAAAACCGGTAGAGTTCCTATGATGGATACCTGTCGGCAAAATGTTGAGAGGGCGGTCCAGGATTTATGAAGGGTGTTGTTCCGAAAGTTGCTCTTTTGGCTCTCATCGCCTCCCCGGCGATTTTAGCCCAAACTTCCGCCGGCGGCACCGACCCGCATCGCGCGATGCTGGCCACCTACTGCCAGACGTGTCACAATTCGAAGCTCAAGACAGGTGGCATCGCGTTCGACAGCATGAATCTCCAGAACGCGGCGGACGACGCCGCAGTCTGGGAAAAAGCCCTGCGTAAGCTTCGGGGGCACTTGATGCCTCCGCCGGGCGCCCCTCAGCCTCCTCAAAAAGACGTCGAATCGTTCGTCGCGTGGATGGAGAACACGCTTGACACCCATGCCGAGGGGCCGAAGGCGGGCCATGTGCCGATTCAGCGGCTCAACCGCACCGAGTACGCCGCTGAAGTCAAGGCCCTCGTGGGCGTCGACATCAAAACTGACGTCCTGCCGCAGGATATCCGGGTCGACGGTTTCGACAACATTGCGACAGTCCTGAGTGTGTCCCCCGCGTTTCTCAGCCAGTACATCACTGCAGCGCGGCAGGTGGCGAAGCTGGCGGTGGGCAGTCCGAATCCGCGAGTTTCGAACGTCAAGTATCCGATCGCCGCCAATACGAATCCGGACGTGCCCATGCCGCCCGGTCTCCGCGGCGCGGCGAAGTTCAGACATAATTTCGGAGCTGACGGCACGTACCGCATCAACATCGATGACCTTTCCGTGGGACTTTACACCGGTCAGATGGAAAACGAGACCACACTGGTCATCATGATCGATGGCAAGATTGTGCTTCGCCGATCGATCGGCGGTCCAGCGGATCTGGCTCAGGCGGAGCGCCGGGCCGCCGAAGGCCGCGCCGCGATCATGGAGCGCTTCTCGAAAATTCCGGTCGATGTGAAGGCGGGCGTGCATGACGTGGTTATTGGCTTTATCGATCGTTCTCACGTCGAGTCCGACGAGAATGTCGGCAACGGCGTCCGATTCGGTGGCTTCTCCGGTTGCGGATACGACCCCGGCGCCGGACGAATGGCGCTTCTCTGCGATGGTGTCGAAATCACGGGGCCGTTTAATCCAACGGGAATTTCGAAAACTCCGAGCCGAGCCATGATCTTCATCTGCGATCCGCAGAAGACGGGCGAACCAGCATGTGCGAAGCAGATCACGGAGAACCTGGCGCGCCGTGCATTCCGCCGGCCCGTGACTGCAGACGACATTTCGCACCTCATGCCGTTTTACGAAGCAGGCCGTGAAAACGGCGGGAGCTTCGATCAGGGAATCGAGGAGATGGTGGCGGCGGTGCTGGCGAGCCCGGATTTCCTGTATCGCTCGATTCGCGGGCCTCGCGCCACGCCGGCTGACGCCGGGTTTGCGCTCACCGATATCGAACTCGCTTCGCGTCTTTCCTTCTTCCTCTGGAATACCGGTCCCGACGATGAACTGTTGAATCTTGCGGCGGCGGGCAAGCTCAGCAAGCCGGGAGCGCTGGACCTACAGGTGAAGCGCATGCTGGCAGATCCCAGGGCGTCAAGCCTGGTTACGAGTTTTGCGATGAAGTGGCTGACGCTCGACGGTCTCGATTCGGTTCAGCCTGATCCGGCGATATTCCAGGGATTCAACGAGCAGCTTCGGCACGATTTTGTGTATGAGGCACAGGCTTTCATCAGCAGCATCCTTCTGGAGGATCGGAGCGTTGTCGATCTTCTGACTGCGGACCACACCTTCCTGAATGATCGCCTGGCACGCCACTATGGGATATCCGGCATCACCGGCTCGCAATTCCGCCGCGTCACGTTGGCCGAAAAAGAGCGCTGGGGCCTGCTGGGCAAGGCCGCGGTGCTGATGCGGACCTCTTATGGCGATCGCACTTCTCCGGTGCTGCGTGGGGCGTTTGTGCTCGACAAGATCGTCGGCACCCCGCCCAACCCGCCTCCGCCGGGAGTCAACCAGAATTTGAGCCAGACGGCAGGCGAGGCGCCGAAAACGGTTCGCGCGCGTCTGGAGTTGCACCGCGACAAGCCCACCTGCAGACAGTGTCATGGCGTTATCGATCCGACCGGTTTGGCGCTTGAGAATTTCGATGCGATCGGGCAGTGGCGCACAACTGATCGGCAAGCGAACAACGCGAAAATCGACGCCGGCACGGTGCTTCCGAGCGGCGTAGCGATCGATGGTCCGGCGCAACTCCGGGATCAACTGGTGGCTCATCCGGCCGAATTCGCGCAAGCCTTCACGGAGAGGCTGATGATGTATGCGGTCAACCGGCAGATCGAGTATTACGATATGCCGCAGATTCGCGCGATTGTGCATGGATCGGCCAAAGAGAATTACAGGTTGTCATCGATTGTGCGGGGGATCGTCGATTCCGACGCGTTCCGCAAGCAGGGTCCGGCGACCGATGCGAAGCAGAAGGGCGTTCAGCTGGCAGCGAAGTGAAGAAGTAAGGAGAGCACATGTTCATCACGAAGAAGCATATTTCCCGCAGAACGATGCTGAAGGCGGCCGGCGTGAGCCTTGGGTTGCCGTTCCTCGATGCCATGGTGCCTGCGTCGACGGCTCTGGCGCAGACGGCCGCTGTGCCGAAGCTGCGAACAGCCTTTTTCTATCTTCCGCATGGCGCGATCATGTACAACACTTCGCACGGTCCGGCGATGGACAAGTGGACGCCGAGCGGAGCGGGCGCCGATTTCAAGCTGAGCCCGATTCTCTCTTCGCTCGAGCCTTATAAGAAGTACGTTTTTTCGTTCGGCAATCTGGAAAACGCCGCGACCGCGGGTTCGGTGCATACGTTCAGTCCAGGCACTTGGTTGAGCGCGACGCGTCCGGATACCGGCGGGCCGCGCGCACACATGGCGACGACACTCGATCAGGTACTCTCGAAGGTCATCAGCCAGGACACCCCGCTGCCCTCGCTGGAACTCGCGTCTGAAACCACCAATCAAGTTGCCGCCGGCGGGGGTGGGCCCTATACGACCCTTTCTTTCCGTGACCCGGATTCGCCGCTTCCGATGGAGTACAACCCGCGCAAGGTCTTTCTGAACTTGTTCGGCGAAGGCGATACGCCACAGGAGCGTGCGTCGATCAGCCACTTCACGGGGAGCATTCTGGACCTGATGCTCGACCGGACGAAGAAACTACAGGGCGATTTGGGGCCGGGCGACCGTACCGCTCTCGACAGTTATCTCGAAAGCGTCCGCGAGATCGAGCGGCGCACGCAGATGGCGGCGTCGAAAAATCTTGGCTCGTTGAAGATCCCCGATGCGCCGGTCGGGGAACTGGATAGCTTTCCGGATCAGGTTAAGCTGATGTTCGACCTGCTCGCTCTGGCATTCCAAGCCGATCTCACGCGCGTGAGCACATTCATCATGGTCGCCGAAGGCACGAACCGGACTTACAACCATATCGGGGTTCCGGACGCCTTCCACCCCGTTTCGCACCACGCCAACGATCTGGAGCGGCTCAACAAGCTGGTCAAGATTCAGACCTGGCACATGGAACAGTTCGCTGCGTTTCTCAAGAAAATGGCGGAGACGCAGGATGGGCAGGGAAGTCTGCTGGACCATTCGATCTTCATGTATGGATCGAATATGAGCAACAGCGACATGCACAACAACTATCCGGAGCCGAATATCCTGGTTGGCGGTGGCAACGGCAAGATGCAACTCGGCGGCAAGCACATCGTGCTGCCGGAACGGACGCCGATCGCAAATCTCCACCTGACGATTCTGCAGAAGGTGGGCGTGGAACGGGACAAGTTTGGCGACAGCACCGGCGTTATCGCGGGGGTTTAGTTGTAGAGCAGGCGTTTTCGCCTGCGTTTTGGAGTCTTAGTGTATTACGTAAATCGCAGAGATGTTCTGAAGACCGCCGTGGCGAGTGCGTTTGGATTTTGTATCGCACCGCGCGCCGTCGATGCGCAACAACGCCTCAGTGACAGGCTTCAGGTGCTCGATGGCGGAGGGGCAAACGTGGTTGCTTTGAGCGGCGGCGATGGCGCTGTTCTGGTTGACAGCGGCGCACCAAAGTCCGGCGACAAGTTGATGCCGGCGCTGAGCGGCGCGAAGGTGCAAACGCTGTTCAACACCCATTACCACCTGGATCAAACCGGCAACAACGAAATATTTGCCGCGGCAGGGGCGAAGATCATCGCGCATGTGCGCACGCTTCAGTGGATGTCGACCGACTATTGGGTTCCGCTCGAAGACCGCTACGAAAAGGCTCGCCCGAAGGCGGCCCGGCCCACCGAAACGTTCCTGAGCACAGGTTCGCTGAAAGTGGGAGGCGAGCAGATTGATTATGGATATCTGGACTTGGCGCACACCAGCGGCGATATCTACGTTTTCTTCCGTAATGCGAATGTTCTTGCAGCCGGCGATGTCGTGTCGCCCTTGCGCGACCCAACGCTCGACTATTACACCGGCGCCTGGATCGGTGGGCGCGTAGACTCAATGGACGTGCTGCTGAAGCTCGCCAACGATCAGACGAAAATTGTTCCGGCATATGGCCCGATCATGACGAAGGCTCAATTGAAGGCGGAGCGAGACGTGATGGAAGAGGTTCGCGCGCGCCTTTTCAAAACCGTTCGTGAAGGCGACGGACCCAAGGAAATGCTGGAAGCCGGAGTTCTGAAGGACCTGCCGCGAACCTGGAAAGATCCCGAGAAATTTCTCTATGCCGCGGCCAAGGGGCTGTGGGCACATCATGACAAGCTGGACCCCAACGTCGTTTAGGAGACACCCGTGAAACGTCTCATTCCCGCATTCTGCTGCCTGATCGCCGCCGCGCCCATATTCGCGGAGGTGCAGAAACAACCCATTGCCGACCTGATCCAGACCGGCAATCGGAAAGAAGCGCTCGCGCGAATCAAGGCGGGCGGGGATGTCAATGAGGCGCAGCCTGATGGCACGCGACCGGTTCATTGGGCCGTTTATCAGGTCGATTACGAGGTTCTCGACGCGCTGCTCGCGAAAAAGGCGAAGGTAAACGTCAAGAATGAATTCGGATCGACGCCGATTGCGGAGGCGGCCAAGCTTGGCGATGCGCGCATGGTGAAGGCGCTGCTGGATGCCGGTGCGGAACCCGAGGGCGCGAATCAGGATGGCGAGACTGCCCTGATGCTGGCAATCAAGACAGGTGAACTACCGGCTGTCGAGCTGCTGATCAAAGCCGGCGCGAAAGTGAATACGATCGAGCAGTTTCACAAACAGACGCCGTTGATGTGGGCAGCTTCAGCGCCGAAAAACGCGCCTGCGATGGTGAAGTTGCTTCTGGCAAAGGACGCGGACGTGAAACCGCGGGCGCTGTACAGCGACTGGGACAGCCAGATTTCGTCAGAACCTCGCGCGCAGTATCGTCCCGTCGGCGGATTAACGGCAATGCTCTACGCGGTCCGCGACGGCTGCGATGAGTGCGTCGAGGAGTTGATTGCCGCGGGCGCCGATGTGAATCTCCCCACGCCCGAAGGCGTGACCGCGCTGATGCTCGCGATTGATAATGAGCACAATGACGTGGCTAAGTTGCTGCTGGATCACGGCGCGAATCCTAACCTGTGGGACTGGTGGGGACGCACGGCCCTCTACATTGCCGTCGATCGCAGGGCTAACGAGGTAACGCCGGTCCGTGGCGTTACTGGAGCCATTATTGGAGGTCGCGGTGGCCGTGGCCGCGGGGAGCCAGGCGCGGCAGCCTCGCCCGGTCCACGCGTTTCCACCATGGAGATCATCAAGGCTTTGCTGGCAGCGGGTGTGAACGTGGATCCGCAACTCAATATGCACCGGCCAAGCCGTGGCGGCAACAGCGGGCGATTCATCGAAGAGTTTCAGAATACGGGCTGTACTCCGTTGATGCGCGCCGCTATCGCCGGCGATACCGAAACGGCCCAGGTGTTACTGGATAAAGGAGCCAATCCAAATATCGTCGCTATGGGGCTCACGCCATTCCTTGTTGCGGCTGGCGTGGGAACCGGCGGACGCGGGACCGGACTTGCTGCATCGACCACGGCCGGGGGTGCGGGCAACGTGGCGCTGATGAATGCTCTTCTGCAACATGGCGCGGATATCAATATACAGGTCACGGGAACGAAGACCTACACCATGCGGATCTCTCGCGCGCCGTCTTCGAACGAAGGCATGACGGCGCTCCATGTTGCGGCTCAGGCGGGCCGGACGGAAGAAGTGAAGTACCTGCTCGACAAAGGCGCCAGGACCGATATCCAGGACATCAACGGCCATAAGCCGGTTGACGTGATTGGGAGCGCGGCCGTTGGCAGGGATGGTCAGCCGGCTGCCGGCGCAGCAGGCAACGGCGCCGCTGCTGCCGCCTCTACAACTTCGATAGCTCCGCCAGCGGGTGCCGGAACTCGCGGGGGCAATGGCCGGGCGAACGAAGCCAGTGCGGCAGAGATTCGCGCGCTTCTTCAGAACGCTGGGACGAAATAGCCTGGTCAGCACTCACTGACGCGCCCCCGGAGAATAGGGACGTGTAAGACTCCTGGGCTGAAGCCTGCCCAGTAAAAAGTTAAAAATCTTCGCGCGCGGCACGTTCCGTGCCAGAAACGGCACAGGCGAAACCGCCTGCTTTACATGTGTGGCCGCGCGTGTAAAGCAGGCCTTCGGCCTGCATCGTTTGCGGCGAAGCAGCGCTGTGCCACCGTCAGAATATGTATTTCAGCGCGAATTGAATAATTCGGGGGTTCACGCTGGTCGAGGTGATCTGGCCGAAACTGGCCGACGCTCTGTCAGGAAGCGAATAAATTGCTCCCTGGCCGAAGTTCGGATTGGTGAACTGCGGGTGATTGAACGCATTGAAGAATTCCGTACGGAATTGCAGCAGGTGGTTCTCGCGAATGCGCGTGTCTTTGAGGATCGAGATGTCCCAGTTGAATTGTCCCGGTCCCAGGATGATGCCTGAGCCGGAATCGCCATACCCTGTTCCGTCGCCAATCGCCGGCGCCGGACAGAAGGCGCTCGTGTTGAAATAACCCGGTCCGCCGCTGTTGCCGCCCAGGCGAGCCTCGATTCCTCCAGGGGTAGCAATGTTGGAATAGCTCATTCCTGGGCACATCTGCGCTCTGGCGAAACCGGCCTGGTTGGCGCTTCCAGCCGTCCCGTAGATGGTTCCAGCGCTGGAATCGGCGATGGTTATCGGAGTTCCGTTCTGGATGATTGTCACGCCGGACACGCTCCAGCCATTCAACACTCGGTTCAACACCCCTGTATGCGTTCCAAAGGGAAGAAGGTAATTGTAGTTCAGAGCGAAGCGTTGAGGCCGGCTGAACACGGCGGGCCCGTACTGCTGCGCCAGATTACTGGCATTATTGCTGTTGGCCACGCTGTCGTACAGGTCTGTAAGGTCTTTGCTCCACGTATAGGCGCCCTGCAGGATCAGCCCGTGCCAGGATTGTGTGCGCACGGTTACCTGGAGGCTGTTGTAGTTGGAACTGCCATCGAAGCCGGTTCCGCGTACACCCACCGGCTGATAACCGAGATAAGGCACACGGTAAGCGATGTTCTCTATCGTGTTGGTTGTCTGCCCGCGGATGGGATTTGAAGGGCTGGCCAGCATCGGCGTGTTGTTGTTGTGGTACTCGTCAAGCAGGTTGATGCCGCTCGATCCCACATAGCCCACTTCCAGCACCCAACGCCGCGCAAATTCATACTGGATGCCGAAGTTGTATTGGCGGACCATCGGGGTATGCAGGACTTCATCGAGGAACGGAACGTTCAGATTCGAGCTGGCGCCAGTTGCGGGATCGAACCAGCGCGAGGAGAAGGAGCCCAATACCGGCGTGGCCGGGAATGGATTCGCCAGGGTCTGCTTGTTGCCGAAGCCGAAATCGACGGTGGCTGAATAAGGATTGCCCTGCTCGACGGCATAGATGATCCGGTCTGCGCCGACGCGGTCGTAAAAGATCCCGGCGCCGGCGCGGATTACCAGCTTGCTGGTGGCTTCGTACGCCAGTCCAATGCGCGGACCGAAATTGCTCAGCGGAGCATGCAGCCTCTCGGGTGTGCTGCTGTTGTTGATCAGGACGCCATCGGGAGGTTGTCCGTAATGCGAAACGAAGTTGTTTGGAACGACCCACTGACTCACGCCGGGACCCGAGGTAGTTGGCCCCGTGGGCGGATTTGGAACTGCCTGAATGCGGCTCACCCAGGTTTGGGTCAGGTTGCCGTACTTATCGCTCAGCGCACCGTCGTACTCCCAGCGGACGCCGAGATTCAATGTCAATCGGGGTCCTACCTTAAAGTCATCCTGCACGTAAGCATTCATGCTGGGCGAACTGTAGCCGTGAATGATTCCTTCCGGAGCGCTGCGTGAACAGTAGAGACAGGAAAGCAAATTGCCCGCGCCGCCGACGAGCAAATCATTGAACGTCCCGGTCAGCAGCAGGCCGCGCACGCCGGACCATGTGATCGGCCAGCGCGTATCCTGGTATTCGTATCCCGCGCGGATTGTATGTTTGCCGTGAGACCACGAAATCTGATCGGAGATCTCGGTTTGATTGGTTGGACTGAAGGTTGGGCCGAAGACACCCAGCATCGTATAGCCGCCCGCGATGGAGATAATTCCCGGGGGCTTGGTCACGCCAGGGGTCATCGGCGTGATGCCCAGGACGGAGTTGTCGCTTCCCGGAGGAGCGGCCGCATTCGATGCGCTGAAATTGCGCTGGAAAGAGATGCGCCCTTCATTGACCAGGGTGCTGGTGACGAGCGAAGTCAGTTTCAGCACAGCGTCGGTATTGGAGAACCGCAGAAGGCTGGGCGCGCCGGGCAATTCGCCGCCGAGAGTCAGCGTCTGCGGGTCGTTGGTGAAGAAATAGCGGCCCGCCAGCGTATGTTTCGAGTTGATCAGGTAATCGAAGTTGGCCACCACCTGGTCTTCGTTGTAAATGGCCGGGTCGCTGAAACTGATGGTGCGATAGCCGGAGGTGCCCGAACCCGGAAAGTAGTAGCTGCCGTTGGGAAGCTTGAGGTTGAGGATCTTGAGCATCACCGGGCTGATGTTGGAACCGTCGCAAGCCACATTGGGTCCGCCGAACGTGCCAAAGTTCGCGTCGCCGGGATGGTTCGCGGGGCAGTTCGCGGCTCCAAGAGCCGCGGCGAAGCCGGGCGCGCTGCGATCGCCCGCGGGTATTGGCGGCATGTAAGCCGAAGTGAATCCGGAAGAGGACACACCGTTCTTCTGGCGCGTTCCTTCATAGCTGGTGAAGAAGAACAGCTTGTTCCTGATAACCGGGCCGCCGATTACGCCGCCGAATTGATTCTGATTCAAAACCTGCTTGAGTGAGGAACTCTGCGGGTTGTTGCGGTTGTAGAAGAAATCATTGGCATTGAAGATGGTGTCGCGGAGGAACTCGAAAGCAGAACCGTGAAACTGGTTGGTTCCGGATTTGGTCACAACATTGACGTTGGCGCCAGGATTCCTTCCATAGCTGGCATCGTATGTTGAAGTCTGGACCTTGAACTCCTGAATGGCGTCGGGGTTGGGAACGCCGATGCCCGTGTAAAGGCTGGAGTCGTTGGCGCTACCGGAATTGGCGAAGTTGTTGATGTTGACGCCATCCATCTGAAAGCTGTTCTGACCCGGATCGTTGCCATTCACGCTCATGTCCTGGGTGCCTTTGCCGAAGGCAGTCGCATTATTCGCGCCCGTGTTGGTACCGGCCGAGAGCGCCAGGATTTGCGTGTAATTGCGGCTGCTGAGGGGCAACGCAACGACGTCGTGTGTTCCTACGGTCGTGCCAAGCGTCGAATTCGCGGTCTGCAACGTTTCCGTCTCCGCGGTGACGGTGATCTGCTCCGTTTGTGCGCCGATTTCCAGTCTCTGGTCTAGAACGGGCGTCTCCGTCACGTTTACCGTGACAGTGGGAACCTCGGCGGTGCGGAAACCGGCGGCGCTGAACCGCACTCGATATGTCCCGGGCGGAATGAGCGAGAACTTATAGCCTCCATCCGCTCCCGTCGCCGACTCTCGCGCCTGATTGGTTTCATTGTTGGTGAGAACCACAGACGCCTTTGGGATTACGCCGCCTCCGGGATCCGTAACCGTTCCCGTCAAGGCGCCGGTTCCGGCGGACTGGGCCAGCAGCGACGGCGCCAAAGCGATCATGCACGATGCAGCGAACGCGATGCCTATAAGTGGACACGACAGCTTCCTGGATGTCATTTCTTGCCCCTTTCGTCAGCCCCCGCGAAGCACGCGGCCCCGTTTGCACCGCGCCTCGATGAGCGCAATCAGTGGCAGTCTATGGTAGAATCGCCGCGTCGGTTTTCCAAAAACGTTCCAATTTCGGGGGATAAATAAATGCCCGATGAGGTTGCCATAGGTCCTTTCCAGGTGGACCTTGTTCGTGGCCGGTTGTTGCGGGACGGGATTGAGCGGGAAATAAGGCCTCAGGCGTGGCGGGCGCTTAAGGTTCTGGTCCAAAGCCAGGGTGAGCTCGTGGAATACGATCACCTGATCCGCGAAGCCTGGGATGTTCACGTTTCAAAACATACGGTCGCGAGCACGATCAATGAGATCAAGCGCGTGCTGGAGGAGTACGGCAGTTGGATCATTTGCCGGCCGAAGGCGGGCTACCGCCTCGAACTACACCGATCGGATGATCTGATTCGACGGGGCTGGCATTATCGCAATCAGTACACTCGGCTGGGATTTGAGAACGCCCTTTGCTGCTTTCGTAAAGCGGCTGCGGACGACAGCTTCGATTTCCGGCCATTTGAAGCCACTGCGAATATTTATTTGTTGCTGGCGGGTTTTCTGATGCGCGCACCGGCGGAAATGTGCGATTCATTGCGCGAGG
>Ga0210389_10004104_pt1 | contig 11342 bp, 9 predicted proteins | sample IncBWH28OmetaG_FD_160127 | JGI IMG/M metagenome (GOLD analysis project Ga0210389, IMG submission 160127) | Forest soil microbial communities from Barre Woods Harvard Forest LTER site, Petersham, Massachusetts, United States - Inc-BW-H-28-O ... | reverse complement strand
TCGATCGTCCAACTGAACGATGGCCAAGCGTGGATCAGCGCCAGCGCCTTGCTTACTGCCGGATCGCGCAAACCGGCCAGCCAGCCGGTGTTTTGCGGCGGCAATGTCTCGATGTAGCGTCGCAGCACGTCAATGAACATCAGTTCGCTGAGCTTCGTCAGCACGCTTTCGCTGCCCGCGCGCTTGTCGGCCACCTCGGCGAGCGCGAAATGGATGAATTGGCCAAGCCAGCCGGTGTCGTTGCGACGCGGGTCGCCCGCCTTCAACATCGGCGGGAGCGCCTCGAGTAGTGGGTTGAAGGGACGGGCGTCGCACGCGAGATATCCGCATACGAGCCTGGCGGACGCGCTCCCGCCGTTCGCAAGGTTGACATGAAACGGAAGCCGGCCCGCGTCGGCAATATCGAAGAAATCGGCAGTTGGCGGCTCGGCTCGCATTCCGGCGTGGCTCGACATGATAAGCGGGTCGGCGTTGGTGAAAACCACCACTTCGCCCGCTTCGAGCGGGATCGCTTCTCCGCCAATGAGGCTGGCGTAGCAGCGGCCGGACGTCACAACGTGATAGGCAATGAGATGATCGGCTCCCGGCAGCACCCTGGGCAGGATCAAATCGCGCGCCGGCGAGTGCACCGGCCAGGGCTCTTGCGCGACGACATCAAAATAGGCGGCGCCGGTGAGCCTCACCGTCTTGAGGACATCGGATAAAGCGTCTTCGGCCATTCTCGTGCTTGCCCGGGGTAATCGGCTGAATTGGGTCGTTGCAATTCTGTCTCCGGCGGCCGCGCCCGGTTCGACCATGTGCGACCGCACGTCGCGTATCGGGACGCCCGATCAAGTGATCGGGACGTTCGATCAAGGCAGGCACCCGGCTTCGGCCCCCGCGCCCAATCAACGACGAAATCGCCGCGAAGCGAAAACCGGAAGCGCGATCAAGAAATGCGAACGCACGATCATTCCGTTCAGCACAAGGACGGGCGAGAAGAGCGCATGAACGCGTCGCCGACGTGAAGAAGGAGATTTGAACAATGATTGCGCATCGAGGTAATTGCTTTTGCGGCGCCGTCGAGCTTCAGGTGCAGGGCACCCCGGAAGCGATCGGCTATTGTCACTGCTCGTCCTGCCGCTCCTGGTCCGCGGCCCCCGTGAACGCATTCACACCGTGGAAGCCGCAAAATGTCCGCGTCACCAAGGGAGCGGAGTTCATCGGCAGGTTTGCGAAGACCGAGGCAAGCCAGCGTCAATATTGCAAGCGGTGCGGCGGGCATCTGATGACGGATCATCCCCAGCTCGGCCTGGTCGACGTCTATGCCGCAACGATACCGACCCTGAGCTTCACACCCGCCGTGCACGTCAACTATGCAGAGACCGTGTTACCGATGAAGGACGGGCTACCGAAATTGCGGGACTTCCCTGCGGAAATGGGAGGGTCCGGCGATGTCGTTCCTGAGTAACGCCGTCACGAAGCGGCGGCTTGCCCTGTTCTGCGTCAGGCTCGTCGTCCAATACGTCATGGCGTGCTCGATTCAGCCGGTCGGCACCGACGAGATCGAGATGAAAGGCATTCGCGTTGCGGACGCGACAAGCACCCGGTCGATCGCTCGCAATGATGGACCGGCCGGATCGCACATTGCAGAATGGGCAACGGCGCGTTAGCGCCGTGCCCACCCTGCCCTCATCCCGCAGCCTTCGCCGGCTTCCGCTCCACCGGGTGGATGTCGATCGCGCGCAACCGACCCAGCCGCAGCACATCCATCGCAAGCGCCCTCTCGATCCGGTCGCGGTCCAGCACGCGGATCAAATCATCGACGCCGTTGATGTCGACGCCGTCGAGCCGGACCATGACGTCGCCCGGCAACAGGCCGGCCTTTGCCGCGGGACTGTCGGGCTCGATGTTCATCAGGAGTGCGCCCATCTTGTTCTCGACACCGGCGATCACCGCATGGCGCCGCGGCACCGGCGCGGTCTGGCCGGAGACGCCGATATAGGCACGGCGGACATAGCCGTGGCGGATGATCTCCGACAGCACGAACTGCGCGGTGTTGCTCGCGACCGCAAAGCAGATGCCCTGCGCGCCGTTGATGATCGCGGTATTGATGCCGATCACCTCGGCGTTCGAGGCCACCAGCGCGCCGCCGGAATTGCCGGGGTTGAGCGCGGCATCGGTCTGGATCACGTCCTCGATGGTCCGGCCCGAAACCGAGCGGATCGATCGTCCCAGTGCCGACACCACGCCGGCGGTGACCGTCGATTCGAATCCGAGCGGATTGCCGATCGCGACCACGAGCTGGCCACGGCGCAGCCGCTTGGAATTGCCGAGCGCCGCATAGCGCAGCTCGCGCGCGCCGTCGGCGCGCAGCAGCGCCAGATCCGTGTCGGGATCGACGCCGAGCACATGTGCCTCGGTGTCAAAGCCCTCGGTGTCGCGCAGCCTGATCTCCTTGGCCGAACCGACCACATGGCTGTTGGTCAGGACGAGCCCATCGGGCGAAATGACAATGCCCGAGCCGAGCCCGCCGCGCTCGCGCGCACTGCGGACCTTCGGCCCGGTCTCAACGCGCACGACTGCAGGACCGACGCGCTCGGTCACATCGATCACGGCGTTGGAATAGGCGTCCAGCAGCGATTGGTCGTTGATGGGGGCTTCATTCGCGGCCGACAGGCCGTCGGCGGCGGCGTCAGAGGTAAAATCCAACATGGCTAACTTCCTTTGGCCTTGTCAGATGGTTACGCGGCGGGGGCGGCGCAAGGGCGCGGCAGGACCGCTCTATCCCCTCATCCTGAGGAGCGGCGTTAGCCGCGTCTCGAAGGATGAAAGCCACAGCCGGGGCCTCATGGTTCTCCCGGCGATGCGAAGCATCGTCCGGAGAAGGCGCGTTCGCGCCTCCTCACCATGAGGGTTTGACAGAGCGCTAATCTCCCGCGCCGGTCACCCGGGCCCGCTCGGCCTTCACCGTCTCCGCCGACACCGGTGCGGCCGCGTTGCCCCAGCTGTTGCGCACATAGGTCACGACCGCGGCGATCTGCTCATCACCGAGGCGCCAGCCGAGCGAGGGCATGGACGGCGCAGTCGGCGTGGTGTCGGTGGAGGCCGCACGACCGCCCGCGATGATGATGCGGATCAGGCTCGCCGGATCGTCCTGGGTCGCGACCACATTGCCGGCGAGTGTCGGAAACAGATGCTCGACACCGTCACCGCTGCGCATATGGCAGGCCGAGCAGGTATCGACGAACACCGCCTCGCCCATCTGCATGCGTGGATCGGACGCCGCCAGCGGCGCTGGCGCGGGCGATCCCGCCGCACCCCGCTCTTTCAGATAGACCGCCATCGCCTTGAGGTCGGCCTCCGCCATCTTCGAGGTTGAGTTCTCGATCACATCCTTCATCGGTCCGCTGGCGAGGCTGAAGCGGGTCTGCCCCGTCTTCAGATATTGCACAATGTCGGCGACCGTCCATTTGCCGAGGCCGGCCTGCATGTCGTTGGTGATGTTGGGCGCGGTCCAGTTGTCGATCTGGTTGCCTTGCAGATATTTGTCGTTCTGGCTCGCGCCGAACGAATTGAACGGCGTGTGGCAAGCGCCACAATGGCCGAGGCCTTCGACCAGGTAGGCGCCGCGGTTGAACTCGTCCGAGCGTTTCGGGTCGGGTTTGAACTCGCCCGGCGTGAAGAACAGCCCATTCCAGCCCGCCATCGACAGGCGGATGTTGAACGGGAACGGCAGCGTGTTGCGGTTGACGCGGTTTTCGACCGGCGGCAGCGTCTGCAAATAGGCGTAGATCGCGTCGAGATCGCCGCGCGTCACCCTGGCGTAATAGGGATAGGGAAACGCGGGATAGAGATAGGTGCCGGCCGGCCGCCGGCCCTCATGCATCGCGCGCGCGAAATCGTCCTTCGACCAGCTTCCGATGCCGGTCAGATTATCAGGCGTGATGTTCGGCGTCATGATCGCGCCGAACGGCGTTTGCAGCGCGAGCCCGCCGGCAAAGGGCTGCCCGCCGCTTGCGGTATGGCAGGCGATGCAATCGCCGGCGGTCGCCAGCGCCTTGCCGCGCTCGATAGCGACATAGTTGTCGGGATCGGCGGCGGCGCGACCTAACGCGAGCAGCGGCAACAGCACGAGAAGATGGCGCAGCCGCATGACGCTCTCCATCCTCATGGCTGCACCAGCGGGCCGGACGACTTCAGATAATTGAAGATTCCATCCAGCGCCAAATAGGTCAGCGCACCGACCGTGCCGGTTGGATTGTAGCCGGCGTTCTGCGGAAACGCGGAGGCGCCCATCACGAACACATTGGGCACGTCCCAGGACTGCAAATATCGATTCAGCACGCTGGTCTTAGGATCGGAGCCCATCACGGCGCCGCCGGTGTTGTGCGTGGTCTGGTATGGCACCACGTTCCAGGGCACGCCGAGGCGATTGATCTGCGTCGACTTGGCACCCATGGCTTTCGCAATCTCGTCGCAGCGATCGGCCATCCAGTTCGCCATCTTCTGCTCGTTCGGCTGATAGTCGAAGGTCATCCGCATCAGGGGACGGCCGAGCGCATCCTTGTAGGTCGGATCGAGGTCGAGATAGTTGTTGCGATAGCTCATCACGCTGCCTTGCGCGCCGACGCTGGCGACGCGCTGATAGGTATCGTGCACCGCTTTCTTCCAGGCACTGCCCCAGTTCGGCGTGCCCTTCGGTGTCGGATGAAAGCGGATCGGCCTGCCGTTGGTGTGGGCGCAGGTGATCGAGGCGCCGCCGACAAAGCCGTGCGGAGCGTGGTCGAAATTGTCGCTGTTGTAGTCGTCGAGCGCGACGCCGGTCGAGCCCGCCGCCGCGAACGGATTGAAGTTGACGTTCTCGAAGAAGGCAAGCGAACCCGAGCCGGTCTGGTAGGCGTAATTGCGCCCGACCACGCCTTCGTCCCTGGCGGGATCATAGGGCTTGCCGATGCCGGACAAGAGCAACAGCCGCACATTGAACAGCGCATAGGCGCAGACCAGCACGAGGTCGGCCGGCTGCTCCCACTCCTCGCCATTGGCATCGACATAGGTGACGCCGGTCGCCATCTTGCCGTCCACGGTAAGATTGACCTTGGTTACCTCGCATTCGGTGCGCGCCTCGAAGGTCGGCTCGCGGATCAGCGCCGGCAGCACGCAGGTCTGCGGCGAGGATTTTGAATAATTGGCGCAGCCGAACCATTCGCAGAAGCCGCAGAAGGTGCACGGCGCCATGCTGCAGCCGTAAGGATTGGTGTAGGCCGCCGAAAGATTCGCCGACGGCCGCGGAAATGGATGCAGGCCCATCTTCGTCGCGGCCTGGCTGAACAGCTCCTGCTGATAGCCCTGCTTCATCGGCGGCGTCGGATAGTCGCGCTCACGCGCGCCCTCGAACGGATTACCGCCGGGCTGGATCTGGCCCTTGATGTTGCCGGCCTTGCCGGAGATCCCGGCCACGCGCTCGAACTTGTCGTAATAGGGCTCGAGCTCCTCAAAGCTCACCGGCCAATCCTGGATGTGATTGCCTTCGGGCAGGAAGGCCTCGCCGTAACGCTCCGTGTAATGGCTGCGGATGCGGAAATCGTCGGGCAGGAAACGCCAGGTCTGGCCGTTCCAGTGCACGCCGGCGCCGCCGACGCCATTGCCCGGCAGGAAGCTGCCCCATTTGCGGATCGGCAACGCCGTCTGCGACGGGTTGTTGCGCATGGTCAGCGTTTCCTGCTTCGGACGCAGGAAGATGTCCTGACGGACCGCGTAGCGCAGCTCGTCGGCGGCGGTGCCGATGTTGAAATCGGTCGCGGTGTCGCGCCACGGGCCGCGCTCGATCGCGACCACATCCAGGCCGGTATGCGAAAGCTCGTAAGCCAGGATCGATCCGGTCCAGCCAAGACCGACAATGACGACATCCTTGCGCGGGAGACGGCGGACCATCAGCGTGCTCCCCAGGCGGGACGGCCCTGCATGCCGACCGGCGGCAGCGTATAGGGCTTGTTCGGATTATCGAGGACATCGCGGTAGTCGTAGCGCACGCCGGGGAAGCCGACGAGCTTCCAGCCGGCCATGTCGCGATTGCCGCCATAGATGGGATCGGCGAAATAGCCTTCGATGGTGTTGCCGTGGATGGCGTTGAACAGCATCTTGCTGGAGAAATTCGGCAGCTGCACCTCGCCCTTCTCGAGCCCCGCGATCAGCTTGTCCTGTTCCTCAGGGCTGAGCTGGACAAAGCCGTGGCTGAAAGTCGTATTGCAATAGGATTCGAGCGCGGCAAGCCCGAGCCTGTATTGCTGGCGCGGCGTCAGTGGCGATTGCAGTCCCTGCGTCGGCAGCGGATTGGACGAGAACGGCCCCTGCATATAGAGCCAGTCATGCCCGCCATAGGGACCGGTGAGCTGGCGGTCGATGAAGGCGGTGACACCCGCATCCTTGGCGCCGGGGCCAAGCTCATCGGTCGGGATCAGGCGATCAACAAAGGCGTCGACAACAGCGGCCTCATTGGCGGTGAAGTAGAGATAACCGCCCGGCACGACCGGCGTCACCGGATAGGCGTCGTTCGGCTTCCACGGCAGCACCTTGGTGACGACGCGCGCGGAGACGCCTGAGGTCGTAATCAGCAGGGCCGCCGTCGCAAGCAGGCTACGGCGCGTGACGCCGGAATGGCTTGGCGGTGGTTCGCGTCGACGAAACGGCCTTCTCCCCGGCCAATGATCGCCGCCCTCACCCATCGCCGCCTCCCGACTCGGACTCATTTTCTGATGTTTGTATTCATTCCAAGTCTGACATGGTCAAGTGGTGACCGCAATTACCCAGCCCTGCGTCGCCGGCACACCGTCATGATGAGCTAAAGCAACTGGCCTGATTTCATCGGCGCATTCGTGCGGCTCATGGCGCGCGCCGCATGCCGCCTCCACGCGCCCTCACCGGATCGAGCAGCGACCAGTCGCCCTCAGGCAACATGTGCCCCTTCGGAAACGGTGCGCGCAATTCCAGTCCGAGCGAGCGCAGCACGCGGTCGTCGCGGTAGTAGCATTGCAGGATGACGCGGGCGAGCGTTGCTGCTGGCGCGCCGCCGCTGGTGCGGAACTCCGTGACGACGGCGTCGCGCTTGGCGTCGCCGAGATCGGCAAGCGGTTTGCCGGCGAGCTTTGCGATATGATCGAGCGCGGCAGAAACCATCTTGGTGTCGCGGCCGAGCGTCGCCAGGATGTCGCCCTGGATCGTGGCGTCATCGGCGCCCGGCACTTTGTATTCATCGCTCTCGGGGATCATCATGCCGGCAATGACGCGTAGATCGTCGCGTTGCGCCGCGGTGAGAGACTTTTCGGCAATCATTGAAAATCCTCAGTCGAAGAGATTGGCGAGGCGGCTCTTCATCTGGTCGGCGATGTAGAGCGCGATGGCCTGGATGGTGGATGTCGGGTTGACGCCGCCGGAGGTGACGAACACGCTGCCGTCGACGATGAAGAGGTTCTTCACGTCATGCGAGCGGCCCCATTCGTTCACCACGGAACGCTCGGGGTCCGTGCCCATGCGCGCGGTGCCGAGCAGATGCCAGCCGCCCCAGGGGATCGGGGAATTGAGGCAGATGTCGGTCGCGCCCGCCGTCTCCAGGATTTCCCGGCCGCGCGCCAGCGCGTGCTCCATCATCTTCAAACTGTTTTCGCTGAGCTTGTAGTCGATCTTCGGCGCCGGAATGCCGTGGCTGTCCTTGCGCACGGGATCCAGCGTGACGCGGTTGTGCTCCTCCGGCAGATCCTCGCAGATCGCGGAGACGTGGAATCGGTGGCCGTTCAGCTTGCGGAAGACACGGTGATGATCCTTGCCCCAGGGCAGGATGCCCTTTTGCTCGCTCGCCACCGCTTCGAACACCGGTCCCGCGCCGCGGCCGAACTGGATGCCATAGCCGCGCACGAAGCCGCGGGAGAGATCGGTGTCGTAGAACTCCTTGCTCCACAGGCAGGTCGGCGGCGCACGGTTAGAGTCGGTCGGCTCCTTCACGAAGCCGTAGATCTGCGCATAGGGGTGGAACATCAGGTTCTTGCCGACCAGGCCGGAAGAATTGGCGAGCCCGTTCGGAAATTTGCTCGATACCGAATTGAGCAGCAGCCGCGGCGTGCCGACGCCGTTGCAGGCGATGATCACGACCTCGGTGGGCTGGAATTGCTCGACGCCGTCCTTGTCGTAATAGACGACGCCGGTGGCCATGCCCTCGTCATTGGTCAGGATCTCGCGCACCCGGCAATGGGTCTTGAGCTCGACGCCGGCGCGGATCGCGTGCGGCCAATAGGTGATGTCGGTCGAGGCTTTGGCGCCCTGCGCGCAGGCCGGCGTGCAATGTCCGAGATTGATGCAGCGCGCCCTGCCCTCGTAATCTGTCGTCGCGACCGTCGTATCCGATGGCCACCAGTGCCAGCCGAGCTTGTTCATGGCCTTGCCGATCAGGGGGCCGGAAAGCCCGAGCGGCTGCGGCGGCATCGGCGGATGAGTCAGCGGCGACAAGGGATCGCCTGACAGACCCGAGACGCCCATCATGCGGTCGTTCTCTTCGTAGAACGGGGTAAGCGCGTCGTAATCGATCGGCCAGTCGTCGGCGACGCCGTCCAGCGTCTTCACCTTGAAGTCGGTCGGGTGCAGCCGCGGCCAGTGCGCGGTGTACATCACCGTCGAGCCGCCGACCGCGTTGAAATTGACCACTTTGATCGGCGAGTTGTCGTCGTTAATGGGATAGTCCTCGGGCCGGCCGCGGATATTGGGACTGGTCGCCCATTCGCCGTAGAATTTCGCCTCCCAGTCGCGGCCGGTGCTCGGATATTCCGACTGCTTCATCCAGTCGCCCTGCTCCAAACAAAGGATGTGCATCTTGGTCTCGGCCAGGGACCACGCCACCGCCGCGCCGGAAGCGCCGGCGCCGATGATCAGGACGTCTACGGGATCGTTCATTAAGGCATTTCCTCGAACCTGCGTCGCCGTTGGAGGCGATCGGCGGCTGCGACGATAAGTACAGATCGCGCCGCTAGTCAAAGGTCACGAGCCAGTGCAACCCTGCAAACGCCGCATGCATGGATGCAGGGTTTGTCCGCTCGCCCGAGACGGGCTAGCCTTTAATCGAAGCAACGATATCGGGGAGTGACTTCAGGTGCCGGCTTCGCCAAGCCAGAATACAAGCCAGATTCCGCGGGACGGAAGATCGGACCTCGATTTCGACGCCATCATCATCGGCGCCGGCCTGTCGGGCATGTACCAGCTGTTGCGGTTGCGCGAATTGGGCTTGAAGGTGCGCGTGTTCGAGACCGGCACCGAGGTCGGCGGCACCTGGTACTGGAATCGCTATCCCGGCGCGCGTTTCGATTCGGAAAGTTATTCGTACGGCTATTCATTCTCCAAGGAATTGCTGGAGGAATGGGAATGGTCCGAGCATTTCGCCGGCCAGCCGGAAACCTTCCGCTACTGCAAATATGTCGCCGACAAATTCGACCTGCGCCGCGATATCCAGTTCAACAGCCGTGTCACGTCGGCGATCTTTGATGAGGGCGCGCGGAGCTGGACGATCACGCTGGAGAACGGCAGCCGGTTCTCGACGCGTTTCCTGATCACCGCGATCGGTCCGCTGTCGACACCCACCCTGCCCCGCATCGAGGGCCGCGACGAGTTCAAGGGCCAGTCCTTCCACACCGCGCGCTGGCCGAAGGAGCCTGTCGACTTCAAGGGCAAGCGCGTCGCCGTGATCGGCACCGGCGCCACCGGCGTACAGACCATCCAGACCATCGCCGGCGAAGTCGGCCATCTCACCGTCTTCCAGCGCACGCCGAACTGGTGCGCGCCGCTGCATAACGGCAAGATCGACGCCGAGACGCAAGCGAAGATCAAGGCCGGTTATCCCGAAATGTTCGCGCGATGCCGGGAGACCTTTGCCTGCTTCCTCCATACGCCCGACCCGCGCGGCGCGTTCGAGGTCTCCGATGAGGAGCGCGAGGCGTTCTACGAAAAGCTCTATGGCGAACGCGGCTTCGGCATCTGGCAGGGCAACTTCAGGGACATCCTGATGGACCGCAAGGCCAATGCGACCATCAGCGATTTTGTCGCGCGCAAGATCCGCTCGCGCGTGAAGGACCCGAAGACCGCGGAAAAGCTGATCCCAAGGAATCACGGTTTTGGCACGCGGCGGCTGCCGCTCGAGACCTTCTATTACGAGGTCTACAACCGCGACAATGTCGAGCTGATCGACATCACGGAGACGCCAATCGTGCGGATCACCGCAAAGGGCATCAAGACCAGCGACGGCGACTATGCGTTCGACATCATCATCTTCGCGACCGGCTTCAACGCCATCACTGGCGCGTTCGATGCGATCGATTTCCGGGGGCTCGACGACATCAGGCTGAAGGACAAATGGAAGAGCGGGCCCGAGACCTATCTCGGCCTCATGGTGCATCAATTCCCCAACATGATGATGCTGATGGGGCCCCACACCGCGCTCGGCAATATTCCGCGCAGCATCGAATACAGCGTCGACTGGGTCACCGGGCTCGTCAGCTACGCACACAAGCACGGCCTGACGCGGCTGGAGGCGACGCCGGAGGGCGTTGCGTCCTGGACCGATCACGTCAAGGCGCTGGGCGTCGGCCTGTTGTCGAACGAGGTCGATTCCTGGATGACCGGCATCAACCGCAATGTCGAGGGCAAGACCACGCGCATCATCGCCCGTTACAGCGGCAGCGCGCCGGCCTACCGCGCCCGCTGCGACGAGGTCGCCGCGAACGGGTATAGCGAGCTCAAGCTGGCGTAGCCGTCGCCTCAAACTCGCTGTCGTCCTGGCGAAAGCCAGGACCCATTACCCCAGGAAGCAGATTTGCGATGACCGGTAGCCGCGCGTCTATGACAGCGCCCCATAGATAGATTCCGCGGTATGGGTCCTGGCTTTCGCCAGGACGACACTGGGGGCGGCATGGTGCTGTAACATCCTAATGTGCTAGAGAACGCCGTCGTTCATTTGATTGACCGGTTCTGAAATCTCATGCGTCTTTTCCCGATTTTCTCCCTCCTCAGTGCGATCCTGCTGGCCAACCCTTCCCTCGCCGCCAACGTCGTCGTCCGCGATGGCGACACCATCCAGCTCGGCGATGTCACCTACCGTCTCGACGGCGTCGATGCGCCGGAGCTCGACCAGATCTGCATCAACGACCAGGCTGATCCCTGGAGCTGCGGCATCGATGCGCGCGACCAGCTCGTCAAACTGATCGCCGGCCGCGACGTGCATTGCGACGACCTCGGGCCCGACAAGCTGTTTCGGAAGCGCCATGTCGGCGTCTGCACCGTTCAAGGCGACAGCACGAGCCTGAACCTTGAGATCGCGCAGATGGGTC
>Ga0210389_10004103_pt1 | contig 11346 bp, 5 predicted proteins | sample IncBWH28OmetaG_FD_160127 | JGI IMG/M metagenome (GOLD analysis project Ga0210389, IMG submission 160127) | Forest soil microbial communities from Barre Woods Harvard Forest LTER site, Petersham, Massachusetts, United States - Inc-BW-H-28-O ... | reverse complement strand
TACCGTGGGAAAGTATGTGCAATAGATCCCAAGCCTCAACCGGGTGAAGCTGCACGGGCGTGGCTGTGGCGAGCAGCATGCTCTTAGTCTTTAGGCCGATCTCGCGGAGAAAGGTCATTAGCTTATTAGGATCCGCCTTCTCGTCGATTTCATCGTGCCCCGCATCTGCCTTTGGAACATTGCGGCGGCGAGCGCGGTGCGATTCATCCACGATGACACACGTGTAGCGGCGGTTCAGCAGTTGATTCACCGCCTCCGAAAGGCCACGCACCACCAACCCCTGCGATACTAGTCCTATTCGGCGAGGGCATTTGCCGAGGGATTTCACACCATCCGAGGGATATTCGATATCGTTCTCGTCCACCCAAGCGCGGCCGTTCCACCAAGCAGAGGGCAGTAGGAGCAGCTCCATCAATTCATCCTGCCACTGTTGGAGTAGCGGCTTGGGGGCAAGCACGAGAATGGGGCCGCCGTCAGGATCGTCCAGCGCCATGAGCAACGCGGCCATCGCAAGCTGAATGGTTTTCCCCAATCCAACTTGGTCCGCTAAGACCAAGCGAGCGCCGCCAAGCCGGTGGCGTTCCAGCGCCAAACGGGCGAAATATTTTTGGTGCGGCCAAAGACCTTGGTCCCGACGGTATACAGGCGTCTCTACGGCTGCTGTGGCAGCGGCAGTAGTAGTGTCCGTGATTTCCTTGACGTCCGCCGGTTCTATCACTTTGCGAGCGATGATGCGCTGCACGTCTTGCGCGATGAACGGGCAGACGGCGAGATCCACCGCTCGGGCGTCATTCCAAAGCGTGTTGAATTCTTCCTGCACCCAATCAACCGTTTCCGGATCGTTGTCTTCCCAAAGCAACTCGTAATTGACCTTCCACGCCGATGCGCTTTCATTGACGCTACCGAGAAAAGCAGCCGCCGTACCGTCCGCATACCGCACAATGCCCGCTTTTCCGTGGATCAGCCCGAATGCGGAGTCGGGCAGTACCCGCACTTCCATTTTTTTGCTTGTGAGTGCCTCGTAGAGCGCTCGGTATCGCGGCAGTGCAGCCGGCGGTGCATCCTCGGGCCTACCGGAACACCAACTCCTGCGCAGCGCCGCTTGAGCGGCCGCGGCGGTGACAAGGTCCTGCGGATCAAGATCCGAGTTGCATATGATACGGACGGGTCCCGTGACTTTCGCGATGGCTTCGCCGGCCACCTCAAACAGACTGGAACGAAAATAGCCCGCGATACGGTCATAGGACACGGCGCCTTCTAGGCGCCGGTTCAGCACGGCATGGTCGAGGCGGTTTCGGCGGCTTGAATGGCGTCGCAGCATTAGGCGTGATCGTTACGGAGACGCCCCGCGAGGATCCGAGCGGCTTCGGAATCGGCGATCCATTCATGCATGCCCTCGGCATTGCCCAGCGCGGCGAGCCATTCTAGCAGGGCGATTAAGGCTTCACGTTTAGCCCAGTAACCATGGCCAAACGTATCACGTAAGTACTGTCGGCCGGGCTCGGGACTATTGTCAGCGGCCGTCGTCTCGCGGACGGCGAACATCAAGTGCCGAAGGCGAGAGGCAGCGAATGGATGGGGCACTCCAGCGCTGGCACGGCCGCGGCGCCCCGTCAATGCGTCACCAGTTGGCACAATGCCTGGAATGGGAGCGAGTAGACTTCCGGCCATTCCCGACGGGGTGAACATTCGCGTCCCATTGGCCTTGTCGCTCTTCAGGAGCGGACGGATGTCGGTCACGCCAAAGCCACGGGCCAATTCCTCGTACATACCCTTACGCCGCTCGCCCCGGCTCTCGATGTCAAGCGCCCGGAGATAGTATCGCTCAACAAGCGACAGTTCGCGCCAGGAGGTGTCGAGTCCTCTTGGAATGAGCGTGTCACACGCGATGCCAAGCGCTTTTTCGATGACCATCTCGAAGTCACTTTTCTGGTTCTTGTTACGAACAGCGAAGACCTCGTGCTCCACGTCTTTGCCATCAAGCGTCCCATATTGGGTCAAAACCTTGAGCGCAGCGGCGTACGCGGCAAGTTGATAGTCAGCATCGTTGAAATTGGGTTCATCGCCTTCGTCGAGGGCTAGCATAGATTCGATCTGGCGTTTCACTTCGTCTTCCACCAACGGATAGACCTCGTCGAGAAAGCCAGGCTCATTCGCGACGCGCTTGCGCAGGACAAGGCAGACAGTCCCCTGCACGTAACTACCTTTTTTGATGCCCGCTGATTCAGTTTCTGTGCTAATGGTCCAAGCAGCCGTCGCTTTTAACCCGGCCGCCCATAAAATCATACCAAGGCCCGCCCAAACTGCCGGGTCCTGATGAGTGAACATCACCATTTGCACGCCGTTGGCCGGCATGTGTTGTGCCAGGTTACGGTATATCTCCACCATGGAACGCTGGAAAGATTCACCGTCGCCGCGCACCGCTAATTCAGCACGAGCATCGGGCGACCAATTAGGGAATGTATCGACGAGCTGCTTGTTATACCACGCGAGGAAAAAGTCGCCGAGTTCGTGATAGTTCACCGCATCGGCATAGGGCGGGTCAGTGATCCAAAGATCGCAGTGAGTGTCCAAATCCCGTGCATCAATGGTCTCTACTACCCCTCTCTTGTTAAAGCTAAACTGTTTGCTTACGGATATTTGGGCCGAATCAAGGACACGAAGTGGCCGCGTGGAGTAATTGAAAAGTGTGTTCAGTGCTTGGTTTAGAAACGTATTTTTGCCTCCTGAGATCTGGGTCTTGCTTGAGAGCCAGCAGCACAGACGAGAATCCCAATCTGCAAGCCGACCCATGTTGAGCATTGATGCTACCATCAAATACTGACTTCGATTTCTCATCGACAGGCTCGCTAGCACCCCATGCGTCAACAACTGCCTCGGCGTGAACAAATGATGCCAGTGTGTCCAGCCGCGTTCTCGGATCGGCTGATCGGTGTTGTATCCGCTCACAATTGTCTTAGACGGGATGAAGCCTTCCCGCTGCCATTCGACGAAGCGTTCCCGCAACAGCTCAACGACCTTGGATTCACGAGCCAGGTCAGCGGCGTCAGGCGCGGCGTAGCGACGCTTACCATCCGCATTTATCCAACGCACACAGTAGAGTCGCTCTTGAAAAACATCGCCGGGCCTAGGTGTGACATCTTCGTTTGTCCAGCGGCGTAGTCCTTCGTGGCCGCGAAGCGCTTCAATTGACCACGAGCGACTGGCATCAAACGGATCGAGTACACGACTATCGATCACCGTCGCGCTTTTCTTCTCCTTGAATAGTTTCAGGTCGGCATCCGATACGACGGCGACTTCGGGCTTCAGCCGGTCGGTCCCCGGAACGTGGTGCCAGGTAACAATGACATTGGAGTATTCATCCACGAGCCAGCTAGGTGCGAGCGGAATATAAGTGTCGCAGCCTTCGGGTTTGACCTCGACACAATAGAGGTAAGCATCTGCGCGTTCACCGAGGTCGTTATGTTCGATGCCCCATTCGGTGATCTGCTTATCGGCTGCAGCGAAAACTTCTTCTTGTAATTTGAGTACTTGATTCTGCACCGCTGTGCCACTGCCGAGCAAATTGAGACTTGCCCAGGTTAATAGCCCGGCAACGGGGTTGAGGTCGGAGCCGAAAGCCTCGCAACCCATGCGAGCGGCCTCAAAAGGAATCGAGCCGCCGCCGCAGAAGCTATCGCCGACGCGCGGCGTGTGGCCGAACGCTGTCTGGCCGAGTTGTTCTATTAGTTCCGGCAGGCAGTTTGCTGTGGTGCCGAGATGCGCATTGACCTCCGCCCAAATCAAATGTTCGGGGCCCGTAACGTTTTCCGGACGTTCGCAATGGCTGATTCGCTCGGCATACGGTAAGGCATCGAAGGCGGCTCGGCTGAATTTTCGCTTCGCGGCAGGCTTGCAGCGTTGCCACGCGCCAGCGTCGTCCATGGTAAGGATCTTGAGGTAGATCTCGCGGTCCCTCTTCGGACTGTTTGAGGCGGGCATTAGCATGCCTAGGATCGAAGCGCGCACTAGAATGAGTGGCTTTCGTCCCCACCATTTGCCAAGACCGGTGAGCGTCTGGCCGGAAACCGCCTTGCGTTCCTTGTAGGACTCCGCAGAGAGGCGCGCAATAGGGAATTGGGTTTCGATGAAAGTGGGCATACTAGAACGATTGAACTCAAAGTGAGAGCGAGAGCTGCGAATGCCCAAGAAGCTCGCGACGCGCGCGGGGCGATAGACCCTCACCCTTGACAAAAGGATTGTCGGCAATAGCGGCGCGAAGCGCCTTGCGCCAGCCGACGCCCTTTTGCATGGCTTGACCAGTGGTGGCCACAGTCATCGTGTAGAGCCACCAGCGCTCCTCGGGGGCCAGCGCTTCCCAGTTGCGCAGCGCATTCGGAATGTCGTCGGGCGACGCCTCCTCCACCGCCCAGCAGAGAATGCAAAGTTCCTTACCGAGCGACGGATGCACGGGCACTGGCTTGGCAGGGTTCTTCTGAAACTTGGCGGCAGGCAGACCGTTAGCCCGTAGCCGCCGATTAGCCTCCTCCCAGAATGCGGCTGCAAGACTCTGCCAGCGGCTGCGGTCAATGACAACTCTTAGCGACGGGTCATTGGGTGACGGCGCGACGACCGATCGGGCACCTAGATGGTCAAGGTCGTTTCCTCGGTGCTCGGTGATGCAAATCATATCACTGTCACCGCTGCCCCTCGGGATGTCGATGAGGAAACCGTGCCGTGCCTCTTCGGGAAGGAACCCGACTCCCACAACCTTCCGGGCCGATGCTGCGACGTTGCGTGCCATTGCTTTACTGAATCAGCTTAGAGGCATTGAATTGTTGATTGGTTACTTTGAGCCAGTCGAGCAGAGCCTGCCCTGTGGGGAATCCTAGCGAACCAATACTCATCCGCAAGCTTCCGCCACTGGCGATTTCTTGAAGCTTTTCGGCGATGGACTTCACAGCGACAGCGTCGTAGCCAATTTCCAGGGCACCGGAATATTCGACGTTCTCGTGGCCGTCACCGCTCTCGGCGGTGAGAATGATATCGAAAGCTCTGACACCCGGGAATTTTCCCAAGCGCTCAATGAAGCCCCAGACAGCGGTAGAATCATCGAGCTTTGTCTGCTGACCCCAGCTGGCATGAGTAGTAAGATTAACGGGAGGGCGAGTATCTGTCCCAGGCTGTGGAATTGCAATGCGGATCGGCTCGGACCCCAATTCATATTCTTGGCACACGGCCATTGCACAAACAATTCGGCATTTTTCAGGGACTCGAAATGCGCCCGCGTAAGTGGCAAATCCTGCTCCGGTAGGCGAGGAACCATCCGTGGTGTAGCGAATTGAGATTCCGTTGGCCTTCGGAAATACGAGTAGCTCGACCTCGTAATGATCACCACGGTTATGAAGTTGGTACTTCAACCGAAGTTTTGCTGTCCACTCCTTGACGGCGCTGAAGCGAGTGAGGGCGGCCGGATCGAAGGCAATGAAGCGGTAACGCAAGGCCCTAGCTTCGAAACGCGTGGGCGTCGGCACGGCGCTTGAGGCAATTGTGGGATCCGAATTGCCAGTTTCATAAACGACGGACGGCGCATGCAACGGTTCAATTTTTAGGTAGGTAATTCCGTCGCCGTCCTCTTGCACGGAAAGCTCACGAATGGCCACCTCGGGGACAGGCGGAGGAAATGGGCCACGGCGAATGTAATTGCCTTCTTCCCGCCATTGTCCTTGGCGAAGACATGCATTCTTTAGATCTTCGAGTGCGGATATCTTATGGAGCGGCCAGTTCGTATTGACGGCCGCCGCGCGCTTAAAGTCGGACCAGAGGACAGCTTTGGTTTCTGCGGAACCGAAGAGGCGAGCCTCAGCCCGGTTGCGGAAGCTGTCATCGTCAATAATAGTCGTAAATTTCTGCGCTCCTTCGAGCGTTTTGCGGATGGTCGCTTCGCCACTCTGGTTGCCGGCGAAAGCGAGATCAGTACCAGTCGCTCTCAAAGCCGAATTGATTGAAGGGTAGACAAGTTGATCGAATGCTTCCTTGAGCGCTGCAGTGAATTGGAGGCCTACACGGTCGCGTAGAGCATCGAGGGCGCGCCACTGAGGGTCGTCCGACGCTGTATTCTCACTTTTTAGCTCGTCTTCTATGCTCTGCAGCGCTCGGGTTTGTCGGGCTGAATCAAGTACTTTCTGAAAGGTGTCTCGCGAACCCGTAAGAAATATGACGCGATTTTTATACTGCTGCTGCCCCCACCACGCTTGCCAGTCACCGGAGATCGGCAATTGATTGGCTTGCCCGCCTGGACGCACGATGATGAGAGTGGTTTTCTCTTGTTCGACCTGAACTTCGTCGGGCGGCGGCAGTACTTTGACGACTTGGTAACAGTCGCGGAGTGAGGCAGAGAAATATGATTCCAAATGTTCGCGGAGCATTCGATCAACGGTTTCGGCGTGGAGCGAGAGCGCCGTTGACCGAAGCTTCGCAGCGAGATTCTGTTGATTCTTGAAGAAGAGGCGGCCGTCGGCCGAATTATGGAGATACCAAGCGCGGGTTGCCAGTTTGTCTAGAACGTTTGCCTTGAAGGTGGACAAGTCGCGGCCGGGCCGCTGAAGGCAATCGACAAGCTGATATTCACGGAGACCGTGAATGGCTCCAGGCGTCGTTGAAAGCGACGCCACGAGAATCAATCGAGCCGCATCCGATGCATCTGAATTTCCATTGGCGCGATCAATTTCTTCCACCTCAGCGTCGCCACCATGAGCAATGTCATGCGCGATCGCTTCACTCAGCGATGGATTGATCGCACGAATTTCGGAAGCCATTTCGTCCAAGTTCAGATCAAGGTCATACGGGTGAATCAAATCGATGTCGGCTGCTTTTTTTGAGTTCCAAAGGTTCGATACGACCATCTGCATGAGGCGAATCACACCACGTGTTTGCTGGAATCCATCGTTTTCCTTAAATTTTCCCACGAGTTCTCGAAGTTCTGGATGGAATGGATAGGCATCGAGCACCCGTGTGTAAAGCGATTCTGGCGACGTCGTAGTCAACCCCATCCGATTCGCTTCGCGGAGCGCTTCGCGGTAAGCTCCCGCCACCCCCTGAATCGCCGTGTCCGGTGCGACGCTCTCGAACAAACGTTTGCGTAGAATGTGGTAGAGCTCATCGCCATTCGGGTTGACGGGCGTAATTGGAACGGCGATTCGTCGAGCTTCTGATGTGATTCCCTGCACAGCACGGTTGAAGGCGGCTTCAACGCTGGATTGGCCGATGCTGTAATTCGTGCCCGCCAAGTCGGATAGCACAACGCATACATTGTCCATATCTGCGACCGCAACGAATAAGTTCCCTAATGCGGCGGTCGTCATCACACCGAGATCTAGGCTACCAAGCGGCACCGCTGCGGCGTATTCAAGATACGGGGGCATCTCATCGAGAAAAATTACGAGAGGCTCGCTACCGATTAATGTTTTCCAGGCCTCGGGTCCCGGCGCCCGGAGCAGCGGCGAGACGTACGGGGCGAACTGATCCGTTTTGGCAAGCTGGTCTGCGAGTGCGCCCCAGATGCCGCCAGCTGCATCGGTACTTCTGCCGTTGAAGCCGATTACACGACATTGGCCGAGCTTTGGTGCGGGGTCATCCTTGCCCAGTACTTTTTTCCGCAACTCGGGGTCGCGTGCCAACAACCCCAGTGCAATCATGCTATGGGTCTTACCGCCTCCCATCGCCTGCGACAAAAGGAAAACAGAAGATCCAGTTCCCTCTCCGCCTAGGTTCCGGAACGCCCTGTCCACAAGGGTAAGCATTCCATTGGTGAAAAAATTCTCCTCGAAAAATTCCGTACCATTGATCTGACCTTTGAGGAATGTGTCGAGGCTCAGGACTGTGGCTCTCCGGTCCGCAGCAAAAACAGATTGGCGCGGCTTGCAGAGGGAGTAAATGCTCATAATTGGGATAAACCTTTTGATACTTGGAAGGCAGCGTTATTGCGAGATCGTCCGAAGGTTCACGGGGGCGGGCAGAGCTAGAATCGAAACGTCTAATGGAATCTCGATGTTTCCAATCAAACTGACAGTTCCGGCCCACCATACGCTGTTTTACCAGCGGCACCTGCAACAGGCGCCCTAGCGCCATTTTAATGGAACAGGGGCCCAGATGCGCCCCTTTGTCAGGATCCACCTTCGAAGCTGGCATTTGGATTGATCAAATTTGCCGCCCAGAACAGTACGAAACCGGACGGCGCCGGTTGCTCCCGTCGGGAGCGATCGATTTTACAATGGCCGCTTGAGAGGCAGCACATTTGACCCGACAAACGCCCAATTGCGTACGTCGGACGTCCTAGCAGTCTCCCTGGCCAGGGCGGAAAAGGCGGACCTCGTTCGAGAAAATGCACACGCGCCTACCAAAGCGGACGGTTGGCACGCGCGTCCAAGGCGGACGACATCTTTCGAGATTCGAATGGCAGCGACACACGGACTTTACCGACGGCGACGCAGACTACCCTTTGCACATCGCCTCCGCAGTCGTGACCAGAGATGCATCCTTCGCCTTATCGCGCGCATAGTCGCCGGCTAGAATAGCATCCAGGACGGCACTCGCCTTCTTGAAAGCAGCAGTGCCCTTCTTCTCATCGTTCAGAGAAGCGACCAGCAATTCGCAATATTTCTCAAATTTATTTGATGACATGGACGGGGTAATCACTCCCGCAATCTGCATGCGAGCTATCGCGATAAGATGATATTTGAAAGGTCGATATTTGTACGCAATGATCTTCTTCCGAATAAGCGCTTCAAAACGATAGAGCGCCAGCGCCGCCGCATAATATGCGACCGCCGGTTGTCCCGGAACGAAAATCTTCGCCTCAATACCTTTTAGGAGAGTGCCGTAGTATCGACTTGCTTGATGCGGCAGTCCCAAATACATCGAAGCAAAGGATCTTATTTGGTTCGGAATGCTAACAATCCGAATCTTCTCAATACTATTGGCAGAACGATACTGTTGAGAGCGCCTTTCGTAGAAAAGTTGACCGTCCCCAGTTATCGCTGCGTAATAATCTTCTAACGCTTTCTGAAAATCAGTCAGCGCCGTCAGCTCCTCCGTTTTGACTGGAGTTTGCCGGTTCGTCGCTTTGATGATCTTGTTCTTGACTCCGCTATCTTGAGAAACGATTAGCTTGACCGGTATATGAACCGGCTTCTTTAAATTGCTAGCGTTGTTGAATAGAACATGGCTCGTCTGGCAACCGTTGACAATCTGATAGTCCTCGATGGTAAACGTGTCACCGGTCTTACTGATTGAGTCGGCGACAATGGTGACTCCGTTGTTCATAAGGACAAACAGCTGCTGTTCAGGTGACTGTAGCGTCTCGTTAATCTCATGGTTTACCGGATTGTCGCCTTGAAAATCGCGAACATTGTCATAAAAAAGCCCCCTGACAATATTGCCAGCGTCGTCGCTAATTAGCCGGAGGTATTGATCCGCGGGCAAATACCCGAGATAGGATTCCTGAATTCCGGGAAGCGTCGGTAAGGTTACTTTGTTGGTGAATTCGATGGACTTCGAAAGCCTATTCTTTGCACCCGCATAGAGACGTTGGAGCCCGCGTGCGTCGATGGGATGAAACTTGGCATCGCTGAATATATCCAATTCAAGAAGTGCATCTTTTTCGTTGTCAATCCGACTGAGAAGCTTTGTGTCGTCCTGCCATTTGCCAGTCGTTGCGTAGAACAATTGCACATGTGGATTGCCGCGTTTGAACAAAGCACTTTTCTTATAAATGTGCTTAATAAGAGCCTCGCTTTGGGCCACCTTCTCGTTACGGGGTAACGCGGGCTTGGCAGAAAAGAGATCCTTGACACCAAAAAATAGATTTGAGATTTCAGTGCCGTTAAAGTTGCCTCCGGATTTCGCCTGACAAAATATGAATTCGACCTCCAAGTATTTATTAGCGATAGCGAGGTCGTCTACTTCTTCTGCATCGGACACGAGCGTACCGTTGACGATGACGGCTAGTCCGTCAATACCAAGATCGTCACCACCTCCGGTATGCACCTCCTCGACGTCGAATTCATCTCCATACTCGCTTGAGATGGCGCAGAAGTTTACAAATAGCTCAAATAAGCGTGGCTGGTCGAGATCGTCGGGCAGCGACTCTTCCTTTTGAAACGACGTGAGCAGACTTTGAGTTACGAGGTCCATATGACTCCAATTCAGCGGAAGGATTGTAATCAGCCTATCGCGCGCGGATGGAAGTCTACGCACGTTAGCGACGCCGCGTATTCATTCGCGGTATTCGCAACACCGTCTCCTGTTTCCAAGGCGCGCCGACTCGCATTGTAACCGACAACCCCGGGGTGCCGTTTCCGTCGCTAGATCGGTCAACAAGTCGATGGCAAATGCTATCTCACAGCTGAATATCAGATTCGATCTGAACGGAAGGGAATCGCTGGTTGCGGATTTCTATTTTCGCCGAGAATCCACGATCGCCAACAATCGACTTACGATCATCAGCTCTTGCATTGGTTCGAATGCATCGCTAAATGTTCGATTCCCGTGAGCATCAACATTTCGGAATCGCCCGAACGCGCCTTCGAAGAGCTTTTGAAGGCTCTCCCGGTGACTTCTTTTCTCGGTCATATCCGTGAGAGGCCCGTTTTCCGGGTTGAATGCGCGCCGTAATAGTTCGGAACCATGCTCGCTTTGAGCAAGGCACGCGGCGGTTCGAATTTCCATTTCAAGCACTTTGAACGCTCCAACAATTGAGTCATTAAATCGCCCGGCGCGAAAATCGCTTGCTACCGTTTCTCGAAGGAGAGGGTGCAGCATGCTATCCACAAGGTGACTACGCTGCACTACTGACTCAACATTGATGGTCGAAACGGCATTTCGCCCCTCGTGGGTCAATTCCATAAATCCGTTCTTTCCATTGATGCCTTCCGCTGGTTCCGCAAACCCCCATTCCTCCAACAAGTTGAATGCCCCTTGTATTGCCTTCGCGAGACTCTTTTTAAGCTGGTGCTCCTGCATCACCGTCCTTCCCCATTGGTTGCTGACAGAAAAGAGTTCGGCGACGGACCCGTCGCGATTAGCCATTCCACCAATCGGGTCTTTACAGCGTTGTTGCATGGCGGCAAGCACTGATTGCGCGAGCTCCTCACGTGTCAATCTTGACAGCATGGCCGGGTCTGGGAATTGCTTCAGGAGTTCTCTCATTGGAAGACTGGACTATCTCGTCGCAAACATCATGGCAGTGGCCTCCATCTTATATCTTTGGCGATCGACGCCGTAGTTCAAACACACCCCCGAGACGCGACTCTCTTGCAATGCGGTCGGCGAATTTCTACCGTGAGTCGGAACACAGTTACTACCAAG
>Ga0210389_10004102_pt1 | contig 11346 bp, 11 predicted proteins | sample IncBWH28OmetaG_FD_160127 | JGI IMG/M metagenome (GOLD analysis project Ga0210389, IMG submission 160127) | Forest soil microbial communities from Barre Woods Harvard Forest LTER site, Petersham, Massachusetts, United States - Inc-BW-H-28-O ... | reverse complement strand
GAATAACACGGCTGACATCCGTGCCCGCTACAGCAACGCTGTCGGCAACGACAACCAGGTCGGAAAGGGCGCCCCCGCCATCATGTCGGGCGCGAACGCGTTCGGCTCGGGGAATTATGCCGATGACGGCAATTCCAGCGCCTTCGGGTCCAACAATACGGCCTCCGCACTGAAGGCCAGCGCGTTTGGCTACGCCAACAAGGCGACTGCGCCGAGCGCCATCGCGGTGGGTTACGGGAACCACGCCTACGGCGAGGCTAGCTCCGCTTTCGGTTTCAAGAACGTCGCTTCGGGAGCGTCGAGCGCGGCCGTAGGCGGGAACAACATCGCAAACGGACAGGGCAGCGTTGCGGTCGGCTACGCCGCCGCAGCCTACGGTGCCGGCGATGTCGCGATCGGCACGTGGTACAGGAAGGGCAGTCCCGATGGGGAAATCGATGCGGCCCAGCGCACCCGCGCCGCGGGCCAATACAGCACGGCCGTCGGTACCCTGGCGTACGCCAGCGCCAGTTACAGTACCGCGGTTGGATTCGGCGCAACCGCTTCGGCCGCGCCATCCAGCGCTTTCGGTTACAAAAGCGTGGCGGCGGGCGCGAACAGCAGTGCCCTGGGTGTCAAGAGTGCCGCCAACGCCAACCAGTCCAGTGCAGTGGGCTACGCGAACAGCGTGACTTCAGCCGGCGTCGGCAGCAACGCATTCGGCTTCAACAACAAGATCACCGCGAGCCAGGCCAGCGCGTTCGGCGCGGGTAACTATGTGAGCGGCGCCAACGGCACGGCGATCGGGTTGAGCAACATGGCGACGGGAGCGAACAGCAGCGCCCTGGGCATCAAGAGTGCCGCCAACGCCAACCAGTCCAGTGCAGTGGGCTACGCGAACAGCGTGAGTTCGACCGGCATCGGCAGCAACGCGTTCGGCTCCAACAACACGATCACCGTGAGCCAGGCCAGCGCCTTTGGCGCCGGCAACAACATCAGCGGTGCCAACAGCACGGCGATCGGGTTGAACCACTCGGTCTCGGGCAGTTCGGCGTTCGGCATGGGATTCCTCAACTCGGTGACGGGCGGGAACGGCACGGCGGTGGGCGGACACAACACCGCTTCGGGCGCGGGATCGAACGCGATGGGCTTCGGCGACACTGCTTCGGCGACGCACGCGAGCGCGATGGGATCTGACGATTCGGCCACGAAGATCGACAGCAGCGCGATGGGCTACGGCAGCATGGCGAGCGGCAACAGCGCCTCGGCGTTCGGCTACGGAGCGATCGCGAGCGGCACCAACAGCATTGCGGCAGGCGCGAAGGCGACGGCGGGTGGCAAGGCCAGCGTGGCGATCGGCGGCTGGTTCGATGCCAACAACAATGGCGTCGTGGATCCGGGCGAGGCGGCGAGCGCAGCCGGCTCCGATGCGGTGGCGGTAGGCAGTGGTGCGACCGCGGGCTTCGGCAACGACGTGGCCCTCGGCGAGGGCGCGACGATGACCGGTGCGAACGAGACCGCGCTGGGTGCCGGATCGAGCGTGACCGCGGCGAACGCGGTGGCGATCGGATTCGGGTCGGTGGCGAATGCGGCCAACACGGTGTCGGTGGGCAGCGTCGGCAGCGAGCGACGGATCACCAACGTAGCCAACGGCGTGGGCAGCACCGATGCGGTGAACGTGGGCCAGCTGACGGCGGCGACGATGGTGGTACAGGCGCAGGCGAGCAGCGCGATGACGACTGCGGCCACTGCATTGAGCACCGCGAACAACGCGCTGTCGGAGAGCAACGCGCAGGTGACGGCGCTGGCCGGCTCGAACGGATCGGCACCACTGAGCAGTGGCGATGCAGCAGCGCTGGTTGCCGCGAATGCGCATGCCGACGCCGGCGATGCGAACACGCTCGCTTCGGCCAACACCCATGCCGACGCCGGCGATGCCGCCACCCTCCAGGCCGCCAACGCCTTCACGACCTCGCAGGTCAGCGCCCTGAGCGATTCCTTCGACGCCTTCCAGAGCGACGTGGATCGCGAATTCGAGACCCAGGACCGCCGCATCAGCAAGATCGGTGCGATGGGCACCGCGATGTCGACGATGGCGATGAACACCTCGGGCGACGAGGACAGCAACCACGTCGCGGTGGGCACCGGATTCCAGAGCGGGCAATCGGCCCTTGCCCTGGGCTTCAAGCACTCGTTCCATCACGCGAGCGTGTCGCTCGGCGGTTCGGTCAGCAGCGGCGAGAGCAGCGTGGGCGTGGGGGCCGGGTTGAGCTGGTGAGGCGATGACGGATCCACGGATCGACTTCCGTCCGTGGTCCCCATCGACAGGCTCGGAGCCTGCCCCGGACGCGATCCGGGGACAGGCTCCGCGAAGGAGCGCTTCTCGACGGGATGTGCCACCCCCCACGATCTTTCGCGGCTTCACCCCGACACCTCCAAAAGACCATAATGCAGCGACCAAAGGATTCGTCCATGAATCGTTTACGGACGCTCGAACTGCTCGCCCACGGCAAGCCCACGCTTGCCGAACGCTATCGCGTGTCGCGGTTGGCCCTGTTCGGTTCGGTCGCGCGCGACACCGCCCGTGCCGACAGCGATGTCGACATCCTGGTCGGCTTCGACGGTCCTGCCACGTCCGAGCGCTACTTCGGCGTCCAGTTCTTTCTCGAAGACCTGTTCGGCCGAGGAGTCGACCTGGTCACCGAAAAGGCCCTCCGCCCGGAGCTGCGGCCCTGCATCGAACGGGAAGCCGTCGATGTCTGAAGCGATCGTTGCGATCGCTCCGGAGGCTTGCATGCTGCTCGATACGTTGCGCACCAGAAAGCCACTGATCGAGGCCGCTTGCCGTCAATACGGTGCGCGGCGCATCCGCGTGTTCGGTTCAGTGGCACGGGGCGAGGAAGGTCCTGACAGCGACATCGATTTCCTAGTCGATTTTCCGCGCGGCTACGAACTGTTCTCGCAGCGTCTGCCGTTGGCCGAGCGTCTGGCGGAAATCACCGGACGCCGCCTCGATCTTCTGCCCGAGCATGAACTCAATCGGCACATGCGGGCGCATGTCCTGCAAGAGGCCGTTGACTTGTGATGGGCGAGATCGATGCGCTGACCGTAATGACGGTCGTTCGTCAGCACCTGCCGCCACTTGAGGCGGCAGTAAGGGACATGCTGACATCAAGCAGCCTGGACGAGCCAACTTGATCGACAGGCGCAAGGATGCAGCGAAAGCGGGGTCAGAGTCAGAGAACACAATGGCTTGAATCGGATATGTTCCCTGAGCCCGTTTCTACCCTCGACCAACCACCCCTCCAGGACCTGCCGAACCGTTTCGCACCCAGGTTGACTCCCCTCCACCGAAGGCAGACGCTACCTGCAGCACTGCGTCGGGGGAACGCCATGCACCGCAATACCCTGTCATCCCGAGCAACGCGAGGAGGCGCTTCTCAACAGCGAAGCTGGTCATCTGTCCTCGCGTCGACTCCATCCTCCCGACCCTTCCTCGCCGCGAAGCCGGCCCCTGCGCCTTCCGCGGCGACCTGCGCACCAACGGTAAACCCGAGGGTTACTGCGCCACCCTGTGCCGCTGCGGCGCCTCGAAGAACAAACCGTACTGCGACAGCTCCCACCACGACGTCCACTTCGACGCCACCGGCGAACCCGCGACCGGCACCTCGACCGACATGCTCGCCGTCCGCGACGGCCCCCTGCAGATCGACCCGCAGGTCAACGGCCCGCTGCAGGTGACCGGCAACCTGGAGATCACCAGCGGCACGGGGCGGATGGTGGCGCGGGTGACGAGCGCGAGGCTATGCAGGTGCGGGGGAGTGCGAACAAGCCGTTTTGTGATGGGACGCATGGGAGGATTGGGTTTGTGGCGCCATAACTGATTAGGGGAACTGTCTCTGACACCCGATTTCGCAGCGTTTTCGTCGTTTTCGTTGCCCGCAACACCGTTTTCGGCCGGACTTGCGGGCGCCGACAGATCTGATAGCCTATCCGCATGCCGGCGACTAGGAGTAACTCCAGTCTAAAGTCTGGCCTCTACAGCGCTTTAGTAACTTACGTATGCCCGGTCCTATCGGCGAAACTGCCTGAAGGCCGGGCATTTCGTTTGTACAGCCAACAATGCTGCGGAATTCGGTTCTCGCACCCCAATAGGCTAAGACTTAAATGAATCCGAGACCGCTGAGAGTGCTGTTTGACGCCACGCATCACGGCAAGTACGAGTTCGACGATTTCATTTCCTGTGATCTTGAGCAGCACCATAAACCCGTCCCCTGGTCTGGGAGAGTCATCCACAAACCCTCAAAAAAACTCAAGGCCTTTCACGCGTTTCTCAACAGCTTTCTCTTCGAGCACCTTCCGACCAACGAACGAGTCGCGTTTGCCTACCGCAAGGGCACGAATCCACAGGACGCCGTCGCCCCCCACGCCACTAGCCGCGCCTTCTACCAAACTGACCTTACGAAGTTCTTTGACAGCATCACAGCGCCGTTAATTCGTAGCGTTCTCATCGATAACTCAACCCCCATTTCGGATCTATCCGACTATATGGACCGCGTCTTGGACCTAGTCACTGTCGGGGGACGTCTACCCATTGGATTCTCAACATCTCCCTTGATAAGCAATGCTTGTCTAAAGAGGTTTGACGATGCGCTGGAAGATTTTTGCAATCGGCAAGGATTGATCTGCACGCGATACGCTGACGACATCATTCTTTCGTGCCAAGACCGTCGACAACTCGAAAACATAGAAGACACACTGCGTAACCTCCTCCGTGACCAACTCGGCTCCGGGTTCAACATCAATAAATCGAAGAGCAAACTCACTACGGTTGGCAGAAAGGTAAAGGTGCTTGGAATGGTGATTTTGCCACGCGGCCAAGTAAGCATTGATATGGCTGCCAAGAAGAAGATTGAGTATCAGTTACACTTTTTTATCAAGGACAGAGCCCGATTGTTGAAAATCTTCGAGCACGACATGGAATCGGGCATCCAGCAGCTCTCCGGACACATAAGTCACATCAACGCCGCCGACCCAGCCTACCTAGAAAAACTACGTAGAAAGTACGGAACATCCGTAATCGACAGTTTTCTACACAGGTCCGCGAAGTGAACTTCTTTAGCGTATCCATCCATTCGATACAGCACATCAAATCATTTTGTTTGGAGATCGATCTCACATCACGTCGTCTGGTCTGCTTGGTAGGCAGAAATGGGGTCGGCAAGACCACAATGATGCGCGCGCTGCGCAATCTATCCAATGCAGACACATTTCTTAAGACTGCCAACCCGCAGATCTTTGGCCCGGATAGTCGAATTGAATACCAGGTAGATGACTACAAAGTCGAGTTTCATTACGACGCAAACATTCGCTCGCTGAACTGCAGGAGCGAGATTCCGAAATCAGTCCGTGACTGTGTATCCGCCGAATTGCCAATGCCACATGGCGAGCGTTTCAATTATTTTAGAAACGCCAGCAACGCAGACACTGAAATTCGTCAAGCACTTATCATTTCTAACTACGCACGGCCATACGAGCTGATCGATTTCCTCTCGTCAATCTATTCAACAGATAAGTACAACAATCTTGTTGAGGTGTCCGTAAGAGGACGGATTTTCTACAGCATTCTTCTGGAGAATGATAGGTACATTCGCGAGGACTATTTAAGCTCCGGCGAGTATTTCCTCATCAATCTATACCGCACCATCAAGAGTGCGACACGACTGATCGCGGTTGACGAGATTGACCTTTCCTTGGACGCCGCTGCGCAAGCCCAACTCGCGCTGTGGCTCCGCACATTCTGCCAAAAATATGAGTGCACCATTCTCTTTACAACACACTCCTTGGCCATAATGAGAACGCTCGATCAGTCAGAGCTTTCATACATCGAGCAAGAAGAGGGTAGGACGATTCACTACCCTGCCTCCTACAGCTACGTAAAAGCGAGACTCTTTGGATTTCGAGGCTGGGATAAGTATATTCTGACAGAAGATCAGGTTCTCAATGAGTTTATTGAGTATATCATCCGGCGCCACTGCCCTAGGACGTTCTTTAGCTATAAACTGATCCATATTGGCGGGGCTGTCCAAGTCACTGATCTGTTGCGCCGAAACGCGATCGACCAATTTCTGACCGGACCAGATAATGTAATAGCCGTTCTTGATGGGGATCAGCGTCAATCCGAGCATGCCAAACATCAAGCGGTTCACTTTATTCCAATCGAGAGTGTCGAGAAGGCTATACATTCTCATTACGCCGAAGATGACTTCCCGTTCAAGCTACCGCAACAAAAGGTATTTACCGGCCCAAAGGACGCCTTTAATGCAATAAGGCAGCAAAAAATTGCAACTACTGCGGAACTGCACGATTACCTTTGCAACAAATATGCTGACGCTGTCCAGCAATTTGCGATAACAATAGGAGCGTTTCTCGGAGCTGATAACCCGCAATGATCACAATCGAAATCGTATCAGCCGGATAATCACACTGGTCTCTGTTTTATCTTTTTTTGCCGGAAAACGGTGTCAGAAAAACTTATTTTCTTTCGTGACTCTGTTCTCAGCCTCGATAGGTGATCTGGGAGGATGCAATGCAACTCGTCCACGAAAGCTGTGTAAGGTCATGGGTTACCCATGGGACTTATGGGGTTCGAACTCCGTCCGCCATAAGCTCTATATGCCCGCATTGCGGCGACAAGGGCGTTATTTCGCTTCGCGATCAAACGGACGACTTGCACCGCTTTGCGGTGGCCTCTACTGGGAATTGCCCGGGCTGTAGTAAGCCGATTTCATTCTGGGCAATTCGGTTGGAGAGGGCCCCTAAGAACTTAGTGAACAATCCCGCCTCAATTTACATGTACCCAGAAGCAAGAAGCCATTACCCGAACCCGGATTTCTTGGCGGACATTCCTGCTCCGTTAAGCCGCGCCTTTGTCTCAGCGGTCGAGGCACTTAATTCGAAAAACTACGCAGCAACTGCCGTGTGCGCTAGAAGAACACTTGAGGGGATCTTTAAATACCTTGTTCCAGAAGACAAGAGAAATGCCAGCTTGGCAAAGCTAATTGAACACACAAAGGCGACCGTGGATCTTGCTGCTCCGCTAACGTCGCTTTCACATGCAATTCGCGATGGAGGTAACCTGGGAGCCCATTTCGACATGGAAAAGGAGCCGAGCGAGACCTTGGCGAAACAAATGGTGGAGCTTCTTGAGTATTTGATCTCTTATTTATATGTACTGCCGAAGGAAATCGCCGATCTCGAAAGCGCTCTTGGCAAGAGTATTTAATTGTATAAGACGGTGTCGGAGACACTTATTCGGGACTAGAAGTGATTTTGACATTTCATACGAACCGCAGCCGTAGCGCTTGAATGTACTCGGACCATAACGCAAAGCACGTCTCTGCAAGCTCAAGAGCATCATAAATTGTATTACCGCATATAATCTTGTAGCGGGACTTAAAGATCGGAGGTTCTCTGGATTCTGGTGTGAAGACCGTCAACTCCCATGAGCGGTAGCTGAGGTAAGGCTTGGCACTGCCACGAACGCGTTGGATCTTGCAGTGTTTGCTTTGATTACATAAGTCGGCACACACCTTCAATTCGGCGTGGGAGTTGATGAACGCGTTGACTGATTCCTTGGATTCCCGAGCTTTGTTCAATTGTGTGACCCAGTCGCACATATGATGGCAATGAATGAAAAATGAGATGACGTCATCCTCATAGCATTCCTTTTGGGCCAGATAGTGAGGCTGTCCGCGGTAGATGCCCCGAATTCTCTCCAGATACCGCTCAATACGTTCAAATTGCTGCATGGCGTGATTTGAGACCTAACGCTTGAGCTAGAGAGCCAGATGGCGACTTCGGCCGCATTGGAGAATCGTATCATTCAGTCAGACGCCCGCTTGACCAAATCGTTCGGGGCAACTCTACTTTGCGAGCGCATCAAGCATCAATGAGGCGATGTTGCCCATAGACTCGATGGAGAACTGGGCCTGTGATGGTGTGACGCTACTGACCCATGGGTGACCGTGACCTGTACCCTCTTTGTTGCGCAAAGCGTTCAAGGCGCAACCGAGACCGTAAGCAGACCGCTCCACCCGCCTTTGCGCAGCCTCACCTTCCAGAATGGTGTCGCTAGGTGTGGCGAAGCCAAGTGCTGTGAATGCTTGCCCCAATAAAGTTGGAAAGTTGGAAGTGCTCGGGTTCGAGCCCCACTTTTGGACAAGCACATGAGCAGCTGTTGCCTCTAGCAAATCTTTAGCTGTACCGGCCAACAATGGGCTGTCCAGTGAGCCACGTCGCGCGCGTTCTGCATATGCACGAAGCGCCGATGTCAGAGCTTTGCCTGATAGTGAATCAAGAACACGCGGCTGAAGCGAACCGTCAGAAAAGAGTTCCCATCCTTGAGCAGCGAATACTAAGGTGAGGTTTGTAATTGCCTCCAAGCCACAGTAGTTGCTTGAGGTTGAGCGAAACCCGCCGTAGCCCTGAACGGTTGAAATAATTCCGGCAACAAGCGATTCGCCTGCCGAGGGATTGTTTGATATGGCCCAACTCAGCGTGCCACGAACACGTTTAGACTTTCCAATGGGTTTATTGCTTAGTCTCCCAGGGTCAGCTGACGCAAGCTTTGCTTGGTCAATTTGGAACTCGATGTCCGAATGAGTAGGCTCCCGCTTCTCGGTCTGAGAATCGTCGACGAGACGAGCGACTGCAACGACAATGGCGTCGCTAAGTGGAGGTCGGCTTGCCATGTTGCCTAATCTGCCCCCTGTCGAAGGTGTAAAAGTTCGATGCAAGAGATACATAACCGAGGCAAGAAGTGTCCCTGATACTGTTGTTTTTTCTAGTTGCCTGAACTTTCGACTTTGTGTCACTCATGGAAGCATTGTGCGACTTGATGAACCCGGGCGGTTGCTATCTCATCTAAATCCGGCAATACCCAGCCATGTTTGAAATATATCGGGCGTTATCACGTGGGCCCTGATTTGAATGTCATTCGCGGTGAGAAAGCACCCGTTTGGCCGGGACTGCCATTCAGCCGAGCTGCCAGGAAAACCTTCGAAGACGATTCCAATTAGCTCAATTGGTCTTTCGGAATCTAACATGCAGTAGACGGCGCCGCCACTCATTCCACTGAAGTAGAACGTATTCTCTCTCTCCAGCGAAGAGGCCATCAAAAAAGAATCGTCGGAGATCGATATGGGCCTGGTTAGTTCCGCTACGACAGCGGCAAGCGGACATTGCAAGAAGCCATCTGCCTCAGACTTGTGCTCGGTAGGGAAGCCAAAAGCAACCGGCGTGCGTAGTTCTATCCAGTTCGGTTCGGTCCAATTGTCCAGGTCGATCGCAGCCTTTCCCTTGCGCTCAAAGTGTATTTTCTTGAATGCATCATCGAGCTTCACAATCGCTATATCTGGGCCATTGTCGCTTTTCGGCATCCGGAGCGGCCGAAAATGACTCTTGTAGCCATTCTGAGTGAAAGTGCCAAACTGATAGATATACCGCTCTTTCCCATGGATCGTTAGCCACTTATGTGGTTCGGACGCAAACTGCTGGTAGTAGACGTGGGCACACGTTATGCCGAATATTTCGCCACCTTGCTGAACATACGTAATCGTCCCATTGGCCTTTTCTATTGTGTGTCCACCTTGCAGCCAAGGAGGTGAAAGAAAAAGGGGTTCGGAATGCTTCGCAGCCTCTACCTGAATGTTTCTTTGAATTTCATTCATAGACATCTTCCGGAAAGCGGTGTCAGAGCCACTTATTTTTGGTAATTATCTGAGACACTGTTTTCATTGCCCCTCACGCCAATCCTCGTCCATCCGAAACCCCAAGCCCCAACCCCGCATGTATCCCCTGCGGCACCCCCGCCGAGATCTTCCCATCGACCCACGTCACGAAGATCGTGCTGAACGCGCTCTTCGCCCCTTCCCACCACTGCCGCGCTCCCGTGCTTGCCAGTGCCGACAGCGCCGAGCGCTCGAAGCCTTCGGTCAGGTCGAGGTCGATGAAGCCCAGGTGGCGCTGGATGACGACGGTTTCGAGGCGGCGGTAGGTCATCATCATCAGGAATCCGAACCGGACCTTGTCGGCGTCGGACAGGGCATCGAGCCCCGACTGCGCCTTGATGATCAGCGGAGCCAGGTCGGCGTGGGTGGCCAGGACTTCCATCGTCGCGCCCATCGAGGAACTGATCGCCAGGAACGTGGAGGCCCTCAATGCGGCCGTGTTCTGTCGGAGCTGGAGCGCCAGATAGACCAGGGTGACCCCCACGAACAGGGCCCCGACGACCTGCCCGATCGCACTGACCGCGTCCCAGTTCATGCGAGCGCCTCCGCAGGCCACACCGATCGCCATCGTAAGGCAATCGGGGACGGGGCGGTTGAACCCGTTCCCTTTGCGGGTGGGTCCCGGGAAGGTGCTGCCCACGGTGGTCGCGGCGATGATGCGCGGGAGGTCGAGCCCGGCGGATGCCCTTGGACTGGTTCTTGATTGCCTGCGGATCAAGTTGCATGGCGTGCGGATGATACTCGATCGCCTGCAGATCAGGCGATTGATGGGACGTACCCGCTTGATCGGTCATGAAGTCGACCGGGTCTCGAACGGGCAGCTGCTGAGGTCACCGGGACGGCGGCGGATGGGACGCGGGATGGGTCAGCGGGGAGGCAGTTCCGGTCTGGGGCGGTGAACTTCAGGTCGGGTCCGTGTCAGTCCAGACCGGATCGTGCGGATTCCCGACCTGGGCACGAAGTTCCCCGGTCTGGCAAGGAAGTTTTCAGGTCGGGTCCTGCCGATTTCAGGTCGGGTCCATGCGAGTCCAGACCTGAAAACCTTCTTCCCCGACCTGGGAACTTCGTGACCCGGCCTGGGAACTTCGTGACCCGACCTGGAAGTTCGTGACCAGGTCGGACCCTGAGGATTTCAGGTCTGGCATGTTGCTTGCCAGGTCGGGGCACGCCGATTCCAGGTCGGAAGTTCTCGAGACCAGGTCTGGGAAGTTGCAGACCCGACCTGGAAGTTCCTGACCAGGTCAGGGCAGGAGAACTTCCGACCTGAAAAGTTCGTGACCAGACCGGGGAAATCGCGCCGCTCCACGGGCGTGATCCGTGCAGGACCGTGGCCGCCCCGATATCGGGACGGCCACGGCGAGAGGTGGTTGCCACCGCGACGCCGGCAACCACGTCCGTAACGAATTAACGGGGACGTACCCCATTAAACGGGGCACTGTTTCTTGTTCTGTCATCCCGAGCGGAGCGAGGGATCTCGAAGTTGCTGTGCCTTCGGATGACAGATCCCTCGCTGCGCTCGGGATGACAAGAAAAGAGGCGGAATGACAAAGCAAAAGCCGTGGTTGGTCCCCGGCTT
>Ga0210389_10004101_pt1 | contig 11346 bp, 9 predicted proteins | sample IncBWH28OmetaG_FD_160127 | JGI IMG/M metagenome (GOLD analysis project Ga0210389, IMG submission 160127) | Forest soil microbial communities from Barre Woods Harvard Forest LTER site, Petersham, Massachusetts, United States - Inc-BW-H-28-O ... | reverse complement strand
TGCCTCAGCGCGTAGACCGGGGAACCGAGGATGTGCTTGATCGCTGCCGGCGCGTTGGGGCCGAGCGACGTGTACTCCCAGTAGTAGCTCGCGCGGCCGCCCATCGCCGGGATGAACACGTACACGGCCGCGACGGTGTAGACGAGCCCGATGATGATGAGGCCCAGGCCCACGAGCTTCTGCCGGGGGATCCCGAGCGGCCGGGTGAGGATGAGGCACAGCCCGATCCCCGCCACGAAGAAGCCCATGTCCTCCTTGACCAGCAGCAGCGCCACCATCGCGATGGCCGCGGTGCGCCACTTGCCCTTCTGCAGCCGCTCGAGGGTGATGGCCGTCAGCACCGGGGCGAACGCGACCTCGTGGAAGTTGAACGCCGCGGCCCCGGCGATCTGCCAGCTGATCGCGTACGCGAGCGTCACGCAGTAGGCGCCCATGGTCGCGTAGCGGCCGCCGCCGAACGCCGTCCGGGTGAACGACCAGATGAACGGGATCGCCAGCGCGAACAGCACGGCCTGCGCGATGAGCAGGTCCACGGGGCTGTCGTGGATCCAGATCAGCGGGACGAGGACCACGTCGATCGGGGACCAGTGGTCACCGAGGACGGAGAAGTCCACCACGCCGAAGTTGTGCAGGCCCTTGGCTATCGAGTAGCCCGGCTTGAACTCCGAGTAGGACTTGACCGCCTGGTAGAAGATGCCCAGGTCGTAGATCGCGGTCCGGGCCGTGTAGTACATCGTGTACGAGAAGATCGAGTAGATCACGGCGAAGATGCCCGTGATCACGCCAACCCCGATCATGTTCGCCGACGGCCGTCGGCTTCTCCCGGAGGGGGCCTGCTGCTCGTCGCTTGGCGCGGTCGCCGTCGTGCTATCCACGGTCACTGCAGTTACCTATCGCCATGTGCCTGCGTCACTCGCTGCTCAGCCGGCCAAGGGCGACGATGCTCACGCCCTTGTCCGGGAACAGTCGCTGCAGCCTGCGGAACGGGGCGGTGCCCAGCCGGGTCGCGGCGCCGGTCACGCCCTGGCTCGGCTGCATGACCCGGCCGGACCCGGCGGTCCGCTCGGAGACCGACGTGGCGGCCGTCTCGGCGTGCGCGAGCCGCCGCTTGCCCACCATGACCTTGGCGACCTCGGTGACCGAGCCCAGCGGGTAGCCATAGCGGCGCACGGCCACCTCGACCAGCCCGCAGGAGGTCAGCAGCGCCGTCATGACGTCGGGGTCATACCGGCGGAAGTGGCCCACGAGCTTGTCGAACGGGCTGTACCGGTGCTGGTCGGCGGGGACCGAGATCAGCAGCCAGCCGCCCGGCCGGACCCTGCTCATCCAGTCCTTGACGGCGGCCGCGTCGTCCTCGATGTGCTCGAGCACCTCGAACGCGCAGACCAGGTCGAACTTCGCGTCGCCGAGCTCCTCGGCGGCGACGTTGCGCACTTCCCCGGCGCCGGCCGCGGCGATCCGTGCCTTGGCCACCTCGAAAGACTCCTGGTCAGGCTCCACGCCGAGGTAGTTGTAGCGCTGCGCCAGCCGGACGCCGAAGGCACCACGCCCGCAGCCGATCTCAAGCACGTCCTTGATGCCAGCCGGCAGCATCCGCTCCACGAGGTCGAACCGCAGCCAGGCATTGGGGGCGAGCGGGGCAATCGCGTTGACGTCCCGTGAGGCCGTTCCTGGTCCTGTGGACATAAAACTCCTCGGTGTCGTGAACAGCCGCTGCCGCGGCCACGAAGGTCGTGCTGCCAGCTATGGACGGGAGTGCAGCTAAACAGTGCAGCTCGCTCAGCTGCTGCGCCCGCACCCGAAACGCCATCCTTGCCGCCAGGCCCCGGCGATGCCAGCACTCAGGGCGCGCATGATCTTATACCCTAGTTCCCTACGCAGGGCTGGCAGGCACAGTTCGCCGACCTGTTACCAACAACGACCTTAGGTGACATTACGCTATGCCCGTGCCAGATCACCCCGAAGCGTCACGTAGCAAGAGCGCCATGGCCATGTCGGTCATCAGCAAGATCGTGTCCAGCCGCGTGGTCAAGTACGGGTTCGTGGTCGTCACGATCGGCGCCGGCATCTACGCGCTGAGCACCCAGTGGACCGACATCCACAATGACCTGGCCAAGATCGGGTTGCCGATGGCGCTCGCCGCGCTGGCCTGCGTCCTCGGCGCGCTGTTCGCCGCGCTGATGTCGTGGCGGGCGCTGCTCGCCGGGCTCGGCTCCCCGCTCCCGGTCGCGACCGCCGCCCGGATCGTGTGCGTCGGGCAGCTCGGCAAGTACGTGCCGGGCTCGGTGTGGCCGGTGCTCGCCCAGATGGAGATCGCCAGCGCGCATAAGGTCCCACGCACTCGCACCGGGCTGGCCTCGGTGCTGTCCATGCTGACCGCGCTGCTGACCGGGCTGATCGTCACGGCGATCGTGCTGCCCTTCTCCAGCGGCAGCACGCCGTATGAGTGGACGCTGATCGTCGCGCCGTTCCTGCTGGTCTGCCTGTACCCGAAGATCCTCAACTGGGGCTTCGCCAAGCTGCTCAAGCTGGCCCGGCGCCCGCCGCTGGAGCAGCCGCTGGGTGCCCGGGCGCTGGGCATCTGCCTGGGCTGGTCGTTTGCCTCGTGGCTGTGCTACGGCCTGCAGATCTGGGTGCTCGCGATCCAGCTGGGCGCGCCCGAGGGCCGGGCGCTGCCGCTGGCGATCGGCGCGTTCGCGTTCGCCTGGTCGGCCGGCTTCGTGGTCATCCTCGCCCCGGCCGGGGCCGGCGTGCGCGACGTCATCATGATCGCGATGCTGCACCCGCCGCTCACCCTCGGCTCGGCCGCCGCCGTCAGCCTGGTCTCGCGCGCCGTGACCCTCGTCGCCGACGTGATCACCGCCGGCGTGGCGACGGCCTACTACCGCCGCGACAAGAAGCGCACCAGCCTGCCCAGCGGCCAGCAGGCCGCCACCCCAGACCCCCTGAGCCAGAACGACTCCGGCCATCCCGCCCGCGCCGCGCAATCGGCTGGCCCGGCGGGCCCCCAGTAACGCCGGCCCAGCAACGGCGGCTCAGCAACGCCGGCCCCGTAACGCCGGCTCAGCAACGCCGGCTCAGCAATGCCGGACGGGCAGCGGCACGGTGCCGCTGCCCGTCCGTGAGCACTGCCCGTTCGGGTAAGGGTCTTACCGGTGGGAGCGGTTGACGGCGGACAGGATCGCCCGCATGGAGGCGGTCGCGGTGTTGGTGTCGATCCCGACGCCCCAGTAGGTCTGGCCGCCGACTGAGCACTCGACGTAGGAGGCGGCCTGCGCGTCGGTGCCCTCGGTCAGGGCGTGCTCGGCGTAGTCCAGCACCCTGACGTCGATGCCGACCGAGGCGAGCGCGGCGCAGAACGCCGAGATCGGGCCGTTCCCGGTCCCTTCGACCTCCTGGGCCGTGCCCGCCGCGGTGATCTCAGCGTGAAGCACGTGCTTGCCGTCCACGACCGACGACGACTGGTGGTCGTTGAGCGTGACCGGCCCTTCGGTCAGGTAGGTCTCGGTGAACGCGGCCCAGATCTCGTCCGGCGTGACCTCGCCGCCCTCCTCGTCGGTGTGCCGCTGAATGACCTTGGAGAACTCGATCTGCAGCCGGCGCGGCAGGTCCAGGGAGTGCCCGCTCTTCATGACGTAGGCGACGCCGCCCTTGCCGGACTGCGAGTTCACCCTGATGACCGCCTCGTAGGAGCGGCCCACATCGTGCGGGTCGATCGGCAGGTAGGGCAGGTCCCACTTGTGGTTGACCGGGTCGTCGCCGGCCGCCTGGACTTGCGCGTCGAACGCCTCGAAGCCCTTCTTGATCGCGTCCTGGTGCGACCCGGAGAAGGCGGTGTAGACGAGCTCGCCCGCGTACGGGTGGCGGGGGTGCACCGGCAGCTGGTTGCAGTACTCGACGGTGCGGCGGATCTCATCGACGTTCGAGAAGTCGATCATCGGGTCGATGCCCATGGAGAACAGGTTCAGGCCCAGCGTGACCAGGCACACGTTCCCGGTCCGCTCGCCGTTGCCGAACAGGCAGCCCTCGACCCGGTCGGCCCCTGCCAGCACCGCGAGCTCGGCGTCGGCGACCGCGGTCCCCCGGTCGTTGTGGGTGTGCACGGACACGCAGACGTGCTCGCGGCGGCTCAGGTTGCGGCTCATCCACTCGATCTGATCGGCGTAGACGTTGGGCGTGGAACGCTCAACGGTGCAGGGCAGGTTGAGGATGATCTCCCTGCCCGGCCCCGGCTGCCAGACGTCCATGACCGCCTCGCAGGTCTCCAGGGCGAAGTCGAGCTCGGTGTCCATGAAGATCTCCGGCGAGTACTCATAGCCGAAGTCACAGTCTCCCAGGTACTGCTCGGCGTACTTCATGACGTGCCGGGTGCCGTCGACCGCGAGGGCCTTGGTCTCTTCCTTGCTGTTGCGGAAGACGACCTTGCGGAATACCGGCGCGGTCGCGTTGTACATGTGCACGGTCGCCCGCTGCGCGCCGGCCAGCGACTGGACGGTGCGCTCGATCAGGTCCTCGCGAGCCTGCGTGAGCACGGAGATGCGCACGTCCTGCGGGATCTTGCCACCCTCGATGAGCTCGCGGACGAAGTCGAAGTCGGTCTGGCTCGCGCTCGGGAAGCCGACCTCGATCTCCTTGTAGCCCATCTTGACGAGCATCTCGAACATGGCCCGCTTGCGGGCGGGCGACATCGGGTCGATCAGCGACTGGTTGCCGTCCCGCAGGTCGGTGGACAGCCAGCGGGGGGCCTTCGTCATCATCTTGGCCGGCCAGGTGCGATCCGGCAGGTCAACGGCCTTGAACGGCGTGTACCGGTGGCACGGCATGCCGCTCGGCGTCGGCACGATGGGGGCTACGGGGCGATGGGCATAATTCTGCTGCGACATTGCTGCTTTCCTCTTGGGCGATAACTGCTCTTGGCGAAGCGCCCGATTCGTTCAGTGCTGCCTGGAAGCACTGCAAGCAGTGTTACCTGCTGCAAGCTGCGCCACCTGGAAGCGGAGTGCTACCTGGAAGCGGCTAGCTGAAGACGTCGGGCGGCGGCCAGCACACATGCCAAGACCCCGCGGCGAGGGAGCCGGCCTTTATCGGCCCCCGCCGCGGCTGCTAAGGAGGAGCAGCTCGCATGACATAGCTGTGCCTACTATACACGCCCCGCTACTCGACGGAAGCGGCCTGCTCCATGAGGCTGATCACCCCGACGGTCTGCGCCGGCGTCATGCCAAGGTCTTGCGCGAGGCCCTGCGCGGTGACGCGCTCGGCCTCCGTCAGCGGGCCGTCCGCCATCGCGATCCGGAGCAACTCGGCGAGGTGCCATTCCTTCGCCTCCGGCTGCACCTGGGCGCCCAGCGCCTGGATCGCTGGCCGCCACTGGTCGGCGGGCCTGGCCAGGTCTGCGGCGAGCGCTTCCTCGTTGTACCCGGCCACGCCCGCGCCGGTGGCGAACTGCAGGGCCTTGGCGCGCGAGGCAACGCTGCTGGGATCGCCGGCCTGCAGCATGACCGACACCACGCCGCGCACGCCGTCGGTGACCGCCACCTGTATCGCCGCCTGCGTTGCCGCGACGGTGGGCGCCGTCAGCACGTTGGTGCTGTACCGGGTCTTGCACGTCTCGCAGCGGACGTCCTCGCCGACCTTGTTCAGCGGGATGACCGGAATCCAGAACAGCGTGAAGAACCGGCGCCCCGTGCGGTGCCGGTACTGCCGGTCACCGCCGCACCTGCGGCAATGAAACACGCCCGTCGCGATCGTGCTCCACACGATCCGCAGCCCAAAGACGATGATCACTGTAATCTCCTCCGTATTTGCCCACATTTACCTATCACGTCCTGGGGCCGTACTGAAAATCAGTCGCCTTCCGCGAGCTGACGGTGTTGCCTGGTGTCCATGCACATCGTCCGGTGGGATCCTGACGACCCCGAGGCGCTCCGGTACTGCCATGAGGTGGAACGGGCCGCGCAGCGGGCAGACGACCCGTCCGGGCCGCCGATGACACCACGCGAGCTGCGGGTCTTCCTCAGTGAGGGGTGGGAGGCCAACCCGTGTGAGGCGTGGCACGGTAGCCCCGGGAACGGCCGCACCGACAGAACTGCCAGCGGCCTGTACTGGATGGAGGTGCCCGACCAGGAGAACCGCGACCGGGCGAGGCTCTTGCTCCTGGTCCACCCCGCCTGCGGCGGGCGCGGCGTCGAGCGGGCGCTGCTGCGCCACGCGGCGGGCCGGGCCCGGGCCAACGGGCGCGCTGTCCTCTCGCTCCTGGCCCGGCAGGGGTCGCCCGTTGCGGCATTCCTGCGCTCTGCCGGGGCCACCCCCACCCTCACCGAGGTCAGGCGGGTGCTGGACCTGCGCACGGCACCGCCGGGGCACTTCACCACGTTGCGCGAGACGGCGGCGGCGAAGGCGGCCGGCTACTCGCTCGTCAGCTGGCTCGGCGTCACCCCCGAGCCGCACCTCGCAGGCGTCGCCCAGCTCCTGAACGCGATGAACGACGCGCCACGGGAAGCGGAGGGCACGCAAGAAGCGGTCTGGGACGCCGGCCGGGTGCGGCAGCGCCACGATTCGTCGATGGTGAAGATGGGCACCCGCGGCTACTCGGTCGCGGCCGTCCACGACGTGACCGGTGAGATGACCGCCTTCACCCAGCTGGAGGTGAACCCGGAGATCCCCGAGTGGGGGCATCAGGGGCCCACGGCCGTGACCCGGCCGCACCGGGGGCACCGGCTCGGGCTGTTGGTCAAGGCCACGATGCTGGAATGGCTCGCGACGGCAGAGCCGGCGGTAGAGCGGATCTTGACCGGCAACGCCGACTCCAACCAGCACATGATCGCGGTCAACGAGGCACTCGGCTACGACGTGCTCGCCCCGCCCTGGCAGTGGTTCGAGCTCCCGGTCGCCGCGGTTCCCGGCGAGCCTGGCGAGTTACGCCGCGTGCCCGGCCTCACAGGCCCGGCCCCGGCCTCGGACCCTCAGGCCCGGACACAGGCCCGGCCTCACGGGGCCGGCCTCGGCCCCGGCCTCACAGGCCCGAGCCGGCCTCGACACTGGCCTCACAGGCCCGGCCCCGGCCCTGGCCTCACAGGCCCCGGGGGCCGGCCTCCGCCCCGGCCTCACTGGGCCGGCCTCCGCCCCGGACCCAGCCCCACAGGGCGCGTCCGAATTATGCACTTTTGCGGCTTATATGCATTTGCTAGCGCGAAGGGTTTTCCTGTTACGAAGGCTTTTCCCCGCGATAGCGGGTAAAGCTATTCATAACCGGAAAAGTGTTCATAACTCGGGTCTCTCATGTCACTGGCGCGGTGCACTGGTCACCGCGGTACCTGCGAGCCTCCTGGCTACGGGCCGTCCGGGCCGCGGTAGACGCATCCGGATGTGCACGTTTCCCGGACGACGACTGCCGACAGCGGAAGGGCGTCACGCAGCCGGTCCCAGATCCAGATGGCGAGGTTCTCGCTAGTCGGGTTCTCCAGGCCGGGAACCTCGTTGAGGTAGTGGTGGTCGAGTTGATCATGGAGCGCGGCGAATGCCTCCTTGATCTCGGCGAAGTCCATCACCCAGCCCGGCCCGGAACGCACCTCGCCGCGCACTCGCACCTCAACCCGGAAGGAGTGGCCGTGCAGCCGCGCGCATTTGTGCCCGGCCGGGACATTGGGCAGCCGGTGGGCCGCCTCGAAGCTGAACTCCCGGAAGATCTCCACTAGCGAATCCCGAGGAACTTGTGCGTCTGAAGGCTCAGCCGCCAGCGAGGGTGCTGCAGGCAGTACTGAACCGCCGCCGCCGTGTTCGCTGCAACATCCGGGCCGTCCATCGGCTGGAGAAGGAACTCGCCGAACGGCAGCTCCTCGAACCGCTCCGGCTCGGCGCCTGGCTGCGGGTAGACCAGCTTCAGCTCATCGCCGGCCTGCAGCACTAGCGTGGTTCCCGCCTTGGGGCTCACGCAAATCCAGTTGATGCCATCGGGCGCGGCGCGCGTGCCGTTTGTCTCGATGGCCACCTCGAAGTCCTGCGCGTGAAGCTCGTTGACCGCGTCGGAGTCAAGCTGCAGCAGGGGCTCACCACCGGTGCATACGACGTACTTCCGCCCCGCGGCGGCCGGGGCAGGCTGCCGGGACTCGCTCGGCCGGGGGCCGGGTAGTGGGGGGCCATCTGGCCGGGAGCCGAAGGCCCAGCAGGCCGCCACGGCGGCTGCCAGGTCCGCCGCCGTCTGGAACACCCCGCCGCCGGGACCATCGGTGCCCACGAAATCGGTATCGCAGAACTGGCAGATCGCGCGGTGCCGGTCCCGCTCCCGGCCGGTCCACAAGTTGCACGAGGTGAACCGGCAGAAGACTGCGGGGCGGCCAGCCCGCATTCCCTCTCCCTGCAGGGTGTAGAAGATCTCCTTGACCCGGTACGTCATGGCCCGTCAGGCCCGCTGCCTCGTCGTGAGGGGATCCGGCACCCCCAACTCGGAGAAGCCGCGGCGGCGCAGCAGGCAAGAGTCACATGTCCCGCAGGGGACTCCGGCCGGGTCGGGGTCGTAGCAACTGTGCGTCATGCCGTAGTCAACGCCCAGCGCCAGCCCGCGCGCGATGGTCTCCGCCTTGGACAGGCTGACCAGCGGCGTGTGAATGCTGATCTCGCGCTCGCCGGTCACCGCGGCCTTGGTCGCCAGGTTGGCCATGCGCTCGTAGGCGGCGATGTACTCCGGCCGGCAGTCCGGGTAACCGCTGTAGTCGATGGCGCTGACCCCGATGAAGATGTCGCCAGCTCCCAGCGTCTCTGCCCAGGCCAGCGCGAAGGAAAGGAAGATGGTGTTCCTCGCCGGCACGTAGGTCACTGGTATCTCGCTGGCTGCAGCTAGCACTGCGCCGTCGCCGTGATGCGGGACTGCGATGCGAGCGTCCGTGAGCGCCGAGCCGCCAAACATGGTCAGGTCGATGTCGACGATCGCGTGCTGGGCGCCGAACGCGGCAGCCACCCGGCCGGCCGCCGCCAGCTCCACACCATGCCGTTGCCCGTACCGGAAGCTGAGCGCGAAGCACTCGAAGCCAGCGGCGCGCGCCATGGCCAAGACCGTGGTCGAGTCGAGCCCCCCGCTCAACAACACGACGGCCTTCGGCGCACCCACTCGACTGCCTCCTCGGTGTCGTGGTCGCCACCCCTCGGCACGACCCTCGGTGACCAACCCATGCTACTACGCCCCGCTCGCGCCGCTACGGCCCGCTTGCGCGCTCCGGTGCGGCGGCGATCATGTCCAGCAACCGGGTGTAGAAGCGGAGGTTATGGATGGTGGCAAGGCGCTCGCCGAGACTGTCCTTGATCCTGGCCAGGTGGTAGAGGTAAGCGCGGCTGTACCGGCGGCATGCGGGGCAGTCGCAGGTGGGGCAGATCGGCTCGTCGAGCCGGGAATTCTCCTCGTCGTGAATGTAAACGTTGCGGTAGAAGCTCCGGTCCCGCAGCGCCAGCCGGTCCCCGGCTCCGGGCGCGAAGGCGTAAAGCCTGCCATGCCTGGCATCACGGGTGGGAATCGTGCAATCGAAGACCCAGCGCTGGTCCAGGTCACACAGCACGGCCAGGTGCTCTGGCCTGCCCACGCCGAGCGCGAAGAGGGGCGCATCCGGTGGCGTGAGATCGGCGAGCAACCGGAACATGTCTAGTTCAAGCACGCCATTGGCATTCAGCGGCCAGCCCCCGAAGCCGAAGCCCTGCGCCCCGGCATCGGTAAGCGCCTCGATGCAGCGCTTGCGCAACTGCGGGTCGGCACCGCCCTGGACCACGCCGACGAGCAGCGGCGGGCTCTCCAGCCGGCGCTGGCGGCACTGGCGGTCGTAGGCCTCGCGCGCCTGGCGGAACCACCGGATCGTCCGCTCGGTCGAGGTTCGCAGCTCATCAGGCGAATCCTCGGGTCCCGTGCAGTCATCGAGCGCGATCACCACGTCTGAACGCAAGCCGAATTGCCACTCGATCACCTTCTCGGGCGTGAGCTCGATTTTCGGGCTGTCGGGGGACTCTTGGAAGATCACGCCGCCAGGCCTGATGGCGCTCGTCTTCCCCTGGCGGCGCAGCAGTGACAGGACCTGGAACCCGCCGGAATCTGAGACGATGACGCCGTCCCAGCCCATGAAGCTGTGCAGCCCGCCGGATCGCTTGAGCTGCCGTATCCCGGGACGACGGGCCAGGTGAAATGAGTTGACCATCAGCGCCTCGATCCCTACCGCACGCAGGTCGGAAGGATCGACGCCGCGCACGGACGCCCGGGTGGCGTCCGGCATGAACGTGGGCAGCGTGACCGTCCCGTGCGCGGTCGCGAGCACGGGAGCCGTCCTCGCGGGACGCGTTCCGTCTAGCGATCTAGCCGGAATTACCGATGTCATGAAAACGCTAGCCCCTCACTTCAGCCCAAAACGACTCCGTTCGCATGACGGGCCATCATGGCAAGCTTAAGTTCCAGCGCGCTCGCTGTCAGGGACACTCTGCTAGCCCCGCGTCGCCGCGAGGCGATCACGTCCATGATTCTCCTCCGCGACCCGAACTCGCTCGTAGACCCAGTTTCTTGGCAGCCCGGTAACCTCGCGCACGACATCACGGGTAAGCCGGGGGTCCGCGCCGCGGCGCACCAGTGCGTCCGCCAGGCGGCCGCCCAGTTCCTGGTCAGCATCGGCGGGCCCGTCCGCCGCCCCCTCGACGACCACGGTGTACTCGCCCCGCACCGCATCATCCGTGCCCAGCTCCGCGATGAGCTCAGATAGCGTCCCGCGGATGAAGCGCTCGTCTGCCTTCGTGAGGTTGCGCCCCAGCGAGGCCCGGCGGTCACCGAGAACCTCCTGCATGTCCGCGAGCGTGGCCGTCAGGCGATGTGGCGCCTCGAAGCAGACCACGGCACCGGTGAGGGCGGCCAGGGCCGCGAGCGCCTCTTTCCGCGCTGCCTGACGGCGCGGCAGGAACCCGACGTAGTGGAACCTGTGGACGGGCAGGCCGGAGCCAACCAGGGCGGTGAGGACCGCGCTGGTGCCCGGCAGCGGGCACACCCGGATGCCGCCGGCAATCGCCGCGGTGACGATCCGGTAACCAGGATCGTTCACGAGCGGGGTTCCCGCGTCCGAGATCAGCGCGACGTCGGTCCCCTCTTCCAGGACGGCAAGCAATTCCTGGCTGCGGGAATCCTCGTTGTGCTCGTGATAGCTGACCAGCCTCGCTTCGATGTCCAGGTGCCTCAGCAAGGTCCGGGCATGGCGGGTGTCCTCGGAGGCAACGATCCCCGCCTGACGCAGGACCTCGATGGCCCGGACCGTGATGTCGCCGTGGTTCCCGATCGGCGTTGGCACCACGTACAGCGTCCCGCCACGGCCTGCCCCGGCACGCCCCTCGCCC
>Ga0210389_10004099_pt1 | contig 11349 bp, 6 predicted proteins | sample IncBWH28OmetaG_FD_160127 | JGI IMG/M metagenome (GOLD analysis project Ga0210389, IMG submission 160127) | Forest soil microbial communities from Barre Woods Harvard Forest LTER site, Petersham, Massachusetts, United States - Inc-BW-H-28-O ... | reverse complement strand
GTGTATTTCGTCGCACGGGGTGTTCTCGGTGAAGGACCCAACGTGCAAGGCCAGGTGCCTATCAGGGGCGCGGATAACCTGTATGTGTACGACGTTCTCACGGGCCGGGTGGCGTTCATCGCCGATCTCTGCTTGGGGCCGGGTGCCTCCGGCGTCGTGGAAGACGTGCGCTGCCCCGCCAACCTCGGCGAAGGCAACTTTGGGGGGACGAGAAACGACACCAAATTGTGGACGAGCGAAGGCGAAACACGAGCACATGCGCAGACGGCGGGTGTGGATGGTGGGTTTCTCGTCTTTCGTAGCTACGGGCAGCTCGTCGCGGGGGATACGGATACGACGAGCGACATCTATCGGTATGACGCTGAAACGGGTGTGTTGGAGCGTGTGTCGGTCGGTGAAGACGGCTACGGCTCAAACGGGAACAACAACGCGTTCGACGCGGAAATCGGCTCCGAACGTCAATGGCTCGGTTTGGTGCAGGAACAGTATGCAATGCATTCGCGGGCGGTCAGTGAAGAAGGATCGCGGATCGTGTTCACGACGGCTGAGCCGCTATCGCCGGGTGCGACGAACGGTCTCGAAAACGCGTATGAATGGCATCAGGAACCCGGTGCGAGCGAAGGCGAGGTGTCGCTGATCTCGAGCGGCAGTGGAAGCCAGTCTGTGAATGATGTCGTGATCTCTGCGGATGGGAAGAATGTGTTCTTTTTGACTTCGCAGGGGTTGGTGGCGCAGGACACCGATGGTGCGCCGGATGTGTATGACGCGCGGCTGGGCGCCGGTTTCCCGGCGCAGGCGGCGCCGCCGCAGGAATGCTCGGGCGATGCGTGTCAGGGGCCGTTGACGAACCCCGCGCCGTTGTTGGTGCCCGGCAGTGTCTCCCAGGCACCCGGGGAAAACCTGTCGCCGACCGTGCCGCCCGTCAAAGTCAAGCCACGTGCAAAGAGCGTGAAGTGTCGGCAAGGTTACGTGAAACGCAAGAGCAAATGCGTCAGGCGAAACACGAAAGATATCAAGGCCAAAGCCAAGAAAAGCGATGCGCGGCACACATCCACGGACCGGAGGGGTAGCTGATGACGAGGCATGATGGTTTCTCGCTCCGGTTGGCGCAAGCGGGTGCTGTGATAGTCGCGTGTCTGTTGGTGTGGATGGGTTTGGCCGTCGAGTCTGCGGCGGCGAGCTCGCTGGAAGGCAAGCCGTTTGGGATCAAGCGCTTTACGATCCAGACGACTGCGCCGACTAGGGAAGTCGAGCTCGAAGGCGGCATCCATATCGCACGCGGCGAAGAGGAAATATATGAATTTGTGAATGAACCGTACGCGTTTACCCAGGCGGGGGGACACCCCTGGGCGCTGACGACGACCGGCGAATTCACAACCGAGGAAATCACCTCCGGTGACGGGAGTGCAAAAGAGGTCGTGCCGACGCGCGATCCGAAGGATGTGGTCGTGGGGTTGCCGCCGGGGTTGTTGGGTGATCCGGTAGCCGCGCCGCGCTGTTCGCTGGCGTTCGTTCTTGACCACGGAAACAATGAACGGTGCCCGGACGATACGCAGGTCGGCGAGTATGTAATTGGTATCAATGGGGTCTCTGAGGTGCTGGGGCCGATTGTGAATGTGACGCCGGCTGTGGGTCAGTCAGCGGAGTTCGCGCTGGAGAACACGGTTCCGATCGATACGCCGCTGTTGACGGCGCATCTCGTGCGGACCGCGCAGGGCTCCTACGGGTTCACGGTCACGAGCAACGCGATCCCGCTCTTGTCGTTGCGGAGCTTCGAATTGACGTTTTGGGGTGTGCCGGCCGATCGGAGCCACGACGCGATGCGCGGCCGGTTCTGCCGCGGCGCAGACACTCCGCTGATATGTGAAGGTGGTGGGGCGTCTGGCGGTGTGGCGGCGGTTCCGTTTTTGTCGTTGCCGACGGGTTGCTCGGCGGGTCCGGAGGAAGCGACGATGCGCACGGATTCGTGGGAGGAACCAGGGAGCGTACGCGAAGGGCGCTATACGGGTTATGCGCAGGCGAGCGCGTCGTTGCCGGGCGTCACGGGTTGTAACTTGTTGTCGTTCGCGCCGGGTGTCGAAGTGCAGCCCGATACGCTGCTGGCGGATGCGCCTGTAGGGCTGGGTGTGAATCTCCAGGTGCCGCAGAGCGAGACGCCTGGGCAGCCCGCGACGCCGCACCTGCGTAACGCTTCGGTGACGTTGCCGGAGGGCTTGTCGATCAGCCCCGGGATCGTGGACGGTATCCAAGCATGTAACGAATCCGGCCCGGAAGGAATCGACTTCGAGGGCGCGGAATCTGAAGAAGTCGCGCCGAGCGGCGAACTACAGCTCGCCGCGGGGCACTGCCCGGACGCCTCGATCGTCGGCACCGCAGAAGCCGTCACTCCTTTGCTACCGGAACCCGTAAAGGGCCACGTATACCTCGCGCGCCCCCTATGTGGCGGTGTGGGGCAGCCAGCGTGTACCAACCAGGACGCGCTGGACGGCAACCTCTACCAGCTCTACCTCGAACTCGGCGGCGTCGGCGCGCTCGCGAGCACCGGGATCAACATCAAGGCGCACGGGTATGTGGAGGCAAACCCCGCGACGGGGCAGATCACGACGAAGTTCCTGGAAAACCCACAAGCGCCGTTCAGCGAACTGAAGATCCGCCTCAACGGCGGGCCACGCGCGCCGCTGGATAACCCCGCGGTCTGCGGACCCGCGACAACGACGACCGAGCTGACGCCGTGGAGCGCCCCGGGCACCACACCCGAAGGACTCGCAGTCGCGGGTACGGCCGACGCGACACCGTCCTCCTTCTATGAAGTCAAGGACTGCGCCGGGCAGTCCGGGCTAAGTCCTGGGTTCAGCGCGGGGACGGTCAGCCCGCAGGCCGGGGCGTTCAGCGCGTTCACGCTGAACCTCTCCCGCCAAGACCGCGAACAGTACGTCAAGGGCATCCAAGTACACACCCCACCGGGCTTGTTGGGGATGCTCTCCAGCGTCCCGCTCTGTGAAGAACCCCTCGCCGATCAGGGTCACTGCCCGGAAGCCTCGAAAATCGGGACGACGAGGGTCGCGTCCGGTGCGGGCTCCCACCCCTTTGAAATCTCCGGCAGCGTCTACCTGACGAAGGGCTACAACGGCGCGCCGTTCGGCCTGTCGATCGTGACCGATGCGGTTGCTGGCCCGTTCAACCTGGGGCTGGTCGTTGTCCGGGCACGGATCGCGGTCGACCCGGAAACAAGCGCGCTAACAATCACAACCGACGAATCCGGACCATATGCCGTCCCGCAGATACTCGACGGTGTGCCGCTGCGCCTCAAACAGATCACGGTCAACATCGACCGGCCCGGGTTCATGTTCAACCCCACCAGCTGCGCCGCGCAGCAGATCACCGCGCAAGTCTCCGGCAACCAAGACGCCCTCGCGAGCGTCACCAGCCCCTTCGCAGCCTCGGGCTGCAAGAGCCTCGCGTTCAAACCAAAGTTCGCAGTTTCCACCAGCGGCCATACTAGCCGTCTGGGGGGCGCGAGCCTCGACGCGAAGCTCAGCTACCCGGCAGGGTCGGTGGGTAGCGAGGCGAATATCGCGAGGGTCAAAGTCGACCTACCCAAGCAGCTCCCCGCTAGGTTGACGACGCTGCAGAAGGCGTGCACTGCCGCGCAGTTCGCAAGCAACCCAGCCGGCTGCCCCGCAGCATCAGTCGTTGGGATCGTCAAGGCGTCAACGCCGCTGCTGCCGGTCGGCCTTGAAGGCCCGGTGTACTTCGTCTCGCACGGCGGGGAAGCGTTCCCCAGCCTGATCGTCGTCCTCCAAGGCGACGGCGTCCGCGTGGACCTGACGGGCACGACGTTCATCAGTAAAGCGGGGATCACGAGCAGCACATTCAAGACGGTCCCCGACGTGCCTGTGAGCACCTTCGAGCTCTACCTGCCGGAGGGGCAGTTCTCCGCGCTCGCCGCGACCGCGAACCTCTGCAAGTCCGCGAGCAAACTCACGATGCCAACCGAACTCGTAGCGCAAAACGGCGCAGAAATACACGAGACGACAAAAATCCGTGTCACAGGCTGCGCAAAGGTAGCTAAGGCCAAGAAGGCAAACAAGAAGGCCAGGAAGAGCACCAAAGCCGAGAAAGCCAGTAACACCAGCCACCGGAGGACACGCTGATGACCAGCCACCACACGACGTCTAGGCTCTCACTGGTACTCCTGGCGTGCATCTTGATCACGCTTGGCGTTGCGGCTATCGCGCAGGCCGCCGAAGCTCCCGTCAAGGAGGTCTTCAAGAGCCATATCGGCTGGGACGTGAACAAGACCAAGGAACAAGCAAACGCCCCCCAAGCCGAACGCAACATCTGCACCGTGTTCTCCAAAGAAGAATGCCAGCTCGGCGCTTTTAGCGGCGAACCGGGCGGGTTTGGCTACCCCAAAGGTGTCGCGGTGAACACTGATCCCGCCAGCCCCGAGCACGGCGACCTATACATCACCGATCTTGTCAATCATCGTGTGCAGGTGTTGACGGCGGCGGGTGCCTTCGTGTCGATGTTCGGCGAGCAGGTCAACGAGACGACTGGCGGTAACATCTGTACGGCGGCGTCGGGAAATGTTTGCCAGGCGGGCGCGGGAGGCTCAGAAACCGGGGCGCTCCAGCAGCCGGAAGGGATCACGGCCAACCCGAGCACCGGCGACGTATACGTACAGGACGAGGCGAACTGGCGTGTGGATGAGTACACCGCGGACGGGCAGTTCGTCGCGATGTTCGGCCGGGAAGTCAACGAAACCAAGGACAACGCGACACCACCGGCCAGCGAAGCCGAAAAGAACATCTGCACCGCCACATCGAAAGATACCTGCAAGGCCGGGGTACAAGGCACACCAGGCGCCGGTGAACACGACGCGTTTGACTTCGCCGGCTCCGGGGACGTCATGACTGTCGCCGGCCCCGGAGATACCCTGTACGTCGGTGATGAAAACCGCGTGCAGGAGCTCAAGCCGGACGGCACATGGATAGGCGAAATCCCAGTATCAGCGACCGTCAAGTCGCTCGCCGTGGACGACAAAACCGGAACCATGTACGTCGTCTACAACCAAGAACCCGTCATTCACGAGTTCGATATTGCGAGCAACGCGGAACTTCCAGGCGCCATCGAAGTTCCCGGTGCGTTTGTAGATGGCATGGCGGTGGACTCTGCTGGATATCTCGCAGTATCGGCTAACGGCGAAGGCAGGCGCTTTGCAGACCTGTATGAAGCCAGTGGAGGGCATCTGATCGGTGCTATCACGATTCCGGGTATGCCAGTTGAACCCCTCGGGACGCTAAATTTTGGTGAAAACGGTGACCTGTACGGGCTGGATGCTCAGGAAGTGTTCGCTTATGCTCTTGAGCTGGTCGGGGAAGTGGCTGGTGGTGCGGCGGTGTGCGCGGTGGGGCCGGCGAGTGGTTCGTCGGCGACGTTTGGTTGTACGTTGAGTGGGGAAGTGAACCCGGAGGGTGTCGCGGAAACCGAAGCGTTGTTCCAATGGGGCAAAACTGCTGGGCTTGGGCAGCAGACCGCTGGGCAGGATGTCGGGGAACCTAAGACCGTGGAAGCAGTTTTTGTGGGGTTGCGCCCCAACGAAACGCTTTTCTATGAGCTCACGGCGTATGACCAGAACGTGCAAGCGCCTGAACAACTCGTTGCTGAAGAGCGTTCGGTGACGACTGAGAGCGTTCCGCCGAAGGTGCTTGGTAGCCCGTCGGTGTCGTTCGTGACGTCCTCGTCGGCTGTGTTGTCCGGCGAATTGAACCCGGAGAACACGAATACGCTCTATGAGTTCCAGTACGCAAAGGCCTGCATCCCAGGGGAACCGTGCCCCGCGATCGCCAATGCCCCAGAGATGCTCGCGACCAGCACACAGGAATCCGCGGCATATGGGGAGCTCGGCACAACCGCGGAAGTCGGTGCTTTGCAGCCGTTGACGAGCTACCGCTACCGGCTGGCGGCGGTCAACGAAAAAGGCCAGGAAGCCGTGAGCGCGACGGGCGGCAGCGTGCTACCGGAAGGGACATTCACGACCGGGCCGGCGCCCGCGCCGGCCGTGAGCACGGGTCTGGCGAGTGAGGTCGGTACGAGCTCGGCGACGATCGCGGGGAGCGTGAACCCCGGCGGGCTACCTGCAACGTACAGCTTCGAACTAGGCGTCTACGAAGGCGCCAGCACACAGTACGGCGACGTCTTCTCCGGACCCGTCGGCACCGGCAGCACCCCGCTAGAAGAGACACTCGCGCTCACAGGCCTGCAGCCCGGGACGACATACGCCTACCGCATCGCCGTTCATAGCGGCTACACCCACAACACTGAAACCGCTCTGCAAGGCACGACCACCCTGTTCACGACCGCGGGAGTCCCCGCAGTCCTCAGCGTCTCGACACCGCTCGCGCAACTCGCGACACCCACCATCACGTTCCCACAGGCGACGACGGTCACGACCAAGCGAGCGAGCACATGCAAGCACGGGTCCACGCGCAACAAGCGGGACAAGTGCGTGAAGACCAAGCGCAAGCGCAAGACCAAGGCGGCGGGGGGGAGGAAGCAGCGAAAGCGGAAGTAGGGCTTTGCGTCCCGGGGCACGACGGCCGCTGACGGGTGGCCTGGGTGCAGTGGTGGTAGGCCTGCGTGCGCGCCGCGACGAGATCGAGCACGCGATCTTCGAACGCATACGCCAAGCCGTACCGGACACCACCGGCGACGGCGACGTCGAGTACACGGCAGGGCTACGCGCAACGGTGACGGCGGCCGTCGAGTTCGTCCTGAAGGGCATCGAGCGCACCGACGCGCGCACGGGACAGGACGACCCGGGGCCGATCCCCGCGGCGGCAATCGTGCAGGCGCAGCGTGCGGCGCGCAGCGGGGTCAGCCTGGGGACGGTGCTGCGTCGCTATACGGTGGGCTATACGCTGCTGGGCGACTTCGTGGTCCAGGAGGCTGAGAGCGCCAACATCGTAGGCGGGCTACGCGAGCTGTTGGGGGCGCAAGCATCGTCGCTCGAACGCCTTACGGCGGCGGTAGCCGATGAGTATGGGCGTGAGCTGGAGCGGGTCTCGCGCTCTCCTGGGCGACGGCGCTTGGAGCTTGTGCAAGGACTTCTGGCTGGCGGCGTCTCGCCCGATGTCGCTGGTGAGCTGGGCTATGAGCTCGAGGGCTGGCATCTGGGTGTGATCGCGACGGGCACAGGCGCAGGCATGGATGCTGGTGTGGTGGGGGTGCTGGGGGGGTTACGCGCGGAGTTGGGTTGCCGGCTGTTGAGCGTTGCGCATGGCGAGCAGAGCGTGTGGGCGTGGTTTGCCGGTGGGCGGCGTAGGGTCGGAGGTGGGGAGCTTGAGCGCCTGCTGCCAGCTACCGGGCTGGGGGGCGTGTCGCTGGCGGTCGGTGAGCCGGGGCGGGGGCTCGCAGGGTGGCGTCTGACGCACCAGCAGGCGCAGGCCGTGCTGCTCGTTGTGCTGCGCAGGCCGAGAGACCTCACACAGTATGGCGATGTCGCGCTACTCGCGGCCGCGCTCAAAGACGAGGCGCTTGCACGGGCGCTGCACGAGATCTACCTCTCGCCGCTAGCGGATTCCCGTGATGGCGGCTCGCTCCTACGCGAGACGCTGCACGCCTACTTCGCAGCCGGACGCATCGTCTCTTCGACGGCCGTCGTGCTGGGAGTCGCTCGCAGCACCGTTGAAAGTCGCCTACGTACGATCGAAGAGCGCCTCGGGCGTGCCCTTCACCCTTGCTCAGCCGAGCTCGAAATAGCACTGCACCTGGACGAGCTCGGGTGCTGACAGTAGCGGATAGTCAACTGTTAGGGAAGGTTTCGCATAGCTATTGAAAAGGCCTTGTGGAGCACTACAACGTGCGTGAATTCGCATCATCAACTCGGCATATTGTCGTGGCGCGCGCGAGTCGCGAGAGCGATATTGATGCTGTAGCTCTGTTCAATGCGGGGTTGGCCCTGGTCGATAGCTGGCGTGCCCTATGCCGCCGGCCGGCGATCATCAAACGCCCGCGAAAGACCAATCAAAACCATAGGAAGGCGTGTATGAAGACAATCAAGGCGTTCTCTGCGGCCTGCACCATCGTGTGTGCGTTCGCAGCGCTAACGGCGACTGCCGCCACAGCGCATGAATGGCAGATAAGGGGTGTCGGGCTGACGAAAAGCGTAAGCACCGGCCAGACTGCAACCTACACATTCGTAAATACGACGAATGATGCCTACTTCACCTGTACGGTTGAAGAGAAAGGAACTGCCAGCCCCGGTGCGGCGGGAACGATCACCAGCGTCAAAGAGGTCAGCTGTAACACGGACGGCAACTTCTGTGAAACGGCGCCAACGATCGAAGCGCGAAATCTACCGTGGAGTACCGAACTGGTGACGTACGAAGGTGGGCTGGGTAACCACATCAAGACCACGGCGGCCGAATGGAAGTGGCAGTGCCGATCCCATTTCACAGGTTGGACTGAATCCTGCGCGGTCGACCCGACCATGAAAGTAAAAAATGTGTCGACCGGCGTAGACGAGACCTATAATGCAAATGTGGGTAATAGTTGCTCCAATAGCACCGCGGCGTTCTACACCGAAGGCGGCGGCATCCTCAAGGAAACCTTCGCCGAAGAACTACTCCGGGCGATCTAACAACCAGCGACACCACCGCGTGTAGCCGGACGTTCCCAGGCTGCACCATGTGGGGGCGCAGAGCTATGGCAGGGTGAGCGACCGAAACTGGGCGGGGCCATCGTGGCCCCGCCCGGAGCCGGCGACACGCAGGCGACACGCCGCTCCTCGCCGCCGACCCAAGATCGAGGTAGCCTGTCGGTCATGCCCACTGACACCGCCGCCCCCACACTCCCCGACGCCCTCGGCGACGCCGCGCGCGCCTTCATCGCCGGCCCCCACCGTCTTGTAATTGGCGCCGAGCGCCCCGAGGCCGCGGACGGTCGCACTTTCGCGACACTCGACCCCGCGACCGGTCGCGAGATCGCTCATGTTCCGCATGCGGGTCCCGCGGATGTTGCCGGCGCTGTCGCCGCCGCGCGTGCTGCCTTCGCCGATGGTCCCTGGGCGAGCATACCGGCCAGTGGTCGCGAGCGCATCATGATTGCGCTTGCACAGTCCCTCGAAGACCACGCGCAGGAGCTCGCGCAGATCGAGTCGCTCGACAACGGCAAGCCAGTCAACCTCGCTCAGTACGTTGATGTTGCTGGCAGCGCCGCGCATCTGCGCTACTTCGCTGGCTGGCCGACGAAGATCGAGGGCGCCGTCCTGCCGGTGACCGCGCCCAACATCCACTGCTACACGCGCCGCGAGCCGGTCGGCGTGTGCGCGCAGATCGTACCCTGGAACTTCCCGCTGATGATGGCGATCTGGAAGATCGCGCCCGCACTCGCCGCCGGCTGCACGATCGTGCTGAAGCCCGCCGAGCAGACCCCGCTTTCGGCGTTGCGCCTCGGCGAGCTCGCGCTCGAGGCCGGTCTGCCGCCAGGTGTCCTGAACGTCCTCACCGGCGATGGCGCGACCGGCGCCGCGCTCGTCGAGCACCCCGAGGTCGACAAGATCGCCTTCACCGGCTCGACCGCCGTCGGTCGCGAGATCGGCGCGAAGGCCGGACGCGACCTCAAGCGCGTCACCCTCGAGCTCGGCGGCAAGTCGCCGAGCATCATCCTGCCCGACGCCGACCTCGATGCCGCCGTCAAGGGCGCCTTCCAGGGGATCTACTTCAACTCCGGGCAGGCCTGCAACGCCGGCTCGCGCCTGTTTGTTCCCAAGGAGCGCTTCGACGAGGTCGTTGGAACGCTTGCCGAGCGCGCCAACGCGACGCGCCTGGGGCCGGGCCTCGACACCGACACTCAACTCGGCCCGCTGGTCTCCGCCGAGCAGCAGCAGCGCGTGATGGGCTACATCGACTCCGGGCGCGAACAGGGCGCCGAGTTGCTGGCAGGGGGGCAGACCGCGCTCGCCGACAGTGGCGGCTACTTCGTCGCGCCCACCCTGTTCGCCGTAACCGACGACGACATGAAGATTGCCCGCGAGGAGATCTTCGGCCCGGTGCTCGTCGCCTCCCCCTACGAGACCATCGAGGAGGTCGCGGCGCGCGCCAACGACAGCGAGTACGGGCTCGCCGCCGGCGTCTGGACGCGCGACGTCGGCTCCGCGCACCGCCTCGCTGCGCTGCTGCGCGCCGGCTCGGTCTACATCAACACCTGGGGCAACGTCGAGCCGAATGCGCCGTTCGGTGGGTTCAAGGCGTCGGGCGTCGGGCGCGAGCATGGGCACGACGGTCTCGATGCATACCTCGAGACCAAGAGCGTCTGGACCGCGCTGTGAGCTCCTGCGCGCCGTAGCCAGGCCGGTGCTTGGTGCATTAGAGTCACCGGTATGAGCGCACCCGCGCCGGGCCCCGGCACACTGGTGGTTTCAAGCACCGTCGAGGACGACACGGCCAGCATCGAGCTCGCCGGCGAACTCGATCTGGCGGGTGCGCGGCAGCTGGAAACGCGCCTCGACGAGGTCGAGCGAGAGAATCCGGCGCGGCTCGTCATCGACCTCGGACGCCTCGCGTTCATCGACTCCACCGGCTTGCGGCTGCTCTTGCAGGCCGATGCGCGCGCGCGCGAGCGCGGCTGCGAGCTCCTCCTGCGCCGCGGGGAGCCCTCGGTGCAGCGCGTCTTCGAGGTCACCGGCGCCCTCGACGTCCTGCGCTTCGAGGATTGACCCTCCAGCCCGCGCACGTGAGCCCCGAGGGCACTGCCGTATCCCTCGGCGGCGATGGGCTGCTTCCCGCGCGTCGCTCCGGTGCGCAGCGCTGGGTGACGGCGCTCGCAGGGCTCTGCACACTCGTGCTGCTCGCCGCGACGCTCGAGATCGTGCTCGACGCAGCTCTTGGCCACGCTCCGCTGATCCCGCGCTCGCCGGAGATCTCGAGCTGGCTGCAGGGCATCGGCGAGCGCCTCGGCTATCGCGTTTTCCTGATCGCGCTGCTGGCGTTCACTGCGGCCTACGCCGGCATGCTCGCGCTCTCCCGACGGCTCTCCGCACGCTGGGCGATCGCGCTCGTCGCGGCGCTCAACTTGATCGTGTTCGCGGGACCGATCCTGTTCTCGACCGACGTCTTCAGTTACATCGCCTACGCGCGCATGGGTGTGCTGCACGGGATCAACCCCTACCTGCACGGCCCGCACGCGATCAGGGGCGACGTGGTCTACACCTACATCGGCAGTGACTGGCTGCGCACCGCGACGGCGTACGGCCCGCTCTACACGCTGCTGTTCAGCTACCCGCTCGTGCCACTCGGGCTGAAGGGCGCGCTGTGGTGCATGAAGCTCGAGGCGCTGCTGGCGAGC
>Ga0210389_10004096_pt1 | contig 11353 bp, 9 predicted proteins | sample IncBWH28OmetaG_FD_160127 | JGI IMG/M metagenome (GOLD analysis project Ga0210389, IMG submission 160127) | Forest soil microbial communities from Barre Woods Harvard Forest LTER site, Petersham, Massachusetts, United States - Inc-BW-H-28-O ... | reverse complement strand
CTCGGAAAGATAGTTGCGTACGGTCCCCTCTGTCAGTCGCAGTGAATGCGCTAGTTCAGCGGTGGTTTCGCCGTCTCCAGCGCGGCGCAGGATCAATCGTTCTCTATCGGTGAGTGGATCTTTTTCCACGCTCCATATCTGCGAGGCCAATTGGGGATCCACGATGCGAACTCCGCGACTGACTCCCCGGACCGCGTCGGCAAGTTCTTCAGAGGGCCGGTCCTTGAGAAGATAGCCAGAAGCTCCCGCTTCCAGTGCGCGCCGCAAATATCCCGGACGTGCGAAGGTGGTCAGGATCAAGACGCGTGTGTCAGGGTAAAGCTCTTTTGCACGGGCAGTGAGTTCGAGTCCGGTCATCTTCGGCATCTCAATGTCAGTTACCAAAACCTCCGGGTGGTGCTTTCCGACGGCCTGAAGGGCCTGCTCTCCATCGGAAAAAGATCCGATCACCTCGATATCGGGCTCGATGCAGAGCAGTGCTGCGAGTGCTCCCCGCAACATGCTTTGGTCCTCGGCCAACACCACGCGTATCTTTTGCGGCAAAATTTGCGTCAAGGAGCATCCGCCTCTCCCACAAATCGCGGAGTCGAATGTGCGGCAGATTTACTCTCCAGCGGCAAGGTGATCTGAAGTGTGGTTCCCCCATTGGCCGAACCTGTCAGCTTCATGACCCCCTCCATCGATTGAAGCCGTTCTCGCATGCCCCGTAGTCCGTTACCCTCACGAATCGGGCCGCCGAGCCCATCATCCTCAATCGTGAAATGAATAGACCTTTCATTTTCGATGAGTGCCACCTGGCAGACAGTTGCGTGAGCATGGCGGACGATGTTCGTGACGGCCTCGCGCAGCGTAAGGCAAAGCACGTTGACCTGGTTCGATGAGAGGTTCACCGGAGCCAGAGTCGTGGTCAATTTGACATCGGCGGAAAGTAGGCTTCGGCGTGCGCGATTGATCTCTGCGGCAAGTCCTTCGGCGCGATAGCCTGACACAGCTTCTCTAACCTCGGTGAGGGCATTACGAGCTGTCTGCTCCGCTTCCGAGATCTCGTTCCGGGCGCGGACGAAGTTGGGGTCTGGGTCGCGATTCGGGTCCTGAGACAGGAACCGCCGGGCGAGGTCGAGCTTCATCGTAATAACGGTCAGGGTATGGCCGAGGAGGTCGTGCAGATCGCGTGCGATGCGTTCGCGCTCCGCTTCCTGCGACAGCCGTTCGATCTCAGAATTTGCACGCACGAGAAGCAAATTGGTCCGCGCCTCCTGCGCAAAGGCAAAGTTACCAAGCCCAAAGATCACGGAGAGCAAGAGAATGCCTTCGGCAGTAGCAAAAGAGTGACCGAAGTAGCGGGTCTCCAGCACGACCCCAAGCATCATCGCGCTCAGTACCAGGAAAAGGGTGCGCAGACGGCTGAGGAAGAGGCAGAGGGTGGCGAACGGGTAGACAAATATTGCATAGCCTTCCTGGTTGAATGGGTAATAGAGAAAGACAATGAGGAAGAACAACACAAAAGCGACTGTTTGCCGGTGTCCCGTAAGCTTCCCGACGAGAAAATAAAGAACAAGGAAGGCAGCGTAAAAAAGCCCGAATTCCATCCACACCGCAAATGAGTGCCGGTAAGCAGGGATCACAAAGAAATATACGGAATAAAGCAACGCTGCCCAGCGCACTATGGAGCGGCCACTCACAAACTCCCGCTTCGCGCCGGTGAGATCCGCAACCGAGGTTGGCGCGTTTGGTTCCCGCGAGTGGGACTGCGCTTCGGTCATACCTTCATCATCCCACCAGGCAAACGGTCCTGGTAGCGGGATTTGTCATACGGAATGCATGACAGGTGTCATGGTGATATATGTCATCTCTCGCCAATGACTGATGCTACTGTTTTTGCCTGGCCTCCCAGCTCATTCTTCTCTTAGGGGCACGGGAGGGCAATCGTGAACATCGAGTTCATTTTTAAAGTACTGACAGACGTGTGGGTCGTGGGGGAAATCCTGATCGCCTTGATCACAACAACGGGCTGGCGACAGGGCAAGGTCCAAGACCGCGGTACGCAGATCCTTCTGTGGATTGTGATCATTGCATCGTTCAAGATCGACGAGTGGATGCACAGATTCCTCCCGGTCGATATGCCTGGAAGCTATAGCTGGCTGCGGCCGGTAGCCCTTGGGATTTTCATTCTCGGTTTGGGAGTTCGCGCCGTAGCAGTCATTTCGCTGGGCGGAGCCTTCAGCGCAAACGTTGCGGTCCGCGCCGGGCAGAGAATCAAGCGAAGCGGTCTCTACGCCCTGGTACGTCATCCTTCCTATCTCGGCCTGGAACTGATTCTCCTGGCTTGCGCTCTCCACTCGCGTACGTGGACCTGCTTTGTCGCAGCCTTCGTTCCACCCACTCTGGCTGTCTTGTATCGCATTCATGTTGAAGAAACTGCGCTCCGCCGGGCATTTGGAGCTGAGTACGAAGACTATAGCCGTAGCACAAAGCGGCTGATTCCAGGCGTCTATTGAGTGTTTTTTTGGAAATCCAAGGTGATCTTCCCCAAGCAGTTGCAGACAAGTTTGGGCCCGGAGTTTTATGAGCGCTAGTCCAATTACACTCGTCCATCTGAGGATCACCTTCAGGCTGCGCTGGTGAATTATCGCCAGCTCGTGCTTTGAGGTGATATCTGGAAATGCGGTTTGGTCTGAAATCGTCAACGCAGCTCGCGTCCCGAGCGATTGTGATTATCCGGTCGGCAGTCTCTCTCCTCTCCTATTCGTATCGTAGCGCTACCATCGGATCTACCCGAGCGGCTCTCCTGGCCGGAATCCAACACGCCAGTGCACCGGTTGCCAGCAACAACGAAACTGTGCTCGCGAGCGTCAATGGATCATAGGGTTTCACGCCGGGCCAAAGCTCTGATTCGACAGCTCGCCCCAGCAACAAGCTGGCGCACAGCCCCACAGCGACTCCCGCCAGGACTAACCGCAAACCCCCGAGGATAACCAGGCGAAGCACAATCGCGCGCTCCGCACCCAGAGCCATCCGGATTCCGATCTCATGCGTCTTCTGCGCTGTAGTGTAGGCCAACACGCTGTAAATGCCGACCGTAACGAGAATCAGCCCCACGCATCCAAAGATGATCATCAGCAGTAAGGCGAATCGAGGGCCAGCGTACCATCTCTGGCCAATCATGTGATCCAACGCGTCGGGATACATGAACGCCACACCGGGATCCGTCGCCCATACGACCTGCTGCACTTCATCCATCAGCGCCATGGGCGTCCCTGATGTTCGAACGATAAGGGCTCGTTCTCCCGATCCAGAAACCGTGTATGGAACCCATATCTGAGGTTCGATTGGAGCCTCGAGTCCACCCCTGCCGTAGCCCGGCGCACCCTGATTCGAGACGTCATCTACCACTCCCACAATTTCGAACGAGGGCTCCCGAAGCGAATCGGCAACGTTCTTGAGTTCCGCAATCTTGACCTGACGTCCAATCGGGTCTTCGCCGGAAAGATATGTGGACACAAACCTCCGGTTGACCACCGCTACTTTTCTCGCATTGTTGACTTCGTCTTCTGTGAACCCGCGCCCTGTCTCGAATGGAATGCGGAGGAGGCGAAAGTAGGTCTCGTTGACGTTCTGCAGCTGTGCATGCCATTGCTCGTTGGGCGATTTGCCGGAAACCTCGATTTTGCTGTCTTGGCTGTTGTTGGGCGGCACCGAGCTCGATTCCGCCGCATCCACCACCCCTGGGATCGCCTTGACCCGCGCCAGCACGGGGCGGAAGAACGTGCTTACCTGCTGTGCCGTTTTGTAGCGATCCGGCGGCAGCAGCAACATCGTCTTGAAAACGTGATCTGGCTGCAGCCCAAGGCTCACGTCACGTAGCGCCAAGAAACTGTGCATCAAAAGCCCTGCGCCGATCAGTAGCGTTAGTGATACTGCCACTTCGATCACCACAGCTGCGTCTCGTAAGCGGGCAGTCCGAAATCCGCCGACCACACCCCTTCCCCTATCTCGCAGTGGATTATTCAGATCGCGGCGTGCTGCCTGCAGTGCCGGAGCCAAGCCGAAAAACAGTGGCGTCAATATCGCCAAGGCTAATGTGAAGGCCATCACCTGCGCATTCAGTCCGATCACGGACTCTGCGGGAATTGAATCCGGCGGTATCATGGCGACGATCAATTTCAGTCCGCCCCACGCTATCAGCACGCCGAGTGCAGCTCCACCTATCGCTAGTACCAGACTCTCGACCAGCAGAAGCCGCACCAGTCTGCCCTGGCCCGCCCCGAGCACCGCACGGAGCGCGAATTCCTTCTCTCGCGAGGTTGCCCGGGCCAGCATTAGGTTCGCGACGTTCACACAGCCGATCAACAGCAATAATCCGACGGCCACTAGAACGGTGTACAGTGCGGATTCAAAGTGCCCCGCGCCTGAGTTCCCTATCTGAATGACGAACACCTGGAATCGGTTGGGATAGTCCTGCGGACGGAGTTTGGCCAGCCGGTTGAGGATGCCGGTCAGATCTGACGACGCTTGCGCGATCGAAACCCCGGGCTTGGGCCGCCCTAGGATGAACCAGAGCTGCGGTAATCCCGCAAAGCCAATCGATATTCCTGGATGCGGCGTCCTGGGAATCCATACATCGGCGTCATACCAGCCGAAGCGAGGCGGCATAATTCCGACCAGAGTTCGTGCCGTCCCATTCAGCACGAAGATCTTGTTCAACACGCTTGGATCGCCATTGAAGTGCGCCTTCCAGGTCTTGAACCGCAATACGAAAACCGGCGGTGCTCCCGACTTGTAGTCTGCAGGCTGTAAAACCCGACCGTACAGTGCCGGCATACCAAAGAACTCAAATGAGCCTGGTGTCATATCGGCTCCGTAGAGCCATTCGACGCCCGCGCCATGTTTGTAAAGCACAGGATCGTCGGCGGTGCCAATCATGCTGTCAAATGTATGGTTCTGCCCGGTCAACGCCAGAAGTTCGTCCGGACTGAACCCCTGACGCCCCTCATCCGGACCTTGTGAAGCGCCATGGACGCGGGGATGTACGATCTGTCCGGCATCCTTATAAGGAAATGGCTCGAGCAACACGTTATCGATGACGCTGAAGATCGCTGTGCTGGCGCCGATACCGAGCGCGAGCGTGATGATCGCCACTAGGGCGAAACCGGGGTTGCGTTGGAACTGACGGAGGGCGTAGCGCAGGTCTTGCCAGACGCTCGCGAAGGAGTTGTGCTCCCCACCGCCAGGCAACGGTGGTTCTGGTCGCACTTTGCTCACCGTCCGGAGTAGCCCTTTGGCAAGCAGGTTCTCGTAATCCAGTTCCATCAGCACAGCGCTTCGGGCATCTTCGTCCCTAGCGCCGCCGGACACCAACTCGTTATAGCGATCCTCCAGGTGCTGCGACAGTTCCTCAACAATCTCGTTCTCGCGACTTGAGTCCAGCTTGAGAGACGAGAGCCGCCCAGCAATTTCCTCTCTCCAGTCAAGCATGTTCTGCCTCCGTGATCCGGTTGACTGCCTCCACAAATGCCTGCCAACCACGGCGCTGCGAGGCCAGAACCTTTTGACCCTCGGACGTGAGGCGGTAATAGCGTCGGCGGCGCTGGCCGCTCTTTTCCACCCATCGGCCCTGAATCCACCCGCGTTTCTCCAGGCGATAGAGCAATGGATACAAGGAGGCGGCATAGAAGCGGACAGCCCCGTTGGAGCGCTGCTCGATGAGTTTGGAAATCTCGTACCCGTGTCTCGGCCGGGCCTCGACAAGAGACAGGATCAAAAGCTCCGCACTGACCTTCTTCCACTCGACATCTGGTGTCATGGCTCGCCCCCACATATGGCGTATCCATATAATGACGACCCTGGACACCAAAGTCAACATCAAGCGACTAGACGCGGCTGCATCCATTCCTAGCAGAGGCGACCGGAACCGAGACTAACTATGCTTCCTTCTTGAGTGAATAGAGCTGTCGCATTCTTGCCTGAGCAGAGGTCCTATTGATGAATCAGAATTTCGCCGCAATTATCCTCGGCGGTACCGGACAAGTCGGTGGTAAATCCGTTTCAGAGCTCCTAGAAATTCCGGAATGCAGGGAGGTGGTGATGGTCACCAGAAAAGCCCATTGCACCACGATCACGGGTACGAAGGCGATTGAGTCGCATGAGCTGAGTCATACATCATATTGGAGAGCACATCGGAGGGAGCGGCGCAGAGAGCCAAGCCAAGTGGTTGTCAGCGCAACTCAAAAGTTCTCGACCATCCAGGCATTATTGTCACCCGGAGTTGGCATTTCTAGAATCCCATGCCGGCCATCGGGAGATTGAATAAAGAAGGCAAAATGAGAATCCACTTGCCCTTCCAGAACCACCTCCGCCTTTCCGGCCCCATTGAAAGCAAGGATCACGGGCACGCCTACGGGCGTTAGGCTCCGTATGAAGACCCTCGCGCCATCGGATGACCAGTCGAGGTTGGACACCGGCCAGTCGCTCAGGCTCACATCGTGAGCGGCGCCGGTGTCCAGCGAGAGGAATCGAATTCGATGCGGGTCGAGGACGAGTGCAAGCCGCGATCCATCCGGGGAAAGGCTCCAGTGAGATAAGCCATTCGGAATTCTCGTAACCTCGCGACCTGCACCGTGTTCCAGATCGAACGAGACAAGAATGTGATCGTGCCCCACGAGCTTGCTGAAAATGCACAATTGCGATGGGGCCCGCGCACACTGGTAGTTTGTGATTCCGTTTTCCTGCAGAACCAACCGGGCAGGCCCGCCGGCCAACGGCTTGGACATCAAGGACCCAGGGGACAGATGATCGGCTCGCTGCGATTCAACAAGATAAAGTACGTGCGAACCATCCGCGCTCAAACGCGGGAAACGCATGCTGCGTCCTTCAACGAGGACCTCGGCTGTGGTTTCGTCAATCTTCTGCTTGAAAAGTTTCCAGGTACCATTCCGATCGGAAACGAAAAGGACGGCCTTGCTATCGGCGGTCCACGCTGTGGCCAGACTCTCGTTTGTGTCCAGGGTCAGGCGCCGAGGCGCCTTCCACCGGCGGTTGCCTGGATCGCGTTCAGTGATAAACACCTGACGCGTTGTGTTCCCCCTCGAGACAACGAGCCACTTCCCATCCGACGTGGCACTCAAACCACCAATCCACCCTTGCCCCTCCGTCACGCGTTGCAGTGGGGCGGTCGTCTTCCCTGTATGCTCGTTCATCGAAATCGAGTCAACGGCCGTATCTTCCCGTTCGCTCGCAGGATCGTTGAGATAAGCAAAGAGAAGCCGTTCGTCCGCAGTCCACCACAGGGCTGACCGCAACCGAGAATCATCCTTCAATACAACCTGTAAATCGCCGCCATTCGCATCGCGCGTGAGGAGCGAGTTCGCGAACACCGGGGGATCAGGCGTTGCCAAGTGGGATTCGACGTAGGCGAGACGTGAGCCATTGGGTGACCATGCGGGGTGTTGAATCCAGCCATCCCCCAGGTTTGGCTGGTCTGCCTTTCTGGCCAAGGCGACTCTTCGGGCATTTGCGCCGTCGGAGTCCATGACCCAGAGTTCGCTGCCGAATTCCGGCCCGGGCACATAGGCGATCCGGGATCCATCCGGGGACACCGATCCCCCTGCCGCATCGTCCATGAGCTTTTCCGGAGTGCCGCCGAGGAGGGAAAGCTTCCACAGACTGAGTGTTCTGGACGGGTCTTCTCTCCTGGTCACCAGCAGATGGGTGCCATCGGGAAACCAGTCATCGGGCCATGCAACGAAATCTTTCGGCAGACCCCAGGCGCGGGTTTCGCCGTTCGCGATTTGCCGCAGATAAAGCCCCGCATTGTCATGAAAAGCTAGATATTTGCCGTCTCGCGATAGAACCGCATTTTCAACCGGCGCTTCTGGTGGATTTGAGGTGATGCGCTCTTCCGTAGCCAGGTGGGGAATGAAGGGAGCGTGCACGTCCCGTGTGCTGGCGGCCTGGCGTATTAAGAACCCCGCAGCGACGATTCCTACCGCCACGATGCACGGTCCTGCGAGGGACAAATCGGAGAGTCTTCTGCGGCCAGGGTCGAATTGGGGCTTGGCTTGTGGCTCGGGGCGATCCTCGTTCTCGATCTCCGGGGGAAGATGTGTCTCCTCCGTGGCGCCCCCGTTGCCGCCTTCCTCCGCAGCCGTCACATCGCACAGAAATCGATAGCCTACCGTAGGAACGGTCGCGATAAATCGTGGCTCACGGCTGTCATCTCCAAGCAGCCTGCGCAATGTGGCGATGCTGCGCGTGAGCGAGTTGTCAGAGACTGCACAGTCATTCCAGACCGCGTTCAGGATCTCGTCTTTCGTTACCAGCCTCCTGGGATTGCGCAACAGAAACAAAAGGACGCGAAACGCCTTCGGTTCCACGGGAAGGGGTTCTCCACCCTTGACGAGCAGGAACTCGCGCTCCCTGACCTCGATGTCGTCAAACCTAAAAACAGAGAACTTATGATCCATCACGAATCCGTCACTCGCTTTTCAGAGAATCGTCCGACTTGCGTCACTACCCCGCGATGGCACTAGGCGACATTGCATTCAGCCAACGAGGCTGAGGTGATTCTCAATGTCGCTCGTTCAGCGCTTTGTCGCCGTTCTTGCCGCCCTGACCCTTTCCGCGCTCCATGCTGAACCACGCTGCCCGGGGAACCTCGCCGGTTCAAGCTTGCGTCGCATTCAAGACAATCTCATGGTGGTTCGAGTCCGGATCAACCGCACTGGGCCCTACGACTTCCTGGTGGACACTGGCTCCCAGATCACGACGATCGGCCCTGCTCTTTCCTCGGATCTCCATTTGAGAATCGAAGGCACAACCGGAGTGAGCGGCGTTCGAACTCAATCCCGGAGCGCGTTTGCTTTTCTCGACTTGATTGAGGTCGGAAGTCATTCGGTCCCACACTCTCTCGTTATCGTTCAAGACATCGCAGAGCTTAAGAAAGCAGATCCTCGCATACGCGGGATACTGGGTGAGAACTTCCTTGCCCGCTTCGATCTGCTCATCGACAATCGCAAACGAATCCTCTGCCTTGATGAGTCGTCGTCTCTCTCGCAGGCGATTCGCGGTGAACATGTCCCCCTTGAGCGGCCTCACGGGCCACGAGACGCTTTGCTCTTTACGCGCCCGCTAGTTGTTTCTGTGCGCTGGATGGACGACCTCGTGGACCCTGTCTTGCTTCGGCTGGATTCAGGGAGCAACGCAGCAGTTTTGTATTCGGCCCAGTCGCATTTCCCGGGGGCTTCTGTAGCTCGAACATCAGCACTCAAGCGCGTCGTCAAAGGAGTGAAACAGTCATTTGCCGTTCTGCCTGCCCAAGACATCCTCGTGGGCACACATCTGGTAAAGCAACAGTCCTTCGTAGTTCCTCTAAATGGAGTGGGCGAGATTGCCAGTCCCCGCGAGGACGGCCTGCTTCCAAGCAGTGCTTTTAGGAGTGTTTTCATCAGCTACTCGAAAAGCTATTTAGTTCTGGATGCTCGGACCCCATAGTTGAAGAAGTGTCTAGATTTTCAGGAACGCGAGGTTGCGCTCGTGCTTGGAGGGTCTGCAACGCAAGCACTTCCGAATGTCCTGAAGTCACCGGAAACTGTTCGGACTACTTTTCACGAGCATTGCCCTAAGTTCCCTCAGAACCATCCGCCGGACGGCGTCAGATCATTAAGGCGCAGATACGTGACGAGATTGCCGTAGTGCAGGGCGTCGTGGTTGCCAACCTGGGTCAGGATGAACATCTTGTTGGTCTTGAACCCAAAGAAATCGGCCGAATCATTGAGGTGCGCATCGGTTAAGCCAGAGTCCATGCCATCGCAGTAGGCGAAAGCGCCCTTGAGGTAGGCTACGATCTCCGCCTTCGAAGCCTTCGCACCCGAGGTGGCAGGCGGCGCTTCTCCCTTGGCGTTTGAACACAAGATGTACGAGATATCGGCCACATGGGCCACGATCTCTCCGAACGATCGAACGTCCTTGGTGGGCCGGTAGCTGTATTTTGACTCCGGCATCATCTCCGCCGCCTTGGTGATCTTGTCCTGCATGTTGAGGCGGAAAATCGACAGCGTTCTCGTTAGCGGATTTGGCGCGGCGATCGGATTGGGCATGTCCGCTGCTATTTGGGCTTTGGCTAGAGTCGCCGGGATTGAAGTGGCGATCATACCTCCAAGAACTACAAATCGAACAACGGCTCGGACAGTACAGAAGAGATTTTTCGAGAAGTCTTGCATTCTAACGTCCTCCTGCCCGGCCATGAATGCACGCGAAGCGCCACTTGGAGCGCGGAGTGCTACTTCTTTGTAGTCAGCCGGGAACTAGATGAGCTAAGGCTCTGGATTCGAAATAGAACTGTCCGTTTTCGGTCAAAACTGTTCGTGGGCGGACAACCCTCGATACGTCGTTGAAGAAAGGCATTGACAGTGCTCATGTTCGGTTGCAATATATCGCAATGCAACATATTGCGATGATGGCTATCGACCGAGAGTTGAAGAAGGGCAGCGCAGAGCTGCTAATCCTCTCCCTGATTGAGCACCGTACGCGCCACGGTTACGAGATCAGCAAGCTGATCGAGGAGCGATCAGGAGGAGTGTTGAAGTACAACGTTGCTTCCTTCTATCCGCTGCTGTATCGGCTCGAGGAGCGAGGCCTGATCGAAGGGCGATGGGTTGAAAAGGTCGGCCAGCGCCGTCGTCGCTACTACAAACTCACAGCAAAGGGGAAGAAGATGCTGGAGGCACAGCGTTCCACCTGGGCCAACCTGGTGAATGCGATCCGGCTGATCACGGAGGCCGAGAATGCCTGACTGGAAAAAGGAAATTGAAGCCGCGATCGCTCCACTGAATCTTTCGTCAGCGCGCGAAACAGAGGTGGTGGAAGAACTGAGCCAGCACCTGAATGATCGCTACGAAGAGTTGCTCATCTCCGGTGTCGGCAAGGAGGAGGCCTATCGAATCCTGAAGCAGAATTTGATAGACGGCAAACTGGTGGCGGGATTGAAAGCTACCGTGCGCGAGTCGCCGACGCCGATCCCCATCGGCAGGGAAAAACAGGAGAGGCCGTTGGCAGGCCTTTGGAATGATCTGCACTACGGCGCCCGTCTGCTGATCAAAAGCCCGGGCTTTGCCATCGTCGCGATTCTTTCGCTAGCTTTGGGGATTGGCGCGAACACGACTATTTTTCAACTCATCGATGCGGTGCGGCTCAGAACCCTTCCCGTAAATAAGCCTGATCAGCTTGCGCGTGTGGCAATCGTGAACTCGCCCCACTGCTGCAGCGGGGACTTTTACTCCTCAGACTCAGACCTGACGGGAGATCTGTGGAAGTCCGTGCATGACCGGCAACAGGGTTTCTCCGCGATCACGGCATG
>Ga0210389_10004095_pt1 | contig 11355 bp, 8 predicted proteins | sample IncBWH28OmetaG_FD_160127 | JGI IMG/M metagenome (GOLD analysis project Ga0210389, IMG submission 160127) | Forest soil microbial communities from Barre Woods Harvard Forest LTER site, Petersham, Massachusetts, United States - Inc-BW-H-28-O ... | reverse complement strand
GGTTACTATTTTCATTGTGAACCGGGTCGGAACCTGGTAGGCGGCGGTTTGTGGATGCCCCAGGCGCCGGAGCTGGGCAAGGTCCGGCAGGAGATCGACTACAACTTCGCGGAATGGCAGAAGATCCTGAAGGCCGCCTCGTTCAAAAAAGTTTTCCCCGAAGGGTTGGACACCGAAGATATGCTGTCCCGCCCGCCCAAGGGTTATGATGAAGAAAATCCGGCCATCGAATTCCTGAAACTGAAAAGCTTTATCGTGACGCGTACGCTCAGCGATGCAGAGATGCAATCCAGGTCCGCGCTAAAAGAAATACTAAAGACCTTCGGGGCAATGAAGGAGTTCATCTATTTTCTCAATCGCTCTTTCGAATAAGACCGCTCCTGCTGCCGCTCACCAGGTAGCGACACCAGGCGACATCGGTCCAGATGCTATTGTCGCTGATGTAAGCAACGACCTGGGGCGCATCGGGAACAGCCTCCATCACTTCTTCCACGCTGCAGCGGCTAAAACCAAAACCTTCCCAAAAAGCTCCGGTATCCCGGCTAAAAAGATACAGCTTTTGAATGCCCTTCCTCTTCAGATCCTGCAATAAAGTATTTACCAGTTGCCCGGCAATCCCCTTTGCCCGGTAAGGTGCCAGGACGGCGGTACTCCGGATAAGGGCGGAATCGCCGGATAGCTCAGCGCCTGTCAAGCCTATGAATGTAGATCCGTCCATTACGGCCAGGTAATAAAGCGACCTATCGTCGATCACGATCGTCGAACGCTGGCCATTGCGACTCAATACTTCCTTTAACCCGCTCAAATCGCCGTCGTTCGCCGGCCTGATGGAATATTCAAAGTTCATAGCTTCGGGTGGTATTCTCCGGTATCCCCGGCAGGGACCTTAAATTAATTTCTGCTGCAGCAGATATTCCGCGATCTGAACGGCATTGGTGGCGGCGCCTTTGCGAAGGTTATCGCTGACGACCCACATATTCAATGTCTTCGGTTGTGTTTCATCGCGCCGAAGCCGCCCTACGAACACTTCATCTCTTTCATGCGCATCTTTTGGCATGGGATATTGCTGTGTTGCCGGATCGTCTACAACGATGATCCCCGGCGCCTTGCTTAGCAGGTCCCTTACTTCGGCCAGGTCGAATTCTTCGGCGAACTCTATGTTCACGGCCTCGCTGTGACCACCCATTACCGGTATGCGTACGGTCGTAGCCGTTACCCGGATGGTATCGTCCCGCATGATCTTCTTCGTCTCATTCACCATCTTCATCTCTTCCTTTGTATAGCCGTTGTCCAGGAACACATCGATCTGGGGGATGGCATTCATGTCGATCGGATATTTGTAGGCCATCTCGCCCTGTATGCCCTTTCTTTCGTTCATCAGCTGCGTCACCGCTTTTACGCCGGTGCCGGTCACGCTCTGGTAGGTGCTGACGACGATCCTTTTGACCTTATATTTTTTATGCAGGGGGTTTAGTGCCACCACCATCTGGATGGTCGAGCAGTTCGGGTTTGCGATGATCTTATCTTCCCGGGTAAGGGCGTCTGCATTCAGTTCCGGTACTACCAATTTTTTCAGGGGGTCCATGCGCCAGGCGGAAGAGTTGTCGACGACGGTGATCCCTGCGGCGGCGAATTTGGGCGCCCATTCCAGGGAGGTGCTGCCACCGGCGGAGAACAGGGCCACAGCCGGCCGGGCTGCAATCGCATCGTCCATGCTCACGACCTTGTATTTCTTACCCTTGAAGCTCACTTCCTTCCCGATCGATCTTTCGGATGCCACGGGGATCAGTTCCGTGACCGGAAAATTCCTTTCTGCCAATACTTCCAACATTTTGGTGCCTACTAAGCCGGTGGCTCCGACGACTGCAACTTTCATTGTGTTTTTTGTTTTTAAATTAAGAAGGCCACAGGCCTTCTGGCCGAAGGCCCGTAATTAGATTTTTTGCAGGATAGGGTTGTGTCTTTTTTAAAACCCTATCATGCAAAAAAGAAGCCTTCCCGGGGGAAGGCTTCTAATTATCTTGTCATACAAAACAATCAAACCCCTTCCCGCTGCGGGAACATCTTCTTGGTTTGCTTTGTATTTTTAATGATCATGGTCATAATGGGCCCAAAATTAACAATAAAAAAAATAAATCCAAATTTATTTAGGCCTAGACTAACTCAATATCAAAATTCACGAGGTCGACGAACTGGCGTATCCGGGCATCGATATCGGCCTTATTGATCTCTTTCAAACGGGAGGGTCCGAATTTTTCCACGCAGAAGGAAGCCATGGCGGAACCCACGATGATCGCCGTTTTCATGTTCTCGAAAGAAATGTCCCTCGTTCCGGCAAGGTAACCGATAAATCCGCCTGCAAAAGTATCGCCGGCGCCGGTCGGGTCGAATACTTCTTCCAGGGGCAGGGCCGGTGCAAAAAAGACCTGGTCGCCATGGAAGAGCAGGGCGCCGTGCTCCCCTTTCTTTATGATGACATATTTAGGGCCCATCTTCATGATCGCCTTCGCCGCTTTTACGAGGGAAAACTCCCCGCTAAGCTGGCGGGCTTCGCCATCATTCACGGTCAGCACGTCCACCATTCCCAATAATTGTTTCAGCTCGGGCAGCGCGATGTCCATCCAGAAATTCATCGTATCCATGGCAATCAGCTTTGGCCGCTTTTTCATTTGCTGGATCACGCTGATCTGTACGGATGGCGCCAGGTTTCCCAGCATCAGGAACTCGCTGCCCTGGTAGCTGTCGGGTACGACCGGTTTGAAGTCTCCCAACACATTCAGGTCCGTCACGAGCGTATCGCGGGTATTCATATCCAAGTGATATTTACCGCTCCAGAAAAAGGATTTTCTATCCGGTACGATCTCTACCGCTTCGAGGTTTACCCCGCGGCTGATCAACTGGTCCATTTCCGTCTTTTCAAAATCATAGCCGACGACCGATACCTGGTTCACCGGCTTGACGAAATTGCTGGCGGCATACGCAATATAAGTGGCGGCGCCCCCCACGATCCAGTCCGTCTTTCCAAAGGGGGTCTCGATCGCATCATAAGCCATTGATCCTACAACAATTAGTGACATAGTGTTTATATTTATGGAAAAGCCGTGCAAACCTACACGAATTTTCTCACGAAAGCAACTAACGATTGTTAGTTTCTTATATCTTTGAGGCCCTGAGACCCTAAAAGGGTCTCGTCTGAAAGACAGACATTAGCGCTATGCCGGAAATGCGCTATTTTGTTGGAAGCGTATTTCCGGCACATAATATGGCAAAAATTCAAGGGAAAAAGAACAGTACAAAAAAAGAGGTGATCATCGAAAAAGCCTCCCGGCTATTCCGGGAAAAGGGTTTTGGAGCGGCTTCCATGCGGGATCTCGCCGAGCATGTGGGCGTCGAGGCCGCCAGTCTGTATAACCATATCCGGTCCAAATCTGAGATCCTCCAAACGATCTGCTTCAAGGTGGCCAATGAATTCATGACCAACCTGGAAGCGGTGGAGTCCAGCAACCAGACGACTTTGAAAAAAATGGAATCGATCATCCGGCTGCATATCCGTATGATGCTGGACCAATATGAGTTCGTGTATATCGCCGATCATGAATGGAGGCATCTTCCGGAGCCGTATCTTTCCAATTTCCTCAACCAGCGAAGGAACTATCGCAAGCGGTTGGGGGATATCATCGAAGACGGGATCGGCAAAGGCGAAATAAAACATATCGACCCTTATACGGCCGTTCTTATTATCCTGTCCGCCATCAGCGGCATCGACTCCTGGCAACGCTCCCGCAAAAGCACCAGCGCCGAAGTGCTGGAGGCGAATATGGTAAAATACCTCATCGAGGGTTTAAAGAAATAACTTTGTCGAAGCGGATCGGACATTAAAAATCACAAAAAAATAACGTGGCCACTCATTTCCAAACATTACAGGTTGCAGATATCCGGCGCGAGACCGCCGATTGTGTCTCCGTCGCTTTTGCCATTCCGGCTGAGCTTCGGGAAGTCTTTCAATATCGCCAGGGACAGAACGTCACCATCCGGGCCCGGATCGGAGGAGAAGAGATCCGCCGCTCCTATTCCATCTGCAGCAGTCCCCTCGACGACGAGTTGAGGATCGCTATCAAAAAAGTGCCGGGCGGTCTTTTCTCCGGCTTTGCGAATGACAAACTTAAAAAAGGCGATCGCCTGGAAGTATTGCCGCCAACCGGAAAATTTTATACAGAACTGGAACCGACGCACAGGCGACGATACCTCGCTTTTGCCGCCGGCAGCGGCATCACGCCGATACTGTCCCTGATCAAAACCACCCTGCTCGTCGAACCGGGCAGCCATTTTACGCTGGTATATGGCAATCGTACCCGGCCCTCGATCATTTTCAGGGAACAGCTGGAGGCGCTGAAGAATCGTTATATGTATCGCCTGTCGCTGCACCATATCCTAAGCCGGGAAAAAATGGAGATCCCGGTCAACCAGGGCCGGATCGACGCCGCCAAATGCGGGGAACTCTGCGACCGGTTGATCGATCTGACCGGTATGGATGAGGTCTTTATCTGTGGCCCGGAAGAAATGATCTTTGCCGTAAAAGGCTGGCTGGAGGAAAAGGGGGTGGATAAGAAAAAGATCCATTTCGAGCTGTTCACCACTCCGGAACGGAAACCGGTAAACCCCGCAGCAGCCAGCCGCTCCAGCGCATCCGAGAACGGGCAGACAGGATCTCCGTTCTCCGGCCGGGTCAGCCAGGTGACGGTCCGGCTCGATGGGATCAGCTATGATTTTAACCTGCCCTTTGACGGAGAACCGATCCTCGATGCCGCCCTGCAGCAAGGCGCCGATCTGCCTTTTGCCTGCAAGGGAGGGGTGTGCTGCACCTGCCGGGCCCGGCTGACCGAAGGGAGCGTCGATATGGAAGTAAATTATGCCCTGGAAGCGGAAGAGCTGGCGGCGGGGTTTATCCTGACCTGCCAGTCCCACCCCCGAACGGAAAGGGTTACCGTCGATTTTGATTCGAAATGAGGATGCACGAATGCGGGTTCGCAGACCCATCGGTTGATGCCGGTTTTCGACGCGCTATCTCCAGCGCAGATCCCAGAAATTCCCTTCCGGCAATGGATTGCCTGCCAGCAGGTAAATAATATTGCTTATGATCTGGCCGACCACGAAGGCGATCACGATGATGACGATGGAGCATACGATCGTATAGGTGATCCGCTTGTCCTCCGGCGTCTTCTTCACGACCGGGATCCCCAGGTAAAAAAGATAGATCGCATACAGGCCAAGGATAGTCAACCTGCTCAGTGAAGGAATGATATAAAAAACGCCGGCCACCCAGACTGCCGTATACGAATAAGCGACCAGCTGCGCCGACCTGCCCAGATTTTTCGCCGAACCAAAGCTGGGCGCCAGGGCGTCTACCACATAGGTGCTGATAAAATAGGTTACCAGGGAGGTAATGAAACTGATGGCCGCCAATATGATCCCCCATTTAATGCCGCCCAAGCGGAAGAAATAAGCATCGATCCCGATCAGCCCATATCCTATGAACCAGGCAACGGCGGGGATCAATGCCATCGGAACGACATATTTTCTCAGTAAAGACTGGGGAGTCTCCACCTCCGAATCGATGGTCCGCCACTCCGTGGTGGGAGACAACAGTATGTTTTTAACCCTGGTAAAGATTGGCATGCTCGTTAGATTTCTATAAATATAACAATAAAAAAAGGCCCCGGCCGACGGCCGGGGCCTTTTTTATCAATAGCCGGGATTCTGTGCAAGGTTCTTATCCAGGTCCCGTTCCGATTGGGGAACAGGCCATAATAACCTGTTCTGCGTCAACGCATAGTTCAGGGTGTTGCCATAAGGGTCCACCTGTTTGTTCATCAGGCTGATGGTGTATTGGGCGCCGGCCCGTAAGAGGTCCAGCCAACGCTGACCTTCCAGCGCCAGTTCCAGCCTCCTTTCTTTCAGGATCGCGGCAGCCACATCCGGCTGGCTGACGGCCGTCGTGGGAAGGAGCTTTGCCCGGGCCCTTACCGCGTTGATCAGGGGAATGGCCTGGGTCGTCTGTCCTGTGTTGTTCAGCGCTTCCGCTTTTAGCAGGATGATATCCGCCAGGCGGATCAGGATCTCGTTGTTCGGACTGTTGTAGCCAGCCGGTTGTTTCCATTTATACGCATAAGGAACGGTGGCGCTCTTGTTTGTATAAGGAGGAGGAATGGCAATAGTATCGGCGGGCACGCTGAAATAAACGGAAGCATGGAGACGGACCGTATCGCCCTCTGCCGTGAAGGCCTGTACAAGATCGTTGGTCAGCTCGTTGAATTTCGCGTAGGTATCGCCGGTGAGCGAAAAAGGCAATAGGAGCTCGGGGCCGTAATTGGTGGTCCCGGTAACCGTTCCGTGCTGGATCTCAAAAATGGATTCGACGGTATTCTTGTGATTGCCGTCGAAGAGGTCCCCATAATTGGGCACGAGCGAATAATAAGAACTCGCCAGCACCTTATTGCACCAGACCAGGCAGGAATCATATTTGCCCTGTTGCGCGTACACTTTGGCCAGGAGGGCGTCGGCTGCGCCCCGGGTGGCCCTTCCCGTGTTGACATTGCTGCCGGAAGCCGGCAACAGTGAAGAATCCGCCGACAGCAGGTCCTGCACGATCTGGTTGTAAACGGCCGGCACCGGGCTGCGGGCGGGAAACAGGGCATTGCCGCTGACATTGTTGGTGAGGGCCAGCGGAACATCCCCAAAGGTGGTGACGAGGTTAAAATAATGCAGGGCCCGTAGAAACTTCGCTTCCCCCAGGATCTGTGCCTTCCGGGTGGTGCCGTTCCAGGCGGGGTCCTGGATGGGGGGAACATTGTCCAGTACGGCATTGGCATTGGCGACGGCCGCATAGAGCCCCTGCCAGTCACGGGTGACATTACCATTCAGCGGGGTGAGGCTGAAATTATCAATGGAAAAATTATCGGGGTTATTCCCGCCGGCATAACAATTATCCGACTGGGCATCTCCGTTGGTCATATAGTCCCAGATATAATACTGCTGGTAAAGACCGTTGTATGCGCCTACGAGGCCGGTCTCTGCATCCGTTGCCGTCTTATAGAAATTGGATGTGGTAAGACTGCTGACGGGTATTTTGTCGATGGTCTTATTACAGGCGGCGGCAATAAGCACGCCCCCGGCGATAAGAAGAAAAGAAAGTAGTTTATTATTGTTTCGCATTTTGTTTCCTTTTGAAGTTAGAGTTCCAGGTTTAATCCGACTGTGTAGATCCTTGCCTGGGGATAGGTACCGTAATCGATGCCCAGGGCGGTAGAGCTGGTGCCCTGTTGGTTAACCTCCGGGTTGTATCCTTTATATTTTGTGATCGTGAAGAGGTTCTGGCCCGTCACATAAAAGCGGACTCCGGAAACGCCGATATGCTGCAGTCCTTCCGTTGTCAGCCGGTAGCTGAGGGTCGCGGCCTTTAACCGGAAGAAGGCGCCGCTTTCGATAAACCGGGAAGAAATGCTGGAATTGGGTACGGAGCCGGTGACGCCCGGGTCGCCAAAGATCGCTTTTGGCACATCTGTGACATCGCCCGCCTTTTCCCAGCGGTGCAAGACATTGGCCGACGCATTATTCGCGGTCGACATGCCTTCGGTCTCGATACGGGTGGCGTCGAAGACCTTATTGCCGCTTACTCCGTCGAAGAGAAGGTCCAGTCCAAAGCTCTTATAGGTAAAATTATTCACGAAGCTGTAGACCATGGTGGGCAAGCCGCTGCCCAGGTAGGTACGATCATTGTTCGGGTCGATCACGCCGTCGTGGTTGAGGTCGGCAAATTTTTCGTTACCCGTAGCCGGGTCCACACCCTGTGCGCGGTATCCCCAGAATCCTCCCAATGGAAGGCCGTTCTTTACGATCGAGGCGTACTGCGGGGTGCCGGTGCCGCCATATTCTATGCCTCCGTAAAAAAACGTTTGTGCCGTATCGAGGCCGTTGATGACATTTTTATTGAAGGACATATTGAGGGTGGCGGTCCAGTCGAAGTCGTGTGTTTTGAGGATCACCCCGGTCAGTGCGAATTCGAAGCCCCGGTTCCGGTCATAGCCGGGGAGGTTGATCAGGGTCGTTCCGTCACCATTCCCCGTTGTAGCCGGCAAGGTTTCCAGGAAGATCAGCTGTTTTGTTTTCTTATTGTAATAATCCGCCGACAGGCTTACCCGGCCTTTCAGTACGGAAAGATCGAAACCGACATTCAGCTGCTGGCCTGCTTCCCATTTTAAATTCGGGTTGCCGATCGGGTTGGCTGGGGTAACGCCCGGTGCGGTCGTTCCGTTAAAGATATAGGGTGCTCCGGGGTTCAGGGAATTGAAGGATGGGTAGACCGTTGTCTGGGCGGGGGGCAGGTTACCCGTCTCGCCCCAACCTGCGCGTATTTTTAAATCCTCAATAAAAGGAACGTTCTGCATGAAGTCTTCCTTCGAAACCCTCCAGCCACCGGAGAAGGCGGGGAAATAGCCGTATTTGTTATTGATCCCCACACGGGAAGATCCATCCGCACGAAGGGAGCCTGTAAACAGGTATTTATCCTCGTAGGAGTAGTTCACCCTTCCGAAATAGGACAAGGTGGCCCAGTCCGTCAGATAACTGTATACGGATTGATTGGAGGAGGCAGCGTTGAGCGTGGGCACCGATCCCGTGGCAAATCCGCGGCCGGACTGGCTGTTATTATAATATTTTTCATTGACCGTCTCCGTACCGATCACCGCATTGATGGAATGCTGGCCAAACGATTTGTTCCAGGTCAGCGTGTTATCCAGCGTATACCGGAATACTTCCTGGCTGGTATTGGTGGCCGTACCCTGGATGGATTGTCCGTAAGCAGTATTGAACGGGTTCAAAAAATAATTATAATCATACTGTTCCAGGCTAACGCCAAACTGTGCGCGGTATTTGAGATTGAAAGGCAGCTTGATCTCCGCATGAATGTCTCCCAGGATATTGTTGGTCACCGTGTTGTTGATATTGTCGTAGATATTCCCGACGGGGTTCGCGGTGCCGTCAAAGTTGGTGGTATATACTCCCTGGGCGTTCTTTATGGGCACGATCGGCGGTGTGGTCAGGGCGGCGAGGACCGTACCTCCGTGCTGGGCGCTGGCTCCATCCGGGACCGTGGTGTTGTAGGACCGGTTATAGCTGACATGCGATCCGACGCTCAGCCAGTTATTCATGTTCTGGTCCAGTTTGAAATTGACGGAATATCGCCGGAAATTCGTCGTATGTACGATCCCGTCCTGGTTAAGATAGCCCAGTCCCAGGTACCAGGTGCCTTTGGGGGATCCACCCGAGAAAGAGGCGTTGGCGCCCGTTTGTACGGCCGTGTGGTAGACCAGGTCCTGCCAGTTGTTGTTGGCGGTGAAGGCGGAAGGGATCGCGGGAACGGATTTGCCCGCGTTGGTATATTCATCCTGGAGCAGGGACAGGTATTGCGATCCGTTGAGTACCGGCAGTTTTTTTGTGATCTGCTGTATACCGGTATAGCCGCTTAGTTCCGTCAGGGTCTTTGATTTCGACCCTTGTTTGGTCGTGATCAGGACCACGCCGTTGGTGCTGCCGGCGGCGCCGTAGATACCGGCTGCTGCCGCATCTTTTAATACGCTGATGGACTCGATGCTGTTGGGGTCGATGCTTTTTGTATCGCTGGCCACCACGCCGTCGATGACATAGAGCGGCTCGCTGCCATTGGGGGAAGCCAGCCCCCTGACGCGGACGCTAAAGTCTGTACCCGGCTGCCCGGATGGCTGAAAGACCTGAACCCCCGGAGCCTTGCCGGCCAGCACTTCCGAGGTTGACACTACCGGGCGGGCGCTGACGTCTTTGACACTGATGGTGGAGACGGCAGAAGTGATGTCTCCTTTGCGCTGGGTGCCATAGCCGATCACTACGACCTGGTCCAGTGCTTTGCCGGAAGCGACCAGTTGTACATTCACTACATCCTGTCCGCCCACGGCCACTTCTTTTGCCGTGTACCCGATATAGGAGAAAACGAGGGTGGCGCTGTCGTCTACGGTAAGGGAGTATTGCCCGGTGTTATTGGTGGAGGTCCCTGTTGCAGAACCTTTTACCTGGATGGATACGCCTGCGAGGGGTTCGTTGTTGTCTCCGGTCACCGTGCCCGTGATACGGCGGGCCCGATACGGCTTCTCCGGCCGGTTTGACATTACCACGATAAGGTTGTTCTCCAGTATTTTGTACCGTAGATCGGTATCGAGGAACAACTTGTTCAGTGCGTCATTGATATCCGAGTTCTGCCAGTTAACGCTCACTTTTCGGCGTAAAGAGGGGAGATCGTAGTTGTATAGGAAGCGAAATTCGCCTTTTCGTTCAATCTTATCCAGCACTTTTGCGATCTCTGTCTGTTGCATGTTCAGGGTGATCGATCCCTGGGCATGAACATCCGCCCTTGCCTGCAGGAAAGTCAGCAGGATCAATAGCATGGAAAGCTTCATAACGACAATAAATTTAAAGAGCAATCGTAACCTACCCCTCCCGATGAGGGGTTGTAAATTTTTCATACTTTTATCATTAAGGATTAATAAATGGGAAACCCGGACCGCCCTCCCAGTTGGTCGTAGGTTTCCGTTTCAGCCTGAACGGGGAATGCTGCAAACATTTCCCGTTTTTTATTGGGTCAACCTGATTTTTTTTGGATCAGCCTGATTTTAGATCGATCTGATCTTTATGGATCGACCTGATTTTCGACCGACCTGATTCTTATTCGATCGACCTGTTTAGCCGGTATTCTTATTTTTTTGCATATAATTCAATTTCGTTACCACTTATTTTATATTGGAAGTCCGTTGTTAGCTGCAGGGCCTTGAAAGCCTCTTCTACCGTTTCTTTTGCAAAAGCGCCGCCAAAACGACGGTTGTTCAGGCTTTCGTCCTTTATCGTGATCCGGACATTATACCAGCGTTCCATTTTGTCCGCCAGTTCCCGGAAGGTATCGCCGTTAAACACCAGCCGGTTATAGATCCAGGCTGTCTCTACCTTATTGCTGTCAGGGATATCCTGGCGGATGTTGTTCACCGCCATGTCGAGCGTCGCGGGATGAGCATCTGCCGGGGCCTGGTCCTGGTCCTGGGAATGATCGGGCCGGGCCAAAGCCAGCTTTTTTTTGTTGAACACGAGTTTTTCATTTGGTTTCAGGACGACCCGTGGAGTGCCGGGACTGCCTTTCCGGCTCACTTCGATCGTTCCGCGCAGCAAGGTCGCCTCGATCGTCTCGTCCTGGGGGTAAGATTTGATGGTGAACGCTGTTCCCAGCACTTTTATATCAAGGGAAGAAGTGTGTACGATGAACGGGTGCAGCACATCTTT
>Ga0210389_10004092_pt1 | contig 11358 bp, 12 predicted proteins | sample IncBWH28OmetaG_FD_160127 | JGI IMG/M metagenome (GOLD analysis project Ga0210389, IMG submission 160127) | Forest soil microbial communities from Barre Woods Harvard Forest LTER site, Petersham, Massachusetts, United States - Inc-BW-H-28-O ... | reverse complement strand
CCACTGCGCTGGAGGTTATCCGCATCCTGCAATCCCTGAAGCTGAAGCCCCGGCGCACCGTCCGCATTGGTTTGTGGAGCGCGGAGGAGCAGGGAACACTGGGTTCTCACGCTTACGTGGCCGACCACCTCGGACGGAAAGTCAGCGCAGCAGAGGACCAGTCCGGTCATGCGCACTATGAGTTCAAGCCGGAATATGAAAAGTTCGACGCCTATTTCAATTTCGATTACGGTACCGGCCGTATTCGTGGACTCTACTTGCAAGGCAACAAACCGGCCCTGCCGATTTTCCGCGAGTTGCTCGATCCATATAGGGATGTCGGCGCTTCTACATTGTCTATGGCTGACATCGGGGCCACGGATCATATTCCGTTTGATGAAGTGGGCCTACCCGCCTTCCAGTGGATACGAGACTACATGGAAGGCGACAACACGCGCTCTCCGCACACGAACATGGACACCTACGACCACGTCCTCGAAGACGACCTGAAGCAATCCGCCGCTATCGCAGCGTCACTCATTTACCAACTCGCTATGCGCGATGAAAGGATTCCGCGCAAGCCGCTGCCTCCTCATTGGCTGATTTCCGTGCCCGGAGGAAAACCTTGACACTCGCAGATTCCGGGCGTCGAAACTAGCAAACTACCGGAACCGCTCGCATTGCACGTGGGTTAAATCCCGGATGACGGGCAACTCGGAAGTCACCTGTTGCTAACAGGCCATTGCACTCAGAACCCCCGGCAGGGGCATGATGAGTGTAATGGCGATGTTACGCCAAATTGGGGGTTGACGGACCGCCACGCAGCAGGCGTTCCGAGTGAGTGTTGATCCTGTTGAAGAGAAATCACTGAGCCAGATGCAGGATCAGGAAAACAGCAAGCACGTTGGTTGCGAACGCGGAATCGAGCAAGAACTTGCCCAGCATTTGGGACTGCACGTCGTTACCAATGAGGAACATGGGGATGAACTGAAACGACATAAAAAGAACGATACCGGACAAGTACAATTCCGCAACGATTGCATACCGGAGGTTCGTACAGCGACCGCGAAGCACACCAATACAGCGAGCGGCAGCATCCGCCCCGAGATGCTTGACCGAGTGAAGTCGCATGATGGTGGACACTATGCAATATCCTGAGTAAATGCAAAGAGCACACAACGTGTAAACCAACCAGTGCTGCAAACTGGAAAGCTGGTGCCAGATCGACCAAAGCGCGTAGGTTGGCTCGCCGACAGACCTAAAGATTGATGACATTTGCCTCAGACGTCACTCGGCCTGAGTACATTCTCGCTCCATTAGATGACATGTAAAAAGTAACTGTCGTAACCAGGCCATTTCACTCAAGTGCCCTACTGGTGAAACATTTCACGGACGATAGCAGCGATTTGGTCTCGGCGCCATGTGCCCTCCAAGCCTTCAGCCAATCCAGGATTGTTGTGGGCTTTGGCCAGTCTTTTGAGCAGAGCAGCGGCCCCTTTGCTGGGCCGTTGATTTGAAAGGTGAAGTTCAAGCCAGTCCACCATGTCTCGCGGACTGCCGAAGGTCTCTGCATCGCCGTCGGGAATTTCAGTTCCGAAGACTTCCTCAATGAGCATCAAGTAAAACGAGAACGCCCTCCGAAAGCTCAAGGTTTCGGCGACCGCAACGAAATATCGCACGTGACGAAGTTCCATCGCTGATAATCCCCACCTATCAGAGTGACATGAACAAACTACCACGCCGTATCACCATGCAGACGAATCTTACAAACTGTAACGCAGTGAAAAAGGCGAAATCGGTCAGTAGGGCTGATATGCGTGTGGATCCGGCTCATGTACTTGGAATTGAGCCGGGCGAGGCCGTCGTGATCCGTAACATCGGGGGTCGAATCACACCGGGGCTGTTGGAGCAGTTGAGTCTACTCGGGCGAATCGGCGAGGTTGCCAAAGAGATTCCTGGAGGCGGCGGGGAGTTTCACATCATCGTACTCCAGCACACGGACTGCGGCATCACTCGCCTTGCCGGCGACCCGGCCATGCTGGCGCACTATTTTCAGATACAGGAAGGCGAGCTCAAGCAAAAGGCGGTTACCGATCCCCGCGCAGCAGTCGCCGGCGACGTTAAGTCGCTCCGGGCGATTCCCGCGTTGCCGGGCGAGTGGCTTATATCAGGTCTCGTCTATGACGTGGCGACCGGACTCGTTGAGATCGTCGTGCCGCCAGCGGCGATTCGTACTGTGTCAATTGCACTGGATCAAGATCGGAGTAGCGGCCTTTCCCGCGTTGCATGAGGGGTGGCGCGCTTTGATTTTGGAAAAGGCGGATTCAGTGGATAATACAGTGTTTGCCAGATTGTAGTTCTCCGTCTGGACTCCATAGAAGAAAGAGGTTGTTCTAGAAACTAACTGCCGTTCCCGAGCTACCATCAGGAGGGTTCTGCCTATGGCTGTGAAGCGTGTGATCAAAGGTGTTCACGTCATCACAATGGGGTTTGCAAACGCCTTCCTGATCGAGGCCGATGACGGATTGACGCTGATCGACGCCGGATTCCCGTGTAAGGAGGCAGTAGTCTTCGGGGCGATCCGCGGGCTGGGCCGTTCGCCAGCCCAGCTCAAGCAACTGATGTTCACCCATGGCCACCCTGATCATATCGGCAGCGCCGCCGCGATCGTGCGGGAAACCGGTGCGAGAACTTACATGCACGCGCTCGATATCCCTATGGCCGAGAGTGGCGGTCCTTTTCGGCCCCTGATTCCGGCACCGGGTCTGTCGCGGCGGCTGATGTGCAAGCTGTTCTTCCATCCCGACGAGCGACTGGAGCCGGTTGCCATCGACCAGCCTCTGACCGCTGGGGAAATACTGTCCATCGCTGGCGGCATCGAAGTGATTCATACTCCGGGGCATTGCGCGGGACAGGTCGCGCTATTGTGGCGTCCAGGACGAATGCTCTTCGCAGGCGATGTCTGTATGAACATAATGGGCCTCGGCGATCCCGTTGGCTTCGAGAGTTTGAAGGAAGGTCGTGCCAGCCAACGCAAACTTGCCCGTCTTTCATTCGATGCTGCCGGGTTCGGCCATGGGGAGCCTATCTTCCGTGATGCATCAGAGCGTTTCCGGAATAAGTACGGCACGAATTCAGAGGACGTGCATCAACAGCGATCCGCAGCTTAATGCCCGTTTGTTGAAGTTCCTGACGCCTTCCTCCTCCGAGCTCGAAGTGCGTCACGTATGGCGCAGAACTGTTCGCCGAACTTTTCGATGAGGAGAGCTAATGCGAATGCCGGAACTCGAAATTTATTCCATGATTGGTGCGGAAGCTTTCGGAAGATTAGTCGGCGCTTTTTATCGACAAGTCCCTCTAGACGACCTTCTAGGGCCAATCTACCCGGCTAGTGATCTTCTAGGCGCCGAGCAGCGCCTCCGAGATTTCCTGATCGGTAGGTTCAGGGGCCCCCAGACTTACATCGAACAAAGAGGCCATCCCCGCCTCCGGGCGCGGCATTCGCCGTTTGCTATCGATCAGACTGTCCGCGACCGCTGGATGCGGCTGATGGAAAATGCGTTGGGGGAAGCTTCGCTGCCAGGCAGAGCCGAAGAAGTCCTTCGGAAATTCTTCGATGAGATGTCTACCTTCATGATCAATCAGTCAGAGGCTAGGATCAGCTAGCGCAAAGCGACGCGAAGAGGGCTGCGCATGGCCGTATCCACGATATGGGAGAGTACTTTTATCGGATCTTCTTCGACGCACGAGCGACTAACTCGTCGACTCTTGAAAGCAAAAGCTTGAGGATTGGCGACTGGTTGGACTTTCTGTAGCCGAGGACCAGATCGACAGTTGGCACATCTCCCTTCAGGGGGCGACTCGTTACAGACGCGGGTAAAAAGTTCTGCGCGTAGGCGGGTAACAGCCCCACGCCGCGGGTCGACATTATTAGGGAAATTCCCATGGTGACGTGGTCCGCCTCGTGAGCTGGCGTGATATTGACTCGCGATCGCTTCAGGTAATTGTCGATGACCGCACGCAGTACAGGAGCCGTATGGGACACAATCACGAATGTTTCGCCTGCCAGATCCCTTGGACTGATCGCCTCAAACGCGGCGAGACGGTGGTCACTAGGCAAGACCACGACCAAATGCTCCTTCACAAGAAGGCGGAACGCCAGATCTGGCAGTGCCCGCTCTTTTCGAAGAAAAGCTGCATCGATTTTTCCTTTCGAAAGGCCCTCGGCAAGCAATGGGGAATACTGACTCGATATCATCACGTCAATGTTTGGCAGCTCGTCGCGCAGGATGCGCAAGGCCTCGGGCATCCAGGTCAATTCGTGCCCGGTCAGAAATCCCATCGAGAAGCAGGGCTTGGCAGGACGAACAGCCCGTCGCGCAGCTTCGGCGGCCGCGTCAACCTGCAAGAGAACTCCACGCGCGTGATCGAGAAAGGCCCGACCCGCCGGTGTCAGCTCGACTCCACGAGCTGTGCGCGTTATTAGTTGGGCGCCAATTTCTTGCTCAAGATCTCGGATCTGGCGGCTGAGCGAAGGCTGCGAAGTATGCAACTTAGACTTTGCCGCGAGGGTCAGACTCTCTGTTTCCGCGACCGCGACGAAATAACGTAGATGTCGTAATTCCATTTTTCAGCCCCATGCTTCTGAAGCATCGCCACTGAGCCTAACAAAGTATGCTTCGAGTGCGCTACCACTGGCCTAGCTGGGTACTCCAATGTGGTGATTGGATGCTTTGGGCGAGCAACGCGATTTGGCTCATGCCTGATGAGCATATGTCCAATTCAGGGAGATGGATTATGTCAAAGAAATTAGAAGGAAAGATCGCGCTCGTCACCGGCGGTTCGCGTGGCATCGGCGCAGCGGTCGCCAAGCGTCTTGCCGCGGATGGAGCAAATGTCGCTATTACCTATGCGAAGGACGCCAAGGCGGCTTCCGCCGTGGTCCAAGCAATTGAACGCGCTGGCCAAAAGGCGATCGCAATCCAGGCGGACGCTATTGATGCCGATGCCGTCGCAGCCGCGGTCGAAAAGACGGTGGCGACTTTCGGCAAGTTGGACGTCCTTGTAAACAATGCCGGCACGGCTATTCCGAAACCGTTTGAGGAGACCACGCTGGAAGAGATGGATCGTGTGCTCAACATCAACGTCCGCGGCGTTTTCGCTGCGACGCAGGCTGCACTCAAGCACATGAATGAGGGTGGTCGCATCATCATGATCGGCTCGGCAGTGGGCGAGCGTGCCGTTGCGCCGGGGCTTGTGCCCTACGCGGCCACCAAGGGGGCCGTCAAGATGTTCACGCAGGCATTATCCAGAGAAGTTGGGAGCCGGGGCATCACGGTGAACAACATCCAGCCGGGTCCGATCGACACGGAGTTAAATCCTGCCTCGGCTGATTGGGCGGTACCGCAGAAGGCCGCCACCGCGCTCGATCGCTATGGGCATGTTGAGGAGATCGCCGCAATGGCAGCGTTTCTTGCGGGTTCGGAATCCTCCTACATCACGGGGGCGAATCTTACCGTGGATGGCGGAATGAACGCCTGAATCGGTGCATGCATGCCAGAATCGTCTTATCCGTCAACTGACAGGTACGGGAGGGGCAATGTTCACGCTTCAAGACAAAACAGCACTGGTCACAGGGGCCTCACGCGGCATCGGGCGCGCAACGGCAGCGGCACTCGCTAGGGCCGGGGCTCACGTCCTGGTTCACTATGGCCGCTCCGCGCAGGAAGCGGAATCTCTCGTTTCCGAGATCCAAGCGAAAGGCGGGCGCGCAGAGGCGATCTCGGCGGATTTAGGAACCCCGAACGGTGCTGCGCTGCTGGCAAAACAGGTGCGCTCAATCGTCGGCGATCGATTGGATGTGCTCGTGCTCAACGCCGGAATCAGCAAGGCGGCACGCCTTGCGGATTATGCGGTAGAGGATTTTGACAACCTCTTCGCGACAAACGTCCGAAGTCCGTTCTTTCTGGTACAGCAACTGTTGCCCATTTTAGGCGATGGCTCGAACATCGTTGTGATCTCTTCGATCGGGGCCCACGCCGTCGTTGGCAAGCCAGGCGTGGAGAGCCCCTCGATCCTTGCCTATGCCTCGACCAAAGGAGCACTAGAGACTTTGGTCAAGAACTGGGCTGCCATTCTTGGGCCGCAAGGCATTCGCGTCAATGCAGTCGCGCCCGGACGCCGCAAGGATAAGCTCGATGAGGCCGTCAAGCTGATCGGCAAAAACGTCACCGGTGTGCAGGGCGACGCCAGTAACCTAGCCGACCTCGACCGCCTGTACGATACGGTAAAGCGCGAGAAGGGCAAGATCGATATCCTTTTCGCCAGCGCCGGACAGGGCGAACTCGCCAAGCTCGAAGAAGTAACCGAAGAACACTTTGACAAGACCTTCGACCTCAACGTGCGCGGCACGCTCTTCACTGTGAAGAAGGCTCTGCCTCTGTTCAACGACAACGGCTCCATCTTCATGAACGGATCAATCGCCAGCATTAAGGGATTCCCGGCCTTCGGCGTCTACAGCGCGAGCAAGGCAGCGGTGCGCTCCTTCGCTCGGACTTGGCTGCTGGAACTCAAGGAACGCAGAATTCGAGTGAACATCCTTAGCCCGGGCACCATCGACACGCCCATCCTAGATCCGCTCGGGCCAGACGCCAAGGAGTTCTTCAAATCTCAAATCCCGCGCGGTGAAATGGGACGCCCCGAAGAGATCGCGACCGTCGCGCTCTTCCTCGCCTCAAGCGATTCAAGTTTCGTCAACGGCATCGAACTGTTCGTCGACGGCGGCGTTGCCCAGATCTAAGTCAACCACAGGTGGGCGGATGCTTTTCCATTTTACGATTCGAAATTTATATCGTTAACATCTATATAAAGAGATTTATGTCTGCGATTATCCAAGCTAGCCCCATCGAGAAGTTGTCGCAAGAACCGCTGCCAACCGGAGATTCGTGTGTCCTCGTTATTTTTGGAGCTTCTGGCGATCTTACAAAGCGCAAGCTCATTCCCGGTCTCTACAACCTTGCATGTCAGGGCTGCATGAACCCGGAGTTCGAAGTTCTCGGGATCGGCCGCACGCCGATGAGTTCTGAAGAGTTTCGCAAGAAGAACGGGGAGGCAGCCGCTAAATCGAAAGACACACGCGACTTCAGCGAGTCGGGATGGGCAGACTTTGAACACCGGCTGCACTATTTAGTTGGTGACATCAACGATCCTACTTTCTATTCGCAGCTGCGCACTCGCCTGGAGGAGATGGAGAAGAATGGTTCGAGCCCAAACCATTTGTTCTATGTGTCGACGCCCGCGTCGGTAGCGGGACCAATCATTGAAGGTTTGGGAGCAGTAGGACTGAACCGCCGCGAGCATGGGTGGACGCGAATTATTCTGGAGAAGCCCTTCGGGCGGGACTTGGAATCGGCGAACGTACTGAATGACGTGGTGCACGGCGTATTCGACGAGAAAGCTGTGTACCGGATTGACCACTATCTTGGCAAAGAAACAGTGCAGAACATCCTCGTTTTCCGCTTCAGTAATTCGCTGTTCGAACCGGTGTGGAACAGGAACTACATCGACTATGTAGAGATTACCGCTGCTGAAACGGTGGGAGTCGAAAACCGCGCGGCGTTCTATGAAGAGACGGGCGCTCTGCGCGATATGGTGGCGAACCATCTGCTTCAGTTGCTGGCGTTGACTGCGATGGAGCCGCCCATAGCGTTTGACGCCGACTCAGTGCGAGAGCAGAAGGTGCAGGTATTTCGATCCATCCGGCCGATGAGTGTCCAGGATGTCTCACGATTCACCGTTCGAGGGCAGTATGGTCCCGGAGTGATTGACGGGAAACCGGTACTGGGATATCGGCAAGAACCAGGCGTGAATCCCAACTCCACAACCGAGACCTACGCAGCTGTCAGGTTTCAGATTGAGAATTGGCGTTGGGCGGGAGTTCCTTTCTACATCCGGACCGGGAAGCGTCTTGCACAAACTTTGACCGACATCCGTGTGCATCTCAAACCGACGCCGCAGGTATTGTTTGCGAACACGTCATCGGGCATTGATCCGAATGTCATAACAATTAGCATTCAACCGGACGAGGGAATCTCGATCGCGTTCGACGCGAAGCGACCAGGAACACAAGTGCGAACGGTGACGGTTCAGGCAAATTTCTCGTATCAAGCGAGTTTTGGCTCGAAGGGGCCGGTTGCATACGAAACACTCCTGCTCGACTCGATGCGTGGCGATGCAACGCTATTTACTCGTCGAGACGAAGTAGAGGCGGAGTGGCGCATCATTACGCCGATTGAAGAAGCGTGGACCCAATTACCGACGCCCGAGTTCCCCAACTATGCCGCGGGTAGCGAACCAACCTCGTGGCATGAACTGCTCGCAGTGAGCGGCGATACTGCGGAAAGGGCCATCGATTAAGCTATTCGGAGAATGGCGCTCCAGCGACGAGGTCTGCGAAATTTCGAAGTGTGAACCCCTGAACGGATCGAATGCCAAAATCCCGTTAGCGCGAAGCCATACAGAGGGGCGGCATGGCGATATCAAAGGACTCCGCAGCGGAGCAAGGAGGGAAGAACGTCGTCCACAAGCTTTAGAGATGGATCCGACTTTCTGCGAACGATCGCCCCAAACCAGCACGTGGTTAAGAGTAACGCTAGTTTGGCGGAGTCTTCCGCGACGGAGGTTCCTTTCTCAATGTGAACAAGTGAGATTAGGTCGCCCAACTGCCTATCCCATACGTGTATGCCATCGGCAATTCTTTGACCGATGCCGGGCGGGATTGCCGGAGCCTCGGCAGCGAAAATCGCGAGTAATTGGAGTGGGGCTATTTCGATCATCGGCGGTTCCAAGGCTAAGAACTGGAAATGATGATTCAGTTGATCGTATGCACTCTCTCCCGGCGCTAGAGAAAGGGATTGATAGATAGCGGTAAATTGGCGATCGACGAGTATTGAGGCAAGTTCTTCTTTGCTCCCGAAATAGTTGTAAAAAGTGCCCTTCGGAGCATTCACGGCTGCGGCGATGCGGTGAATGCTCGCCCCCACATAGCCCACCTTCTGAAATAGTTTGCCCGCTGAGAGAAGGAGTATCTCGCGGGTATTGCTTGCTCGATGCGCGACCTGATGCTGAGTACGAGACATTACCCCGATGTGGCGACGAACAACTCGTTCATGGCTTGTCGAAACGAACTGGATTTGTGATTTCTGATCACAATAATGTTTCTTCTTCAGCTCACCTAGAAAATGCACTTGGTAGGTGGTATCCTTCGATCCTCATAAGGTGACCGGTCGTCTTTAGTTGGAGATTGCCGTGACTAACACTCAGGCCCACGAACAGAATCGGAATTCCTCCTCCTCGTCTGAAGCCCAAGCAAACGCCTATGGCACGCAGATGGCGAAGTATTTCACCATGAACCAACCGCCCCATGTTGCCATCGATTCGGCGGTTTCCGTCGTCCGGCCGCAAATGGCGATTACCCGGCTGATTGCACGAAGCGGCATCCCCGAGCGAACTGCGTCCATCCCTTCTGAGAAGGCCTACGTTGTTTCGGTTCATCTCAATCATGCGAATTCCGGGGAATGGGAACTGTGGACCGATGGAAAATACACAAAGACGGGAGCGTGGCCAGTGGGCGGGGTTGCAATGTGCGACCTGGAATCAAATTCGAGTATTCGAAATCCAGGCCCGATCGATTGGATCCACTACCACGTTCCGCGTGCAACCTTGGACGCCCTCACCGACGATGCCAGAATGCCCAGAGTTAAGCGTCTCCACTGCGTTTACGGAACTTCCGACCCCGCCGTCTATCACCTGACGCAACTGATTCTGCCATGCCTGAATAGGCCGGAGATGTTCTCTCAGTTGTTCATGGATTCTCTCACCATGACAATTTGTTCGCACCTTGTCGCGCAGTATGGTCACACTCCTGAAGCTATTTCGCAGTTCAAAGGCGGTCTGGCACCGTGGCAAAGACGCCGCGTTGTGGAATTGTTCAAGGAGCACCTGGACGGCGAGGTAAAACTGGAAACACTTGCCGAGGAATGCAGGCTGTCAGTCAGCCATTTTGCGCGATCGTTCAGGAGATCGTTTGGGACCTCTGCACATCGTTACCTGATTCTGCAGCGGGTTGAGATCGCGAAGGGCCTTTTATCGGAAACCAATAACTCGTTGGTGGAAATTGCTGCGCAGGCTGGATTTTCTGATCAAGCTGCCCTAACTCGGACGTTTGCAAACTTCGTTGGTGCGACTCCGGCAAAATGGAGGCGCGAACACTCAGGGCGCAGGATTTTTGTCGAAATATCCAAAGGTAAATCCCTTCAATCACAGGAATAGACCCCACGCTCAAACTCCACTGGGTGACGGTATTGAGCCTGGCTTCCCAGTAAATGCGGTATCGTCGCCGATTTGATACTCCGCTAGAGTCTCCGCATTGAACTCAGCCCGGAAGTGATCTTTTCGCCCGCCTTCACCCCACACTTGCAGCAGGATTCCACAAAAGTGGTCCGTGTTTTCAATAATGTCGTGCTCGTTCCGGATATCGTCCATTGCAAGTTCGAGGCGTGATGCACGATTCGCTAGAGTTGAAACGTGAGAGGAGAATGATCATGAAGAAGACTTGCTGTGGTGCAATCGTTGCTGCGCTGCTGGGTGCCGCTCTAAATGCCGCTGCGGCGGGTCCTGCGCCGACGGGCATCAAAAACGTGGTTCTGGTCCATGGGGCATTCGCCGATGGCTCCGGCTGGGACGCCGTCGCAAAGATCCTTGAGAAGGATGGCTACACGGTGTCGGTTGCGCAGCCTCCCGAGACCTCGTACGCCGACGACCAAAAATACACGAAGGCCGCAATCGACGCCATGGGCGGGCCGGTCGTGCTGGTCGGCCATAGCTACGGCGGGTCCATCATTAGTGAAGCCGGCAACGATCCAAATGTTGCGGCACTGGTCTACATCGCCGCATTTGCGCTCGATGAAGGTGAGAGCTGTGCGTCAATCGAAACGGCGGTGCCCCAAGCCTCCAAGGCTTTCAAGCCGGATAGCAATGGAAACTGGTGGATCGAACAGGACCATTTTGTTGCCGACTTCGCCGCGGATATTCCGCAGGCTCAGGCTCACTTTATGGCTATAGCGCAGGTGCCGATCTCGACCGATTCATTCACCCACAAGGTCACGAATCCCGCCTGGAAGAACAAGCCGACGTGGTACATGGTGGCCGGCTCAGACCGGTCGATCAATCCGATACAGGAGCGGATGATGGCCAAGCGCGCCAATGCTAAGACGGTCGAAGTGAATTCCAGCCATGTGGCCTACATGTCTCATCCGAAGGAAGCAGCCAAGCTCATCGAAGAGGCTGCCACCTCGGCACACGCCAACTAGGGGTTGGTGC
>Ga0210389_10004090_pt1 | contig 11360 bp, 16 predicted proteins | sample IncBWH28OmetaG_FD_160127 | JGI IMG/M metagenome (GOLD analysis project Ga0210389, IMG submission 160127) | Forest soil microbial communities from Barre Woods Harvard Forest LTER site, Petersham, Massachusetts, United States - Inc-BW-H-28-O ... | reverse complement strand
TGTCTCCCGATACGGAGGTGCAAGTGCTGCTCGACGGGGATCTGCCATGATGGCGGTAGCGCAAGCTCGGCTGGCGTCGTTCACGCGTGAGCATCTGGCTCCTGGCCCCGTATGCTGATCTCATGATTCCTCGTGGAAGCGAGGCCGGTGATCCGGGTGTGGCGTAGGCGGCCGGATCTGGAAGGACTGGATCCGGACATTGTCCGGGGTATGCAGATCCCGGTTCCCGCTGCGGTGCAGGCGCGTGCCAGGGTGCTTGTCGGTCGGCATGAGCTCCAGGAGGCGATCGCGGAGATCCGCCAGGCGACCGGGTATGAGCGGCATGATGCCCGCTGCGTGGTGCTGACGATGAACTTTGGCTTGCGGGTTCCGACTGCGCCGCCCAGGGTGTTCCGCCGTGACTGGAACAGGCACCGGGTGGTCGCGAGCGTGGCGGAGATGAGGGCGGTAACCTGGTTCGGGGCCGAGTGCGCGCAGCATGTTCTGGGGATCTTTGAGGAGGCTCATCCTGGTGACCTGCGGCCCCGCGAGGCGGTCGAAGCGGCGTGGGCGTTCGCGCGGGGCGGCGAGGCCGGACCGGAGCTGGATGCCACCAGGCAAGCTGCGTTCTCGGCGGCCCAGGACGCTCAAGTCGCGGGGGGGAGGGAGGCGGCAGCCGGTGAGGCAGCCTCGGCGGCAGCCGTCGCCGCAATCTTTGCGACGGTTAAAGCATCTGAAGGCGAGTTCCCTGATCTGGTCGGGCTGCTGGGCGGCCATGAGGCGATCGACATCCTGGGCGCTGCGGTTAATGCGGCGCTGGCGGCTGAGAGTGCGGCGGGGGGTGACCGGGAGGTGAGCGCCGCGAGCATCAGGGAAGCTTGCCGGCGGGCGTCACCAGGTCTCATAGCCGTGCTCAAGCGCTATCCCGGGCCGCAGCCCCGCGGAGGGCGGAGGGGCGAATTGCTGCGTGAGCTGGACTCGTGCCTGCGCGCGCGAAGATTGCCAGGGGGCCGGTGACTCCGGACGGTGCCTTGGCGGGTGCCGTCCTCTGCGGGTTGGCGCAGGCTGCGCTCAGAATATGGCGTGCACCTGTACCACCTGGCTCTCGTTCCTGGATTCACGACGGACGAATCGCGCTGAAGTGCGGTTTCTCAGGATTGTCGTAAGATTGGTGTGACGGAGGTGGGGACTTGAGGCATGCGCATCAACTGGAGTGCCATGCAGTTTCCCTGTCTCTGTTGACCACTGAGAGTTCCCTGCTGTGGAGGAGGGAGCCATGAGCGCGGACGATTTCGCCCGCGAAGGCTGGGCTGATCGGAGCCCAGCTCCAGGATCGAGGCTGGCGCACGGTAAGCGGGTCGTCGGGCCAGTTCAAACAGGCCATCTCTGAACGGTTCACGGCCAGGCTTGACTACGCGGTAGCGAAGTACGACTGTTACCGCCCTCGCTATTTGAACATCCAGCGGCTGGATTATCTGTGGAAGATTCGGCACAGCTCGGCGAGGATCGCAGGCAACCTGATCACATAGCGTGACTGCCGGCGTAGCTTAGGGCGCGCGCGTACCCGCCGTTCTGGGTGTCGGCGCGGTCGTGCAGGGCGATCGCCATAGTCGCGCAGATCAGGAGGTTCGGTTATCGTACGCCGGGCGCTACGATGCGATTCGTGACGGTACCGGCTGATAAACAAGAGAGTTCACCCACGGGGCTACGAGGGCTGGCGTGGCCTAAGTTGCGACTCGCAGTTATTGGCATGCTTGGGACAGCTGTGATTGAATTTGTGGTATGGGATGCAAGCGTACCGCGATCAAGCCAAAGCGCTTCCTATGCATTTACTGGAGGCGTGGCTTCCTTCGTCCTGCTATTCGTGCTAGCAAATATTGGTGATCCCGGCTTTGCGAGAAGCAGCGAGAAGGCCGCGCGTGAGCGTCTTCGGTCAGCCGAGCAGAAGCTGATCAGCGATGTCATTGCACAAAGTGAGGCCGACGTTGACAAGCTAATTTCGGGCAGCACTAGAGATGACCAGTTGACGTTGGCCGCATTGTGGGACGTAACCCACAGCAGACTTGATCTTTACCATCAGATCGCAACGAAGCAAGCCAGGCGGAGTTTCCTTGCCGCCCAGGCGGCAGCCGTGATCGGCTTCGGTGTGCTGATCGGCTTGGCCGTGGCTGCGATCCGCGTCCACTCTACGGTAGGTGCCATTACGGCAGGGACCTTGGGCGCAGTGTCGGCCGCCCTTGCCGGCTACATTGGCCGCACTTTTGTCCGCTCGCAGGAATCAGCGGCTAGCCACCTTCGTGCTTATTTCGACCAGCCCTTGGAGTTCTCCCGATAACTTTGCCGCGGAGCGTCTGCTCGTGGGGCTTACTAGCGAACAGCGCGCTGCAATAATCGCTGCGCTCGTACAGGGCACCCTCGTCCCGAATGCCAATTCGACGGCTAATAAGAGTCAAGCAAAGGATTAACATCCTGTGACTGGTACCTCGCCGAACAAGACGGCGTCACTGTGACAGCGCGGCGCGAGTGCAGTGCGAGGCACACGGGCTTGTCGCCGACGAGATCTACCTCGTCACCGATGGAGCCTGATCTCAGTCTCGCCTCGGTCGTGCACGATATCGGTGTGGCAAAAGTGCGCCCGGGACGGGGCATCTCCCGAACCCCGGCCGATCGAGGGTACGCGAGCCGGGTATCCAACTGGCGCATCAGTGCTTAGCAAGCTCGTGAATCGCCATCACTAGACAGCCGATACCACAAGTTACCAGGAAGATAGTTCCGAAGTATTTAGAGATGCGTATGGACCACTCTCCTTGCCCTTCTTTTCCCATAGCGCTGTAAAACTCACGCGCAGGGCCCGCAGAGAATCGGAACCACAAGCCAGCCAGCGCGAACAAGACGAGGGCGACAGACAGAAATATCGCGAAGCTCGCCAATGGGCTGAGCGTTTGGCCATGATTCACTTCTGCCTCCGGCTGGCATTTACTTGGTTGATCCTACAGCAGTATACGCGTTACCGGCGAAGGCAGAAAGGCACTTCGGCAATCGCTGGTCGGCGGCGCTGCGTCGGCAGCACCAGTAGCCATCCCGAGTTGCGACGCATCCGTGGAGCAGGGAACCGCTGCCGCGCTAGCCGACCCTTACGCCGTATTCCAGTGCCATCCGAAGAGCGAGATTCCCCCGCGCCCCAGGCTAAAGTACGTGTAGCTCTCGCCAAGGAACCATCCTCCGCCGAAATTTAGCCCGCCGCCAAGGTGATTATCGCCATCCGAACTCTGCGCGTCGTTGACGCATAGTCCCACCGCCCAGATTCCGCATCCCCCATAGGTCCAGTTACCCACCTCTTGCGGAGTGTAGCTGTTCGCGCCGGCAGCCCCGCCCCACGCACCAAAGCCTACTCCACCCTCCGAGAACTGGAGGCGTCCGTGTTGGTACGTCACGCTGCTGCAAGCTATACCGCAGAAACTCCCGCTCCAATAACCATATGTCGCCCAGAAGTGATCCCAGCCAGCATCCGGGTTTGGAGCGGGGCTAGGGGGCGGAAGAGGGACCGAACGCGTGATCACGGGCGGAGGGGCCACCGGCTTAGGCGGACGAGGGAAATAATACAGTCCAAAAGGATTTGGAGGGGAATGATGCATAAGAAGATCTATTATAGTGAATGGAGGGACCGCATCGCAGATGGCGTCGATATACTTGACTGGCCCGCAACTACTCCGCCATGACTGCCATGCATTCCAGTTGTTTATCTGGTACGCGAATTTTGAGCACTGGAAGTCGACATCGCAGTGGGTTTGCAGGGTCGGGGCGCTGCGGACAGCCCTTCCCATGTCGTTGTTAGACGAACTCGGACCTTGGCCACCGCCACCGCCACCGCCAGTCGGCAGGGGGTTTTCGTTCTTCTGCGTAGACGGCGGGGGCGGGGGAGGGCACGGCCCGTTGTCGCATTTTTGCCGCAGGCCGGTTGGGTCGCTGCTGCTGACGGGGTTTCCCCCCGCGTAGGTGTAGCCGTTCTGTTGCTGCGGGCTGCCCCCCTCGAATACGGGGTCAAGGGACTGGAAGGTTCCGGTGGCGGGGTCGTACCAGCGGGCGCCGATGCTGGTGAGGCCGGTGGTCGCGTCCTGTGGCTTGTCCAGGAAGCCGCGGTTGTCCATCCAGGTGACGGCCGGGCCGCGTGGGGCGCCGTACGGGGTGAGCTCGCGCCAGGTCGCCTGGGCTGCCGTCAGGGCCGGGCCGATCGCGAGGGTCGCCGTCCCGTGCTGGTCCGTCAGCTGGTAGTAGTAGCCGGGCGTCCCGCTGGTCGTGTCGGCGCCGGTGCAGACGACCTCGCCGCCGCCGGGGAGGGCCAGGAACCGGTCGCCGGTGATCGTGCCGGTCTTGGTATCGAGCGTAAGCTGCTCGCCGGGCAGGTAGAGGGTGGTAGCCGGGTCCTGGGAGCCGGTTGCCGCGTCCTTCTGCAGCAGCAGCGACCCTGCGGCGTCATACACGTAGCTGCTGGTCGCCGGGCTGCTGGTTCCCGGGTTGTTCACGACCGACCCCAGGGTCCATTTGCCAGTCATCGCTGAAGGTGTGCCGGAACTGGTGCGGAGTCACCCCCATGTAGCCTGCCTGCTCCACCCGCCGGACGAGGATCATCCTCAGGCCCGTGATCTGGAGCCTGCCGCGATTGCGGGTTCCCAGCCACAGCCAGTCTGAGTCGGCGAGCTTGTGATGGCGCCGTGCCCGCAGGTAGATGGCCAGGGCGCGGGCTGAGGCCGGGGCAAGCGAGATAAGCCGCCCCTCTCCGGCGGCCCGCGCGCCCTTGAGCGGCACGAGGCGGATCAGCGGGTTCTTGATCACGTCTGCCGGGAGCGTGTGCATGACCATGCCGAGCAACTCCGCCCGCCGGATGCCCTCGCTGCGCAGGATGCGGATGATGGCGTGATCGCGGGCCGTCTCGAAGTCCCGTGCCCGGCCGCCACCGGTGACCTCCAGCAGGTCATCAACGAACTCCGAGCCGAGCGTCTTGGGGCGGCCCTTCACCTCGGCGTACCGGTTCAGCGCGTCGGTGTAGGGGGTCGGGTTGCCGCGCTCGCGCGCGAGGAAGCTGAACAGCTGGATGAGGTTCCGCTGCAGCGTGTGGGTCCCGCCCTGGCCTCGGGCTAGGTAGTACTCGCGGAAGTACCTGTTGAGGAGGGTTGTGTCGGCGACCGTGAAGTCGCCACGTACACCGTTGGCTGTCAGCCACGTGTCGAGGTTCCTGGCTGGGGCGAGGTACGCGCTGATGCTCCTCTCCTCATACGGGCGGCCGTCCCGGTTGTTGACGGTCCGCAGGTAGTCCTCGAACTCGGCGATCGTCGCCTCTCGTTCGGTCAACTCGGGTCCCGCTGGGCCGACTTTGCCAGCATCGGGAGCTGGCGCCGAAGCTAGCGAGGCGTAACCCCCGGCCACGGCGAGCGGGCTCTTCAACGGCCGGCCGAGAGCACGCGGGCTCCGGGTGGAGGTGTATGGCATGGCAAGCTCCCGTCAGGCGGTGGGGGAGCTAGAGCACTTTTCTAGCGTTAAGGCTAGTGCTCTAGCGCCGAGATGCTCGGCGCCTACGCCCGCGAGACGGTCCTCCCCCGGCCTCGCCACCCGCCCGGAACCGGTACCCTAGCAGGGATTCCGCCGCACCAGCAGGGTTGAGGCGGCCCGGGCGCATAGCTCAGCGGTAGAGCACCCGCCTTACAAGCGGGTGGTCACTGGTTCGAACCCAGTTGCGCCCACAAACGCAGGTCAGCGCGTTGCCTGGCGAGGGTTCCGGCAAGCATCTCGGCGCTAGACCGCTAGCCTTTCCGCTTGAAAAGCAGTCTAGCTCCCCCACCGCCTGACGGGAGAGCACTGACATGACGGCCCCTGCCCCGGCCCGGCGCCCCGCCGGACGCCCCTTGAAGAACCCCTCGCCGTCGCGGCCGGTAGCACCCCGCCCGCTGCCGCGGGATCACACGACGGCCCGGCGCCTGCCTCGATCGTGACGCTGAGCGATCGCGGGGCAACCATCGCCGAGTTCGAGGACTACCTGCGGACGGTCAACAACCGCGACGGCCGTCCCTACGAAGAAAAGACGATCAACGCCTATGTCACGCCCTGCAGGCACCTGGACAAGTGGCTGACCAGGCAGGGGATCGACGGCGATTTCACTGCTGCCGGTCACCGCGCTCCTTAACAAGTACTTCCGCGAGTACTATCTGGAGCGCGGCCAAGGGGGCACCCACACGCAGCAGCGAAACCTGATCCAGTTGTTCAACTTCCTGCAGCGCGAACGAGACCATCCCAATCCTTACACAGACGAGCTGAACCGCTACGCCGAGGTGAAGAGCCGCCCGAAGACCCTGGGCGCGGAGTTCATTGACGACCTCCTGGAGGTCACGGGCGGCGGCAAGGCCCGGGACTTCGAAGCCGCCCGCGACCACGCCATGATCCGCATCCTGCGCAGCGAGGGCATCCGCCGGTCGGAACTGCTCGGCATGGTCATGCACACGCTCCCGGCGGACGTGACCAAGAGCCCACTGGTCCGCCTCGTGCCGCTCAAGGCCGCGCGGGCCGCCGGAGAGGGGCGGCTCATCGCGCTCGTCCCGGCCTCGGCCCGGGCGCTGGCGGTTTACCTGCGGGCGCGCCGTCATCACGCGCTCGCCGACTCCGAGTGGGTGTGGCTGGGCACCCGCAACCGGGGCAGGCTTCAGGAGACAGGCCTACGGATGATGCTGGTCCGGCGGGCCGAGCAGGCGCCAGGAGTAACCGTATACACAGCAGGCAACACCAAGCCGCCCGCGTCGCCTCTGGTCCATCAAGTAGGGGGCATTTGCCCCGATCGAATAAGGGTACGAGTGCCGACAAGCCGGGGAAGGCGGCGGCCAGTCAGGTCCCGGTGCCGGGCAGGCGCCCGGGATCAATACTCCAGCAGTCAAGAATTTCTTTCTCCTAGCTCAAGGAACTGGCGATAGACTTGATACAGCAAAACGGCGTATGCGTGCTGTTTCCTCGCAGACTGCAACTCCTCGCCTGTCGCGCCGTCTTCGATCCGCTCGATCGCCAACATCGTTTCCCTCAGCACCCCAAGCACGTCAACCACCGACGGCTTGAAGATTCCCTGCTCCACAAAACGAATTACGACTGTCACGTGCAAGGTTTCGGCGCTTACTAGCTCGCTATGCGTGAGAATCAGCTCCTTGCCCGGACCGTTAGGCGGAAACGGGAGCCAGCGCCAGAGAGTGTAGGCGTCCATGAATCCTAGAGTAGTCTCCATCCCCTACTTCACTCCTCCGGGATGCCAGTAGGTGAAAACCTTCCTGCTGGGGCCACCGCCAAGGCCGCCAAGAATGCCATCCTCGCCTGTTGCCGTATTTTTATATTTGCTCGCCATTCCCCTTCACTATCCCTCTGCAAGACCTACGGCCAGTCGGGATTGACCCTAGCCCCTCCACTCGCTATCCTCTGCAAGAAATTGCCCGAATCCATGAGGTGCCGCTCCGACTGGCGCTTAGGCCTTGCTGTGTAACGCGCTTTTGGTCGTGCTAGTTAAAACTGCCTTCTGGGGTATCGGAATTCCCCTTGCCGAAGACATCAGAAATCCCGCACGGCGTACTGGTATTATGGACGAGAACTGGAGTGCCCGCAACCGTGGCAGCCACGTGGAAGTCGTGGTCGTTGTTGCCAGGGACGGTCAGGTCCCACATCCAGCCGGTGCTGGCGGGCGGCATCGCCCCGCCGATAACCGTGGCGATCGTGCCGTTGGCGGTCTTTAGCCGCTCGCCCTTCGATAGTTTGTCCGCAGGGCGGAACTTGTCAAACTGTTTGAAACATCAGGCGACTTGTGTGATCAGTACGTCCTCTTGTGACTCGATGGTCGGTCGTGGCCTGTTGATCCAGGCCTTGGCGGGTAGCTTCGGTGCCACGGGGCGTGACCGGAACCGGTCGGGCCGGGCGGCGTAGGCGGCGTCGAGGACCTGCTGGCGGCGGGCCTGGACCTGGCGGGCGGTGCCGTCGTGGACCGACTGCGGGGTGTGAAGGCCGATCCCGGAGTGGCGGTGCTCGGTGTTGTAGTAGGCAAAGAAGATGTCGCAGAAATCGCGGGCGTCGCCTAGTGACGTGAAGCTCCCGGGGAATGCCGGGCAGCATTTCAGGGTCTTGAACTGGGCTTCCGAGTACGGGTTATCATTGGATACGTGCGGCCGCGAGTGTGATTTTGCTATCCGGAGGTCGGATAGCAGGTCGGCAACGGCCTTGGACGTCATTGAGGTTCCGTTGTCGGCGTGCACGTAGCCTGGCCGCGCGCCGCCGTTGGCAATGATGGCGCTTTCTATGAGCTCTTTTGCGAGGTCTCCGTTATCGCCGCGGTGGACTTCCCAGTGAATTGCCTTGCGGGAGTAGATGTCGATCATGACGAACAGGTCGAAGTAAGCTCCCCGCCACGGTGACTTCAGCTTCGTTATATCCCGGGTCCATGCCTGGTCGTGGCCGTCGGCGACCAGCTCGGGGCGGACGCGGGGCGGGTGGATGGCCTGGGCGCGGCGCTCGCGGACCTCGTCCCGGCTGGCCAGGACCCGGTACATCGTGCGGATCGAGCACAGGTAGAAGCCATCGTCGAGCAGGACGGCCCATGCCTGGGCGGGTGACTTGTCGGCGAACCGGTCGCTGTCGATGACCCCGAGGACCTCATCCCTTTCCTGCTCCGACAATGCGGCCGGGTGCGGGGCCCGCTCTTCCCGTGGCTTTTCCGGGGGTGCCGGGCGGGGATTCTCGTGGCGCCAGAGCGTGACCCGCGATTTCCCGAGCAGCCGGCATGCGGCGGCCTTCGACGTGACCGCAGCGAGGCCGCCAAGGAATTCCGACTTTACTTCTTCTGATTCTTTTCTGAGCCCGCGCTCTCGGAGAGATTCTCCAAGAGCGCGTGCACTTTTCCCATGATCTCCAGGGCAGCCTCGGTCCTCGCGAGCCTGGCCGCGAGCTTCTCGTTCTCCCGGCGCAGCCGCTCGTTCCCTCCGTCGCCGGCGGGCTTTCCCGGGCGGCCGGGCCTTTTCTCGGCGGGAGGGGCGGAGGCCGCGCTACCGCGTGCCTTTCGCCATTCCGAGATGGAGTTGCTGTAAAGCCCCTCGCGGCGCAGGATGGCATTCCGCTCCTGTGGAGTCGACGCGCTCTCGTACTGGTCGAGTATGCGCATCTTGTACTCCCAGGTGAACGTCCGGCGCTTCGGCCGCGACGCCCGCGGCCCGTCTGGGCTGGCCACGGTTCCATCTTGCCCGTCGCGGGCCGCGTTCACGTCGGCGATCGACATCGTCACGTCTGGTAGATCCCTGTCTCGCCCTGCTTAGTGTGCTTGCACAGATGTTTACTGCTTCATCCTGTTTCACACCAGTCTGACAGGGAGGGAACACCCAGCCTCGGCCAGTGAAATACGCGGCCCGCTCCTGGACATAGGCCCAGTCGAGTTCCGAGAGATGCATGACCGTGGCCTCAGATCAACCGGGACCGTTTAGGTCAGATCCACGCCGGTCACCGCACCGCCACTGTACACATCGCCTCCGTGCACCCGGACCGTGTCGATGGAGGCTGGGCCCTGAAGCTTGGCCAGGTCGGCGCGCACCCCAACCACCTCACCAGCCACCCGCTGCACCACCACGGCAACTTCGGAGACAGCCACAGTTCGGGGCGGCTCGCCCACGAAGGTAATCGGGCTGCCCACAATGACCTCAAGCAGCTCACGCAGCCTGGCCACTGCCTGGCGGGCCGCGATCGCCTCTGGATCGACCTCACCATCCTTGATCGGCTCCACCAGGTCCTTAAGCTCCTGCAAGGTGTCAGCCATCTCCTGGCTTGTCGGATCCGGCAGTGGCCGCGGGTGTTCGACACGGACCGCACCTAGCGGCTCGACCACGTTTGGTGGCGGTGCCTGGCGGTCTCGCCGCCGCGCACGCCACCCGCTCAACACCTCAGCGGCCTGCTGGTAGAGGAACTTGACCCCCTCGACAAGCGCCGCGCTAACAACCCCGGTCAGCGGATCATCCATGCACCCTCCACCCCGTCCCCACAGTCTGGCTCGCGTACGCATGGGTGCCGGAGCCCCGTGTCGGCCACACCCATTTTGCCCTACAACAGATACACAGAAAAGGCACGGCGCCTCACGAGGCAAAACGAGCGCGTATGTATGCCTGCGAAGCAGCCTCGACCCTGCAAGCAGATCAAAAGTGATAACGGTCTGTTATCACCGTGAACGGGCATCGCCCTTTCAGGCCGCTCGCCAGACGTGAGCACTCTCCAGGCCGCAGAGGTGGCAGCGGTGAATACTGGCGTGCGCCGGCTCCCGCAGCAGAACAGCCGTTCAGGTACAACCTTGGTTGCATGCCCACCGACTCAGCCATGACGCCAGATCGGCGGCTATGGGGTGGGTTCGTGGCCTTGCTCATCACGCAAGGTCACCAGCCTGGTCCGTGTAACCGCAGGGTTCCTTGCCGGTGATGGCCATCCTGTAGGGTGCTTCGCCATGGGTGCTGACTGGCGGGCAGACAGGATCGGAAGTGCGCTGCGGGGCGAGAATCCCACCGTGCTGCGGCGCCTGGAGGCCGGGTTCGCGGTGATCGGGGATACCCAGTTCCTGCCCGGCTAGTGCGTGCTCCTCGCCGATGAGCCCGGTGTCCAGCGGCTGTCAGGCCTGCCGCGGGGCAAGCGGATGGCGTTCCTGTCGGACATGGAGCGGCTCGGCGAGGCTGTCGAGCTCGCGTGCCGGCGGCTGGATCCGGCGTTCCGGCGGGTGAACCTGGAGATCCTCGGCAACACTGACGGCTTCCTGCACGCGCATGTGTGGCCCCGCTACGCGTGGGAGCCGCCCGACCTGGCCGGCAAGCCGGTCTGGCTGTACCCGCCAGGCCGCTGGGCAAGCGAGGAGCTCGCACTGGGCCCCCGGCACGACCTGCTCCGGGAGACCATCGCGGCCATGCTAGACCAGCTGCCAGCACAGTAGACAGCGGTTCCGCGCAGGGCCAGTCACCTGGATCACCACCGAGGTGCGTCCGCAGGCCAGCCGCCTCGCCGTGAAGGCGCCAGATCGCCGAATACGATCGATCCCTGCTGGCGGGATGGCTGCCTGCGCCTAGGTGCAAATCATCCTTTTACGCGCCGGCGGCGATGCCGGCCAGCAGGGCCGGCATGCGGGCCGGTGTTGTTATCCTGAGCGGGACAGGGAACAGTTGCCGCGAGGTGAGAAAACGAGACGGTGCCCTCGGGGGTGGCCTGCTGCAGCAGGTTCCCGGCCGGGTCGTAGGTCATCCCGCTGCTGGTGCCGGTGTCGGGGTCCTGCTGGGAGGTGACCTGGCCGATGCAGCACCTGGGTGCCACGACACGCGCGTCATCCCCATTGATCGGGGATTACGGAC
>Ga0210389_10004089_pt1 | contig 11360 bp, 10 predicted proteins | sample IncBWH28OmetaG_FD_160127 | JGI IMG/M metagenome (GOLD analysis project Ga0210389, IMG submission 160127) | Forest soil microbial communities from Barre Woods Harvard Forest LTER site, Petersham, Massachusetts, United States - Inc-BW-H-28-O ... | reverse complement strand
GCGACCGTGATCACCGGCGGTTTGTCCGGCAACACCACCGTTGTGGTGGTGAACATGCCGGGTTTCAGGATGTGATCGGGATTGGCGATCGTGGCCTGGACCCGGATGTTGCGCGTATCGGCGGATATCTGCGGCTCGATCGTGGTGATCTTGCCGTCGAAGGTCCGGCCCGGATAGGCATCGACCCCAACACGGACAACCTGCCCAACCTTGAGTGCGGCGCTCGCCTTTTCCGGCACGGTGAAGTTTGCGTACAGCATCGACAGGTCGGTCAATGTCACGATTTGCGTTCCGGCGCTGAGGTACTGACCGACTTCTACGCGGCGGACGCCCAGTTCGCCATCGAACGGCGCGCGCACGAGCTTCTGCGAAATGAGCGCTTCGGTTTTGGCAATGCCCGCGACGGCCTGATCATAAGTCGCCTGCGCGGCATCGGCCGTCGACTGCGGGCCAAACTGGCGCGCCGCCAATTGCTTGGCGCGATCGAGCGCCAGCGAGGCACCGGTCGCCTGCGCCTTGAAGCTCGCAAGATCGCCCTGCTCAGGGCCATCGAACAGCTGCAACAACGGACTTCCGGCTTTCACCGAAGCGCCCGCGGTGAACATGATGGCGGTGATGCGGCCGGAGACATCGGAGGTGACGTTCACCTGATGCTCGGCGGCAAGATCGCCGACCGCGGTCACCAAATTCGGAATCACCTCGGATTTCGCCTCAACAACCGTCACCGAGGACGGCGGCGGCTTATTGTTGGCGAAGAATTGCGCGATCATGCGGCTGCGGAAGGCATTGAATCCGACCAACGCGCCTACCAAAACCGTCAGCAGCAATCCCACAATAATGAACCAGCGCACCGTCCGAACCGGACGCGTCGCCGGCTTCTCGGTGATCGGCCGGCCCGAGATATGGCTTTCGGTAATAACATTCATGGTCATGCACTTTCTTCAATCACCGGCTGCCCGTAATTCCGGGCCAGAGCGCGGTCGAGGTAACGGTCAATCGCGATGTCGTTCACGCCGATGCCACGAAGGATGAACTCACTGAGTTGCCGTTCGGAGTCGGCGCCCTCGCCATAGGAGAGGCACGGCGTCGTCGGCAGACGCGTCAGCGCCACCATCAGCACCGTGTGATGGGCAAACCAGAACAGGTTCATGGGCTCGCGCCCGATCTGTTTGGCGTCCCCCGCCTCAACGGCACGCCTGAGCGAGGCGCTGAAGATCGGTCCGATCAGCCCGCCGACCTTTTCGTAAATCAGCCGCGCGAATTCACCATCGTCGAGGTGGCTCGCGAGCATCAGACGGAGCCGCTGGGCCTCCTCCTGATCCGGCATCGCCTGCACTTCCTGGAAATGACGGACCATTTCCCGGATCAAGGCGATCAGCGTCTCGGTCGAGGGTTCAAGCTCCAGCAAACGATGCAAGGCCGGATCGGCCGCGCATTCCTCGGCCAATATCTCGGCATATAGCGCCGATTTGGTCGGGAAATGTTTGAACAGCAGCCCCTCGGAAATCGACGCTGCTGCAGCCACGCTTTTGGTCGTGGTGCCGGCAAAGCCGTGGCGGGCAAAGCAACGCTTCGCCGCGCCGAGGATCAGCTGCCGCCGCAGGTCGCTGGTCATTCGAAGGGTGCTCATCTTGTAAGTAAGCACTCACCTTCATCCAAAGTCAACGTTTCGCTGCGGCGCACCAAGCCTTATTTTTTTGGCAGAAGCCCCTATTTCAGATCGGGCTGAACCCCAGCGCCCCGCGAATCCGGGTCACGATGAAGCCGCCGTCCCGGCTCGCCAGCACCCGCTCCAGATTGGCGCTGTCGATCTTGATGCTGGCAAAGCGCGGACCGACTGAGACGTCCTGCATCGCGGCTGCAAACGTCTTGATTTCGGCCATGGTCGCGAGGTTGCGGGCATCCTTGATGCCGCAGGCTTTGGCCACGCCGACGAGATCGGTATTGGCGCCGGTGTGGCTCGCCTGCCCGCCGGTCTCCCCATAGACTTCATTGTCGAGCACAATGATGGTGAGATTTCCCGGCTGTTGCAGGCCGACGGTCGCCAAGCTTCCCATTCCCATCAGCATCTCGCCATCGCCGGTGATCACGACGACCGGCAGTTCCGGCTGCGCCAGCGCGACACCGAGCCCTATCATCACGGCGCCGCCCATGGCGCCCCACAGATAAAAATTGCGGTCGTGATCGCCCGCGGCTGCGATGTCGTAGGTCGAGGCGCCGAGACCGCCAACCGCAATGGCGTCCTTGCGCCCTTCAAGCAGGGCCGAAACAACGCTGCGCCGTTCGAGAAGATTTGCCTTGCTCATTTGACAAAGACCTTTGCGCCGATCAGGCGTTGCGACAACAAGACCGCCGTCGGCGTACAGGCGTTGTAGGCCTGTCCCGCCGCCGCCTCGACCACGTCACGAACCTCGCCGGCGTGAGTTGCTCGCAATACCTTGATTCCTGATAATTCGAACACGCCCGCCGTGGTCGAACCCATCGGCACCTGCCAGGGGTTGAACTCGCCCCATTCGCCGCGCATCGTCACCAGCGTCAGGAACGGAAAGCGGAAAATCTGGGTCAGCGACAGCATGTTGACACAGTTGCCGACCCCGCTCGATTGCATCAGAAGCACGCCACGCTGGCCGCCGGCCCAGGCGCCGGCCAACAGCGCCACCCCCTCCTCTTCCGTCGTCAGCGGCACAGCCCGCATCGAACGCTCGCCAAGCACCCGCTCGATCAATTGCGAATGTCCGGCATCCGGAACGTATGGAACCTGCCGGACGTCGAAGCGCTGCAAGATCTCGAAAATATCTTCCGGCCAGCAAGCCAGGGCTTCGGCGGCCTTTCCGGAGTCGTTACGAGCGTGCATGTTCGCTTCCGTCTAATCGCAGGACACAAAAATCGGCTGCGGGACTTTAGAGGGTGCCACGCATTTCGAAAGAGCGAAAACGGCATATCGCTATCCAGCAACGGAATGCCGGTTTTGAACATCAAGGCGCGAGGGCTTTGCGATTTATCGTGCACTGCGGAAGCAGGGCTTCAATTGACAGGCGGCCGAAACCCGGCGAGGATTTTTGCTCCAATAATGACAAAAAAAGAGTCCGGGATGAGAAACGCACGAAAAATCGTATTGCTCTTTGCTGGCCTGTCTTTGGGTCTTTTGGCCGCACCTGCGTGCGCCGACGACGCAAGCCCACTCAAGGGCAGCGCTCTCGTCGACGCCTTGCAAAAACAGACCGGCGTCTACGACCGATCGACCTCGGGAAAGACTCCTGAATTTGTGGTCGACCCGACTTGGCCGCAGCCATTGCCCCATAGCTGGCTGCTCGGACAAATCGGCGGGCTTTATGTAGATCACCACGATCATGTCTGGGTATACAACCGGCCGCGCACCCTCAACGACGATGAAGTCGGGCTCGATGCCGCGATACCGGGCGCCACGGACGCCAAGGGCCAGCCGGTCAATGGCTTGGGCTTTGTGCGGGCCAACGGCTTCGGTGCGGATTGCTGCCGCGCGGCGCCTTCGGTGATGGAATTCGACGCGAGCGGCAAATTGTTGCGCGCCTGGGGCGGCCCGGCCGATCCCGGCTTCGTCGGCGGCAAATGCAAGGCGAACGACGGCTGCATCTGGCCGAATGTCGAACACGGCATCTATGTCGACCAGAAGGATAATGTCTGGATCGCGGGCAATTCCCCTGCTGCCAAACCGGGAGACAAGGAAATTCCCTGGACCACCAACAAGGGTGGCGGCGACGGCTTCATTTTGAAGTTCGACAGGGACGGCAATTTCAAGATGCGGATTGGCGGCACGCCGAGCGCGCCCGACAGCAACAGTAAAGATGGCGGCCTCAACGGCACCCCGTTGCTCTTTCGGCCCGCCGACATGGTGGTCGATCCCAAGACCAATCGCCTCTATATCGCCGATGGCTATGCCAACCGGCGCGTCCTGATCGTCGATGCCGATAGCGGCAAATATATCGGCCATTTCGGCGCCTATGGAAGTAACCCGATCGACGACGCCGCGGCGGCGGCTGCCGGCACCTGGCCGCAAGCTGTGGCAAAAGGCGAGAGCAAGCCGGCGTTCTTTCGCAACCCCGTCCACTGCGTGAAGATCGCCGACGACGGCAAGATCTACGTCTGCGACCGCGGCAACGACCGCATCCAGGTGTTTGACGGCAAGGATCCTTCGCTCGGCAAGGAATGCAGCAATCCGAACGGCGAAGCCGGCAAATGCGGCTATCTGGCCGAGCGTTTTGTCAGCGCGAAGACCTACACCCAGCCCGTGATGCCGGGAACTGCCGTGTCGATGAACTTCTCGCCCGACAAGGCGCAAAGCTGCCTCTATGTCGGCGACAACACCAATCAGACGATCTACATCTTAGGCCGCGATAATCTGGAGCAGCTCGGCCGTCTTGGACATGGCGGCCGGATGGCCGGCGATTTCCACTGGCTGCATCAGGTAAGCCTGGACAGCCAGGGCAACATCTATACCGGTGAAGTGGACACCGGCAAACGCGTGCAAAAATTCGTCCGTTACGGCGCCGATGGCTGCAGCGGCAAGGGCACGGCGAACATCGGCGGTGAGGCGGCGGACAGAAAATAAGCGACGGCGTGCTCAAACCACCGAACGATGCCGTTCGATGCAGGTCTTGAGTACGTCATCCATCGGCTTGTCCCACCAGGCTTCCGAGAAAATCTCGATTTCGGAGTAACCGGAAAACCCTTCCGCCTCGACCGTGCCACGCAGCGATTTGATGTCGATCACGCCGTCTCCCATCATGCCGCGGTCGTTGAGGATGTCCTTGGTGGGGACCAGCCAGTCGCAGACGTGAAACGCCAGCAGGCGGTCTTTTCCGGCGCGGCAGATTTGCGCGGATACATCCGGGTCCCACCAGATGTGATAGACGTCGAGCGCGACGCCGAGCGCGCCGGTGCGGTCCGCATCGAGGCGGTCGCAAATGTCGAGCGCCTGTTTCGTCGTATTCACGCAAGCGCGGTCGGCGGCATAAGCGGGGTGCAACGGCTCGATCGCCAGCGGCATCTTGGCCGGCCGTGCGTAGTCCATCATCTCGTCGATGGCGTCCTCGACTTGCGCCCGCGCGCCGGCGATATCCTTGGTGGCGGCACTTCCCGGCCGAGAATATTGCGGCAATCCACCAACCACCAGCACGACGCACGGGGCGCCCAACGCCTTGGCTTCGTCGATCGCGCGGCGGTTGTCGTCCCGCGCCGCCGAGCGATGCACGGCATCGGCTGTGAACATTCCGCCGCGGCAATAGCCCGAAAGCTCAAGGCCGGCATCACGCACCGCGCGCACCGCGCGGTCGAGGCCGACGGCGGCGACCTGGTCGCGCCAGGGATCGATGGCGCGAATGCCGTGCCGCGCGCAGGCCTCGATAATCTGCAACAGGTCGCCCTGCTTGCGGACGGTCGCGGTGTTGAGCGACAGCCAATGGTGATCGGCCGAAAAATCCCGCATCAGTTTTCTATGCCATGGACTGCGAGTACCGCTTTCATGCGCCGTGTCGCCAATTCAGGATTGGCCAAAAGCCCCGCCTGATCCGCGAGGCGGAACAGCTCGGCCAGATGCAATGTCGAGCGCGCACTCTCCTGTCCGCCGATCATGGTGAAATGATCCTGATGGCCGTTGAGGTAGGCCATGAACACGATGCCGGTCTTGTAGAACCGCGTCGGCGCCTTGAAGATATGGCGCGACAGCGGCACGGTCGGGCCGAGCACATCGTGAAAGCCTTGCGCGTCAGACGCCGCCAGCCGCGACAGCGCGTAGGAAGCCGCCGGCGCAATCGCATCGAAAATGCCGAGCAGCGCGTGCGAGTAGCCCTTGTCATCACCAGCGATCAGTTCGGCGTAGTTGAAGTCATCGCCCGTATACATCTTGACACGTTTGTCGAGCCTGCGGCGCATGTTGATCTCGCGCTGCTTGTCGAGCAACGAGATCTTGACGCCATCGACCTTTGCCGCGTTGGCGTTGATGACGCCAAGCGCAACATCCATGGCCCGATCGAGGTCCGGCGTGCCCCAGTAGTCGGCCAGCGCGGGATCGAACATGTCGCCGAGCCAATGAATGATGACGGGCTCGGTCACCTGCGACAACACGCGGTCATAGACCTTGGCGTAGTCTTCCGCGGCGCGGGCGATTTTCGCAAGCGCGCGCGAGGCCATGAAAATAATGCGTCCGCCGGCCTTTTCGACTGCCGCAACCTGTTCCTCATAGGCACGAATGACATCGTCGAGGTTCTTGGCATCTTCCGGCGCGAGATGGTCGGTGCCGGCGCCGGAAAACACCAGCGCATCGCCCCTCGCTTTCGCAGCCCTCACCGAGCGCTGGATCAATTCGAGCGAGGTCGGCCAGTCGAGGCCCATGCCGCGCTGCGCCGTGTCCATCGCCTCCGCGACGCCGAGGCCGAGGTCCCAGATGTGCTCGCGAAACGCAATCGTCCTGTCCCAGTCGATCGCAGCACTCAGCCACCGATCGGCATCCGCGCGCGGATCGGAAACGACATGCGCGGCCGAAAATGCCACCCGGTTCAGCCTGCCTTCGAGTTTTGCCGGAAAGCTGCGCGATGCAGCAAGGCGATAGCTCTGCACAGACCCATCGGCGTTCGGCAGTTTCAGCGACAGCGAGGAAGTAGGCAGCACCGGTCTGTTCATGGTTCCCCTCCTCACACCTTGATCGGGGCGACGTCGATCCAGCGCCGTTCGCGCCAGCTTTGCAATGCGCATTCGGCCAGTTGCACGCCCTTGGCACCTTCGAGCAGCGTATATTTATAGGGAGCGCCCTCGCAGACGTGGCGGATGAACATCTCCCACTGCTCCTTGAAGCCGTTGTCGTACGTCATGTTCTCGGGCAGCTTCTGCCAATCGCCATAGAAATCATGCAGGCGCTTTTCGTCCGGATTCCACACCGGCCGCGGCGTCGCCTGGCGCGCCTGGATCAAGCAGTCGGTCAAGCCCGCCACCGCCGAGCCGTGGGTGCCATCGACCTGGAAGGTGACGAGATCATCGCGGTAGACCCGCGTCACCCAGCTCATGTTGACGTGCGCGATCACGCCGCCCTTGAGACGGAAGGTGGCATAGGCGGAATCGTCAGCGGTCGCCTTGTACTTCTCGTTCTTCTCGTCCCAGCGCTCCGGAATATCGGTGTTACCGATACAGACCACGCTTTCGACCTCGCCGAACAGGTTGTCGAGCACATAGCGCCAGTGGCAGACCATGTCGAGAATGATGCCGCCGCCATCTTCGGTGCGATAATTCCACGACGGCCGCTGCGCCTCCTGCCAGTCGCCCTCGAACACCCAGTAGCCGAATTCGCCACGTACCGAGAGCATGCGGCCAAAGAATCCGGAATCGCGCAGGAAGGCGAGCTTTTTCAGGCCGGGCAAAAACAGCTTGTCTTGCACCACGCCGTGCTTGAGTCCCCTGCTGTTGCCGAGCTTAACGATCGCAACCGCCTCCTCCAGATTGGTTGCAGTCGGCTTCTCGCAATAGACATGCTTGCCGGCGTTGAATGCCCTGGTCAGCAGCGAAGGCCGGGCCTGCGTGGTCGCGGCGTCGAAGAACACCGCGTCTTTCTTGTCGGAAAGCGCGCCGTCGAGATCGGTGGTCCAGCGCTCCACCGCAAAGCGTTTTGCCAGCGCCTCCACTTTCGCCGGGTCGCGGCCGACGAGAATTGGGTCAGGCATCACGCGGTCGCCGCTAGAGAGCTTCACGCCGCCCTGGTCGCGGATCGCGATGATGGAGCGGATCAAATGCTGATTGAGCCCCATGCGGCCGGTGACACCGTTCATGATCACGCCGAGGCGTTGCGTCGTCATAGTGTTTGCTCCTGCAGGGTTCTCGCTTTTGGTTGTCGAAAAGGTTGCATGGCCGACCACAGCGGATGCGTGGTCGCCGCGAATCCCGGCGCGGTCAGCGACCCCGTCAGGAGGTCGCCGTCGTGGACCGTGAGGCGGACCGTGTCGCCGCTGCGGGCGTAAAGGTCCGGATGCGCGGCGAGGAAGGTATTTGCTTCCTCAGCCGGAGTATCGCCGAAGCCATCGACATAGTGATGGCCGTTGCGCTCAGCATGGGTAACCCCGATCAGCGCGCCAAGCGCAAGGTCCTGCTGCACGGCGAGCCCAGCCTGACAGGTCAGGTCTTCGGCCGCGATAAAGAACTTGTCGCGCGGCGTGCTCCACTTGGCGGCCCGGGTTGCGTTGATCACCGACTTGTAGATTCCCTTGCAGGACTTTGAGGAAATCCCGCGATAACCGAGCGCCCGCGCCGCGACAAACGCGTTATATGAATCGTCGGCCTCATCGACGATGAAGTCATAGACCGCAAGCTCGCCGAGCGGCGAAGCGCGGGTCGTGTCCCGCGGCATCGGCTGTTCGATGTACAGCAATCGGCTTGCGATCGGCGCCAGCGCGCTATCGCTGCCGAGACGGCTGGTCAGGCTGCGCAGGTCGGCCAGATCGGCATATTGCTCGTTGGCATCCAGCGTGATGCCGTCGAGATGAGGCATCCTCGCCAGTTCCTTGCCGATACGGACCAGCCGCGCGGCATCCGCGTCGGGGTTGCCGGAAAGCTTGAGCTTGAAATAGCGTGCGCCGGAATTTTCGTCGGTGTCGGCGACACCGCCCTTCCCTTCGATAGGATCATCAAGTCCGACCGTATGGCGGATCGCCACGCGATCGCGGCGGCGGCATTGTGCAAGAAACCGTGTAATGTCCTCGTTGGCGAGATCAGGCGATAGCCGCGCATCGATGCCGGCGATATTGGCCGCCATGCCGTCGAAGAAATTGGCGCCCGCGCCACGCAGCAGCGCATCGAGAATAGCCTTGTCGATTTCCGCCGGGCCAAAGAGCGCCGCGAGCGGTGGAATGTCTTCCCTCGCGCAAGCCTCGATCTGCCCTGCGATCCGGGAGGCATGATGGCCAAAGGCGGTGTCAAAACCAGAAGGCGTGAGATAGAGCTGGCTTGCAATCGAAAGCGAGCGCCTCAATTCGTCGACGGTCTGCTCCGACGAAAGGAAAGCGCGCTTGTCGAACCATTTCGGCACCATCAGCTCGGCGCTGGCGCCAACCGACGTCCCCCTGCCTTCGATTTCGATCTCGGCGCGCACAAAAACCTGCGAGGCAGCTTCCACCACTACGGCGCCGAAACGGAACGGCCGGGCAAAACGAACGGCGCGTTCAAAAAGCGTAATGTCCCGCACAGCGAGAGGCAGCGGCATGCTGTTACACCTAGTCCAGTGCGTTTTGGGTGAAGAAATGCTTGCGGATGCGCTGAACCAGCTCCGTGAAAACCGGATCGGCCATCGCATCGAGCGAACGCGGGCGCGGTAACGGCACGTCATAGATCGCCGCAATCGCGCCGGGCCGCTCGGTCATGACCAGCACCCGATCGGCGAGGAAGACGGCTTCCGGAATCGAATGAGTGATCAGCAGTATGGTCTTTCCGGTCTCGCGCTGGATGCGCATCAATTCGAGGTTCATGCGCTCGCGCGTCATGGCGTCGAGCGCGCCGAACGGTTCATCCATCAGGACGATCTTGGGGTCGTGTACCAGCGCCCGGCAGATCGAGGCGCGCTGCTGCATGCCGCCCGAGAGCTGCCAGGGCAGCTTCTTTTCGAAGCCGTCGAGCCCAACCAGCTTGAGCAGCGCCTTGGCGCGCGGCAAATACTCTTCGCGCGACAGCCGCTTCATGTCGATCGGCAGCATCACGTTGTTGAGGATGTTTCGCCAGGGCAGAAGCAGCGCATTCTGAAACACGATGCCGACATTGCCGTGCGGCTTATCGACCTTCTCGCCATCGACGGAAATCTCCCCGGTCGAGGGCGGCAAAAGCCCGGAGATCATTTTCAGAAGCGTGGATTTGCCGCATCCGGAAGGACCGACCACGACAAAGAATTCGCCGGCGTTGATATGAAAATCGAGCGGCCGCAGCGAGGGCACATCGCCGTCGCGCGAGCGATAGGTTTTCGACACGCCGGACAATTGAATGCCAGGCGTCACCGCCGCGCCGCGATCGGCGACGACGCGCAAATGCGTCGCCGATAGATTCGAGGTTTGGTTCACAGCGCTCATTCGAGGTCCGTTCGGCCCTAGCTTGTCATTCCGGGATGGTGCGACAACACCAGACCCGGAATCTCGAGATTCTCTGATGTTCAATTGCACATCATAGTTCGATGCTTCGGATCGCCCCGGAATGACGGAGGCGTCACTTCGGCAGATACTCGTTGGTATAAAACGCCTTCGGGTTTTCCTTGGCCTTGGCATCAAGCCCGCCATATTCGACCATCAGGTTGACGGTATCCGTCATGTTCTGGTCGGTTACCTGAAACGGCCGCTTGGATTTTGTTTCCGCCGTGCGGTAGAGCGGGATCGTCAGCTCAAAGCCCTGCGTGAGGGTATCGATCTTGCCGCCCTTGGGGTTCGCATCGAGGATCGATTGCGCCGCGCCCTTCGGGTCTTTCTCGGCGGCTTCCACGGCCTTGGTGGTCGCGGACATGAAGCGCTTTACGACGTCGGCGTTGGCCTTGACGTAATCGGTGTTTGCGACAAGTCCCGACGACACCATGTTGATGCCGTAGTCGGCGAACTTGATCGGATAGACATCCTTGCCCGTGGCATCCTTGATCTTCATCGATTGATCCATGACGTAACCGAGCAGAAGATCGGCCTGGCCGTTGATGACGGCGTTGAGCTTGGTCTGGGCGTCGCCGGCGACCGTGGTGAATTCGCTCTCCTTCAGTCCGGTCTTTTTCAGAAATAGCGGCCAGATTTGGGTCATCGAATCCGCCGGCGTGATCGCCACCGTCTTGCCCTTGATATCCTCGGGCTTGCGGATGTTTTTCTCGACAAGGCCCATCACCGACATCGGACTCGTCTGCAACAGCACGCCGGTGGCGGTGACGGGCGCACCCTTGATCGTCGCGCGCATCATGGTCGGTACATCGACATAGCCGAAATTGGCGGTTTTGGCCGCCACGGCCTGCGTGGTCGCCGCCGAACCGCGGCCTTCCTGGATTTCGAGATCGATGCCCTCGGCGGCATAAATGCCCTTGGCCTTGCCGTAATAGAACGGCGCGTGCTCGCCATAGACGTACCAGTTGAGCATCAGCACGACCTTGTCGGCGGCCTTTGCCGGCAGCGCCGCAAGCGCAGTCAGGATCGAGGCTGAGGCCAACGCCGCCATCAATCGCTTCATGTAATCCTCCCAAATCTGCTTTTCGCACTGTCTTCACGACAGCCTTTTTCGATATCGTTCATGCCGTCAAAACGATGTCCTCACGCTGGCTGACATGCCAAGGCACCACCAGGCGCTCGATCCTGTCGACGATCCAGAACAGCACCACGCCGAGCAGCGCCAAA